>Ga0180221_1000894_pt1 | contig 22529 bp, 15 predicted proteins | sample eDN5th37CKraftMG_FD_151339 | JGI IMG/M metagenome (GOLD analysis project Ga0180221, IMG submission 151339) | Enriched Miracle-Growth compost microbial communities from Emeryville, California, USA - eDNA 5th pass 37_C Kraft MG (version 2) (version 2) ...
GAGGCACTGCTGCGCTGGCGCCGCGGGGAGACCCTGGTGGCGCCGGGCGGCTTCCTCTCCGTGGCGGAGGAAACCGGGCTGATCGGCCCGATCAACGAATGGGTAATGGGCGAGGCCTGCCGCCAGGCCGCCGCCTGGAGCGCCGACGGGACGCCGCTGCGCATTGGCGTGAACCTCTCGCCAATCCAGTTCCGTCATCAGGACGTGCCTGCCATGGTGCTCCGCGCCCTGGCGGAGAGCGGGCTCGACCCCTCCCTGCTGGAGCTGGAGCTGACCGAGGGCATCCTGATGAACCAGGGCAAGGAGATGGCGGCGATCCTGCAACGCCTGCGGGATCGCGGCGTTCACCTTTCGGTGGATGATTTCGGCACGGGCTACTCGTCGCTCAGCTACGTGAAGAACTTCCCGGTTGACCGCCTGAAGATCGATCAGTCCTTTGTCGGCGGCATGACAACCGAGCCGAACGACGCCGCTATCGTACGCACCATCATCGAGCTGGCCCATATGCTCCGGTTGCAGGTGATCGCGGAGGGCGTGGAGACGGAGGAACAGCTGGAGGCGCTGCGCGCCGAAGGCTGCGACGAGGTACAGGGCTACTACTTCAGCCGGCCGCTGCCGGCTGACGCCTTCACCCGGTTACTGCGGAGCGGTGTCAAGGCGTCAGCGGGGGGGGCGACGCCTCTGCCGGAGCCTGTGGCGGCACCGCATTCGGACCCGTGAGGGCAGGATGACGACCCTCCCCGGGGATGCGCCGCCGCGCGGCCTGCTCTCCCGGCTGGCGGCCCGGCTGCGCAACCGACCGGATAGTGAACACGAGATGAGCTTCAACCGGCTCGTCTTCGCGATCATCATCGTCGTTGCCCTGCTGCTCGGTGATTCCCCCAGCACGCGTGACGCGCTGATCGGGATGGCCATCTACATCCCCCTCGCCTGCGCCGTGCTGGCGCATATCCTGGTTTCGCCGGGGATCTGCCCGCCCCGGCGTCTGGCGGCGCTGCTGCTCGACTGCGGCTTTCTCTCCTGGCAGCTGCATCTGGGGGGCGAGCCGGCCTCGGCCTTCTTCCCCATCTATCTGTGGGTGGTCTTCGGCAACGGCTTCCGCTTCGGGCTGCCCTGGTTGCGGCTGGCGATGCTGGTGGCGCTGGCCGGCTTCGGTATCGTGGTCGCCACCACCCCGTTCTGGGCCACTCAACTCCACCTCGCCATCGGCCTCTGGTTCGGCCTGCTGCTGCTCCCCCTCTATGCCGGGACGCTGATCCGCAAGCTCTCCCAGGCCCGGCAGCAGGCGGAGGCGGCCAACGAGGCGAAGTCGCTGTTCCTGGCCAGCGTTAGCCACGAGTTACGCACGCCGCTCAACGCCATCATCGGCATGGGCGGCCTGCTGCGCGAGTCGCGGCTGGACGCCGAGCAGGCGGAGATGGCGCAGACCATCGACAGCGCCGCCCGTGCCCTGCTGTCGCTGATCGAGGACATCCTCAGCCTGTCCCGCATCGAGGCGGGGCGGATGCCGATCGCCAATGCCGCCTTCGACGCCGGCGAGATGCTGGTCGAGCTGCGCGCCCTCCTGGCCACGGAGTGCCGCGCCAAAGGGTTGCGCTTCTCGCTGCACGTGACGCCGCGCACGCCGCTGCGGCTGGTGGGGGACCGACGCCATCTGCTGGAGGTGCTGCTGAACCTCGCCGGCAATGCAGTGAAGTTCACCGCCGAGGGCGGCATCACCGTGGCGCTGGACGTGGCGCCGGGCGAGGGGATCGGGGACGGCCCGCAGCTCATCGCCGAGGTGTCCGATACCGGCATCGGCATCGCGCCGGAAGCCCAGCAGCGCATCTTCGAGGCCTTCACCCAGGCCGATTCCAGCATCATCAACCGCTTCGGCGGCACCGGACTCGGCCTGGCCATCTGTCGCCGCCTCGTGCGGCTGATGGGCGGCGAGATCAGTGTGACCTCGGCGCCCGGCACCGGCAGCACCTTCCGCTTCAGCGTGCCCATCGGCGTGGCGGACCCTGCGTCGGAGCTGGCGGGGCCGGCGGCCTTCGAAGGCGTCACGGTGGTCCTGCTGCATCCCGACGGGGCGGTGGCCGAGGTGGTGGCCGGGCGGCTGGCCCGCCTCGGCGTCACCGTGCGGGAGGCGATGAACGCCGCCGATGCCGCCGGCCTGCTGGCCCGTCCGGTTGCCGAGGCCGGGTCGCCACTGCCGCTGCTGATGCTGGCCAGCGGGAGCCCGCCGGTGCCGGGGGTGGAGCCGGGCCGCTGCCTCCGGCTTGATGCCGCCGCGCCTCCGGGCCTGCCGCCGGAGCCGCGGCGGCGCGATTGCGCGACGCTGCTTTCGCCCGAGGCGTCCGGGGGCACCCTGGTGCGCGCCCTGCACATCGCGCTCGCCCTGGCGCCACGGCGCAGCGCTGAGGCGGAGGCGCCCAAGGCCGTACCCCTCCGGCCGGCCGCGCCGGCACGCCCGCTGCGCGTGCTGGTGGCGGATGATAGCGCGGTCAACCGGCGCGTCTTCGCCCGCATCCTGGAGCATGGCGGCCACGCGGCGGTGTTGGCCGAGGATGGCGAGGCGGCGCTGGACATCCTGGAAGCCGAGGCCGAGCGCCTCGATTTGGTGCTGATGGATGTGAACATGCCCCGCCTGGACGGGCTGGAGACCACCAAGCTGTTCCGGGTCATGGCCCTGGGCCAGCCGCACCTGCCGATCCTGGCGCTGACGGCGGACGCCACCGGCGAGACGGCGGCACGCTGCGCCGCGGCGGGAATGGACGGGCACATCACCAAGCCGGTGCGGCCGGAAGCCCTGCTGCGGGAGGTGGAGGCGCGCGCCCGCCCGCCGCGCCCCGGCGCGGCGGCGGCCAAGGCGCAGCCCGCCGTGCCGGGGAAGCTGGCGGGCACCACCGAGGAGCGCTCCGTGGTGACGGAGATGGCGGCCCATCCCCGCTTCCGCCCCGCCGCCCCGGTGATCGATGCACAGGCGGTGGACAATCTCCGGCAACTCGGCGGCGAGGCCTTCCTCCAGGGACTGGCGGAGGATTTCCTGACCGATGCCGAAGGGCTGATCGATGCGATCGCCCAGGCCGCGCGGGCCGGCGATACGCATCGTTTCCGCTCGGAGGTGCACGCGCTGCACAGCAGCGCGGCCAACCTCGGCGCCCTGGCCCTGATGCGCCTCTGTGGCGAGTGGCGCGCTCTCGATCGGGAGGCGATGCGGCGGGAGGGCACCGCCATCGGTGAGCGCGGCCGGGAAGCCTTGGCGCGCACCCGCGATGCCCTTCTGGGGACTCCGCTCCCCGGCTGAGCGGCAGCCGGACCACCCGCCGTTACTCCGCGGCGTTTGCGAAGCCCGGCGAGGCGATGCTCTGCAGCCGCCGCTCCTGCGCCGCCACCAGCCGGCCCATCTTCTTCAGGTCGGCCTCGGTGAGGTTCATCGCCGCATCGGCCCACATCTCCACCACGTCGCGCAGTTCCTCCAGCGTCACCGGGTTCACCCGGCGGCGGGCCCGGAGCATGGCATAATGGGCGTTGTGCTTGCGGCTGTGGCGGGCGATGTACTCGCGCGCCGTCACCTCACCCTCGCCGTCCTCGGCCAGCACGTCCACCACGCCCATGGCGTGCAGTTCCTCGGCGGTGTGGATACGGCCGGAGAGGATCAGCTCCTCCGCCCGGCGGCGGTCCAGGCGGCGGGAGAGGAAGCTGTAGGCGCCCATGCCGGGGAACATGTTGAACAGGATCTCCGGCAGGCCGATCTTGGCGCTGCGCTCGGCGATGATCAGGTCGAAGGACAGGGCGTGCTCGAAGCCGCCGCCCAGCGCGTCGCCCTGGACCAGCGCCATGGTCACCACCGGCAGGCCGAAGGCGATGGTGTTATTGTAGATCGCCTCCACCGCGATATGGCCGTAGCGCACCAGGGAGGCGTGGTCGCGCGCCCGGATACGCTCGGCGAAGTGCGCCAGGTCACCGCCGAGATTGTAGATGCCCGGCACCGCGGAAGACATCACGAACCAGTCCACCGGCCGCTGGCCCGTCTCGGCATGGCCCGCGAACATGTTCACCATCGCCTGCTGCATGCGATGGACGTCCTGCATCAGCTCGAGGGTGTAGCTCGGGCGACCCTGCGGACGCATCACGCACCAGGCCGTGCGGGTCCCCTCCTCAATGCGCAGCTCCAGATTCCGCTCGAAGGAGGCGGGGGAGAGGGGCGCCGTGCCGTGGAGGGCGGCCTCGCCCTGCAGGTTGGAGAGGGTGGCCGGGTGAGAGGTACGAGCGAGGAACATCAGGAATCTCCTGTCTGCGATCCGCCCGCCCGCCGACTACCGGGGGGCACGCTCGGCGGATTTCGCATCTCGATCCTAAATGTTCGGATGCCGTCGTATATCGCGAAGGTTACGCGAAAAGAGATAAAGGCGCGGGAATCTGGATTGCGTGTTGCAGAAGAGCCGAGTCGGTCGGGCACTCAGCCCCCGGAAAGCGGGCGAAACTTCCCCTCCGTGGCCACGTTTCGGGACTGAATATCCTGCACTCCTCAGGTCAAGATGCCGACGATCGAGAATGATCTACTCGCCTGCCTCCCGGACCTGCGCGCCTATGCCCGCTCCCTCACCCGCAATCGGCATGATGCGGATGACCTGGTGCAGGATGCGGTGGTGCGGATGCTGAACTCGGCCGACCGCTATCAGCCGGGCACCAATTTCAAGGCCTGGGCCTTTACCATCCTGCGGAACCGCTTCCTCAACGAGTTCGTGGCGAAGCGGCGGCTCACGCGCGAGATGGACGAGGGGGAGATGGAGCGGGTCCCGGTCTCCGCCCGGCAGGAGGAAGGGCTGGAACTCTCTGATTTCCAGCGCATCTTCCACCGCCTGCCGGAAGACCATCGCTCCATCCTGACGCTCATCGCCGGCTCCGGCCTGCCCTATGAGGACGTCGCGCGCGTGCTGAACTGCGCGGTTGGCACGGTGAAGAGCCGGGTGCACCGGGCGCGCACGGCCCTCTTCGCCCTGCTCGAGGAAGAGCAGTCGGCGCAGCCGGTCAGCCCGCACCGGTTCCATCGCAGCAGCAGCGCCGAGGAACGGCAGCGCCTCGCCAGCTAGGAGGCGGGGCGTCCGCCAGCCGCCCGGCGGGCTGACGCTGCGGCGAAGCCCTGCCTAGAGCCCGTCGCGCGAGCCATAGGGCGAGGGGCCGTAGTATCCCCTTACCTTCTCACCCCAGGCGGCATCGGACCAGTCCACCGTTTCCTCCCGCCGGAAGGACGGGGCACTCCTCAGTTGCTCCTCCGTCACATCCACCACATACCCGCTCAGGCCGATGTCGTAGCGCAGCTTGTTCCAGGGCAGCGGGTAATGCGAGCTGCCGATCCCCAGAAACCCCCCGAAGGACAGCACGGCGTACTCAACCATCCCACTGATCTTGTCGATCATCAGGGTCTGGATGGAGCCGAGTCGCTTGCCGGACGGATCATAGACGGCCGTGCCCTCCACCCGGTCCGAGCTGATCAGGTGGGCGCTCTCGCGGCGGGGGATCTCGCTGCCGGCCTCCGGCGTGCTCTGGGACATGGCGCTTACCGTCTTTCGCTGTCGTATCTGGCGCAATAACCGGACAATACCGCCAGAGTTCCGCCGCGGATGTGCAACCGCCAGGGCCGCAGCGGTTTTCCCTTGGTGAGCTTGAGCATTTCGTTCATGCCCTGCCAGAAGGAAACGCGCGGCATGTCCGGTACCCAGAACCACCCTCCCCGCGAGCGCGCCGTCGAGCCGCCCGTGGGGCCACATTCCGCCCCCATGCCCGAGAAGCCGCTGGATGCCACGCCGGCCCGGCAGGGCCAGCCGGTCGGGCACGTCCGGTGGATGGTCATCTTCGGCATCGCCATCCTGATCGTGGCCTTCATCCTGACCTACGTCTTCGTGGTGTAGCGCGACGGGCCTCCGCTCCGTCCGCCACCGCGCCTCCGCATCGGAAGCGTGAAGCCAGGGCGGGAACTTGGCCACGGCTGGCCGGTTGTTCTCAAGCCCGGCCCTTTCAGGACCCCGGCGACCGACAACAAGCCCGACCGAGGAGGCTCACCAGGCGGGCACAGGAAGGGATTCGAGACATGTCCTCACCCCGCACAGGCAGTGGAAAGCAGGGCTTCGCCTCCATGGACCAGGCGAAGCAGCGTGACATCGCCTCCAAGGGCGGCCAGAGCGTGCCGGCCGCGAAGCGAAGCTTCGCCCAGGACCCGGCCCTCGCGGCCGAGGCGGGCCGCAAGGGCGGCCAAGCGGTACAGGCGAGTGACCGGTCGTTCTCGCGCGACCGGAACCTCGCCGCCGCCGCTGGCCGCAAGGGGGGCCAGGCCACGCATAGCAAGAGCAACCGCAACCCCGGCGATTCCGCCTCCTGACCCCTCCCGATCGGGCTGGCGCGCTCTCGTGCCGGCCCGAAGCGGCCTTTCCAGACCCGGAGAAGACTGTGTCCACCAAACTCCGCTTGCTGCCCTTTCCCCGCTCCTCGACGGAGTCGCCCTCCTACGCCCTTCGTGCGGCGCTGGCGGAGCGGCTCATGGGGCAGCGGATCCTGGCCGGCATGACCAAGGGCAGGGCGGGCGCGGCCGGGATGGAGCGGCCGATGGTCATCTCGCCATCGGACGAGGCGCCGGTGGCGGAGGAGCCTCGCCGCGTGGCCTGACCCCTGTCCTCTGACCGAACCAAGGCCAGCAGAGAGGCATTTCCATGGCTAAAGACAATACCGACATCACGCCGCCGCGCCCGCCGGCCGGCGAAGCGCCGGCCAAGGCGCCGACCGGCGCCGCCGGCGAGCGCCAGAAGCAGCTGCGGCCCGAGGCGCCGCCACCCCAGCCGCCGCCGGCCGCGCCCGGCGTGCTGCCGCCGCAGCCCGAGCCGCCGCAGCCGGAGAACCCGCCTGCCGGCGATCCGCACCCCAAGCCGGTGCCGCGCGACGCGAACAAGAAGCTGCCGCAGACGCAGTACGGCACTTCCGGGCCGGTGGGGCCCGGCGGCGAAGGCGGCAACCGTACCTGACCTGTGCTCCGCCGGAGGCGGCGGGCCCGGATGGCAAGGCCGCGCGCCAGAAGCTGGAACGAAACACCGTCCCGGGCGTTCCCCGGCACAGGAGCGGCCCCGCGACGGGCGGGGCGCAGGAAAGACGAGGCCCCATGAAGGACAAGGCTCCAGAGAGCAGGATGACCGGTCCCGGCAGCATGGAACATCAGGTGGCCACGGTCGAAGGCACCGACCCCGCCGCCTTGCAGGCGATCAGCGCCTATCTCCACGACAGCCATCGCGGCTATGACCAGGGCCGGCGGCTCACCGCGGACCGCTTCCTGCGCATCGAGTTCACCGAGCTGGCCGAGAAGCGCGAGAAGATGGCGCAGGACGTGGATGCCCTGCTGCGCCAGCGGAGCGCCACGCCGCAGAAGGGCGGCAGCGCCCTGGGCGCGATGCACCGCGTCTATCTGGACGTGCGGGGAAGCCTCTTCGGGCAGGGCCGCCGCCGCGTCCTGCGGGAGGTGGTCCGTGGGGAGGCGGCCCTGGAGGCCGCCTATGATGACGCCCTGGCCTCCCACCTGCCCACCGAGGCGCGCCAGCTCCTCCAGCGCCAGCATCGCCAGGTGCGGGCCACGCGCGACCGCTACGCCGCCATGCTGGACGACGAGGAGGAAAACCTGCCGCCGGAAGCGCGGGGCAACAGCCTGCTGGCACGCTTCAACCGGCTGACCCGTCCGGTGACCAGCAACCCGATCCTCTCGGCCGTCGTGGTCACGGCGGTCTCGGTGCTGACGGCCCGCCTGCTGCGCGGCCGGTCCGGACGATGAAGCCCGCACGGGCGGCAGGGCGCTCCGCGTCCTGACGAGTCGGATGGAAGAATGACGAAGGGGAAGCGGATCATCCGCTTCCCCTTTTCCTGTGGCGGCCGGCCTTCAGGTGGCCAGCAGATGCAGCGAGAAAAGCTCCTGCGGGTCCGACCAAATCGCCTCACCGCGCCAGCCCGCCCGGGCCGCGAGGCCGAGGAAATCGACCGGCGCGCGCTTATAGCTGTTCTCGGTGTGGATGGTCTCGCCAGCCTCGAAGTGGATCGGCACGCCGGCCACCGGCACCGATTGCGGTTCCAGGCTCTGCAAATGCATCTCGATCCGGCTGTCGGCGGCATTCCAGATGGCGCGATGCTCGAAGCGGGCGGGGTCGAACACCGCGGCCGCCTCACGGTTCAGGCGATGCAGCAGGTTCAGGTTGAAAGCGGCGGTGACGCCGGCGGCGTCATCATAGGCCGGCACCAGCAATTCGGGCGCCTTGGGCAGATCGACGCCGACGAGGAAACGTGCCCCCTCCCCCAGCGCGCCACGCACCTTGCGCAGGAAGCGCACCGCGGCCTCGTCGTCGAGATTGCCGATGGTGGAGCCAGGGAAGAAGCCGAGCACCGGGCGCGGCAGTTCCGGCAGCGCGACGCCATCCATGAAGTCGCCCACCAGAGGATGGATGGTGAGCGCCGGAAAGCGCTGGCGCAGGGCCTCGGCCGTCGCCGCCACCGCGCCTTCGGCAATGTCGAAGGGCACATAGGCGGCAGGCCGGTCCAGCGCCGCCAGCAACAGGGCGGCCTTGGTCGGCGCGCCGGCGCCGTATTCCACCACCGCCGCGCCCGGGCCGATGCGCCCGCGCAGGTCCGGCCCGATCTGGCGCAGCAGGCCGAGTTCCGTCCGGGTGACGTAGTATTCCGGCAGGCGTGTGATCTCGTCGAAGAGGCGGCAGCCCGTCTCGTCGTAGAGCAGATGCGCCGGCAGCGTCTTGCGCGGCGCGCGCAGGCCACGCAGCGCCGCTTCGGCGGTGGCGGGGTCGAAGTTGCGCGTGGCCGCCATGCTGGCGGGCGCGGTGGTCGCATGCATGCGGCTCAGCCCTCGTCGGCAAGGCGCAGGCCGGTGAATTGCCAACGCCGGTCGGGGTGGAAGAAGTTGCGATAGGTCAGACGCGCATGACCGGGCGGCGTGGCGAGCGAGCCGCCACGCAGCACCATGGTGTTGATCATGAACTTGCCGTTGTACTCGCCGACCGCGCCCTCGGGCGGGCGGAAGCCGGGATAGGGTCGATAGGCGCTGCCGGTCCATTCCCAGACGAAGCACCCGGCATCGGTGAGCTGGCCGCGCCGGGCGGCGGTTTCCCACTCCTCCTCCGTCGGCAGGCGCTTGCCGGACCAGCGGGCGAAGGCATCGGCCTCGTACCAGCTGACATGCCGCACCGGCGCGGCAGGATCGATCGGGCGCAGGCCGCCGGGCGTCATCTGGCACCACTGGGAGTCGCGCTTTTCCCAGTACAGCGGTGCCTCCCAGCCGTTCTGCTGCACCGCGCCCCAGCCCTCCGACATCCACAGCAAGGGCTGGCGGTAACCGCCATCGGCCATGAAGGCACACCACTCGGCATTGGTCACGAGCTGGCTGGCGATGCGGAAGGGAGCGACGAGCGCCTCGTGGCAGGGCCGCTCATTGTCGAAGGCGAACCCCGAATGCAGCGCCCCGATCCGCACGATGCCTCCCTCGACCGGCCGCATCACGGCGCCCTCGCGCGAGGGCGGCGTGGGCTCCCTCCAGTCCGGTGCCAGGGCCGGGCGCAGCGGATTGAAGGAGAAGGCGTGCAGCAGGTCGGTCACCAGCAGTTCCTGGTGCTGCTGCTCGTGCTGGAGCCCGAGTTCCACGAGGTCCTCGACGGCTGCCGGAACGGCCTGTTCCAGCAGGCGCTCCATGGCCGCATCGACATGCGCGCGATAGGCGCTCACCTCCGCCGCCGAGGGGCGCGTCAGCAGGCCGCGATGGGGCCGGGCATGCCGCGGGCCCGCCTGTTCATAGTAGGAGTTGAACAGGTAGGCGAAGGCCGGATCGAAGGGGTGGTAGCCCGCCAGATGCGGTGCCAGCACGAATTGTTCGAAGAACCAGGTGGTATGGGCGCGATGCCATTTCGCCGGGCTGGCATCGGGCATCGACTGTACGCACTGATCCTCGGGGGACAGGCTGGCGGCGAGCTCCTCGGTGCGGTCCCGCACCTGGCGCCACCGCTGGGCGAGGGCAGCGGGGACCGCCTCTTCCAGCGTCAGCATGGCTGGGGCGGAAGGGCTTGGCCAAGGCAAGATGGCATCGGACGCTCCTTGTTGGATCGTTTGCCTCCGGGGCCGAACGCCTGGGGGAAGTCAGGGTTGCGCCCTGGTGAAGCCTCCGGTTCTGACGCAACTTTGGCTGTTACCGCGACGTTGGCCGGTCGAGAACCAGCCCCCCCCTTGTCCGCAAGCCTGGCGAAGAAGGACGCTTTTCCGTTGCCTGGTGCCGCTCCACCCACCGCCATCTATTACCTGAACCCACTGGCGGCAGGGCCGCTCGACGCCTGGCCCGCCGAATTCGAACGGATCGCTGCGCTCGGCTTCGATAGCGTGGTCATCGCGCCGCCCTTCGCCCCGGGCAGCGATGGCGACCCTTTCCTCACCCGCGACCATGCGGCGCTGCATCCGGCGCTCGGCGGCGGGGAGACACTGCCGGCGCTGCGACAGATGGCCGAGGCAGCCCGCGCCCAGGGCCTGATGCTGCTGCTCGATCTCGTCACCGACCGGCTGGCGCGCGACGCCGTCGCATTGCGCGCGGCGCCACGTGACTGGGTGGCCTGGCGCGCCCCGGAGGATGCTCCGCCCGACCCGCGCCAGCCGCCGGGGCTGGCCCAGGCGGCGCGGCTCGCCTATCCGGCGCCGGAAGGGCTGCTGGCCTTCTGGCGCAGCCGCCTCACGGAATGGGCGCAGGCCGGCATCGCCGGCTTCCGCTGCCTGGAGCCCGGCCTGGGCGGCCAGCCCTTTTGGGGGCCTCTGATCGAGGGGGTGCGACAGGCGGTGCCGGGCACCTGCTTCATAGCCTGGACACCCGGCACGCCCCAGCGCGCGCTGGCGGGGCTGGCGGGGAGCGGCTTCGATCTCGTCGCCTCCTCCCTCCCCTGGTGGGATTTCCGCGCCGGCTGGTGGGCGGCGGAAGCCGAGCAGCTCGCCACGATCGCACCCGTGCTGATGGCGCCGGAGGCTCCCTTTGAACGCCGGCTGCTGGCCCGGTACGTCGATCGCGCGGCCGGCGAGCAGGCCGCGCGGCGTGCCCTGGCCTTTGCGGCGCTCAGCGGCGCCGCCTGGATGCTGCCGATGGGCTTCGAATATGGCGCGCTGCACCGGATGAGCCGCGACGCGGGCGAAGCCGAGCGCTTCGCCGGGCTGCGGCGCTCACCCTGCCTCGACCTCACCGGTGCGGTCCGCGATACCAATGCGGCGCGGGCGGCCCTGCCCTCGGCCGCGGCGCCGCTGCCGCCGCGCCTGCTTTCCGCCCCCGGCGCCCCGGTGGCGCTGCTGCGCAGCGCGCCCGTCGCGGCGCGTAAGGAAGCACGGGCGCTGGTGCTGGCCAATCCTTCCCTGCGGCGCCCCGCCCGGCTCTCGGCGGCGCAGATCCTCGGTCTGCTGTCGCGCCCCGGAAGCCTGCCGCCGGAAACCCTGGATATCGAGGGGCGCATCGTGCTCGCCCCCGCAGAGGTGCGAAGCATGCCGATCCACGACGTCGCGCCGGTGCGCCTGCAATTGCGGGGCGGCCCGCGCGCCGCCCTGGCCGCCACGGAAGCGCCGCGCATCGCCATCGAGGATGTCCGCCCCAGCGTGGATGGCGGCCGCTTCCCGGTGAAGCGCATCGTCGGTCATGCGGTGCGGGTCACCGCCGACGTGTTCACCGAGGGCCACGGCAAGATCGCCGTCCGGCTGCTGTGGCGCCCCGCCGACGAGCCCGCCTGGCGCGAGGTGCCCATGGCCTTCGTGGTCAATGACATCTGGGCCGCGGCCTTCGTGCCGGAGCGGATCGGACGGCACCTCTACTGCATCGAGGCCTGGGTCGATCACTTCGAGGCCTTCCGCGACGAGATCGCCAAGAAGCACGCGGCCGGCGTGAACATCACGCTGGAGCGGCAGGAAGGGATGGCGATGCTGGAGAAGGCGCAGAGCACGCTCTCCGGCGAGGCGGCGGAGCAGCTGGCCGCCATCATGGCGCGCCTGGGTGAGGCCGACGATGCCGAGGCCGTGGCGCTCTTCACCGCACCCGAGCTCCGCGCGCTGATGACGGAGGCGGATACCCGCCCCTTCAAGGTGCGCACCGACCCTTTCAAGCTGGATGTCGAGCGGCGCCGTGCCGGCTTCGCCTCCTGGTACGAGATCTTCCCGCGTTCGCAGAGTGGCGATCCGGATCGCCACGGCACTTTCGACGACGTCATCCGCGCCCTGCCGCGCGTGCGCGACATGGGCTTCGACGTGCTCTACTTCCCACCGATCCACCCGATCGGGCAGAAGAACCGCAAGGGTCGCAACAACAGCCTGAAGGCGGAGCCGGGCGACCCCGGCAGCCCCTATGCGATCGGCGCCGAGGAGGGCGGGCATGACGCGCTGCACCCGGAGCTGGGCACGCTGGAGGACTTCCGGCGCCTGGTGCGCGCGGCGGCGGAACACGGGCTGGAGCTGGCACTCGACTTCGCCATCCAGTGCTCGCCCGACCATCCCTGGCTGAAGCAGCACCCGGACTGGTTCGATTGGCGCCCTGACGGCACCATCAAGTACGCCGAGAACCCGCCGAAGAAGTACGAGGACATCGTCAACGTCGATTTCTACACCGAGGGAGCCAAGCCGGCGCTGTGGATCGCCCTGCGCGACGTCGTGCTGTTCTGGGTCAAGGAGGGCGTCAAGCTCTTCCGTGTGGACAATCCGCACACCAAGCCCCTGCCCTTTTGGGAGTGGATGATCGGCGAGGTGCGGGCCCGCGATCCGGAGGTGGTGTTCCTTTCCGAGGCCTTCACCCGGCCGAAGGTGATGTACCGGCTCGCGAAGATCGGCTTCTCGCAGTCCTATACCTACTTCACCTGGCGCAACGCGGCCTGGGAGATGCGCGAGTACCTGGAGGAACTGAACCGGCCGCCCGTGGCCGACTTCTTCCGACCGCATTTCTTCGTCAACACGCCGGACATCAACCCGGTCTTCCTGCAGACCGGCGGCCGCGGCGGCCACCTGATCCGCGCCGCGCTGGCGGCGACGCTCTCGGGGCTCTGGGGTGTCTACAACGGCTTCGAGCTATGCGAGGCGCGACCGGTGGTGCCGGGGAAGGAAGAATACCTCGACAGCGAAAAATATGAGATCAAGGCGTGGGACTATGACCGGCCCGGCAATATCGGCGCCGAGATCACCATGCTGAACCACATCCGCCGGCAGAACCCGGCGCTGCAGACACATCTCGGCACCACCTTCCTCACCTCCAACCATGACGGCATCCTGACCTATGTGAAGTCCACGCCGGACCGGGAGAACGTCGTGCTCGTGGCGGTCTCGATGGACCCGCACCAACCGTTGGAGACGCATTTCGAGTTGCCGCAATACCCGATGGGCCTGCCGCCTGGCGCCACCCTGGTCGCCGAGAACCTGATGCAGGGCGGCGAGGAGCACTGGCAGGGCACGCACCGCCATATCCGCCTCGACCCGCACAGCCTGCCCTTCGCCATCTGGCGCCTTCGCGCCGCCGACAAGGTCTGATCCATGCCGCGTAAGACCAAGCCGGAGATGCCGGCTGATCCGCTCTGGTACAAGGATGCGGTGATCTACCAGCTCCACATCAAGTCGTTCTTCGATTCGAATGACGATGGCGTGGGCGATCTGCCAGGGCTGATTAGCAAGCTCGACTACATTGCCTCGCTCGGCGTCGATACCGTCTGGCTGCTGCCCTTCTATCCCTCGCCGCGCCGCGACGACGGCTACGACATCGCCGAGTACAAGGCGGTGCATCCGGAATACGGCACGCTGCACGACATCCGGCGCTTCATCGCCGAGGCGCATGCGCGCGGCATCCGTGTCATCACCGAGCTGGTCATCAACCATACTTCCGACCAGCACCCCTGGTTCCAGCGCGCCCGCAAGGCGAAACCGGGCTCGGCGCACCGCGACTACTATGTCTGGTCGGACACCGACAAGAAGTACGAGGGCACGCGCATCATCTTCCTCGACACCGAGAAGTCGAACTGGACCTGGGACGCGGAGGCCGGCGCCTATTTCTGGCACCGCTTCTACAGCCACCAGCCGGACCTCAACTTCGACAACCCGCAGGTGATGCGGGAGGTGACGTCCGTGATGCGCTTCTGGCTGGAAGCCGGCGTGGACGGGCTTCGGCTGGACGCCATTCCCTATCTGATCGAGCGCGAGGGCACCAACAACGAGAACCTTCCCGAGACGCATGCCGTCCTGAAGAAGATCCGCGCCGCGCTGGACCGCATCGCTCCCGGCCGCATGCTGCTGGCCGAGGCCAACCAGTGGCCGGAGGACACGCAGCAGTATTTCGGCGATGGCGACGAATGCCACATGGCCTTCCACTTCCCGCTGATGCCGCGCATGTACATGGCGATGGCGCAGGAAGACCGCTTCCCCATCACCGACATCCTGCGGCAGACGCCGGACATCCCGCCGAACTGCCAATGGGCCATCTTCCTGCGCAACCATGACGAGCTGACGCTGGAGATGGTCACCGACAAGGAGCGGGACTACCTCTGGGAGACCTATGCCTCCGAGCGCCGCGCGCGGATCAATCTCGGCATCCGCCGCCGCCTGGCGCCGCTGCTGGAGCATGACCGCCGCCGCATCGAGCTGATGAACTCGCTGCTGCTCTCCATGCCCGGCACGCCGGTGATGTACTACGGCGACGAGATCGGCATGGGCGACAACATCCATCTCGGCGACCGCGACGGCGTGCGCACGCCGATGCAATGGTCCCCCGACCGCAACGGCGGCTTCTCACGCGCCAACCCGGCCAAGCTGGTGCTGCCCGCCATCATGGATCCGGTCTACGGCTACGAGGCGGTAAACGTCGAGGCGCAATCAGCCGACCCGCATTCGCTGCTGAACTGGACGCGGCGGATGCTCGCCGTGCGGCGCCGGCACAAGGCCTTCGGGCGCGGCAGCTTCGGCTATCTCTATCCCGGCAACCGCAAGATCCTCGCCTATCTGCGCGAGCACGAGGGCGAGACGATCCTCTGCGTCTGCAATCTCTCGCGCACGGCGCAGGCCGTGGAGCTCGACCTCTCCAGCTTCGCCGGCCGCGTGCCGGTGGAGTTGCTGGGCGGCTCCTCCTTCCCGCCGATCGGGCAGCTCACCTATCTGCTGACGCTGCCGCCCTATGGCTTCTACTGGTTTCTCCTCGCAACGGAGGCAGCCATGCCGAGCTGGCACACACCCGCGCCGGAGCCGATGTCGGAGCTTTCCACCCTGGTGCTTCGTGGCGGGTTGGCGGAAGTGCTGGCCCCGGCACCCCGCAAGATCATCGAGCAGGACACCCTGCCGCAATACCTCGCCCGGCGCCGCTGGTTCGCCGGCAAGGACGGGCCGGCGCCCAACCCGCATCTGGCCTTCGCCGAGGCGCTGTCCGGCACCTCGGTCGAGGTGCTGCTCACCGAGGTCGAGGTCACGGAGGCAAGCGGCCCGGCGTGCTACTTCCTGCCGCTCGGCATCATCTGGGAGGAGGAGGTCAACACGGCCCTGCCGCAGCAGCTGGCCTTGGCGCGCGTCCGCCGCGGCCGCCGTGTCGGCCTGCTGACCGACGCCTTCGCGCTGGATGCGCTGCCCTGGGGCGTGCTGCGCGGCCTGAAGGATAGCCGCGTCATCCCGCTCTCCGAAGGCGAGATCCGCTTCCTGCCGACCTCGCATTTCGATGCCGCCAGCATCCCGCCCGACCTAGAGATCCGCCGGCTCGCCGCCGAGCAGTCGAATTCCTCGCTGATCATCGGTGACCAGGCGGTGCTGAAGCTGGTGCGCCGCGTCAGCGAGGGTATCAGCCCGGAAACCGAGATGACCCGCCACCTGACGGAGCGCGGCTTTACGCAGACCGCGCCGCTGCTCGGCGAGGTGGTGCGGGTGGCTTCCGACGGCACGCCGCGGACGCTGGTCGTGGTGCAGGGCTTCGTGCGCAACCAGGGCGATGGCTGGGAATGGACCACCCAGTTCCTAAAGCGCGCCGCCACCGAGATGGCGGTGACCGAGGCGCCGGCCGATGAGCAGGAGGATGCCTTCTCCAGCTATACGCCTTTCGCCACCGCGCTGGGCCGCCGCCTGGCCGAGATGCACGCGCTGCTGGCCGAGGACAGCGACGACGAGGCCTTCCGGCCGGAAGCCGCGACCGCGGAGGATGCGGAGGGCTGGGCGAAGGGCGCGCGCGATCAGTTCGACGCCGCGATGGCCGCTCTCAAGGCCGCCAGTGGCTGGCGTGATCCAGAGGACGGCGAGCGTGCCGAGCGACTCCTCGCGCAGCAGGAGGCCCTGACCGCCACCATCGAGGAGCGCGCCAAGGCCGCCATCGGCGTGCTGAAGACCCGCATCCACGGCGACTTCCACCTGGGCCAGGTGCTGGTGGCGCAGGGCGACGCCTATATCATCGACTTCGAGGGCGAGCCGGCGAAGTCGCTGGCGCAGCGCCGCGCCAAGACCTCGCCGCTGCGCGACGTGGCCGGCCTGCTGCGCTCCTACGATTATGCGGCGGCGAGCATCGAGCCCGAGCAGATTTCGCCGGGCGAAACTGCGGATCGGCATGACGTGCTGCTGGAAAGCTTCCGCCAGCGCGCCACCGGCGCCTTCATGGCGGCCTACGAGGCGGTGCATGCCGCCGCGCCGCGCCGCTGGGCGCCGGCTGAGGCGGAAGCCGCCCTGCTCGACCTCTTCCTGCTGGAAAAGGCGGCCTACGAGATCTGTTACGAAGCGGCGAACCGGCCCACCTGGCTGCACATTCCGCTGCGCGGCCTGGATGCCATTGCCACCCGCCTGCTGGGGAAGGAGTCGCCGCATGGCTGAGACCACGCTGCAGCCCGATGCCATCCATGCCCTGGTCGAGGGGCGCCATGGCGATCCCTTCGCGGTGCTCGGGCCACATGCCACGCCGGCGGGTCAGGTGGTCCGCACGCTGCTGCCGGGTGCCAGTTCGGTCGAGGTGGTGACGCGCAGGGGCGCCCGGAAGCTCACCGCCATTCATCCCGGCGGCCTCTTCGAAGGGCCGCTCGCGGAACAGCCCTATCTGCTGCGCATCGACTGGGACGGCACGATCCAGGAGATGGAGGACCCCTACGCCTTCCCGCCTCTGCTCGGCGAGATGGATATCTATCTCCTCGCCGAGGGGACGCATCAGGATATCGGCCGCGCCCTGGGCGCGCATCCGATGACCGTGGAGGGCGTGCGCGGCGTCCGCTTCGCGCTCTGGGCCCCGAATGCGCGGCGCGTCTCGGTGGTGGGCGACTTCAACAGCTGGGACGGCCGCCGCCACCCCATGCGGAAGCGCATCGAGGCCGGGATCTGGGAGATCTTCATTCCCCGCCTGATGCCCGGCGCGATCTACAAGTACGAGCTGCTCGACCCGAATGGCAGCATGCTGCCGCTGAAGGCCGACCCCGTGGCCTGGGAGGCCGAGGCGCCGCCCGCCACCGGCTCGATCGTCGCCGACACGGCGAACATCCTGAAGCCAAAGCCCCTCACCCTCCAGGGCGACCCGGCGAAGCAGCCCTTTTCCGTCTATGAGGTCCACGCGGGCTCCTGGATGCGCGGCGACGACAATGCGCCGCTCACCTGGGAGGAACTGGGCGACAAGCTGATCCCCTATGTGAAGGGCATGGGCTTCACCCATGTCGAGTTCCTGCCCATCATGGCGCATCCCTTCGGCGGCTCCTGGGGCTACCAGCCGCTCGGGCAGTTCGCACCGCATGCCCATTTCGGGCCGCCCGAGCATTTCGCGCGGCTGGTGGAGCGCTTCCACGAGGCGGGGATCGGCGTGATCCTGGATTGGGTGCCGGCGCATTTTCCATCCGACGCCTATGGACTCGCCCGTTTCGACGGCACCGCGCTCTACGAGCACGCCGACCCGCGCGAGGGCTTCCACCATGACTGGAACACCTACATCTACAATCTCGGCCGGCGGGAGGTACGGAACTTCCTGATGGGCAGCGCGCTGCACTGGCTGGAGCATTACGGTGTGGACGCGCTGCGCGTCGATGCCGTGGCCTCGATGCTCTACCGCGACTACAGCCGCCCGCATGACCAGTGGGTCCCGAACATTTATGGCGGGCGCGAGAACCTGGAATCCATCAGCTTCCTACAGGAGCTGTCCCGCGTCATCGCCGAGCGTTGCCCGGGCAAGCTGCTGATCGCCGAGGAATCCACCGCCTTCCCGGGCGTCACCCGCAAGGCCGACGAGGGCGGTCTGGGCTTCGACTTCAAGTGGAACATGGGGTGGATGCACGACACGCTCCACTACATGCAGGACGACCCGGTTTACCGTCAGTACCATCACGGCAGCATGACCTTCGGCCTGGTCTATGCCTTTTCCGAGCGCTTCATGCTGCCGCTCAGCCATGACGAGGTGGTGCACGGCAAGGGCTCGCTGATCAACAAGATGCCCGGCGACGACTGGCGAAAATTCGCCAATCTGCGCGCCTACCTGTCCTTCATGTGGACGCATCCGGGCAAGAAGCTGCTCTTCATGGGTGGCGAGATCGCTCAGTGGCGGGAATGGAGCCATGACCGCTCGCTCGACTGGCACCTGCTGGACGAGCCGCGGCATGCCGGCATGCAGCGCTTGGTGCGGGACCTCAACCGCCTCTACCACGAGTTGCCGGCACTGCACGCGCTGGACACCGAGCCCGCCGGCTTCCGCTGGGTGGTGATGGACGACGCGCAGAACAGTGTCTTTGCCTTCCTGCGCCAGGGTCCGGAGGGCACGCCGCCGGCGCTGGTGGTCTCCAACATGACCCCCGTCACGCGGTCGGGCTATCGCCTGGGCGTGCCGCTCGCTGGCAGTTGGCGGGAGGTGTTCAACTCGGACGCGGCCATCTATGGCGGCGCCAACAACGGCAATGGCGGCATGGTGCATGCGGCCAACGAGCCCTCGCACGGGTTCGATGCTTCCATGGCGCTGGAGCTGCCCGGCCTCTCCACCCTGGTTCTGGTGCCCGCGGAGGGCTAAGGCCTTGCCGCTTCTGCCAGACAGGTTGCTGCCAGGACGGCCCGACCCGCTCGGCGCGACCTGGGACGGGCTGGGCGTGAACTTCGCGGTCTTCTCGGCCCATGCCACGCAGGTGGATCTCTGCATCTTCGATGCAGGAGGCCGCCGCGAGGTCGCGCGCATGCCGCTGCCCGAATGCGTGGACGAGGTGTTCCATGGCTACCTGCCCGAGGCACGCCCCGGGCTGATCTATGGCTACCGCGCCCATGGCCCCTACCAGCCGGAGCACGGCCATCGCTTCAACCCGCACAAGCTTCTGATCGACCCCTACGGCAAGCAGTTGCACGGCACGCTGCGGTGGTCGGACGCGCTGTTCGGCCACCGGCTCGGCGCGGCGCGTGCCGACCTGACCTTCGACCGGCGCGACAGCGCCGCCGCCATGCCGAAATCCGTCGTGGTGGACGACACCTTCAACTGGGGCGATGACCGGCCGCCTGCCGTGCCCTGGGACCAGACCTTCATCTACGAGGCGCATCTGCGCGGCCTGACCCTGCTGCGCGATGATCTGCCGCCGCGCGAGGCCGGCGCCTTCGCCGGCCTCGCCTCGCCGCCGGTGATCGAGCACCTGCAGCGCCTCGGCGTCACGGCGGTGGAGCTGCTGCCGGTGCATGCCTTCCTGCAGGACCGCTTCCTCGTCGAGAAGGGGCTGCGCAACTACTGGGGCTATTCCACCCTCTCCTTCTTCGCCCCCGAGCCCGCCTATCTGGCGGATGGCACGCTCGACGAGCTGCGTGTCGCCATCCGCCGCCTGCACGCCGCCGGCATCGAGGTGATCCTGGACGTCGTCTACAACCACACCTGCGAGGGCGGTGAGCTTGGCCCCACCCTCTCCTGGCGTGGGCTGGACAATGCCAGCTATTATCGCCTGATCCCCGGCCACGAGCGGCACTTCATCAATGACACGGGATGCGGCAACACCGTCAACCTGTCGCATCCTCGCGTGTTGCAGATGGTCATGGACAGCCTGCGCTACTGGGCCACCGCATTCCGCGTGGACGGGTTCCGCTTCGATCTCGCCAGCACGCTGGGCCGGGAGGGGACGGGATTCGATCCGGGCTCAGGCTTTTTCGACGCCATCCGCCAGGACCCGGTGCTCTCGCGCCTCAAGTTGATCGCGGAACCCTGGGACATCGGCCCCGGCGGCTACCAGCTCGGCAACCACCCGCCCGGCTTTTCGGAATGGAATGATCACTTCCGCGACGGGGTGCGCCGCTTCTGGCGCGGCGATCCCGGCCAGCGCGCCGACTTCGCCGCGCGGCTCTCGGGCTCGGGCGAGCTGTTCGACCGCCGCCGTCGCCGGCCCTGGGCCTCAATCAACTTCCTTGCCTCGCATGACGGCTTCACGCTGCAGGACCTCGTCAGCTACCGCGAGAAGCACAATGAGGCGAATGGCGAGGGCAATCGCGACGGGCACGGCGCCAATTTCAGCGCCAACTGGGGGGTGGAAGGCCCCACGGACGACCCGGAGATCGCCGCGCTGCGCGAGCGGCTCAAGCGGGCCATGCTGCTGACGCTCTTCGCCTCGCACGGCACGCCAATGCTGCTGGCCGGTGACGAGTTCGGCCGCACCCAGAACGGCAACAACAATGCCTATTGCCAGGACAACGAGATTTCCTGGCTGGACTGGTCGCTGCTCGAGACGCCCGAGGGGGCGTCGCTGATGCGGTTCGTCACCCGTGCGGCGGAGCTGCGCCGCCGGCATCCCACCCTGCGCTCCGCGACCTTCCTGCATGGCCTCACCGAGCCGCTGCCCGGTGTGCCGGATGTCGCCTGGTTCGACGAGAACGGCCGCGCCCTCGTCAGCGCGGACTGGCACCACCACGAATACGGCCTGCTGGCGCTGCGTCGCCTCGCGCCGGCAGGGCAGGACCTGGTGGAAGCGACCCTGCTGCTCGTCAACGCCTCGCCCGAGGACAAGGTCTTCACTATCCCCTCTCCGGACTTTCCCTGGTTCGCCGCGCTCGACAGCGCCGATCCGGAGGCGCCCGAGGCACCGGTGGCGGGCGCGCGCCTCATCGTCTCCGGCCGCTCGGCCCGACTGCTCGTCGCCATGCTGCCCTCGGAGGATTCCCCGTCATGAGCACACGCCTCTCCTTCGGCGCGCTCCCCCTCCCAGGAGGCCGGACGCGCTTCCGCCTCTGGGCCCCCGGGCAGCCCAAGGTCACGCTGGAGCGGCGCGACGCCGCCCCGCTGCCGATGCAGGCGGAGCCGGATGGCTGGTGGTCCATCGAGACGGAGGCCGCGCCGGGCACGCGCTATCGCTACGCCCTGGGCAATGGCCCCACGGTGCCCGACCCCGCCAGCCATGCACAGGATGGCGACGTGGACGGCTGGAGCGTGGTGGTGGACCACAAGGCCTATGCCTGGCAGCACGGGGACTGGAAGACGCATCCCTGGCCGCGCAGCGTGGTCTATGAACTGCATCTCGGCGCCATGGGCGGCCTGAGCGGCCTGCGCGACGAGTTGCAGCGGCTCGCGACCCTGGGCATCAACACCATCGAGATCATGCCCGTCGCCGATTTCGCCGGCAGCCGCAACTGGGGCTATGACGGCGTGCTGCCCTATGCGCCGGACGAGACCTACGGCACCCCGGATGCGCTGAAGGCGCTGGTGGACGCGGCTCATGGCCATGGCATCGCCGTCATGCTGGACGTGGTCTACAACCATTTCGGCCCGGCGGGGAACTACTGGCACAGCATCGCGCCGGACTTCTTCCGCAAGGACATCCACACCCCCTGGGGCGACGCCATCGACTTCCGCGAGAAGCCGGTGCGCGACTTCTTCATCGAGAACGCCATCTTCTGGCTGACCGAATACCGCTTCGACGGTCTGCGGCTGGATGCCGTGCATGCCATCGCTGATGACACCTTCCTGCACGAGCTGTCGCAGCGGGCCCGCGCGGCGGTGGGCGACCGCACCATCTACCTGGTGCTGGAGAACGAAACCAACGACGCCGCCCGGCTGGAGCAGGACTTCGATGCGCAGTGGAACGACGACGTCCATCACTGCCTGCATGTGCTGCTGACCGGCGAGCACGACGCCTATTACGCCGACTATGCCGACGACCCGGCCGGCCGCCTCGCCCGCGCCCTGGCGGAGGGCTTCGTCTATCAGGGCGAGACCTCGAAAAACCTTGGCCATGCGCGCGGGAAGCCCAGCGCGCACCTGCCGCCCTCCGCCTTCATCAACTCACTGCAGACGCATGACCAGGTCGGCAACCGCGCCTTCGGCGAGCGCATCGCCACCCTGGTGCCGATCGAGAATCTCCGCGCGGCAACCCTGCTGCTGCTGCTGGCGCCACAGGTGCCCATGCTGTTTATGGGCGAGGAATACGCCTCGAAGCGGCCCTTCCTGTTCTTCACCGGCTTCCCCTCGCCCGATCTGGCCAAGGCGGTGCGCGAGGGCCGCCGCAAGGAGTTCGCCCGCTTTCCCGCCTTCGCCGACCCGCACCGCCGCGAGACCATCCCCGACCCCAACGACCCCAAGACCTTCGAGG
>Ga0180221_1000895_pt1 | contig 22511 bp, 15 predicted proteins | sample eDN5th37CKraftMG_FD_151339 | JGI IMG/M metagenome (GOLD analysis project Ga0180221, IMG submission 151339) | Enriched Miracle-Growth compost microbial communities from Emeryville, California, USA - eDNA 5th pass 37_C Kraft MG (version 2) (version 2) ...
CCGGCACCGCAGTACGACGCCAGCACGACCGGCACCGACCAGACCCCGGTCACGTTCGGCGACCCGACCGGCCTGGGCATCAACCCGAAGATCGACAAGAAGAAGATCGCGGCCGCCAAGGAGTTCCTGGCGTACGCGGCGGGCGTCGACGGCGCCAAGTCCCTCGCCTCGATCGGCATCACCCCGGCCAACACGTCCGCGGTCGCCGACACGTTCTTCCAGCTCAAGGGCATGCCGACGGACGACCTGTCGAAGTTCGCGTTCTCGACGCACGACACCAAGCCCGAGAACCCGGTCTCGTCCAAGACGGCCACCGTCCAGAACATCCTCAACGACCTGCACACGGCCGTGCTGTCGAACAGCACGAGCATCGACAAGGCGATCTCCGACGCTGAGTCGCGGGCCAAGAACGAGGCGCCGTGATCCGTCGCTGACGACGACGCCGGGCGCGGGCGGACCCGCCCGCGCCCGGCGCACCACCGGCCCCATCGACAGGAGCACCACCATGGCCACGACGACGCTCACCGCGGCGCGGCGCCGACCGGGCAGCAGGCTCCGGCTGCGCAACAGCCTGATCGGGTACAGCTTCATCCTCCCGAACTTCCTCGGCTTCGCGATCCTCACGCTCATCCCGGTCGGCGCGCTGTTCTACCTGGCGTTCACCGACTGGAACGTGTTCGGGACCGCGAGCTGGACCGGCCTGGCGAACTTCCGCCGCCTGATCCACGACGCCAGCTTCTGGACGGCGTTCCGCAACACGCTCTACTACTCCGTCCTCCACATCCCCCTCACCCTGGGCGTCTCGCTGTGCCTGGCGCTCCTGCTCAACCGCAAGCTCCGGGGCGTCACGTTCTTCCGGACCGCGGCGTTCTTCCCCTACATCACGTCGATCGTCGCGATCGCGGTCGTCTGGAACGCGTTGTTCAGCCCCAAGTACGGGCCGATCAACGAGATCCTGCGGTTCGTCGGCGTCGACAACCCTCCCGGGTGGACGTCGTCGGCGACCTGGTCCATGCCGGCGGTGATCATCGTGGGCGTCTGGCGGGAGATGGGCTACTACATGCTCCTGCTCCTGGCCGGGCTCCAGACGATCCCGCAGCAGCTCTACGAGGCCGCCCGCATGGACGGCGCCAACGCCTGGCAGCGGTTCCGCAACGTCACGATCCCGTCGCTGCGGCCGACCCTCTTCTTCGTGACGGTGATGCTGACCATCGGCAGCCTCAAGGTCTTCGACCTGATCCTCGTCATGACCAACGGCGGCCCCGGCCAGTCGACCCTCGTGCTCTCGCAGTACATCTACAAGAAGGGCTTCGAGGAGAACCAGTTCGGGTACGCCTCGATGGTCGCGGTCGTCCTCTTCCTGCTCTGCGTGCTCATCACCGTCGTCCAGTTCGTCGTGAACAAGAGGAGGGAGCGCTGATGGCCACGCTCACCGAGGCTCGCGCGCTCGAGCCCGCCCTCACCGCGCCCCCCCGACGGCGCAGCCGCCGCCCGCTCGGCCGGACCGGCAAGGTCGTCGGCTACGCCGTCGTCCTGGTGGCGGCAGCCGCGCTGCTGCTGCCGTTCTACTGGATGGTGATGTCGTCGCTGAAGAACAACAGCGACGTGTTCACGATCCCGATCCAGTGGTTCCCGAAGACGTTCGTCTGGTCGAACTACGTGGACATCTGGTCCAAGGGCGACATGCTCACGTGGCTCAAGAACACCTTGGTGCTCTCGGTCTCGGTGACGTTCCTCCAGGTGCTCACCGGCAGCTTCGCGGCCTACGGGTTCGCACGCATGCGCTTCCCGGGCCGTGACGCGCTGTTCCTCGGCTACATCGCGACGATCGCCGTGCCCTGGCAGTCGTACATGATCCCGCAGTTCATCCTCATGTCGAAGATCCACCTCACGAACACGCTGTGGTCGATCATCGCGCTGCAGGCCTTCGGGGCGTTCGGCGTCTTCCTCATGAAGCAGTTCTTCGAGACGGTGCCCGAGGAGCTCAGCGAGGCCGCCCGTATCGACGGGTTGTCGGAGTACGGCATCTACCGCAGGATCATGCTGCCGCTGTCGGTGCCCGCCATCGCGAGCCTCACGCTGCTGACGTTCGTCAACACCTGGAACGACTACCTCGGCCCGCTGATCTACCTGCGCAGCCCGGACCTGTGGACCATCCAGCTCGGCCTCAAGTCGTTCATCAGCCAGTACAACGCCGACTACGCGTGGATCATGGCCGGCTCGGTCGTCTCGGTGCTGCCGATCGCGATCCTGTTCATGCTCGGCCAGCGGTACTTCGTCGAGGGCATCGCCACGACCGGGCTGAAGGGCTGACGCGATGAACCTCAAGAGCTCCCTCCACGACATGCTCGGGCTGATCATGAGCACGGTCTACGCGGCGCTCGCGACGAACGTCATGCTGATCGTCGCGTGCCTGCCGCTGGTCCTCGGACTCCTGACCACCGACCCGTCGCGGTCGTGGCCCGTCCTCGTGCTGACCGTGCCGCTGTGCGCGCCGGCGTTCGCGGCCGCGTCCACCGTCTTCGAGCGGTTCTCGGCCGACACCAGCACGGGAGTCGTGCGGACGTTCTGGCGCGCGTGGCGCGCCGCCTTCCCCCGCGCGGCCGCCGTGGGCGCGCTCGGTGCCGCGCTCGGCCTCGTCGCCGGCGTCGACGCCGCCTGGGCGTGGGGCCAGCGGGTCGGGGCGTTCGCGATCCCCGTGCTCGTGACGCTGGTCGCGGTCGCCGTGTGCGTCACGCTCACCGCGCTCGTCGCACTGGGCTCCGTCCCGCACGCCCGGGTCCGCGACGTCCTTCGCGTCGCCGGGTACGCGGCCGTCCGCCGCTGGTACCTCACCGCCCTCTCGGTCGTCCTGCTCGGCGTGCTGGCCGCCGTGGTGGCGGCGCGGCCCGCGCTGGGCCTCGGGCTCGCGCTCGCCCCCCTCCTCTACGTGGTCTGGGCGAACACGCGGTTCGCCCTGCGTCCCGCGCTCGACGCCGCTGACGCGGCGCCCGTGCGCGCCGCCGGCACCACCGCCTGACGTCGCGCCTCACCACGGCGCACCTGCTCCTGAAGGGAACAACCCTGTGACTGCACCCATCACCGAGGCCACGCTCGACGCCGACGCGCTCGAGGCGGCCGTCTCGGCCGCGACCCGCGCCGTCGGGCGCCTCGCCGAGAAGTTCGGGGTGCGCTATCCCGACGACACGACCGCGGCCGGCCGCTACCCGCTGCGGCCCGCCCCCGACGGGCTGCCCGAGGGCAGCAACGTCGGGTGGACGACGAGCTTCGTCCCGGGCACCCAGTGGCTGGCCTACGAGCTCACGGGCGACCCGGCGTTCCGCCGCTCCGGCGAGGCGCACGTCGAGTCGTTCGAGGACCGCGTCACCCGGCGGCTCGAGCTCGACACGCACGACCTCGGCTTTCTGTACACGCTGTCGTGCGTGGCGCCGGCCCGGCTGACGGGCGACGACGGCGCGCGGAGCGCCGCGCTCGACGCCGCGGACCACCTCATGGTGCGGTTCCTCGAGCCCGCCGGGATCCTGCAGGCGTGGGGCGACCTCGACGACCCCGCGCAGCGTGGCCGCACCATCATCGACAGCCTGATGAACACGCCGCTGCTGTTCTGGGCGTCGGAGGTCGGGGGCGACGCGCGCTTCGCGGACGCGGCCTCCCGGCACGTCCGGCAGCTGCGCGACCACATCTTCCGAGCCGACGGCTCGACGTTCCACACCTTCTACTGGGACCCGGACACGGGTGAGGCGCTGCGCGGCGGCACCGAGCAGGGACAGGCCGACGGGTCGTGCTGGGCGCGCGGCCAGGCGTGGGGCATCCTGGGGTTCTCCCTCAACTACCGCTACCTGGCCGACGCGACGCTGCTCGCCGCCGCGGAGCGGTGCGCGGCGTACTTCCTCGCGCACCTGCCGGCTGACGGGGTTCCGGTCTGGGACCTCGTGTTCGACGCCGCGGGCGGCGAGCCCCGCGACAGCTCGGCCGCGGCGATCGCCGTGTGCGGCCTGGACGAGCTCGCACATCATCTCGAGTCGGGCGACGACGCCGCGGCCGCGAGGGCCGCCGGCTACCGCGAGGCGGCGGGGCGGATCCTCGCCGCGCTGGTCTCGGGCTACGTGCCGGCCGAGGGGACGAGCGACGCGCTCCTGCTGCACGGGGTGTACGACCGGCCGAAGGGGGTCGGTGTCGACGAGGGCACCCTGTGGGGCGACTACTTCTACCTCGAGGCCCTCACGCGCGCGGCGCGCCCCGAGTGGACCCCGTACTGGTAGGCCGGCGATGAGACTCGTGACCTTCCGCCGGGCGGACGACCCGGCCCGCGGCCCCGCCCGCGCGGGCGCGCTCGTCGACGACGGGGCCCGCGTCGTCGACCTTGCCCTGGCCGACCCGGCGCTGCCGCCTGACGTCGTCGGGATCCTCGCCGGCGGACCGGCCGCGCTCGACCGGGCGCGCGCCGCCGTCGCCCGCGCGGCGCTGGACGCGCTCGTCCCGCGGGCCGCGGTCGTGCTCGACGCGCCCGTGCCCCGGCCGGGCAAGGTCGTCGGCATCGGCTACAACTACGAGGGCCACGACGGTCACGACGCCTCCACGCCGCGTCCCGAGCGACCCGACGTGTTCGTCAAGACGGCGAACACGGTCGTCGGAACGGACGTGCCCGTCGTCCTGCCCCGTGAGAGCGCGCAGGTCGACTACGAGGGCGAGCTCGCCGTCGTGATCGGGTCGCGGGCGCGACGTGTCGGCGCCGGACGCGCGCTCGAGCACGTCGCCGGGTACGCCGTGCTCGACGACGTGAGCGCCCGCGACTGGCAGCACCGCGGCAGCCAGTGGGCGCTCGGCAAGTCGTTCGACGGCTTCGGGCCGTTCGGGCCGGCGCTCGTCACGGCCGACGAGGTCGGCGACCCGCAGGACCTGGCGCTCGAGGTGGCCGTCAACGGCCGTGTCACCGTGCGCAGCACCACCGCCCGGATGATCTTCCCGGTCGCCGAGCTCGTGGCCTACGTCAGCGAGGTCATGACGCTCGAGCCGGGCGACGTGCTCGCGACCGGAACCCCGCAGAAGCTGCCTGCCGCCGAGGCCGAGAGGCGCTGGCTCGCCCCGGGCGACCGCATCGACATCACCATCGAGCGCGTCGGCACGCTCACCACCCCGTTCGTCGCCGATGTCGGCTGACGGGCCAGAGACGAAGCAAGGAAGAGGAGAGGACCCGATGGACTACCGGAACCACTGCTACATCCCCGCGGAGAACGGGCGCAACGAGCTCCCGTTCAACCCCTGCGAGCTGCTCGACTTCACGTTCCTCAAGCTGGACGCGGGCCAGAGCTACGCCGGCTCGTCGGGGGACCGCGAGATCCTCGCGGTGATCCTCGGGGGCCGGGGCACGTTCGAGGTCGCGGGCCGGACGTTCGACGACGTCGGCGGCCGAGCGAACGTGTTCGCAGGCAAGCCGCACTCGGTGTACGTCCCCGCAGGCTCCGACTTCACGGTCACCGCGCTCACGGACCTCGAGGTCGCGCTCCCGAGCGCGCCGTCCGACCTCGCCGTCGACCCCTACGTCATCGCTCCCGACCAGGTCGCGACGGGCCGCTGGGGAGCGGCGAACTTCAGCCGCAACTATCACCAGATCCTCACCGAGATCGCGCAGCCCGAGCTCCCCGCCCGCCGCCTCATCGTGGGGGAGACGTTCACGCCGTCGGGCAACTGGAGCACCTTCCCGCCGCACCGCCACTCCCACGACAACCTCCCCGTCGAGGCGGCGCACGAGGAGATGTACTACTTCCGCGTCAACCCGGGTGACGGGTTCGGCATCAGCCGCCTGTACACGGACGAGGGCTACGAGGAGAACTTCACCGTCCGCAACCACGGCATGCACATGATGCCGAAGGGCTACCACACGGGGATCAGCGGGCCCGGCACGACGACGTACTTCCTCTGGTTCCTGGCCGGCTCCCAGCGCACCCAGGCCTCGGTCGAGGACCCCGCGCTCGCCTGGGTCGGGCGCGCCGTGCCGATGCTCCGCGAGCTCGGGCACTGAGGGGCCGGCCGTGATCCTCGACCGCTTCTCCCTCGCCGGCAAGGTCGCCCTCGTGACCGGCGGCTCGCGCGGCCTCGGGCAGGCGTACGCCGTGGCGCTCGCGGAGGCGGGAGCCGACGTCGCCGTGGTCGGCGTGTCCGACCCCGCCGAGACCCTCGGGCGGGTCTCCGCGCTCGGGCGCCGCGCGCTCGACGTGCGCTGCGACCTCGGCACCGCGACGCCCGACGACCTCGGCGCCGTCGTGGCGCGCGTCCTCGCGGAGCTCGGTGCGCTCGACGTGCTCGTCAACAACGCGGGGATCATCCGCCGCGCGCCCGCGGCTGACGTCGCGCCCGAGGACTGGCGCGCCGTCCTGCAGGTCAACCTCGACGCGCTCTTCCAGCTGTCCCAGGCCGCGGGGCGGGTCATGCTCGCGGCCGGCGACGGCCGGATCGTCAACGTCGCCTCGATGCTGTCCTACCAGGGCGGCATCAACGTCCCCGCGTACACGGCGAGCAAGCACGCCGTCGTCGGCGTCACCCAGGCGCTCGCCAACGAGTGGGCGGGGCGAGGCGTGAACGTCAACGCGGTCGCGCCCGGGTACGTGGCCACCGACAACACCGCGCCGCTGCGCGCCGACGCGGCGCGCGAGCGGGCGATCGTCGAGCGCATCCCCGCCGGCCGGTGGGGCACGCCCGACGACGTCGCCGGCGCCGTCGTCTTCCTCGCCTCCGACGCCGCCCGGTACGTCCACGGGACGGTGCTCGCCGTCGACGGGGGGTGGCTCGCGCGCTGAGAGGTCCCCCAGGAGGGGACGCAGGGACACCACGTCGTGGGCATCGGCCCGCGAACGAGCGGACGGCGCCGCAGCCGTCCCGAGATCAAGGGAGAACTCGTGCTCGTCATACGTCACACCGGCGCTCGGCGGCCGGCCGGGACCCGGGGCGCCGCGCTCGCTGCGGTCCTCGGGCTCGCGGCCGTCGGCGCCGTCGGTCTGCCCGTGGCCGCCGCCCATGCCTCCGTCGCCACCGCGGCCACGGCCGCGGCGAAGGATCCCGTCGACGTGACCGTCGACGCGGACGACATCGCCGCCGACAACGTCAACGGCCTCACGTTCAAGGGCTTCGGCGCCCTGAGCGGCAACAGCTCGAGCGCCGTCCTGATGGACTACAAGGCGCAGCATCCGCAGGAGTACGCCCAGCTCCTCGAGGTCCTGTTCGGCGGCGACCACCCGCTGATGAACCAGGTCAAGATCGAGATGGGCGACGACCGCAACACCTCGACGGGGCCCGAGCCCGCGACGATGCGGACCGCGGACGAGCCCGCCAACGTCGCGCGCGAGCCCGGCTTCCAGCTCGCCGCCGACGCGAAGAAGCTCAATCCGCACCTCAAGGTGAGCATCCTGCGCTGGGAGGCGCCCGCCTGGGCGAGCACCAACGACAAGATCTACACCTGGTACAAGAACACGATCCTGGCGGCGTACCGGACCTACGGCTACATGGTCGACTACGTGAACCCGGGGGTGAACGAGTCGGTCGCCGACCTCTCCTGGACCCAGGACTTCGCGCACCGCGTGAAGACCGACACGACCGGCTACGTGAGCGACGACGCGTCGCTCGCCGGCTTCCGCCCGGGCGAGGCGGCGCTGTTCCACCAGATCAAGACCGTGATCTCCGACGAGTCCGGGCTGGGCTCGTTCGGCGACGACATGGTGGCGGACAGCGCGCTCCGTGACGCGGTGGACGTCGCGTCGTACCACTACAACACCGACGACGACGCCGCGGGCGACTTCAAGAAGCTCGCCCAGGTGTTCGACAAGGAGGTGTGGAACTCCGAGGCCCAGGCCACGTTCTCCAACTCGGCGTTCCGGCCGAACAACAACACCAAGGACCCGAGCGTCGCGGGCACCGGGATCGGCGGGGTCAACGGTCCGCTGGAGATGGCGAACACCGTCGTCAAGGGCTTCGTGAACTCCAACCGCACCGCGTTCGTGTACCAGCCGGCGATCGGCTCGTTCTACGAGGGCGGGCAGTACTCGTTCAAGGAGCTCGTGAGCGCACGCGACCCGTGGTCGGGCTGGATGCACTACGACGCGGGGCTCGCGGTCCTCGGGCAGTTCGCCGACTTCGCCGTCACGGGGTGGGAGAACGCGGACAACACAGCCGGCATCTGGCGAGCCGTGCCGCAGGCGAGCAAGACGACCGCGACGGGCACCAACCCCGTCAACGGCCGCAACGGGCAGCCCGACTACCTGACGCTCGCGGCACCGGACAAGAGCGCCTTCTCGACCGTCGTCGTGAACGACTCGGAGTACGCCCAGACCTACCGGATCACGCCCGAGCACTTCACGTTCGGCGCGGACCAGCAGCTCGCCGTGTGGGAGACGCGCGCGGCGGACGAGGGCGAGGCGTTCGACGCGAACTACAAGAGGCACGTGGGTGACGTCGCGGCCGACGCCGACGGCACCTACACGGTCCGGGTCCAGCCGTACTCGATCGCGACCGTGACGTCGCTCGACGTGGCCTCGGACGCCGACAACGCGTGGAACACCCCGCTCCCCGTCGAGGGGGAGCGGACGGTCCTGGACGCCGACCCGGCGTCGGGCACGCTGTGGAAGGACGACTTCGACTACAGCGGCAAGACCGTCCCGGTCATCGCCGAGGGCGGTGGGCTGAGCGGGAAGACCGAGAGCTTCGTCGCCTCGCGCGGCGGCGAGACCGGGACGATCCCGCTGTACACGTGGGACCGCAACGGCGGGTTCGAGGCGGTGAAGACCGCCGACGACGGCTGGGTGCTGCGCCAGCAGATCGACCGCACGGCGACCGGCGTCGGAGGCGCCTGGAACTCCGGCGACCCCGTGACCGCCGTCGGCGACCGCCGCTGGACGAACTACGAGGCGGGCGTCGACGTCAAGTTCCTCGGCTCGGCCGACGGACGCTACGCCGCGATCGGCGCACGCTCGAGCGGCGGGAGCGGCTCGGCGAGCATCAACGGCACCGCGTACGCGCTCAAGGTCGCGGCCGACGGGTCGTGGCAGCTCCTGCGGATGGGCACGGCCGTCGCCAAGGGCGCCGCGGCCTCCGGCTGGGACGCGACGGCGTGGCACCACCTGACGATCCGGGCCGCCGGCCCGACGATCACGGCGTCCGTCGACGGGACGAAGGTCGCGTCGTACACCGACGACGACCCGTACCGCTCCGGCTGGGTGGACCTGGCCAGCAGCTTCGACCACACCGAGTTCGACAACCTCAGCGTGAAGCGCGTCGCCGACGAGACCCCGTACTACGGGGAGTACCTCGACGACGAGGAGCTGACGGACCTGTCGAGCACGCCGCAGGCGAAGCTCGTCTACGCCGGGACCTGGGCCCACGCCAACGGCGGGAGCATGTACCAGTACCAGCGGTCGACGTCGACGACGTCGACGAAGGGCTCGTCGGTGAGCTACACGTTCACGGGCTCGGGGCTCGACCTGCTGGGTGCGAACGACGGCACCGCGACGCTCGACGTGAGCGTCGACGGGGTTCCGGTGGCACGGGGCGCCACGACGCAGAAGGCGACCGACTTCCAGGCGCTCTACGCGCTCCGCGGCCTCCCGTGGGGCAAGCACACCGTGACCGTGTCGCTCGCGTCGGGCACGCTCGTCGTCGACGCCGTGGGCGTCGTGAGCGCGTCGGCGACGGACCCGGCGTCCGCCTCGGCCGTCAAGGCCGCCCTCAAGGCGGCACAGAAGGTGAAGCGGACCGACGACTTCAGCGACGCGACCTGGAGCCTGCTGCAGGACACGATCGCGACCGCGAAGCAGGCGGTGGCAGATCCGGCGGCCTACCGGCTCGACGCGGACGGGGCGACCCAGCTCGCCCAGCGTCTCGCCGACGCCTCCGACCCGCTGCTCGGCCAGATCACGGCCCTCGCGTCGGTGAGCCGAGCGACGTGGGCCGGGCAGGCGCCGACGCTCCCCACGTCCGTCGCCGCCACGCTCGCGGACGGGACCACGCGGGACGTCCCCGTCACCTGGGACCTCGACGGGCTGTCCTTCGCCGCCCCGTGGTCGACGGTGAGCGTGCCCGGGGCCTACGGCAGCGTGCGGACGACGGCGCGGATCGAGGTCGTGCCGGAGGGTGCGGTCGCGTTCGCCGACGTGTCGGGCACGAAGGCCGTGCTCGGGAACGACTCGCCCGCCTGGACCGCGGTCGCCGGCCTCGTCGGCGACGCGCTCGTGAACGACGCCCCGGACCAACGGCTCACGGGCGACGCCACGTGGGGCCACACGGCGACCAACGCCTCGGGCGCGAGCGAGGAGTACGCCAAGGGCGTCGTCGCGGGCGCGTACGACAAGACGACCACCACGGGCCTGTACACGGCCAACCAGGTCGGCGCGAAGCTCGGCTACACGTTCGACCTGCCCGCCGGGCGCTACACCGTCACCGCGAGCACGTACTCGTGGTGGCCGGGCAGCAGCCGCACCGAGGCGGTGTCGCTCACGTACGACGGCGCGACCCATGCGGTCGGCTCCGTCACGCTCGACAGCAGCGCCGCGGGCCGGGTGCTGTCCTACGACGTCGAGCACACGCAGGCGGGTCCGGTGACGTTGACGCTCACCGCCACGAACGCGCAGTCCCCGATGCTGTCGTGGGTCGGCGTGGTGAAGCAGCCCGCGGCCTGGGACAAGGGTGCCGTCTACACGGCGGGCGACCGGGTGTCGTACGACGGTCGAACCTTCGTCGCCCAGTGGTGGACGCAGGGCGAGACGCCTGGCGCGTCACCGTACGGCGCGTGGGCCGAGGTCGGCGGGGCCGTCACGTGCCAGGGCGAGGACGTGTCCGCGTGGACCGCGTCATGGGTCTACACCGGCGGCGAGACCGTCGCCCACGACGGTGCGCTCTGGAAGGCGCGGTGGTGGACACGGGACCAGGAGCCCGGCACGACCGCGGGCGGAGCGTGGGTCCAGGCCGGTACCTGCTGACGGTCCACTCGCGCTACCGGCGCCCGTCCCGCTGCTCGCCGTGCGCGAGCCGTGGGGCGGGCGCCGGTCGTTCCTGGTGCTGCTCGGTCAGCTCGCGCGCGAGAGCGCGGGCTCGTCCGTGGCCGCGGCCGGACGCGTCCCGCCGCGAACCGTGCGCACGACGACGCCCGCGTCGGCGAGCGCGGCGAGGGTGGGGTCGTCGTGGGGTGCGTCGGTGACGACGTGGGTGAGGGCGGCGGTGGGCACGGCTTCGACGACGGAGTCGCGACCGACTGCCGCACGAGGTGCGAGCGCCACGGTGTCCTGCGCGACGAGGGCGAGGGCGCGGGTGACCGAGGCGAGCGGGAGGCTGCGCGAGGTGAGCCCGTGGGCGGCGGTGAGGCCGTCGGCGGGCACGAAGGCGTAGCGGACGCGGATGCCGTGCAGGGAGGCTTCGGCGGCGGTGCCGACGAGAGCGTAGCCGCCGGGGTCGGGGGTGCCGCCCGTGACGATGACGTCGGTGTCGGTGGGGGCGAGCTCGACCGCGACGACGAGGGAGTTGGTGACCACGGTCAGGCCGGGGATCTGGCCGAGGGCGGTGGCCAGGGGTCGGGCGGCGGTGCCGGCGGCGACGGCGACGGCGTCGCCGGGGGAGGGCAGCGTGGCGGCGAGGGCGGCGAGGGCACCGGCGGCGGGGTCGGTACGGCTGGTCGCGGACGGGGTCGCGGACGGGGTCGTGGGGGTGCGTCGGGTGGCGCCGCCGCGGTGCCGCGTGACGAGGCCCTGCGCGTCGAGGTCGCGCAGGTCGCGGCGGATCGTCGCCTCCGAGGCGCCGACGAGGTCCGCGAGGTCGTGCAGGGAGACCAGGCCGTGCTCGTTCACGTGCTCGACGATCGCGCGCCGGCGGGTGAAGGGATGCATGGCTGTTCTCCGTCGTCAGGTGCCGCGGTAGGGCGGTTGCGCGCCCGCTGGGATGTTAACGTCACCAATGATGCGCCCCCAACCTGACAGCGACGGACAGGTGCCGGCCGTCCGCGCGGATATGCTCGGTCCCATGTCGACCGAGGGCGGCCCGCGCGCAGGCCGGGCGCGGGGGCGCACGAGGATCGGTCCGTCGATCGGCGACGTGGCGCGCGAGGCGGGGGTGTCCGCGCAGACCGTCTCCCGGGTCTCGACCGGTGCGGACAACGTCAGGCCGGACACCCGCCAGCGCGTCCTCGACGCCATGGAGAAGCTGGGCTACTCGCCCAACCACGCGGCGCGCGCGCTGCGGTACGGGAGCTTCGGGGCGATCGGGATCATCGCCCACCAGCTCGCCCGCACCGGTGAGTCGCGCACCGTCGAGGCCGTGGTCGAGGCGGCGCGCCAGAAGGGCTACACCACGAGCCTGGTCGACGTCCGCTCGCCGTCGTCGACCGACCTCGACGACGCGGTCAAGCAGCTCGACCACCAGTCGATCGACGGGCTCGTGATCATCCGTGCCGAGACCGCGACGCCCGACTCGCTCGCGCTGCCGCGGCGGCTGCCGGTGGTCGTGTCGGACTCGCGTTTCGTCGGGCACCACCCCGCCGTCGGCGCGGACCAGCGCGGCGGCACGCAGGCGGCGGTCGAGCACCTGCTCGGCCTCGGCCACCGGACCGTCCACCACCTCGCCGGACCCGAGGCGTCGGCGCCGGCGGAGGTCCGCGTGCAGGTCTGGCGCGAGGCCCTGCGGGACGCGGGTCACGAGGTGCCCGAGCCCCTCCGTGGCGACTGGACGTCGCGGTCCGGGTACGAGCTCGGCGTCCGCGTGGCCGACGACCCTGCCGTGACTGCGGTCTTCGCCGCCAACGACGAGATGGCGGCCGGCCTCATGCGCGCGCTCTACGAGCGGGGCCTGCGCGTGCCCGACGACGTGAGCGTCGTCGGTTTCGACGGCATCCCGCTCGCGGAGTACTTCTGGCCACCGCTCACCACGGTCCGCCAGGACTTCCACCGGATCGGCGAGGAGCTCGTCGCGCTGCTCGCGCGCCAGCTCGAGGGCGAGGTCATGACCGACCACCGGACGGTCGTCCCGACCGAGCTCGTCGTGCGCGCGAGCACCGCGCCGCCTCGCCGGCGGGGCGCGTAGCCCGAGGCGAGCCCGCGCGGCCGGCGCGTGCCGACGCGAGCGGCGAGCCGTCGGCGTCCGGCCCATCGTCACCGAACTGTGATCGGGCGCGGTTGACGACGTGGCCCATGTGAATGCATGATCGGTTCTGTTCATGTTTACGCAAACATCTGTGCTTCGCTGACATGAATGGTGACGTCACCATGCGAGGCACCCCGAGGAAGAGGTTGACGACGATGTCCCAAGCGGCTCCCGCGGTCCCCCGTGCCGCGGACACCGGGCCCGTCCGACGGCGCCGTGCGGTCTCCGCCCGGCACCGGTGGACCGGCTGGGGGTTCCTCGGTCCGTTCGCGCTCGTGTTCGCGCTCGTGTTCCTCGCGCCCCTGGTCTACTCGATCTACCTGAGCCTGTTCCGCAACCAGCTCGTCGGCGGGAACTCGTTCGTCGGGCTCGACAACTACACGCAGGCGCTGCAGGACCCCGAGTTCTGGTCGGGCTTCGGCCGCGTGGCCCTGTTCCTCGTGGTGCAGGTGCCGATCATGCTCGGCATCGCGCTCCTCGTGGCGCTGGCGATCGACAGCGGGCGGCTCTACGGCAAGAACTTCTTCCGGATCTCGATCTTCATGCCGTACGCCGTCCCCGCCGTCGTCGCGAGCCTCCTGTGGGGCTTCATGTACGGGTCGCGGTTCGGCCTCGTCGGGAACCTCAACGACGCGTTCGGCTGGCACCTGCCCAACCCGCTGGCCCCGAGCTGGATCCTCGCGTCGATCGGCAACATCGTCACGTGGGAGTTCGTCGGCTACAACATGCTGATCTTCTACGCGGCGCTGCGCGTCATCCCGACGTCGCTCTACGAGGCGGCGGAGATCGACGGCGCGAGCCAGTGGCGCATCGTCCGGCACATCAAGGTCCCGGCCATCCGCGGCTCGCTCGTCATCGCGACGATCTTCTCGATCATCGGCAGCTTCCAGCTCTTCAACGAGCCCAGCATCCTCAAGTCGCTCGCGCCGAACTCGATCTCCACCTACTTCACGCCCAACCTGTACGCGTACTCGCTGTCCTTCTCGGGGCAGCAGTACAACTACTCGGCGACGATCGCGATCGTCATGGGCGTCATCACGATGATCATCGCCTACGCGGTCCAGCTGCGTGGCATGCGACGGGGGAACTGACCCATGGCCGCGAGCACCCTCTCCCCGCGCGTCACGCGCCCCGCGACGGCCGGACGCCGCCGCGCCCACAGCGTCGACAAGCCCCGCCGGTCGGTCACGCTCACCGTCCTGACCTGCATCGTGCTGCTGTACGCGCTCGTGCCCCTGGCGTGGCTCGTCATCAACTCCACGAAGACCCAGGCCGGCCTGTTCTCGTCGTTCGGGCTCTGGTTCGACAGCGACTTCGCCCTGTGGAGCAACATCCACGACACGCTCACCTACGACAACGGCATCTTCCTGCGCTGGCTCCTGAACACGTTGCTGTACGTCGTGGTCGGGGCCGGGGGAGCGACGCTCCTCGCCACCCTCGGCGGGTACGCGATGGCCAAGTTCAGCTTCCCCGGCAAGAAGGCCGTGTTCGCCGTCGTCATCGGCGCGGTGGCGGTGCCCGGCACGGCGCTCGCGGTCCCGACGTTCCTCCTGTTCAGCAAGATGGGCCTCACCAACACCCCCTGGGCGGTGATCCTGCCCTCGCTGATCTCGCCGTTCGGGCTCTACCTCATGTGGGTCTTCGCGAACGACGCGATCCCCACCGAGCTGCTCGAGGCGGCCCGCATGGACGGCGCGGGCGAGGTCCGGACGTTCTTCAAGGTCAGCGCCCCGCTGCTCGCACCCGGGCTCGTCACCGTCCTGCTGTTCACCATGGTCGCGACGTGGAACAACTACTTCCTGCCGCTGATCATGCTCAAGGACCCCCACTGGTACCCGCTCGTGCTCGGGCTCAACCAGTGGAACGCGCAGGCCGCGACCGCCGGCGGTCAGGCGATCTTCAACCTCGTCATCACCGGCTCGCTCCTCACGATCGTGCCGCTCATCGCGGCCTTCCTGCTGCTCCAGCGCTTCTGGCAGTCCGGCCTCGCGGCCGGCGGCGTCAAGGAGTGAGCGTCACCCACCGCGCTCCCGCGCACCCCGAGACCGGCCGCGCCCGTCCGGCCTCGACCACGAAGAAGTGAGAGGAATCCCCATGTCCCGCATCACCCGACGCAGCCGGCTCCTCGCCGGCGGCGCGATCGTCGGAGCCCTGTCGCTCGCGCTGGCCGCGTGCAGCAGCTCGTCCGACGACTCCGGCAGCACGCCCAAGCCCGCGAACACGTCCGCGGTCGAGGACGCGCTCGCCAAGGGCGGCTCCATCACGGTGTGGGCATGGGAGCCCACGCTCAAGGACGTCGTCCCCGCGTTCGAGAAGAAGTACCCGAACGTCAAGGTGAACCTGGTCAACGCCGGCACCGGCAACGACCAGTACACCGCGCTGCAGAACGCGATCAAGGCCGGCAAGGGCGTGCCCGACGTCGCGCAGATCGAGTACTACGCGCTGCCGCAGTTCGCCCTCGGGAAGTCCGTGGCCGACCTCAGCGAGTTCGGCGCGGCGTCGCTCGACGGCACCTTCACGCCCGGCCCGTGGAACTCGGTCAAGCAGGGGAACGCGATCGACGGCCTGCCCATGGACTCCGGCCCGATGGCGCTGTTCTACAACAAGAAGGTCTTCGACAAGTACGGGCTGACCGTCCCCACGACGTGGGACGAGTACGTCGCGGACGCGCAGAAGCTCCACGCCGCGAACCCCAAGGCGTACATCACCAACGACACCGGTGACGCCGGCTTCACCACCAGCATGATCTGGCAGGCCGGCGGCAAGCCCTACACGGTCGACGGCACGAACGTGAAGATCGACTTCACCGGCGACGCCGGGACGCAGAAGTTCGCGTCGACGTGGCAGAAGCTCATCGACGGCAAGCTCGTCGCGCCCGTCAGCTCCTGGAGCGACGAGTGGTACAAGGGCCTCGGCGACGGCACCATCGCGACCCTCGCGATCGGCGCCTGGATGCCGGCCAACCTCGAGTCGGGCGTGCCCGCGGCCAAGGGCGACTGGCGTGTCGCTCCGCTGCCGCAGTGGACGGCCGGCGAGAAGGCCAGCTCCGAGAACGGCGGCTCGTCGCTCGCCGTGACCGACGCGAGCAGCAACAAGGCGCTCGCCTACGCGTTCACGAAGTTCGCGACCGTCGACGAGGGCGTCCAGATCCGCGTCGACGGCGGCGCCTTCCCGGCGACCACCGCGACCCTGAAGTCGCAGGACTTCCTCTCGGCCACGTCCGACTACTTCGGCGGCCAGAAGATCAACGAGGTCCTCGCGCAGTCGGCGGAGGACGTCGTCACGGGCTGGAGCTACCTGCCCTTCCAGGTCTACGCGAACTCGATCTTCAACGACACCGTCGGCAAGGCCTACAACGGCGGCACCACGCTCGCCGACGGACTGAAGGCGTGGCAGGACAAGTCGGTCGAGTACGGCAACCAGCAGGGCTTCTCGGTCAACAAGTAGCCCCGTACCCCTGCGGCCGACGGCGACGCCGTCGGCCGCAGGGTGCCCGGCGCCGAGACGGCGCCACCCCGAGCCCCACCCCGGAGGACAGACCCATGACACCGCCCGTCCAGCACCGCTGGCTCCGCCGGCCGGCCCAGGACAGTCGCCTCGGCGACGCCTCCGCCGCCGGCGCCCTGCGCGTGGCCTACGGCGCCGACTACAACCCGGAGCAGTGGCCGCGGGAGGTGTGGGCGGAGGACGCGCGCCTCATGCGCGAGGCCGGCGTCAACATCGTGACGCTCGCGGTCTTCAGCTGGGCCAAGCTCCAGCCCTCCGCGGACACGTGGGACTTCGCGTGGCTCGACGAGGTCATGGACCTCATGCACGCGAACGGGATCGCGGTCGACCTCGCCACCGCGACCGCGTCCCCGCCGCCCTGGCTGACCACGGCGCACCCCGAGATCCTGCCCGTGAACGAGCGCGGCGAGACCCTCTGGCCGGGCGCGCGCCAGCACTGGCGGCCGACCTCGCCGGTGTTCCGCGAGCACGCGCTCCGGCTCGTGCGTGCGATGGCCGAGCGGTACGGCGACCACCCCGCGCTCGTGGCGTGGCACGTGTCGAACGAGCTCGGGTGCCACAACGTGTACGACTACTCGTCGGACGCCGCCGACGCGTTCCGCGCCTGGCTGCGCGACCGGTACAAGACGGCCGACGCGCTCAACGACGCCTGGGGCACGAGCTTCTGGTCCCAGCGCTACGGGTCGTTCGACGAGGTGCTGCCCCCGCGCCTGGCCGCCAGCTACCCCAACCCGACGCAGCAGCTCGACTTCAAGAGGTTCTCCTCCGACGCGCTGCGCGACCACTTCCGCGCCGAGGCCGCGGTCCTGCGCCGGGTCACGCCCGACGTCCCGGTGACGACGAACTTCATGGTCATGGGCGAGACCCGCGGCATGGACTACGCCGACTGGGCCGCGGACCTCGACTTCGTGTCCAACGACCACTACCGGCAGGCCGTCGAGCGTGCCGACGACGAGCTGTCGTTCTCCGCGAACCTCACGTCCGGCATCGCCGGCGGCAAGCCGTGGTACCTCATGGAGCACGCGACGAGCGCGGTCAACTGGCAGGACGTCAACCTGCCGAAGAGCACCGCGATGCTGCTCCACGACGCCCTCACGCACGTCGCCCACGGTGCCGACGCCGTCTGCTTCTTCCAGTGGCGCGCGTCGGCGTCGGGCGCGGAGAAGTACCACTCCGGGATGCTCCCGCACGCGGGGGCGGACTCGGAGCTCTTCCGCGGCGTCGTCCGTCTCGGGCGCACGCTCGAGGCGCTCGCACCCGTCGTGGGCTCGGTGCGCGAGGCGGCGCCCGTCGCGATCCTGTTCGACTGGGACTCGTGGTGGGCGAGCGAGCTCGACTCGCACCCGACGTCGCTGCTGCGCTACCGCCAGGAGGCGCTCGACTGGTACGGCGCCCTGCTCGACGCGGGCGTCCGGGCCGACGTCGTGCCCGTCGATGCGGACCTGTCCGGGTACGCGATGGTGGTCGCGCCCGTGCTCTACCTCGTGCCGGAGGAGACCGCCGAGCGCCTGCGCTCCTACGTCGAGGACGGCGGCCACCTCGTGGCCACGTACTTCTCGGGGATCGCCGACGCCGACGACCGGATCTACCTCGGTGGCTACCCGGGCGCGCTGCGCGACGTCCTCGGCGTCCGCGTCGAGGAGTTCGCACCGCTGCTCGAGGGCGACTCCGTGCGCCTGTCGACGGGCGCCGTCGGGACGCTGTGGAGCGAGCCGGTCCAGCTCACCGACCCCGCCACCGCGGTGGTCGCGTCGTACCTGTCGGGCCCGCTCGCCGGCCGGCCGGCCGTGACCCGGCGCACGAGCGGCCGCGGGTCCGCGGCCTACGTGTCGACGCGCCTCGGTGTCGAGGGGATCGCGACGGTCCTGCCGCCGCTGCTCGACGGCGCCGGGGTCGCCGGCGAGCTCCCGGCGTCCGTCCGCGGGACCGTCGAGCGGGTCGTCCGCACGGACGGCACCGACACGTTCGTGTTCCTCGTGAACCGCACGGCGCAGCACGTCACCGTCGCCGCCCCCGGCGAGCTCCTCGTGGGCGAGCGGGGCGACGACGGCGCGGTCGCGCTGGGCGCGCACGGCGTCGCCGTCCTGCGCACCGGGCCCGCCACCTCCTGACCCGACGCCCCCTCCGCCCGGACCCGTCCGCGGAGGGGGCGTCGTCGCCACTGATGGTGACGTCACCATCGCTGGCTGAGGGCGCCGTCGGCCCCTCGATCCTGTTCCGCAACGACGCAGAGAGGCTCGAACTCATGGCACCACGCAAGGAACCCGGCGGCGCGTCGCGACGCCGGAGCCGGAAGGCGGGAGCCGGCGTCGCCGGCGCGGCCGCCGCAGCCCTGGCGCTCACCGGCACCGTCGCGGGCACCGCAGCCGCAGCCCCGACGGCGCGGCTCACCACCGCGGCCGCCGCACCGGCCGGCCCGGGCCTCGTGATCACGCCCGACGCGTCGCAGCAGGGGCCCGCGTTCGAGGGCTGGGGCACGAGCCTCGCCTGGTTCGCCGAGGTCACCGGCGGGTACTCCGACGAGGTCAAGGACAAGCTCGCCGACCTCGTGTTCGGCGAGGACGGCCTGAACCTCAACCTCGCGCGCTTCAACATCGGCGGCGGCAACGCTCCCGACGTCCCGGCCTACCTGCGGCCCGGCGGCGCGATCCCCGGCTGGTGGAAGGCCCCGGCCGGCACGACGCGGACCGACGTCGACTGGTGGGACCCCGACGACCCGGCCGACTGGAACTGGGACGCCGACCCGAACCAGACCTGGTGGATCGACAAGATCAAGAAGATCGACGCGACCAAGGGTCAGCCCACGACGTGGGAGGCGTTCAGCAACTCGCCGCCCTGGTTCATGACGACGAGCGGGTACGTCTCGGGCGGCTTCAACGCGACCACCGACCAGCTCAAGACGAGCTCGGTCGACGACTACACGCGCTACCTCACCGAGGTCGTGGACCACCTCGAGCAGGCCCACGGGATCAGCTTCGCGTCGATCGACCCGTTCAACGAGCCCAACACGAACTACTGGGGCACGACGCTCGGCAGCGACGGCAACCCGACCGGCGGCCGCCAGGAGGGCGCGCACATGAGTCCCGCGCTCATGTCGAAGGTCGCGGTCTCGCTGCAGTCGGCGCTCGGCGGCGCGAGCACCAAGGCGCGGATCGCCGCCATGGACGAGACCAACCCGGGCACGTTCGTCACCGACTGGTTCGGCTACACCGACGAGGCGCGAGCGGCCGTGAGCCGGCTCAACGTCCACACGTACGGCACCGGGCAGCGCACCGCGGTCCGCGACATCGCCAAGGCGGTCGACAAGCCGCTGTGGATGAGCGAGGTCGAGGGCTCGTGGGGGAGCGGCCAGAGCTTCACGAGCATGGACCCGGGCATCGGCATGGCGTCGCACATCACCGACGACCTGCGCGAGCTCGACCCGTCCGCGTGGGTCCTGTGGCAGCCCGTCGAGGACTACGACAACATGGCGCCCGGCGGCGAGAGCGCGGCCGGCGCGAACTGGGGCGAGATCCAGATGCCCTTCGACTGCACGCCGACGGACTCGCTCGCGGACTGCCAGATCCGGACGAACACCAAGTTCGACACCATCCGGAACTTCACGCACTACATCCGTCCGGGCGACCACCTGGCGCCCACGAACGACACCGCCAGCACCGCCGCGGTCGACGCGTCCGGGACGGGCGCGACCGTCGTGCACACCAACGACGCGACGAGCGCGCAGACCGTCACGCTCGACCTCTCGACGTTCGCCCGCACCGACGGCGCGACCGTCACGCCCGTCGTCACCTCGGCCGGCGGCGCGCTCGTGAAGGGCGAGCCGGTCCGCGTCACGGACGGCACGGCAACCCTGACGGTCCCGGCGCGCTCGGTCACGACGTTCGTCGTGGACGGCGTCTCGGGGGTCGCGAAGGACGCGCCCGTCGTCCAGGACGGGCACGTGTACCAGCTCGTCGGCGTCCAGAGCTCCCGCTCGCTCGCCGCGACCGACGACGGCGCGGCGACCGTCATCCGCACGTCCGACGACGCCGCGGCGGGCCAGCTCTGGCGCTTCACCAAGCTCGCGGGCGGCGACAGCACGCGCGCGACCTACCGGGTCACGTCCGCGTCGACCGGGGGCGTGCTCGCCGTCGACGGCACGGGTGCGCTGGTGCTGACGAAGGACGCGGCCGCCTCTGCGGCGGCCACGGCCCGGTGGTCGCTGTCCACGACGGGCGACGGGACGTACGTGCTCGTCAACGCCGGCCGGACGGCGGTCCTCGAGGTCGGCGGCCAGAAGACGGCCGACGGCTCTCCCGTGGACGTCTACCAGCCGAACTCCGGTGCGAACCAGCGGTGGACGATCGTCGACGCCACGGTGCTCTCGACGCGGCCCGCCGCGGTCTACACCGTGCCGGGGCGCGCGCCCGAGCTGCCCGCCACCGTCACGCCCGTCTACCCCGACGGCGCACGTGGCGCGCTGCCCGTGACCTGGAAGACGCCGTCGGGCAACCCGTGGAAGAAGGCCGGCACGGTGACCGTCACCGGCACCGCGACGACGGCGCTCGGCGACAAGGTCGCCGCGACGGCGACCGTGACGGTCGACGTGCTCGCGTCGGCGGAGCCTGCGCGGGCCAAGGCCTACGTCGGAGGCGTGCCCGAGCTGCCCGAGACCGTCACCGCGGTGACGAAGAGCGGCACCGAGGTCGAGCGGCCCGTCACCTGGGACGCGGCACCCGCGGGCGCCTACGACCACGTGGGCGTCGTGACGCTCGCCGGGAAGGTCGCGACGCTCGACGGCAGCGACCTCGCCGCGACGGTCCGCGTGCAGGTCACGAAGCCTGTCCTCGCGAACGTCGCGACCGAGGCCGGGACCACCGTGGCGGCGTCGTACACCGAGAACGGCTACCCGGCGACGAACGTCATCAACGGTGTCACGACCGAGAAGGGCTGGTCGACCTGGAAGTCCGGCACGCAGGACGCGAGCGAGACGCTCACGTTCGGGCTGCCCGAGGCCCGCGACGTCGGCGCCGTGAAGGTCTACTTCTACAAGGACGGCTCCAACGTGAGCTGGTCCGACTCCGTCCAGGTGCAGAAGAAGGCCTCCGACGGGAGCTGGGTCGCCGCGAGCGACGACGTGCCCGTCGCGTCGAGCGGGGGCGCGGCGCCCGTCGTCGAGGTGCCCGTCACCTCCGACGGCCCGACGACGACGCTCCGCGTGCTGTTCACCAACCCCGCCGGCGGGCGGTACCTCACCGTGAGCGAGGTCCAGCTCCTCGCGAAGTCGCCGGGCCAGTCGTCCGACGCGACGCTCGCGTCGCTCACCGTCGGCGGGAAGGCGCTGCCCGGGTTCGACCCGGCCCGCACCGCGTACACCCTCCCGGTGACGTCCGGTGGGATCCCGCGGGTCACGGCCGACGCCGCCGACCCGTACGCCGAGGTGACCGTCGAGCAGGCGGCCGGCTCCTCGCGGACCGCGAAGGTCACGGTCCGGAGCGAGGACGGGACCGCGTCGACGACGTACGCCGTGACGTTCACCCTCCCGGACTGGGCGTCCTCGACCGTCTACGACACCGGTGACACGGTCGCGTACGGCGGGTCGACGTGGCTGGCGTCGTGGTGGACGCAGAACCAGAAGCCCGGCGACGTGAACGGACCGTGGCAGGAGGTCGTCCAGACGTCGGACGGCACCGCGGTCTGGACGGCGTCGCGGATCTTCGACACCGGGGACGAGGTCGAGTACCAGGGCGTGAGGTACGTGGCGCAGTGGTGGACCCGGAACCAGGTTCCCGGCGCCGCCAACGGTCCCTGGAAGAAGGTGGGCTGAACCGAGCCCGACGACGGGCCGGCCGCTCGGGGGAGTGGCCGGCCCGCCGCGCTGGAGTTCTCGGTCGTCTCGGTCGTCTCGGTCG
>Ga0180221_1000896_pt1 | contig 22507 bp, 20 predicted proteins | sample eDN5th37CKraftMG_FD_151339 | JGI IMG/M metagenome (GOLD analysis project Ga0180221, IMG submission 151339) | Enriched Miracle-Growth compost microbial communities from Emeryville, California, USA - eDNA 5th pass 37_C Kraft MG (version 2) (version 2) ...
GATCGAGCGCGCCGTCGTCGGGACGATCGGCGACACGCTCGCCGGTTCGGACCGGCCCTTCCTGATCGCCGCGGGCGTGGCCGGGCTGGCGGTCGGACGCACGGTCACCGAGGACGACGTCTCTCAGTACGTCGGACCGGACGCGCCCCGCGGGGGCAGCGAGGCGCTCGCCCTCGAGTACGCCGACCAGGGCGTGCGGAGCGTCGCGCTCCGCTTCGCCGCGAGCGTGCACGGCGCGGGCGACCACGGCTTCGTGGCCCAGCTCGCGCACGTCGCCCGCGAGCGCGGCGCTGCCGCGTACGTCGATGACGGCGCCAACCGCTGGCCCGCCGTGCACCGGTCCGACGCCGCGCGCCTCGTCCTGCTCGCCCTCGAGCAGGCGCCGGCGGGCGGGGTCGTGCACGCGGTCGCGGAGGAAGGCGTGCCGATGCGCGACATCGCCGAGGCCCTCGGCCGGAGCCTCGACGTCCCGGCCCGGTCGGTCACGCCCGACGAGGCGCCCGAGCACTTCGGCTGGATCAACCGCTTCGTCACGCTCGACGCCCCGGCGTCGAGCGCGCTCACCCGCGAGCGCTACGGCTGGAACCCGACCGGCCCGACGCTGCTCGAGGACATCGCCGCGGGCGGCTACCTGCCCCAGGCCTGACGCCGCCGCCGGGCGGGGCGCGCCGCCGGGGCCAGGGCCCCGGGACGGCGCACCTCGTCCGGCCGCGCGGGCGCCCGCGTGGTAGGCAGGAGGCATGAACGTCACCATCCTCGGTACCGGGATCATGGGCTCCGCCGTCGCCGGGACCCTCGTCCGGGCGGGACACCAGGTCACCGCCTGGAACCGCACGCCCGCCAAGGCCGTACCGCTCGCCGACGACGGGGTACGGGTCGCCGCCAGCGCCGCCGAGGCGGTGTCCGGCGCGGACGTCGTGCTGTCGATCGTGTTCGACGCCGACGCCGTGCTCGACGTGCTCGACGACGCCGGCCCCGCGCTCACCGACAGCACGGTCTGGGCGCAGGCCACCACGATCGGCGTCGACGGCACCCAGGAGGTCGCGGGCCGAGCCGCCGAGCTCGGCGTGGCCCTCGTCGAGGCGCAGATGCTCGGGACCCGGGGACCGGCCGAGCGCGGCGAGCTCACGATCCTCACCGCGGGCGACCCGGCGCTCGTCGACCGCGCGCGGCCCGTGCTCGAGGCGATGTCCGCGAAGACGCTCCACGCGGGCGACACGGTCGGCTGCGCGAGCGCGCTCAAGCTCGCGTGCAACGCGTGGCTGGCGACGATCACCGCGGGCGCGGCGCAGTCCCTCGCGCTCGCCGCCGCGCAGGGGCTCGACCCCCAGCTCTTCCTCGACGCCATCAGCGGGACCGCGACCGACTGCCAGTACGCGCACCTCAAGGCGGACCACATGATCGCCGAGGACCTCGCGCCGACCTTCACGGTCGACGCGCTGCGCAAGGACGTCGGGCTGATGATCCACACCGCGCGCGCGACCGGGACCACGGTCACGCTGCTCGACGCGCTCGACCGGGTCCTCGGCGTCGCGTCCCTCGACGGGCACGGCAAGGAGGACGTCGCCGCCGTCTACGACGCGTTCACCACGGTCCCGCTCGGCACCGGCGACTGAGCTCGATCGGAAACACCGACACACTGCTGTCGCGCGGCGCGGGCAGGGTCGGGGGCATGGACCTCACCACCGACGACTGCGCCCCGCTCGCCACCCTCCCCGCGTCGCTCCACGGCTGGACCCGCCTGTGGAACGGCGAGTACGCGGTGGCCCGGACGATCCTCTCCCCCGACGTCGCCGTGACGTTCGGCGCCGTCGCGCTCGGGGAGCAGGCGGACGCGCTCCGCGGTCCGCGGGCCATCGCTCGGCTGATCCAGGACTTCCGCGCACGGGTGCCCGGACTCGTCTACCGCGAGGTCGAGGTCCGGGCGTGGCCCGGGTTCGCCGTCGTCGTGTGGGACGTCGACTCGCCCACGCTGCACCGTGGCGGCATCGACACGCTCGTGCTCGACGACGACGGCCGCATCCGCGCCGTCCGGTCGGTCACGGGCGAGCGTGGGTGGCCGCGTGCGACCATCGGCGCGTGAGACGGTCCGAACGCCACCACGCGCTCGTCGACCACCTGCGCGCACGGGCACCCCACCCGGTGTCGGCTGCACGGCTGGCCCGCGAGCTCGAGGTCTCGGCACGGACGATCGAGCGGGACGTCGCCGCCCTCCAGGCAGCCGGCGTCCCCCTCTTCGCGACGCCGGGTCGCACCGGCGGGTACTCCGTGGTGCCCGAGTACTCGTTGCCGCCCCTGCACCTGACGCCCGAGGAGGCGTTCGCGTGCGCCGTCGCGCTCGACCTGCTCCACGGGTCGCCCTTCGAGACCGTCGCCCGGCGAGCTCGCGACAAGGTGGGCGCCGGGCTGCCGTCGTCGACGCGGGAGACGCTGCGCCGGGTCGCGCCGGACGTGAGGTCGCTCGCCCCGGACGGCACGCGGGACGGGTCGCCCCTGGACGGGCTCGCCCGGGCCGTCACCGACCGCCGGGTCCTCCGCCTCGAGTACCGCGACGGCGCGGGGACGACGACGCGACGCACCGTCGAACCCCTCGCCCTCCTCGAGGCCGACGGCTCCTGGTACCTGGCCGGTTGGTGCCGGGAGCGCCGCGCCGTCCGGGGGTTCCGGACCGACCGGATCCTCTCGTCGCAGCCCACCGGCGAGGTGCTCTCCGGCGGCCGCGCGCGCGAGCTCGACGCCGACCTCGCGCGGTGGCGGCCGCGCGTCGTCGGACGCTCCTAGGACGAGCCGAGGAGGCGGCGCAGCTCGCCCTCGGCCGACCCGACCCGGTCCGGGTCGATGGTCGTGCCCTGGCCGTAGAGGTCGACGACGCGCGGGTCGACGTAGCTCGCGCGGGCGATCGCGGGCGTGTTGCCGAGCGCGTCCGCGGCGTCCCGCATGGCTTGGGCGACGGCGCGCTTGCGCGCCGTGACGGTCCGTTCCGGGCCGTGCTCCGCGAGGGACACCGCCGCGGCGACCGTCCCGTGGAGGGTCCGGAAGTCCTTCGAGGAGAAGTCGCCACCGGTCCGCGCCCGGACGTCCTCGTTGATCGTCGCCGGGTCGAGCGGCACCCACACCTCGGTGCCGCCGACGTCCACGGGGACCACGACGCCGCCCGCCGCACCGTCGTCCGGGTCGTCGCGGGAGAAGCCGAGGAGGCGCGCGTCGGGGTCGTCGCCGGACCGCTCGCTCAGCACCCGGGCGAGACGCCCGTCGACGAGCTCGGACTCCCAGAGCTGACCCGACTTCGCGGGGAAGCGCAGGAGCACGTGGTCGTCCTCGACGGTCGCGTCGCGCACCCGCAGCGTCGCGATCCCCCGGCTGCCGTGCCGCGACGCGTACCGCTCGTTGCCGACCCGCAGGTGGGCCACGTCGAGGAGCCGGAACGCCGCCGCGAGCGCCCGGCGGCGCGTCGGCGCGTCGCCCTGGAGGTCACGTGTCACCCAGCCCCGCGCGCCGGGCAGCGCCTCGGCGAGGGCGAGCATGCGGTCGAACTTGGTGCGGTCCTGCCGCGCGCGCCACTGCGGGTGGTAGAGGTACTGGCGCCGCCCGGCCGCGTCGATGCCGGTGGCGAGCACGTGGGCGTTCGGGTGCGGGGCGATCCACACGTCCGTCCAGGCGGGCGGGATCGCGAGCGCCTCGAACGCACGACGTTCGTCGGCGTCGACCGGGTCGCCCGCGGGGTCGCGGTAGCTGAAGCCGGAGCCGGCACGCACACGGTGGTAGCCGGGCCCCGACAGGTTGGCACGTCGCAGCCGCACCCTCACTCCTTCCGCACGTCGGCCGGGTCCTTGTCGGGGCGCCAGCCCCGCCACCGCGGCTGACGGAGCCGCTGGTCGCCCGTCCACTCGGCGAACTCGACCTCCCCGACGAGCCGCGGGCTGACCCAGTGAGCGTCGCGCGCGTCCGCGCGGGGGACGTCCGCGAGGGGCGAGGTCTGGCGCGCGAGCGCGGCCAGGCGTTCGGTGGCGTCGCGGAGCGCCTTGTCGCTGAACCCGGTGCCGACGCGCCCGACGTACCGCAGGGTGCCGTCGCCGTCGGGCACGCCGACCAGCAGCGAGCCCACGAGCCCGGCGCGGTTGCCGTTCCCCGGCCGCCACCCGCCGACGACGACCTCCTGGGTGAGCGCGTGCTTGACCTTGATCCAGGCTCGGCTGCGGCGTCCGAGGGAGTACGTGGAGTCGACGCGCTTGGCGACGACGCCCTCGAGCCCGAGCTCGGCGCTGGTCTGCCAGGCGCCGTCGAAGTCGCCCTCGAACGCGGGCGGCACCTTGACGACGTCGTTCTCAGTGACGAGCGCCTCGAGCCGCTCGCGCCGCTCGCTGTACGGCAGGTCGACGAGCGGTTCGCCGTCCTGCTCGAGCACGTCGAAGAGGAAGAGCTGCGCGGGCACCTCCTTCGCGGCAGCCTCGATCTCGCGGGGGTCGGCGAGGTTCATGCGCCGCTGGAGCAGCCCGAAGCTCGGCCGCCCGCGCCCGTCGAGCGCGACGATCTCGCCGTCGACGACGGCCTCCCCGGCGACCGCCCGCCCGAGACCCTCCACGACGTCGGGGTACCCGGGACCCTGGCCCTTCCCGTTGCGGCTCGTCATCGACACCCGGGCCCGCCCGAGCCCGTCCTCCTGCTGCACGCGCGCGAGCGTCCGGATGCCGTCCCACTTCATCTCGTAGGCCCACTCCCCCTCCGCGCCGCCGACGACGTCCCCACGCTTCCCGAGCGTGGCCAGCATCGCGGTGTACGTCCGCGCCGGGGACGGAGCCCCTGAACGCGACGGGCCCCCCGAACCCGCCCCCCGCCCCCGCGCCCCCGAACCGGACGACGAAGCGGACGCTGCGTCGTCGTCCGCAGAAGGCGACCGACCCGCGGAGGCGTCCGAGGGGGATGATGCGCGGCGTCGTGGCTGGGCCTGGCGGGAGGCCGCGAGGGACGAGCGGCCGGATGGAAGATCCGCGCGCGCATCCCCCTCGGGCGCCGAACCCGACCCCGCGGGCCCCTCGCCCGACCCGACCCCGTCCTGCGACTTCGTCCGGTGGATCAACCACTGGGACTTCGGCGCCCCGTGCGCGCCCTCCCCCTCGCCCTCCCGGGTCCGGATGAGCGCGAGCCGCCGGTCCCCGTGCTGCTCGCCGTGGAGCACGACGATGACCTCGTCGTCCCGCCACTTCTCGAGCTCGTAGGTGCCGGAGTCCCAGATGGTGACGGTCCCGCCGCCGTACTCGCCCTTGGCGATGGTGCCGGCGAAGGTCCCGTACTCGAGGGGGTGGTCCTCGGTCTGGACGGCGAGGTGGTTCGTGCCGGGGTCGGTGGGTTCGCCCTTGGGGAGGGCCCAGGAGACGAGGACGCCGTCGCGCTCGAGCCGGAAGTCCCAGTGGAGGCGCCGGGCGTGGTGCTCCTGGATGACGAAGCTGCGCCCGTCGTCGCCGGGCCGGGGCGCCTCGGCGGGGACGGGCTCGGGCGTGCGGGACGGGTCGCGCTTGGCACGGTAGGTGGTGAGGCTGTCGCGTCCGGGGGCGGCGTCGTGGTCGTCGTCGGCGTCGCCCTCGGGCAGGGCCGCGGCGTCCACGCGCCCGGGCGTGAGCGTGGTCATGGGGTCGCGGCGCCGCTTGATCCGCGCGAGGACCTCCGTGTGGTCGAGCTGGCGGAGGTCTGCGGCGGCGGACCGCGCGAGCTCGCGCCACGTCCGGGGCGCGGCGACCCAGGGGTGGCTGCGACCCCGCAGGGAGTAGGGCGCGACGGTCGTCTTGTTGCCGTTGTTCTGCGACCAGTCGACGAGGACCTTCCCGCCGCGCAGCGCCTTCTTCATGTCCGAGACGACGAGGTCGGGGTGGTCGGCCTCGAGCGCGCGGGCGAGCTCGTGCGCGACGTCGGTGACCTGGGCGCTGGTCTGGCGCCCGTCGAGCGCGGCGTACAGGTGGATGCCTTTGGACCCGCTGGTGACGGGCACGGTGTCGAGTCCCATCTCGTCGAGGATCTCCTTGGCGAGGTGCGCGACCTCGACGCACTCCGGCAGCCCGGCACCCTCCCCGGGGTCGAGGTCGAGGACGAGCCGGTCGGGGTCGTGGGTCGCCCCGCGCGGCCCGAACGTCCACTGCGGGACGTGCACCTCGAGCGACGCGATCTGCGCGAGCCAGACCAGCGTGGCGGCGTCGTTCGCCAGCGGGTAGGTGTTCGTCGAGTGCTTGTGCTCGATGGTCCGGCGCTGCACCCAGTCGGGCGCGCCCGCGCCGAGGTCCTTCTGGAAGAACGGCTGCTCCTCCACGCCGTTGGGCCACCGCTTGCGGGTCACGGGCCGGTCCTGGACGTGCGGCAGCATCGTCGCGGCGACCGCCGCGTAGTACTCGATGACGTCGCGCTTGGTGGTGCCCGTCGCCGGGTAGAGGACCTTGTCGAGGTTGGACAGCCGGATGTCGTGACCGTCGACGGTCACGACCTCGGTCTGCTCGCCGCGCGTGGTCAGCATGCCTGCTCCGCTCTGCCGGGTGGGGTGTCGCTCCCTCGTTGTCATCGTCAGGCAGGACGACGACGCTCGCCCGCCCGGGTGCGCGCCGCCGCAGGTCGGGCGAGACTGGGCGCATGCGGGCGATCTGGTCAGGCGCCGTGACGTTCGGCCTCGTGAACGTGCCGGTCAAGCTGTACAGCGCGACCGAGTCCCACGACGTGCCCATGCACCAGGTGCACGACGAGGACGGCGGACGGATCCGGTACGAGCGGCACTGCGAGAAGGACGGGAAGAAGATCCCGTACGAGCACATCGCCCGCGCCTACGACGACGGCGTGCACACGGTCGTGCTGACGGACGAGGACCTCAAGACGCTGCCGGCCGAGCGGAGCCGCGAGATCGAGGTCGTGGAGTTCGTGCCGGCCGACCAGGTGGACCCGATCCGGTTCGGGTCGCCGTACTTCCTGGAGCCGAGCGACAAGTCCGCGAAGGCGTACGTGCTGCTCCGCGAGGCCCTCGAGTCCACGGACCGGACCGCGATCGTCAAGTTCGCGCTCCGGCAGCGGACCCGGCTCGGCGCGCTGCGCGTGCACGGGGACACGCTCGTCCTGCAGGGGCTGCTGTGGGACGACGAGGTCCGGGAGGCGAGCTTCCCCGCGCTCGAGAGCCCCGGCAGCGTGACGAAGAAGGAGCTCGACCTCGCCAAGGTCGTGGTCGCGAGCCTCGAGGGCGACTTCGACCCGAGCGAGTACGTCGACGAGTACCAGGTCCAGCTCCGTGAGCTCATCGAGGCCAAGCTCGAGCGCGGCGACGCCGTCGCGTCGGAGCGCCCGGAGGCCGAGGGCGAGGAGGGCGGCGGCGAGGTCCTCGACCTCATGGAGGCGCTGCGGCGCTCGGTCGCGAAGAAGCGTGGCTCCGGCGACGACGGCGAGAAGAAGCCCGCCGGCGGTCGGAAGAAGGCGTCCGCGTCGTCCACGGAGAAGCCCGCGCGCAAGCGCAAGACCTCCTGACCCGCCCGCCCCGACACCGGTCGCGTGCCTCGATGCACGATTCTCGTCAACCGTCGCGGCCCGCGACGGTCACCGCCTGCATGATGAGCAGCATGACCGTGACGATCGACGTGAGCCGGGTGCCGTCGTCGGGCTTCGTGTTCGCCCCGTCGCCGCTCGCCGAGCTGGCGTCCGCCGTGCACCTGCTCGTCGAGCCGGCGCACCACCCGGCGCAGCACGGCTGGGTCACCGGCGTCTCGGCGCGCGTCGACCCGGAGCTGCTCGACCGGCTGATCGACGCCGACTACCTGTGGCGGACGTCCCGCGCCGACACCCTGCTCCCGTCCCAGCCGCAGGACTCGCTGGCCGCGGAGCTCGACGTGGTGGACGAGCTGGACGACGAGACGTGGGTCTCGGCGGCGCTCCTCACGAGCAGCTGCGGCGTCGTCCCGCTCCACCGGGACCTCGGGTCGCCCCTGGTCGACCCGGAGGCCCGGGCGCTGGCCCGCACCCGCGCGGCAACGCGGGGCGAGCGCCAGGCTGCGTTCGTCGACCTGGTGCTGGAAGATCCGGCGGCCGTCCGGGCGTCGGTCCGCCGCCTGCTCGAGGACTGCGACGCCGCCTTCTTCGCCGACGCGTGGGAGCAGGTCCGGCCCGCGCTCGTCGCGGACGCGCGCCGGAAGCGGGACGTGCTGACCGTCTCCGGCCCGGGTGAGGCGGTGGCCGCGACGTCGGCGGCGATCACGGTCGACGACGACCTGTCGCGCCTGCGCGTCGACAAGCTGCGCGACGAGCTGACCACGGCCGACGAGCGCGGCATGACGTTCCTGCCGACCGTGTTCGGGCACCCGCACCTGCTCGTCGTCCACGCCCCGGGGTGGCGGCCCGTCGTCCAGTACCCGATCGGGGGCGGCAGCCCCACGGCATCGTCCGTGCCGGTGGAGACCGTCGAGCAACGGCTCCACGCCCTCGACAACCCGCTCCGGCTGCGCCTGGCCCGCAGCCTGATCCGCGCGCCGCGCACCACCGCGGACCTCGCGGCCGCGTGGGGCGTCAGCGCGTCGGAGGTCTCGCGGCACGTCGGCGCCCTGCGCGACGCCGGGCTCGTCACCAGCGTGCGGCGTGGCCGACAGGTGCTGCACGAGCTCGACCTCGCCGCGACGGCCCGGATCGGCCAGGACCTCGTGGCGGCGCTGCTGCGCTGAGGCGCGGGGCGACGCATCGAACTGACGCAGATCGTCGTCCCGAGCCGCCTGGCACGACGATCCGCGTCAGTTCGACGCTCGTGCCCGCGCTAGGTCCCCGCGCCGAGACGTTCGACCGTCTGCCCGCTCCACGACCGGACGGCCGCTTCCTGCTGCGCGGTCAGGTGGTCGAGGAAGTGACGGCGGACGTTGCTGCCGTGCACGAGCACGGCGTCGTCCGCGACGCGACGCCCCTCGGGGGTCAGTGCGATCCCCGCGCGACGACCGTCGGCACCGGAGGCGGTGCGCTCGACGAAGCCACGCTTCTCCATGCGGGTCAGCTGGTGGGAGACGCGGCTCTTGTCCCAGTCGAGCGACTCGGCCAGCTCGCCGACGCGCATCTCGCGCCCGGCCGCCTCGCGCAGCGTCACCAGCACGCTGAACTCGGGCTTCGAGAGCCCGCAGTCGCGCTGCAGGCCGCGCTCGAGCTCGCGGGTGAGCAGCCGCTGGGCGCGCATCCAGGCGTCCCAGAGCTCCCACTCCCCCGGTTCCAGCGGTCGAGCGTCCGTCATGGCACCCACGATAGCAGCGGAGTTGTCATGTCAACTCCATAGACCTAGAGTTGACACATCAACTCCTGAAGGGAAGACGCATGACGCTCCGCATCGCCCTCATCCTCGGAAGCACCCGTCCCGGACGCCGCGGCGACCAGATCGCCACCTGGGCGCTCGACGTGGCCCGCGCCCACGGCGGCGCCGACTTCGCGCTCGTCGACCTCGCCGACCACGACCTCGGCAACCTCGACGAGCCCGGCAACCCGAACCTCCAGCAGTACCGGCACGAGCACACCCGGGCCTGGGGTGCGCTGATCGACGGCTTCGACGGCTACGTGTTCCTCGTCCCCGAGTACAACCACTCCTACCCCGGTGCCCTCAAGAACGCCCTCGACTACGTCTACCGGGAGTGGAACGACAAGGCGGCCGGGATCATCAGCTACGGCGGCTGGGTCGCGGGCGCGCGAGCCGCCGAGGCGCTGCGGCTCGTCCTCGCGGAGCTCCAGGTGGCCACGGTGCGGGCGCAGCCCACCATCTCCACGCACGCCACGTTCCACACCGGCACCTTCGTGCCGACCGAAGGGCTCGACACCGCCGTGGACGGGATGCTCGACCAGGTGATCGCGTGGGCCGGCGCGCTGCGCGCGGTGCGCGAGGCCAAGAACCAGGAGGCCGCCGCCGCGTGAGGCCTGCGGCCGGCCGCGGTCTACCGGGCTTCCGCCGCCGCGACCGCCTCCCGGAGCCGCTCGACGGCGGCGCGCTGGCCGTCGTCGAGCGCGCTCGCGAGGTCGCCTAGCCTTCGGACGGCGTCCGCGAAGGCGAGCGACGCCGCGACACGGAAGCCCCCGTTCCCCCGGCTCGCCACGGCGGCCAGCATCGCGTCGACCTCCCCGTAGACGTCCCGGTCCTCGTCCGGAGCGTCGTCGGGGGGCATCGGGAAGGCGGCGTCGACACCACACCACGCCGCATCCAGCTCGCGGCGGGCGCGCCGCCGGGAACCCCACGCCGTGCGCGTCCGTCGGTCAGGGCGTCGGGCCACCCCGGCTCCCCTCGCGCGCCCGGTACCGGTCGCTGACGCGGAAGAGGAGGTTCATCGCGACGCCGACGGCGACCACGGCGAGCCCGAAGCGCCACCCCCGGGTCCACCAGGTGAGCACGACGAAGAACAGCAGGACCGCGTTCATCGGCAGGTAGCCACGCCGGTCGTCACGCCTGGTCACCATGCGGGCCGCCTCTCCGTCGCTGGGCGGGAATCTACTGCCGGTGCAGCGCGCACCGCCAGGGCGAACGCGCGGCCCCCCGCTCAGGAGAGCAGCGCGCGCACGTCGTCGGCGGTGATGCCGGACGCGGCGGACGTGCCGCCGTCGAGGACGCTCGCGAAGAGCTGCGACTTCGCGGCCTTGAGGGCCATGACCTTGTCCTCGATGGTGTCCGTCGCGACGAGCCGGTAGACCATGACCTGCCGGGTCTGGCCGATGCGGTGGGCCCGGTCGACCGCCTGGGCCTCGGCGGCCGGGTTCCACCACGGGTCGAGCAGGATGCAGTAGTCGGCGGCGGTCAGGTTGAGGCCGAACCCGCCGGCCTTGAGGCTCACGAGGAACAGCGGCACCTCGCCCGACGTGAACCGCTCGATCTGCTCGGCGCGCTTGCGCGTGCGCCCGTCGAGGTACGCATACCCGGTCCCGGCGTCGTCGAGCCGGTCCCGCGCGCGCCGCAGGAACCGCGTGAACTGGCTGAACACGAGCACGGAGTGCCCCTCGGCGAGCACGTCGTCGAGCATCTCGAAGAGCACGTCGAGCTTCGACGACGGCACGTCCGCCTGCTTCTCGTCGACGAGCGACACGTCGAGGCTGGCCTGGCGCAGCACGCTGAGCGACCGGAAGACCTTGAACCGGTTGGAGTCGAGCTCGTCGACGAGGCCGAGCACGTTCTTGCGCTCGCGCTGGAGGTACTGGTCGTAGACCCGCCGGTGCCGCGGGTTGAGGGTCACCTCCGTGACGAGCTCCTGGCGGGCCGACAGCTCCTTGGCGACGTCCTCCTTGGTGCGGCGCAGCAGGAACGGCGCGACACGCCGCCGCAGGAGGTCGAGCCGGGACTGGTGGCCCTCGCGCTCGATCGGCCCCGCGTAGTAGTCGGCGAAGCGCCGCGGGTCCGGGAACAGGCCGGGGCTCGTGATCGACAGGATCGCCCACAGCTCCATGAGGTTGTTCTCGAGCGGCGTGCCCGTGAGGGCGAGCTTCACGGGCGCCCGCAGCGTGCGCGCGCAGCGGTACGCGACGGACTGCCTGTTCTTCACGAACTGGGCCTCGTCGAGCACGAGCATCGCCCAGTCGAGCGACTGGTACTCGTCGGCGTCGAGGCGGAACAGCGCGTACGAGGTCACGACGACGTCCGCCCCGTCGACGACCTCCGCGAGCTTGGTGCGGCGCTTCTTCGACGTCTCGCTGACGGTCGCCACGGTGAGGCCGGGCGTGAACCGCCGCGCCTCCGCGACCCAGTTCCCGACGACGCTCGTGGGCGCCACGACGAGCACCGGCGGTCCGGCCGCGCGGTCCCGCATCCGTTGGACGGCGGCGAGGGTCTGGAGCGTCTTGCCGAGGCCCATGTCGTCGGCGAGCACCCCGCCGAGCCCGTGCTCCGCGAGGAACGCGAGCCACGCGAACCCCTCGTGCTGGTACGGCCGCAGCTCGGCGTCGACGCCCGCGGGGACGTCGACCGGCGCGGGCCTCGCCCCGCCCGCGAGCGCCCCGAGCGCGCTGCGCCACGCGGCGGACTGGGCGTCGACGACCCCCATCCGGTCGAGCTCGTCGAACAGGTCGACCTGGTACCGGCTCACGGGGACGGACGGCTTGAGGGTGTCGCCGAGCGCGCCGGCCTCGTCGAGGATGTCGCGGAGCCGGTCGAACCGGCGGTCGAGCGTGAACCGCAGCCCGTCGGGCAGCAGCACCTTGTCGCGGCCCTGCGCGAGCGCGGTGAAGACCGTCTGGAACGGGATCGACCTGCCGTCCACCTGGACGACGACGCCGAGGTCGAACCAGTCGTGGCCGCCCGTGGGCGTGACCTCGACGCTCACGTCGACGACCACACCGACCCGGTAGTCGAGGTCGGCGGGCGCGTCGGGGTGGACCGTGACCTCGATGACGAACCCGTCGTCGGCGGCGGCGAGCTCCTCGAGCCGCGGCAGGTCGTCGGTGAAGAACGCGGCGGTCGCCCAGCCCGACAGCTCGTCGTCGTGCACGGGGACGCCGAGCGCGGGCTCGAGCCGTGCGAGGACCGCCTCCTCCTCGTCGGCGTCGCGGACCGACGACGACAGCCCGCGCGGCGCCGTCCGCGCCGCCGGGAAGGTGGCCTCGACGTCGGTGCCGTCGGGGCCGACGTAGCGCCACTGCCACCTGACCCGGGCGCCGTGGTCGGCGAGCCGGGTCACGTGGAGCGCGAGGACGGGACGGGGCGGGTCGGGCAGGTGCACGTCGTCGCCGAGCTCGACGTCGTCGAACAGGGCCGCGAGCGCGGGGAGCGCGCGCCGCAGGAACCGCGGCTCGTCGGCGGCGGGGACGACGAGCGGGTCCCGGCGGGCGACGAGGTCGAGCCCCGTCTCGTCGAGGGGCTTCGCGAGGCGCGCGAGCACGAGCGGCGCGACGCCGTTGCCCTGCGCGGAGCCGCCCGACGGCGGCGCCTCCGTCGGCACGACGACGACGCCGCAGGCCGGCGAGCCGAGGGGCAGCACCTCGCGCGACGCGGCGTCGAGCAGCGACGGCACGTCGTCGGGGAGGTCGACGTCGATCCGGGCCTCGACGGCGAGACCGTCCTCGGCCCGCTCGACGTGCAGCACGGACCGCGCCCGGCCGTCGCGCACGGGCGTCTGCGCGCGGTCCGCCGCGACGATCGGCAGGCCGACGCGCCGGGCGTCCGCCCACAGCGCCCAGAACGCGGACGCGGGCAGCTCGTCGGGGTGGATCCACGTGGGGTCGTCGAACGCGAAGCCCGTGGTCCGCGCGGCGGACGCCAGGCCGGACAGGGCACGCAGCACGGGCAGGTGGCGCTCGTCCGACGGCTCGCGGACGTAGCGCAGCTCGCGCCACGACACCCCGGTGCGCACCCAGCGGTCCCGCGACCCGAGGACCACGGGCCTCAGCCCGAGCCGCGGCACGCCGAAGCGCACCCGCCCGTCGCGGGAGGTGCCGCCGTCGACGAGGTCGGCCTGCAGCGCGACGGGCTGCGCGGGCCGGCCCCACGTGTCGACCCCGCGCACGGCGACCCCGGCGCGGGCGGGGGCGGCGTCGTCGTCCTCGCCCAGGAGCGGAGCGAGCGCGCGCTCCCACTCGGGGAGCTCGGGACCCGCCGGGCGCGGCGCGGGTGCCGGCGCCGCGAGCCCGCCGTCGTGCTGCGCGCGGTAGGCGAGGAGCGTCGCGGCGACGTGCTTGCAGTTCAGCCCGACCGGGCACGAGCACCGCCCCTCGCGCGGCACCTTGCCCGACGGCGACATCTCGACGACCGCGACGTACGGGGTGCCCGCGGTGCCCTGGACGTGCCCCACGATCCGCGAGCCGTCGGCGTTGCGGGCCACGCTCACGACCCGCCCGCGCTCCACGTAGTCCTCGGCGCGACCCATCGCGGGCGCGCCGACGAGCGCGGCGACGTCTGCGGAGCTGAACACCCGACCATCCAATCACCACGGCCTGACGGGCCCGGACGCTCCGCTGCGGGGTGAAATGTCGGCGACGCCCGATCTCCACCCCGCCTCGCCCGCTCCTGCACGGCTCGCGAACCTACGCGGGCGTAGTCTTGACCGGTTACCGGTCGTGAACCATCGCCGGCCGGTCGATCGCGCACGTGACCCCCACGGCCCCACCCACGTCATCCAGGGAGACTCGTTGGACGGCAACGCCACGACCACGCACCGCAACGTCGCCCTCCTCTCGGTCGCCAGCACCCTGGCGTCGCGTGTCACCACCTCGGAGGAGCTCGACGACCGCCTCGCCCCCGCGCTCAAGCGCCTGCGTCTCCCGCGAGGCCTCCTGCAGCGCGTCGCCGGCGTCTTCGAACGGCGCAACTGGGGTCCCGGCGAGGCCTTCGACACCGCCGCCATCGACGCGGGGCGCCGTGCGCTCGCCGAGGCCGGCGTCGGCCCGAGCGAGATCGGGCTCCTCATCAACACGTCGGTGACGCGCCCCCACCTCGAGCCGTCCGTCGCGGTGCGCCTGCACCACGGCCTCGGCCTGCCGTCGTCGGCGATCAACTTCGACATCGCGAACGCGTGCCTGGGCTTCGTCAACGCCATGAGCCTCGCCGGGACGATGATCGACTCCGGTCAGATCAAGTACGCGCTCATCATCGACGGCGAGGACGCCGACGACGTCCAGGTCACGACGGTCAACCGGCTCCTCGGCGAGGGCGTCAAGCGCAAGGACTTCATGGCGGAGTTCGCGAGCCTCACGCTCGGCTCGGGCGCCGCCGCCGCGGTCCTCGGCCCCGCCGACGCGCACCCCAAGGGCCACCGGGTCGTCGGCGGCATCACGCGCGCGGCCACCCAGTTCCACGACCTGTGCGTGGGCAGCGTCGAGGGGATGTTCACCGACGCCAAGGCCCTGCTCAAGAACGGTCTCGAGCTCGTCCAGGCCGCCTGGCGCGACGCCCTGCCCGACTGGAGCTGGAAGGACATGGACCGGTACATCACGCACCAGGTCTCCAAGGTCCACTCCGACTCGTTCGTGAAGTCCGTCGGGCTCGACCCCACGCGGGTGCCCGCCACGTTCCCCACGCTCGGCAACATCGGCCCGGCGTCCATCCCCATCACGCTCGACCGGGAGCAGAAGTCGCTGCGCCCGGGCGACCGGGTGCTCCTCATGGGAGTGGGGTCCGGCATCAACACGGCGATGCTCGAGCTCGCCTGGTGACCGCCCCCGCCCGGAGGCTGCCCCCGGCAGCCGCGACCGTCGCGCCCGCAACCCTCCCGCCTGCCGGGCTCCCCGGCCTCGACCCGTCCTGGTCGCGGCTCGTCAGCGCGCCCGACGCGGGCGGCACCGCCCGGACCTGGCACGTCCTCGACAACGCCCCCGAGCTCGCCGCCCGCGGCACCGAGCCGCACGGCACCGTCCTCGCCGTCCACGGCAACCCCACCTGGTCCTACCTGTGGCGCCGCCTCCTCGTGCCCGCCGCCGACGCCGGCTGGCGCGTCGTCGCCGTCGACCAGCTCGACATGGGCTGGTCCGAGCGCACCGGCGTCGCCCGCACCCTGCCGCAGCGCGTCCGCGACCTCGGCAACCTCACCGACACGCTCGGCCTCGACGGGCCCGTCGTCACACTCGGGCACGACTGGGGCGGCGTCGTCTCCCTCGGCTGGGCCGTCGACCACCCGGACCGGCTCGCCGGGATCACCCTGCTCAACACCGCGATCCACCAGCCCGACGACGCCCCGGTCCCCGCCCCGCTGCGCCTCGCGCTCGCGTCCGGCGTCCTCGGGCGCGGCACCGTGACGACCCCCGCGTTCCTCGAGACCACGCTCGCGCTCGGGCACCCCGCGCTGCCGCGCGACGTCAAGGACGCCTACCGCGCCCCGTACCGCACCGCCGGGCGACGCGGCGGCATCGGGGCCTTCGTCGCCGACATCCCGCTGGACCCCGCGCATCCCTCGCACGCCGAGCTCGAGCGCATCGCCGACGCCGTCCGCGACCTCGGCGCGGCAGGCGACGTGCCCGCGCTGCTCCAGTGGGGGCCGCGCGACCCCGTCTTCCGCGACCGCTACCTCGACGACCTCGCGCACCGGCTGCCGGGGGCGCAGGTCCACCGCTACGAGGGTGCGGGGCATCTCGTCGCTGAGGACGTGGACTACGTGACGCCGCTCCTCGGGTGGCTGGATGCGTTCGGCGTGAGCTCTGGTGCGTCGGGGGCGGGGAGGTCTTCCGCGTCTTCCATCCGCGCTCCTCGTTCCTCGGAGCGCTCCCGCCAGACCCGCCACGACGCGGAAGACCTCCCCGCCCCCGACGCTGCTGTCACGTCACCTTCCGCGCCGCGCACCCCCCTGTGGGGGCAGCTCGAGGGGCGGCGCCGGGACGCCTCCGTCGCGCTCGTCGAGATGACCGCCGGGCCCGAGGGTGGGCCTCGGGCCGTGTCGTGGCGGCTGCTGAGCCGGAGGGTCGAGGAGATCGCCGCCGGGCTCGGCCGGTTCGGCGTGCGCGCCGGGGACCGGGTGTCGCTGCTGGTGCCGCCGAGCGCCGACCTCACCGCGGTGCTCTACGCGTGCGTGCGGATCGGGGCCGTCGTCGTCGTGGCCGACGCCGGGCTGGGCGTCGCCGGCATGACGCGGGCCGTGCGCGGGGCGCAGGCGGACGTCGTCGTGGGAGCGCTGCCCGGGCTCGTCGCCGCCCGCGCACTCGGCTGGCCCGGGCGTCGCGTGTCCGTGACGGACCTGCCCCCCGCCGCGGCGCGGGCGCTGCGCGTCGAGGCGAGCCTCGCGGACCTCGCCGAGGACGGGCGCCGCGCGCTCGACGACGGTGGCGCGCTGCCGCCCGAGCCGGGGCCCGACACCGAGGCGGCCGTCCTCTTCACGTCCGGGTCCACCGGGCCCGCCAAGGGCGTCGTCTACACGCACGCCCAGCTCGAGGCCGTCGTCCGGACGCTCGGGCGCCGGTACGACGTCGGCCCCGGGACCGGGCTCGTCGCCGGGTTCGCGCCGTTCGCGCTCCTCGGGCCCGCGCTGGGCGCGCGTTCCGTCACCCCCGACATGGACGTCTCCGCGCCCCGGACCCTCACCGCGCGCGCCGTCGCGGCGGCCGCGGCCGAGGTGGACGCGACGGTCGTCTTCCTGTCCCCTGCGGCCCTCGCGAACGTCGTCGCCACGCAGGACCAGCTCACGCCCGCCGACCGCGAGGCCCTCGACCAGGTGCGGCTGTTCCTCTCCGCGGGTGCCCCCGTCGCCCCGTCGCTCCTCGCCGCGGCCCAGCGGCTCATGCCGCACGCCTCCGCGCACACCCCGTACGGCATGACCGAGGGGCTGCTCATGACCGACGTGACGCTCGAGCAGATCGCCCGCGAGCGCGGCGACGCCCCAGGCGCCGGCGGGGTCCTCGTCGGCGGGCCGGTCGAGTCGGTGACCGTCCGCATCGCCGCGCTCGACGACGACGGCGCCGCCACCGGCGAGCCCACCGACACCCGCGGCGTGACCGGCGAGGTCGTCGTCTCGGCGCCGCACCTCAAGGACCACTACGACCGGCTGTGGCTCACCGACCGGGCGGCCGTCCGCGGGACCGCCACCGACACCCCGGCGGCCCGCGGGACCGCGGAGCGCTGGCACCGGACCGGCGACGTCGGGCACCTCGACGAGGCGGGGCGGCTCTGGATCGAGGGGCGCCTCTCGCACGTCGTCGTGACCGCCGACGGCGTGGTCACGCCCGTCGGGCCCGAGCAGCGGGTCGACGCGCTCGACGGCGTCCGGCGGTCGGGCGTCGTGGGCGTCGGGCCGCGCGGGACCCAACAGCTCGTGGTGGTCGTCGAGCCCGACGACGCCGCGCCCCGCCTGCGCCGCCGGGGACCTCTCGCCCGCGCCCGCCTCGCCGACGCCGACCTCGCGTCCCGCGTGCGGTCCGCCGTCGGGGAGCCCGTGGCCGCCGTCCTGGTGGTGCCGACGCTGCCCACCGACATCCGGCACAACTCCAAGGTCGACCGTGGCGCGCTCGCCGCGTGGGCCGAGCGCGTCCTGGCCGGCGGACGGATGGTGGCGCCGTGAGCGCGCGGGGCACCGCTCTCGTGACGGGCGCGTCCGGGTTCCTCGGGCGGGCCGTCGTCCGCGACCTGCAGGCAGCCGGGTACGCCGTCCGCACCTTCCAGCGTCGGCCCTCCGGGGTGCCGGGCGCGCAGGACGTGCTCGGCTCCGTGACCGACCCCGCCGCGGTGCGCGACGCGCTCGACGGGGCGCACGTCGTCGTGCACCTCGCGGCGAAGGTGTCGCTCGCGGGCGACCCGGCCGACTTCGAGCGCGTCAACGTGGCCGGGACCCGCGACCTCCTGGGGGCCGCGCGCGACGCCGGTGTGACGCGGTTCGTCCACGTGTCGTCGCCGTCCGTCGCGCACGCGGGCAGCTCGATCGTCGGGGACGACGCCGAGCCCGCGGACCCTGACCGGGCGCGCGGCGAGTACGCACGCACCAAGGCGCTGGGCGAGCGGATCGCCCTCGCCGCCGACTCCGAGGCGATGCCGCTCGTGGTCGTGCGGCCCCACCTCGTCTGGGGGCCGGGCGACGCCCAGCTCACCGAGCGCGTCGTGGCGCGGGCCCGCGCCGGCCGCCTCCCCCTGCTGGGAGCGGGGCAGGCGCTCATCGACAGCACGTACGTCGACAACGCCGCGTCCGCGATCGCCGCCGCGCTCGAGCGCGCGCCCGAGGTGCACGGGAACGCGTACGTGGTGACGAACGGCGAGCCGCGCACCGTCGCCGAGCTGCTCGCGGGCATCTGCCGCGCCGCGGGCGTGCGGCCGCCCGCCTGGTCGGTGCCGCCCGGGCTCGCGCGCGCCGCGGGCGGCCTGGTCGAGCGCGTCTGGGCCGTGCGGCCGGGCGCCGACGAGCCACCGATGACGCGGTTCCTCGCCGAGCAGCTCTCCACGGCCCACTGGTTCGACCAGCGCCGCACGCGCGCCGACCTGCGCTGGACCCCCGCCGTCACGCTCGACGAGGGCTTCGCCCGGCTGGCGGCCTCCTACCGCTGACGGTGCGCGACGCCGGGCGCCACGACGGTGACGCCAGAGTCCTCTGCGGCGCCGGCGAGCCGCTCGTCGTCCGTCACGAGCGCATCGGGCTCGTCGCCGAGGTGGAGCGCCGACGCCAGGTGGATCGCGTCGAGCGACGGCAGGCCGCCCGGCTCCAGCCGACCTGCCGCCTCGCAGACCGTCGGTCCGAGTCCGAGCAGGACGAACCCGTCCAGGACGTGCTGGGCCCGCACGGCGAGCCGGGTGTCGACGCGCCGGACGGCCCGGGCGAGTCAGTCAGCCCTCGGCCCACACGTCCGGAAGGCCGAACGACGCGAACAGCGCGGTGTCGAAGTACGCGACGACGCGCGTGACGCCGTCGTCGCCGAGCTCGACCTGCTGGAGCTGGAAGGCCCGGTGCGCGCCGTCCTCGTCCCGCATGTAGAGCCCGTACACGGGCAGCCCGTTGGCGGTGCCGGCCGGCACGAGACGCATGTCCCCGGCCCGCTGCGCCGGGCACCACGTACCGATGAGCTGCCCGATCTGCGCGGGCCCCTGGTACCACTCGGGGAACGGCGGCATCTCCCAGACCACGTCGTCCGCGAGCAGCCGCACGATCGCCGGGATGTCGTAGCTCTCGAACGCGCCGACGTACGCCGCGAGGCGCTCGCGCGTGCGCGGGTCGTCCAGGTCGGGCGCCGCCGCACCCGCCGCGTCCTCGGCGTCGGCGGCCTCCTGGAGACGCGCCACCTGGGCACGCGCCCGCTGCAGCGTCGAGTTGACGCCGGCAACGGTCAGGCCGAGCGCCTCCGCCGTCTCCGCGGCGCTGCACTGGAGGACCTCGCGCAGGAGGAGGACGGCGCGCTGCTGCGCGGTGAGGTGCTGCAGCGCGGTGATGAAGGCGAGCCGCACGTTGTCGCGGGTCACGGTCTCGGTGGCCGGGTCCGACGGCTCGGTCCCCCACACGAGCGCGTCGGGCAGGGGCTCGAGCCAGGTGCGGTCGTGGTCGGCCTGGGGCTCGCGGGCCGGGTCAGCCGCGGGCTGGCCGAGGCCCGTCGGCAGCGGGCGGCGCTTGCGGGACTCGAGGTGGGTCAGGCAGGTGTTCGTCGCGATCCGGTACAGCCACGTCCGCAGCGACGAGCGGTGCTCGAAGCTGTGCATCGCACGCCACGCCCGCAGGTAGGTCTCCTGGACGAGGTCCTCGGCGTCCTGGACCGAACCCGTCATCCGGTAGCAGTGGGCGAAGATCTCGCGCCGCAGCGGCGCGACGAGCTCCTCGAACGCGGCGTCGTCGATCGCGGTCGCCGCGGGCCGTGCTGGCGTCGTCGTCATCCCTCGACGGTACGCGGAGGGGCCCACACGGTCGACGACGGTCGAGCCGAGCAACAGATTCGCCGCGGGGCGATGAGTTGGGTCGGCGGGCGCGGTCGGTCCGGGCAGGAGCGCGCACGCGCCGACCGCCGCACCGGGACCGTCCGGTGCCGAACCACCCGGAGGACCCGTGGACCGCATGATCTTCGTCAACCTTCCCGTCGCCGACCTCGACGCGGCCACCCGCTTCTACACGGGGCTCGGCTTCCGGCTCGACTCACGGTTCAGCGACGAGAACGCGGCCTGCGTCGTCGTCTCCGACACCATCTGCGTCATGCTGCTCGTCCCGGGGTTCTTCGCGCGGTTCGCCCCGGCGCCCGTGGGCGACGCGCAGCGCGCCACGCAGGTCGTCAACTGCCTGTCGGCGGCCACGCGCGAGGAGGTCGACGACCTCGTCCTGCGGGCGGTCGCGGCGGGCGGCGCCGAGTACCGGCCCGCCCAGGAGGAGGGCGGGATGTACGGGCGGTCGTTCACCGACGTCGACGGCCACGCGTGGGAGGTCCTGCACATGGACCTCGCCGCGTGAGCGGTCAGGCGGGCGTCGTCAGGCCGAGCCGCTCGAACGCCGCCGCGAGGCCGTCGTCTTCGGGCCGTCCCGTGGTCCAGTCCGCCGCGGCGACGGCGTCGGGGTGCGCGCCGCCCATCGCGACGCCCACGCCGACGTAGCGGAGCATCTCGACGTCGTTGACGCCGTCGCCCAGGCCGACCGAGGCGGCGCGCGGCGCGCCGAGGTGCGAGAGCACCGCCTCCACCCCGACGCCCTTGTGCACGCCGGGACCCTGGATCTCGGCGCTGCGCTCCCCCAGCCGCGCCGTCGACGACGGCAGCACGCGCAGCACGTCCCCGACCTCGGCGCGGACCTCGTCGAGCGGGAGGGGCGAGTCGAGCAGCATGACCTTGTTGACGTCGTCGCGACGGATCCCGACGCCCGTGCGGACGCGCGCGACGAGCTGGGTGAGCGCGGGCCCGAGCTCGACGTCGGGCTCCTCGCTGCGCAGCAGCCGCTCGAAGGTCGCGGGGCCGTGCGGCGTGCCGTACAGGCCGCCGTTGGTCTCCAGCAGGTAGGCGGCCCCCACGCCGTCGAGCAGGTCGAGCAGGCGGCCCAGGGCGTCGAGGGGGATCGTCTCGTGCCGCAGCACGGTCCCGTCCGCGAGCGCCGCGTAGGCGCCCGCGCCGGCGACGACGCCGTCGAACGAGCCGTCGTCGAGCTCGGAGAGCTCGGTCGGCGAGCGACCGGTGCACAGGAACACGAGGTGCCCGGCGGCCCGCGCCTGCGCGACCGCGCGGCGCGCGCTGTCGGGCGCGATGCCCGTGTGCGTCAGGTACGTGCCGTCGACGTCGAGGAACACCACCCGGCGCTCGGGGTCGCGCGGGTCCTCGGCGGACATCGGCATGCTCGTCGCTCCAGGCGTGAGGGGAAGGGGCCATCGGGGGCGGCACGGTGGCCGGCGCCCCGCTCATCCTCCGGGCCCGTCGCACGGCAGTCAAAACACGCCCGCCCGACCGGCGCCACGCCTCCTCCTGCGTAGCACCCGGACCGGCCCTAGCGTCGGAGGGGTCAGGGCGGGACGACCGCCGCAGCCGACGGAAGGACGCTCATGGGACTCGATGACAAGATCAAGAACCAGGCCGAGGACCTCAAGGGCAAGGCCAAGGAGGCCACCGGCAAGGCGACGGGCGACCGTCAGAAGGAGGCCGAGGGCAAGGCCGACCAGGCGAAGTCCGACCTCAAGCAGGCGGGCGAGAAGGCCAAGGACGCGTTCGACCACTGACGACGTCGCACCCCGCGACCCGGCCCGCGCTCCGTCAGGGGCGCGGGCCGTCGTCGTCCCCGGGCGCGCGGTGCCGCCCCACGGGCACGACCATGGGGTCGCCGGTGACCGGGTCGTCTACGACGAGGCTGCGCAGCCCGAAGACCCGCTCGACGAGGTCGGCCGTCACGACGTCCCCGGGCGCGCCCGCCGCCACGATCTCCCCGTCGCGCATCGCGACGAGGTGGTCGGCGTACCGGACGGCCTGGTTGAGGTCGTGCAGGACCATGACCACGGTCGTGCCGCGGTCCGCGTTGAGCTCCGCGAGGAGGTCGAGGACCTCCATCTGGTGGGCGATGTCGAGGAACGTCGTGGGCTCGTCGAGGAGCAGGAGGTCGGTGCGCTGGGCGAGCGCCATCGCGATCCACACGCGCTGCCGCTGGCCCCCCGACAGCTCCGACAGCGGCCGGGGCGCGAGGTCGGCGACGCCGGTCGCCTCCAT
>Ga0180221_1000898_pt1 | contig 22492 bp, 21 predicted proteins | sample eDN5th37CKraftMG_FD_151339 | JGI IMG/M metagenome (GOLD analysis project Ga0180221, IMG submission 151339) | Enriched Miracle-Growth compost microbial communities from Emeryville, California, USA - eDNA 5th pass 37_C Kraft MG (version 2) (version 2) ...
GGCGGCGTCGCGGGGATCGCGGATATCCGTATCCTCAGCCTCCACGCCGATGAGGGGATCGAGGGCGTCATCACCGGGCGCGCGCTTTATGACGGGCGGCTGGACCTGAAAACCGCGCTGGCGGTGGCGCAGGCGGCGGCGTGAGCGTAGGCAACATCCGTTCGTATCGAGCGAACGGCGGTGGGAGCATAGCATGACCGTCCGCACCCGCGTCATTCCCTGTCTCGACGTCGCCAACGGCCGGGTGGTCAAGGGGGTCAATTTCGTCGACCTGCGCGATGCGGGCGATCCGGTGGAACAGGCCAAGGTCTATGACGCGGCGGGCGCGGATGAACTCTGCTTTCTCGACATCACCGCCACGCAGGAGGCGCGCGGCACCATTCTCGACGTGGTGCGCCGCACGGCGGAGGTGTGCTTCATGCCCGTGACCGTGGGCGGCGGCGTCCGCAGCCCGGAGGACGCGCGCGCGCTGCTGCTCGCTGGAGCGGACAAGGTGGCGGTGAACAGCGCCGCCGTGGCGCGGCCCGAACTGGTCGCCGATATCGCCGACCGTTTCGGCAGCCAGTGCGTCGTCGGATCGGTCGATGCGCGGCGGGTCGGGGAAGGCCGCTGGGAAATCTTCACCCATGGCGGGCGCAGGCCCACCGGCATCGACGCGCTGGAGCACGCGATGCGCCTTGCCGAACTGGGGGCGGGCGAACTGCTGGTCACGTCGATGGACGGCGACGGCACGAAACAGGGCTATGACATCGCTCTCACCCGCGCCATCGCCGACGCCGTATCGGTGCCCGTGATCGCCAGCGGCGGCGTCGGCACGCTCGATCATCTGGTGGCCGGGGTGATCGAAGGCCATGCGAGCGCGGTGCTCGCCGCATCCATCTTCCACTTCGGTCAATATACCATAGCGCAGGCCCATCGGGCGCTGGCGGCGGCGGGCGTGCCGGTGCGGTTGGCCTGAAAAAAGCCGCCAAAGCGTCGACTTATTTTACATTAACCAGAAGGCCCGGACGCGCGTTAACGCATTTCCGCCATGGGAATCCGTCATTTCCCGGCTTTGGCACAGCTTCTGCTTCATTCTCTGCATCACGTTTACGGGAAACAGGGAGTAAGATGATGAAAGTGAACAAGATGCTTCTCGCCGCTGGTGTCGTTGGCCTGATGGGCGCGGCAGCGCCCGCTCAGGCGACTTTCGGCTGCGGCTTGTGGAAGCAGTGCGGCGGTTCGTCTTCCTCGTCCTCCAGCTCGGGCGGTTCCAGTTCGGGCGGTTCCAGCTCGTCGGGCGGCGCGACGCCGGTTCCCGAGCCGGAACAGCTCGGCCTCTTCGCCATGGGCGTCGCGGTGCTGGGCTTCCGCGCCGTCCGCGCCCGCCGCAAGCGCAAATAAGCGCCGGGCGAACCGATTTCCTGTTGACGGGCCGCGTGCCGGGCGCTTGATGGCGGCCATGCGCGCGACCCTTCATCAGTTGGAACAGACCATCGCCCAGCGGCGGAGCGCCGATCCGTCGCAATCCTATGTGGCGAAGCTGACCTCCAGGGGGCGCGGCAAGATCGCGCAGAAGGTCGGTGAAGAGGCGGTCGAAATCGTCATCGCGGCCCTTGCCGGCGATCGCGCCGAAACCGTCGGCGAAAGCGCGGACCTGCTGTTCCACCTCCTCGTCCTGCTGGCCGATTGCGGCATATCGCTCGATAGCGTGCTGGATGAGCTGGATCGGCGCGAAGGGCTGTCGGGGCTGACGGAGAAGGCCGCGCGTCGCGAGCAAATGTAATCGTGCGCTGGGCTGTGGTGACATTTTAGGTGGCACCTGCATCGCAACCGCTACGACAAACTTGCCAGCATCACGCTGCGGCTCAGATGCTTCAATCGTCACTAGCGCCTACTCATCTAAATCTAAGTTCGCTGTATAACGTCCGGTCTACCGTTCGGCAGAAGCGCTTGACGGAGGTGAGGATGTCGTCGGCGGACTTGGTCCATCGATAGGCTTTGGTTTTCATTGTGCCCCTTGGCGAAGGCGCGGATGTCGCTTGCGAATTGGCTGGTCGAGATATGCACGCCGCGATGACGCATGATCTGCTCGGCGCAATGGATATCGCTGATCGACTCGCGAACTACTCCATGTCGTGGACACGATCCAGCTCACGTCACTTGCCGCGATGATTCAATGTGAGAGGCTCTGGCCGAGCCGGCCCCCTCCTTGACGAACTTCTTCCAGGTTGCGTAACAGGTTTTATAAGGCCACAATGTTGGTCGTGAGAGGAATCCGTGAAATGGCGTTGCCGGATCGATACGCAGCCGTCGGCTTGGCGATGGCTGCAAGAATAGATTTCGAAGGCGAGTGCCAATCGGTCCGTAACGCTGTTTTTCATATACGGGAATGGCCATAGTCATGGGCCGTCCACGTAAGCAAGTCACGAAAAAAGTATCTTTGCCCCGGATCAAACTTGGCGAAGATGTGGTGAAATCTGCCGCCAGGGCTATGCAGGTTATTGAGTTCATGGATACGATCCGGCGCCCGGTGTCGGTCGTCGAATTGGCGCGCTATCTGGATTATCCTCAATCAAGTGTGTCGGGCTTGGTTCAGACATTGTTGGTGCTGGGATATTTGCATTTCGATCCCGTCGATCGAACATATACATTGAGTAGCAAGGTGAGCTTCATGGGTCTTTGGGTACGGCCCGATATATTTCGTGATGGCGCCCTCTGGAAGTTGCTCAAGGACATCAGGACAGCGACAGGTGAAACGGCTGTGCTCGCGACGCGTCGCGGAGCCTATTCCCACTATATCTATGTCGAACCGAGCGGGCTTTCGATACCGCTTACCATGTCTGTCGGCGCCCATGTCCCAGTGACGGCGTGCAGCACGGGGTTCGCCATGCTAAGCCAACATTCGGCCGATGAACTTTGGAAGATCGTCGCGCCGCTCTATCCCCCGGAGGGCCGGATCGGCAACAGTGTCGCTTATCCGCGCGTCGCGGCGCTGGCCTGTGAAGCCCGGAGAAACGGATTCTCCTATATCGAGGCGGCACAATTCGGCACGGCCGCGCTGGCCGCACCGCTTTGCGTCAGCAACCGGGAGATGGATTTGTCGGTGGGCGTCGCCGCGCCCATCGCATCGATGCGCCAACGCCGAGACAGCATTCAGAAGATAGTCGTCAAGGCCGCGGAAACCTATCGGAGGCTCGACGCCTAGCATTGCCGCCCTAAAGCGTTGCGATCGTCCCGAGCAACTGCCCTTCAACCACCATTTGCCCCTCCTCGACCGCCAGGCTTTCAACAATCCCGTCTTTCGGACAGGTCACGGGAAATTCCATCTTCATCGATTCCAGAATGATGACTGGTTCGCCTGCTGCCACGGGATCGCCGATCCGCACGGTTACCTTCCAGACGGCACCTGCTGTCTCGCTGAAGATGCGCACTATCGCCATAGGATCCGCCTTTCTGAGTTTCTCCTCACTCTATTGCAAAGCGTGGCAGGCACGGCCCCAACAAGGCCGGGATTTCAATCGGCCCTGTGATGGATATGACCCTGCCGCAGTTGAGCCTGTAACCTGGCCTTCGGTAGAATGCGGCTGTCACGATCAGGATAGCCAGTCACGATGCCAGCCACCGAGGATACCGATCCAATCCACACAATAGCGACCGATCTGGAGGCTCGTCGAAACCATGGCCGGTCGATGGGCGGCGCCGAACGCGTCGCACGCCACAAGGCAGGAGAACAGGGCCAGGGTGGTCGGCTGACAGTCCGGGATCGGGTGGATGCGCTGCTCGACATGGGCAGCTTCTTCGAGGTGGGAGTCCTGAACCATTCGGACATGCCCGGCATATGCGCGGAAACACCGGCCGATGGCAAGGTTGCCGGATTCGGCACGGTCGATGGTCGGCCGGTGGCAGTGATCGGTAATGATGCCACCACCCTGGCGGGCGCGGGCGGACGCTCCGGCGCGCGAAAAATGGATCAGGTCTCTTCGACGGCCTTTGAAAAAGGCTATCCGCTTATATTGTTTGCGGAATCCGGTGGAGGACGAATTCCCGATATCCTGACCCCGGTCGGTATCATCTCCTATCCATCCCCGCCCGGCGCGTTCGGCAAGCGCCAGCGGCGCGTGCCGCTGGTCACCGCGATCATGGGCAATGCATTTGGCGAGTCCGCCTTCTCTGCCGCGCAATCCGATCTCGTCGTGCAAGTCAAAGGCACTTGCATGGCGGTATCGAGTCCCCGGGCGCTCGAAATCGCCACGACGGAGAAGGTCACTGCCGAGGAACTGGGCGGATGGGAGGTCCATGCCAAGGTGACCGGGCTCGCCGATCAGGTTGCGGATACCGACGCCGACGCGATTGCTCTGGTGCGCGATTTCCTCTCTTACATGCCATCGCACAATGACGCGCTTCCGCCGCGGTCCGCAGACCGGGATGATGCCGCCGCCGATCGTCAGGGCAAGCTCGCATCGATCATCCCGACGCAGCCCCGTCGCGGTTACGACATGCGGGCGGCGCTACGCATCCTCTTCGACCACGGCCGGTTCCTGGAACTGAAACCGCTGTTCGATCGCAGCGTCATCACGGCGCTGGCGCGGCTTGACGGTCACACGGTCGGCGTCGTTGCCAATAACCCGCTCGGCAATGGCGGCGCGATGGGTTTCGATGGCGCGGACAAGATCACCAGCTTCATCATCCTGTGCGACTCCTTCAACATTCCGCTTGTCTTCCTGTGCGACACGCCCGGCTTCTTTGTCAGCCGCAAGGCGGAGGAGCGGCGAATGGCCGGACGCATCTCCACCCAATGGGTCGCGCTTAGCGCAGCCACCGTGCCCAAAGTATCGGTAGTATTGCGCAAGGCTTATGGCGCGGGCTATTTCAGCATGGGCGGACCCCGCATGGGCATGGACTGGCACTTTGCCTGGCCGACCGCCGACATCGGCTTTGTCGCGCCCGAAGTGGCCGTGAATATCGCGCATGCCCGCAAGCTGCGCGAACCGGATGCCGATCCTGAACTCCGCGAGACCCTGATTAGGGAAATGCGCGCAGCGAACAGTCCCTGGGAGGCGGCGGGACACCATTATATCCACGATGTCATCGCCCCGCACGAGACACGCGCGACGCTGATCCGCAGCCTCGATATTGCGCGAGGCCGCAACGGCGGCCGAAGCGCGCATCGCATGGCCAATTGGCCGCCCAGCTTTTGAGCGGTGAAGCGCTTCGCCAGCAGACCCCTGAAGATTTTGCGCGATGGGGACGAGCACATCCTCGGGAGGAATAAATGTCACTAGATCTTTCAGACCTGCGCGCGACGCCGGCGGACCTCAGAAAGCGGTATTTCGATAGGGGATGGTGGAACGACGACACGCTTGGCCGCAACATAGTCGAGTGGCTAAGCCGGAGTCCCGCGAGCGAGATGCGTATCTGGTCGCGCGCACGTCCCCAGCGTATCGGCTTCGGCGGCCTGGCGGTGCTTATCCGCCAGTTTGCGGCGGGCATCGAACGGCGGGGTATCGTGCCTGGCGACACCGTTGCGGTCTATGTTCCCAACTCCATCGAAGGCGCTGTCGCCTTTGCCGGGGTCATGCTTGCCGGCGCGACGGCTGTTCCGGTTGCGCCTTATTATGGGTTGAAAGAACTCAAATATATCGTCGAACGTTCGCAGGCCCGCCTGCTGATCACGACCGAAAGCGATCCGGCCGGAAGGCTGGAACAGATAGTTGCGGCTTGGCCCGATCTGCCTCTGCTCGAAGACATCTATGTCGTCGATGACGCGGTGCCGGGCGCCATGCGGCGCTTCGACGAACTGATCGTCGATGCCCCGTCGGAATTGTCGCCAGTTGATCCTGAAAGGGCGGCCGTGATTGCCTTCACCTCAGGCACTACGACCGGGCCCAAGGGTGTCGTCCATCTGCACCGCTCCATCTGTTATGACGTCCGCGCGCACATGGTCCAAATGCCCGATGCACGGCGCCCTACTCTTACCGCGGGGCCTATCGCCCATGCCGCGGGGATGCTCGCCGGCCTATGCCTGCCGGCCATTCGCGGGAAGTCCATTCACCTGACGGATGGGTGGGATCCAGTGCGGATATTGGCCGCCATGCGCGACGCTGATTTGTCGACGGGCGGCGGCACGCCCTTTTTCCTCAACTCGCTGCTCGGCCATCCGGATACCCGGCCCGAGGATATCGCAAAGGTGGAAATGGTGGGTTTCGGAGCGGCCGCCATCCCCTGGAGCTTCGCCGAAAAATGCGAGGCGGCGGGCATCAGGAATTTCCGCCTCTATGGATCGACGGAGCATCCAACGGTCACCATGTCGTCGTTCGACGATCCCGCGATCAAACGGCACCGTACCGATGGCAGGCCGCTGGAGGGCGTCGAAGTGCGGCTGGTCGGCAGCGACGGTCGTGACGTCGACACGGGCGAACCGGGTGAGCTATGGTCGCGCGGCCCCGACCTTTGCGTGGGATATACCGACCCGGCGCTCAACGGCGAATATTTCACCTCCGATGGATGGTTTCGCACCGGCGATGTCGCGGTCAAGGATGAGGATGGCTTCTATACCATCACCGATCGGATCAAGGATATCATCATTCGCAACGGCCTGAAGATCGGCGCGGTCGAGGTGGAGGATGCGCTGCTGGCCATACCCGGCATGGCTGAATGCGCCGTGATCGCGGTGCCGGACGATCGAACCGGCGAGCGGGCGCATGCCGTCATCCGGGTCGCGGACGGCGCAAGTCCGCCGACGCTCGCCGGGATCAGGGATCATCTGAAAACCATTGGTCTGGCGAAGCAGAAATGGCCCGAATCGCTGGAATGTGTCGATGATTTCCCGCGAACTCCTCTCGGCAAGATCAAGAAGTTCGAGCTGCGCCGGCGCATGACCGACATGCGGGGCACCGAATAAAGATGATCGGGCGCAAGGGATCGACCACGATGATCCGGAAGGTCCTGATCGCCAATCGCGGCGAGATCGCGTGCCGCATCATGCGAACCTGCCGCCGGCTGGGCGTTGCAACCGTCGCGGTCTATTCGGATGCCGACGCCGGCGCGTTGCATGTCCGCATGGCAGATGAAGCCATTGGCATTGGTCCGGCGCCGGCCCGCGACAGCTATCTGGTGATCGAACGGATCATTGCGGCGGCCGGGAAGAGTGGCGCTGATGCCGTCCATCCGGGCTATGGCTTTCTGTCCGAACGTGCCGAATTCGCGGAGGCGTGCGCGGCGGCGGGCCTGATCTTTATCGGGCCGCCGCCCGCCGCGATTCGGGCGATGGGGCTCAAGAGCGCGGCCAAGGCGTTGATGATCGGGGCGGCTGTTCCCGTGGTGCCCGGCTATCATGGCGACAATCAGGATGAGGCCCATCTGCTCGGTCAAGCGGAAGCGATCGGCTGGCCGATATTGATCAAGGCGGTCGCGGGCGGAGGCGGCAAGGGCATGCGGCGGGTCGATGACGCTGCCGCCTTCGCTGCCGCCGTCGACGGCGCACGAAGAGAGGCGGTGGCCGCCTTTGGCGACGACCGGGTTCTGATCGAGAAATATCTCGTCCGGCCACGCCATATCGAAGTACAGATTTTCGCCGATGCCTCGGGGGAGGTCGTACATCTTTTTGAACGCGACTGTTCGATCCAGCGGCGCCATCAGAAAGTGATCGAAGAAGCGCCGGCGCCTGGAATGGCGGAGCATATGCGGCGCGCGATGGGCGAGGCGGCGGCCGCCGCCGCCCGGGCGATCGGCTATGTAGGCGCGGGCACTATCGAGTTCATTGCGGACGTGACCGAAGGCTTGCGGCCCGACCGCTTCTATTTCATGGAGATGAATACCCGCCTGCAAGTGGAGCATCCGGTAACGGAGGCGGTTACCGGGCAGGATCTGGTGGAATGGCAATTGCGGATCGCGGCCGGTGAACCCTTACCGCTTCCGCAGGAACGGATCGCCCTGTCCGGCCATGCCGTGGAGGCGAGACTTTATGCCGAGGACCCCGCTCGCAACTTCATGCCCTCGCCCGGACAATTGCTGCGTCTTTCGTTTCCCGATGACGAGGAGGGCCTGCGCATCGATACGGGCGTGGCCGAGGGCGATAGCGTCACGCCCTATTATGATCCGATGATCGCCAAGGTCATCGCGCACGGCCCCGACCGAGCCGCCGCGCTCGAACGGCTGGCGACGGCCCTTGATGCCATCGAGGTGGCCGGGGTGCAATCGAACACCCCGTTTCTCGCGCGGGTTTTGCGGCACCGCGATTTCGTGCACGGTGACATCGATACAGCCTTCCTCGACCGCCATGCCATCGACCTCAAACTCGGGACGCCGGGCACAATGATCGCTGCCGCGGCAGCCTTCTTTCAGGGCGGAGGGGGATCGCGATCCGCCGGATCAAACGACATCATGCTGCGGATGGGTGCGGAGGCGTTGGAGATTTCAGCGGAAAGAGTGGACAACGGATGGCGGTTCGCCTGGGAGGGGGAGACGCGTCATGTCACGGATGTTGACGTGCAACGGGACGTCCTGTCCGCGACCATCGACGGCATGATTTGCGTTTTCAGCCTGGCCCTGGCGAACGGGGCGCTCTGGTTGATGAAAGGCGGGCAAAGCGCGAAGTTCGCACTGGCGGAAAGCGCGGAGCAATGAACAGTGAACAATGAAAGGCGAGGCGAAGATGGCCGGCAGAAACATGGCTGAAAAGGACCTTGCGACACGCGTCGCCAGGGTGCTGGGCCGGAACAGCGTTCGTCTGGAAGATTTGCCCCCTGGAAGCTCGCGCGGTGCCGTGCGCGTCCTGTCCGAGGAAGGTGAGCCGATCGCATTTCTACGCATCGATCTGGGCGTCGCCACCGACGTGACCGTAGGCAAGGCGTTGGCAAGCGAGATGGCTCTGGTGAAGCGCGCCCATGATCTCGGCTTTCCCGTGCCCAAAGTGTTCGCGCTGCTGAACGACCCATCGGTGGCTGTCATGGAACTCGCTGCGGGAACGGCCCGACCGGACGAGGCCGAGGCGGAGCGTGTCGGCCCCGAATTCATGGGCCATATCGCCCGGCTGCACAGCATCGCCCCAGCCGAATTCGGGCTTGACGCCCCTGCGACCGTCTCCGACGCCATCCGGCAGGATCTGGACTGCTACATGGCGGATGCGGAAGCGCGCGGTATCACGCGGAGGCCGCTCGTCCGGCTGGCCGCGCGCATATTGAGACATGCTCTGCCGCAGAGCGCGGAACCGCCAGCGATGCTCCATGGCGATGTCGGCGCCGGCAACTTCATGGTGGATAATGGACGGGTTTCGGCGATCCTCGACTGGGAACTGGCGCACGCCGGAGACATTCACGAAGATCTGGCATGGCTGTGGACGAGGGGCGCGCACACGGCGTTCGGCGATCCGCGGCAGCGTATCGCCGAATATGAAGCCGCGGCCGGAAAGGCCCTCGATCCCGATCGGCTGGCCTGGCATGTGGCTTTCGTCACTTTCAAATCCGTCATCGGCCTCCAACGGCGCATGTATGCCCAGGGCGACGATCCGGGGCTGCTCATCATCCTCATCGCGATACTGACCTATGAAACGCTGCTTTGTGCAGCGCTGGGACGGATATTGGGCATTCAGCTCGATATGATGGAGGAGGCGCCGGTGGAAGGCGTGACCGAAACGGTCCGCTTGATCGAACTCATGCGGCATGTCGCGCCTCCGGCCAATCGCGAGGGGGAACTTCTCCAGCAATATCTTCGCGCTGAGGCAGCGCAGCGCCCATGGAACGCGGATCGGCTCCGCGCGGATGCACGAGAACGTCTGGGGGCTCACCCCGATCAGCTCGACATGCTCGTCGACAGCGCCGCGCCCGACCGCTTCGCCGATTTGCTGCGCGTGTTCGGAGCGGCCGCGGGCCGGCGATGCAAGGCTTTCCCCAATGCCGAGAGGCGGGTCAGGCGGGCCCTTGCCATCGGACTTGGGAAGCAGAACTGAACGGAGGATGCGGCAATGACAGACAAAATGGACATCGCGAACGATTGGGGCATGACCGAAGCGGATGATTGTTTCCATCCGCAAGCCGGTACTGAACCGGCCTGGACCGAAACCATGTGGTTCGCTTTCATGGTCCCCGAGCGCCGCTTGCTGGGTTACATCTACCCGGCTTTCCGACCCAATCTGGGCATCCAGTTCGGCGGGGTCAGGATCAACGAAGGCGATACGGAAGTCCCGTGGGAGTTGCCGATCTACCATTGGGACCATTTCGCGAAGATGCAGCCCGACGTCGACTTGCGTGACTTCATGCTTCCCAGCGGTCTGTCGGTCAAGCGTCTGGCGCGGGGCGGCTATTTCCACCTGCGCTATGCGAGCGACGAACTGACGGCCGATCTGCGTTTCGACGCCGTCATGCAACCGATGATATCGGGCAGCGACACGGGCGCGTTCGTCAATAATGGCCATATCGATCAACCCGGACGCGTCCATGGCGAACTGGTCATGCATGGCGAGAGGATCGCGGTAGACTGTCTGGCTATGCGCGATCGCGGATGGGGGCCGCGCAAGGAGGGGCGTCAGGTCCAGATGGGCTATATGTATGCAGTCGCATCTCCCAATTCCGCGTTCCTCTCCGTCTCGGGAACCGGCCGCAGCGGAATCGACAAGGTCATCAGCGGATTTTTGATGCGCGATGGCGTCTGGTCCAGACTTGCCTTAGGCAAGCGGACGGTGACGCGCGATGCGCAGGGACGCGCCAGCCGTTTGGAGGTGACCGCGACCGATGAACTGGGCCGCGAATTTTCCGCTCAGGGAACCGTCGAAAGCCGGTTCATGAGCATGAGCTACGCCAGCATGTTGTGCTGGTGCAATCTTGTGAAATGGTCCTTCGATGGCCAGACCGTCTGGGGCGAAGACCAGGACTGCTGGGGGCCAAGGCTGTGGCGTGACTTCGCCCGCGAACTGAAAGGCTGAACGGCCGGCCTTTTGGGTCTCGCTCTATTCGGCAGGGCATCGGCCAGCCGGCGCCCTGCCGCCTCCATCATATCGATCGAATTCCTGATGGAAACTGCGCCTCTCCATTTTGGCGCCGCCCGATAGCGTGGCACCTTTGCACCCACAGGGAAGATGCTTTGCATAATTCGGCATCCGGACACGGATAACCGGATGGGGAACGGTGCTTTTCGGCATTTTGAACTGCTCAGCAAAAAATACGACCGTTCGTTTGGGGAGGATAAAATGAAAAATGCTCGGACTCATGCAATCATGGGATTTCTCAACAGGTCCACCGCCATCTGCGGCGCCATCACGGCCATGCTCTCCGGTGCATGTGCACTTGCAGCCGAGGCATCCGGCGTGCAGCCAAGCGACCTTGACATCATCGTGACCGCGCAAAAGCGCAATGAACGCTCGCTCGACGTGCCGATCGCCATTACCGCCGCTTCAGGCAAAACGCTCGAAAGCTCGGGCGTCGTGAACCTGGACCAACTTGGCCAGATCGCGCCGGCGGTGGTCATCGGGCGGACCGGGGCTTACACCCAGCCCACTATTCGCGGTATTTCGACGCAGGCCGCCGCCGCAGGCGCTGAAAACAACGTGGCCGTTTATGTCGACGGCATCTACCGGCCGTTCCAGCGCAGTCTGAGCATGGACCTCGTCAATTTGCAGCAGATCGAGGTTCTCAAGGGGCCGCAGGGCACGTTGTTCGGGCGCAATGCGACAGGCGGCGCGCTGCTGATCTCGACACTTGAGCCGACCGAGGAGCTGTCGGGCAAACTCGCCGTCAATTATGCCAGCTTCAACGACCTGTCCGCCACCGGCTATATTTCGGGCGCCCTCATTCCCGGCGTTTCACTTTCACTGTCGGGCTATAAACGACGCAGCGACAACTATATTCGCGATGTCAGCGGGTTCGATCCGGCTCCGATCGACAGTTCCGCCGTAACGGCGAAGCTGGTGGTGCAGCCGACCGATGCCCTCAAGATCACCCTGGGTTATGAATATCGGGAGACAGGCGATCCGACCGGTCTCACCTACAATTATGTCGCACGCTCGGTTGTGGACACCATTGTTCCTGCGGCTGCCCGGTCGACCCGGCGCAATGTCACGTCCCTGACGCGTCCCAATGTGCTGACGGACATGCTGGATGTCTATTCCGCTCATATCGCGTGGGAGACACCGCTCGGTGCGATCAATTCCTATACTGCCTATCAGAAGGATCGTTCGTCGATCCGCTTCGACTATGACGGCACGACCTTCGATTATAACGATCAACGCTATCACGAAGACAATGACGCGACGAGTCAGGAGATCAATCTCACCTCGCCGTCCGGCGGCAAGCTTTCCTATGTACTCGGCTTCTTCTACTTCAAGGCGAGTTCGGGATATGATTCCTATTTCATCACGCAATATCCCTCCACGACACCCATCAGGCCCAGTGAACCGCGTATCGATACCGACTCCTATGCGGGTTATGCCGACCTCACCTGGAATTTTACCGATAATTGGTTCCTGACGGGTGGCCTGCGGTACAGCACGGAAAAAAAGCGCCTCCATGTCATTGATGCAGCGCATACGACAGTTCTCGCGGACAAGAAGGCGACGTTCAACAGCCTGACGCCCCGTGTCGTCCTTCGCTATCAGATCAGCCCGTCATCGAACGTCTACGCGTCCTATAGCCAAGGTTATAAATCGGGCGCTTTCAATTATTCTGCTGCACCATTTCTTCCTGTCGAACCCGAAGAGCTGACCGATTATGAGGTGGGTTACAAGGCTGTCTTCGGACCGTTGCGTATCGATACAAGTGCGTATTATTACGATTACACCAACCTCCAGGTAACATCGTACATCATCAATAATGCGGGTCAGGCCGCCTCGCAGACGCTCAATGCGGCCACGGCACGAATCTACGGCGCCGAATTCCAGCTCAACTACAGCCCCTCGCGCGATATCGATGTCCGTTTCTCGGGTGCCTACAACAACGCCAAATACCGCCGTTTCCCGAATTTCTCCCTTTCGCTCCCGGTGGCAGCCACGGGTCTCAATACATCGACCTGTCTCGCTGGTCCGCCCGCCGTGCCTTGCACCGACGACATCAGCGGGCAGACGCTGACCCGCGCCCCGAAATGGACGTTCAACCTGGGTGCCAATTATGGAATCCCGGTTGGCGCCGGAAAGGTCACGCTCAATGCCAATCTGAGCTATACGAGCGCCTATGCGCCCACCCGCGCCGATTTCGCCCTTGATCCGTCAAATGTGGTCAATGGCCTGATCCAGCCTTCGAACAGCGGATTCCGCTACAGGCAGGGCGGTTATGCGCTGGTCAATCTGCGCGCGACATGGAGCGTCAATGAGCATCTCGACCTTGCCGCTTATGTAAAAAATCTGTTCGATCAGGATTATCTGATCGGCTCATCGGGCAATGCGTCCGGTGATTTCCTGACCCACGGCCAACCTCGGATATTCGGCGTCCGCGCGGAATATGAATTCTGACAAGGCGGGCGGGGAGGCAATGATGGACTGGCGGCAGGCGACAGCAGCTTCCCCCCCGGAACCGCCGCAATCGACAATCGAGCAATGGGCCGCGTCCGGCCGGGCATGGGCCACCGTATCCATTCTGGTTCTGCTCGGCATCATATCGATGCTCGACCGCCAGATCATCAATCTGATGGCAGGAGCGATCAAAGCCGACCTGGGATTAACCGACCTCAAGCTCAGCCTGCTGCAAGGTTTCTCGTTCGCGATCTTCTATGCAACGCTCGGCATTCCACTAGGATATGCGGCCGACAGGTTTCCGCGGCGATGGGTCATCTTCGGCGGCATGATCGTCTGGGCATCGGCGGCTACACTCAGCGGTTTCGCCAACAGCTATGGCGAACTGTTAACCGCGCGCATATTCATCGGCATCGGTGAAGCGGCGCTTGCTCCCTGCGCCTATTCGATGATCACCGACCTGTTTCCCGCGCGGCGGCTCGGCCGGGCACTGTCGGTCTATTCCTATAGTTCAAGCATCGGCGGGGCCGTCGCCATCGCCATCGGCGGAATGCTGCTCGATCTGTCCGACCGGTTGACGGCAATATCTTTTTTCGCCGGTATGGACACCTGGCAGATCGGCTTCATCGTAACGGGTGCGCCGGGCCTCATCCTGGCGTTCCTCGTCTTCGCTGTACGCGAACCCGTGCGACGCGGAGCCGCAAAAAATAGAATCGGCGCCTGGAGCGACGTGTTTGCCTTCATGGCCTCACGGCGTCGTTTCTTCGCCTGTCATTTTGGCGGCTTCTCCATGCTCATGCTGATCTGCTACGGAATGTCGGGCTGGGTGCCGATCGTTCTGATGCGTGTTTTCCAATGGGGTCCGGACAGCGTGGGCATATTCTATGCCCTTTTCATCATGATAAATTCGGTTTTGGCGCTGACCGGGCATGGCATGATCGTCGACGCGATGTTCGCGAGAGGAATACGAGATGCGCATCTGCGCTATTTTGCATTCGGAGCGCCCCTGATCATCATCTTCGGCTTGCTGGCGACTCAGGCATCGAGCGGCATGATATACTTGCTGGCGATCGCACCTGCGTTCTGGTTCATCAATATCATGGGCGTCGCCGCAGCGTCGGTGCAGATCGTGACGCCACCACAAATGCGAGGCCGGGTGTCAGCCATTTTCCTGCTAGTTGTCAATCTTGTGGGCCTTGGATTTGGTCCATTGGTAGTTGCGGCATTTACCAATTTCGTCTTTTGCGACGAAGGCAAGCTGGTGTGGTCGATTGCAGCGACCATGATCTGTTTTGCTCCCCTTGCGATTGGCGCTCTGACGTGGGGGCTGGGAGCCGCGAGAGACGCCGTCGCTTGATGGGTGCCCCCTACGCAATCGAGCCCGTGTTCAGCCGTGAAAGAGCAGTCGAAATACCATTCGGGAACGGCTGCGAGCTTCCTTCGGATAGATATTGCCTCAGGCGCGTTTCTGTTCCAGCTTCCTTGCAACAGGAGTATGGAGGGCATCATGGTGCGGACGATCCTGGGCGGACTGCTGGGCGGTTTTGCGCTTTATATCATAGGCTTCATCTTCTGGGGCACGCCGCTGGGCGCGCTGGCGTTCCATCGCGCGCCGTCCGGGGCCAGCGCCAATCTTCAGGCCGCCATGGCGCAGGCGCTGAACGCCACCGGCACCGGCGTCTATGTCGTGCCCGATCCCGCGACGGCGCAGGGCACGGTGCTGTTCGGCAAGGGGCCGATCGCCACGATCTTCTACAATAGCGGCGGCTATCCGGTGACGGACGGGTCGGCGCTGATCGGCGGGTTCGTGCTGGCGCTGGTCGTGGGCGTGATCGTCGCGTTGGCGCTGCGCTTCACGGCGGCGGATTTCGGCAGCCGGGCACGGGTGGCGGTGCTGTTCGCGCTGGCGGCGGTGCTGTGGCCGCATGTCGGGCAGGCGGTCTTCAACCATGCGCCATGGGGCTATATCCTCTATCTTGCTTTGAGCGATTTCGTGGGGCTGGCCGCGGCAGGGCTGATCGCCGCGAAGCTGATGGAGGGCAAGACCCCAGCCTTGCCCGTGGGCGACACCGTTCATTGACAGGCCGGGGAGGCCGCGCTTCCAATCCCCTCCAGCGTTGCGGGAAAGACATAGTCGGATGGCGAACGACGTGGCGCATCATCTTTTTCCGCGATCATAAGTTTGACCGCTCCGGGCTTTGCGCTATCTGGTCCAGTATGAACCGTCCCGATCTGATCCTTCTTTCCGGCGGCGCGCTGCTGGCCTTCGCCGCCGTGCCCGTTGCCGCGAAGCCGCCCGCGCCGACATCCATTCTGCCGCCGGCGGTGGCGCCGCAGCCCGCTATTCCCGCGCCGGTTGCACCCGTCGCGCCGCCCGTCATCGTGACCCCGCCGCCCGTGCCGCTGCCGCCGCTGTCGTTAGCGCAGGAAAGCTGGCTCAACGACTGGCTCCGCAGGGGCGCGGCCGAAGGACTGATGGCGAAGAGCAAGGCCGCCGCCGCGCTGACCGGCGATGCGCTGCTGTCCGCCACGCTGGACCGCGCGCGGGCGCTCAGCACCGGGCGGGTAAGCACCGCCGACTTCCTCAACATCTGGGCGCTGCGGCCCGCCCCCTTCGACCCGCGCCCCTCTCTGGCGAAGGCGATTGCGGAGGACCGGCTGCCGCAATGGGCCGCCGGTCTGACGCCGCCCTATTCGGGCTATGACGGCCTTCGCAAGGGACTCGCCAATTATGAGCGCATTCGCGACAGCGGCGGCTGGCCGAAGCTTTCCGCCGATGCCTCCCCCGACGCGATCCGCAAGCGCCTCGCCATCGAGGACAAGGCCGTGACGCCGGACGAAAAGCTGGTGGACGCGCTCCAGCGCGCCCAGCGCCGCTATGGCCTCAATCCCACGGGCCAGCTCGGCGCGCGGACGCTCGCTGAACTCAATGTGCCGGTGGAGGACCGGATCGCCGCGATCATGGCGAATATGGAACGCTGGCGCTGGATGCCGCGCAGCCTGCCGGTCAACCGGGTTCAGGTGAACATCGCCGCCGCCGTGCTCACCATGTTCGAAGGCGACCAGCCGGTGAAATCCATGCGCGCCGTCACCGGCAGTCCGGACAACCAGACGCCGATGCTGTCGTCCAGCATCCATTCCATCGTCGTCAACCCGCCGTGGAACGTCCCCGCCTCCATCGCCAGGAAGGAGCTGTTTCCCAAGGGCCGCGCCACGCTGCTGCGGCAGGGATACAAGATCATCGGCACGCCGGAGGGGGGGCAGCGCATCGTCCAGCCCGCAGGACCCAACAGCGCGCTGGGCCGGTTGAAGTTCGATTTCAACAATCCCTTCGCGGTCTATCTGCACGACACGCCCGCGCGGGCGAAGTTCCAGAGCTATGACCGGCTCGCCAGCCATGGCTGCATCCGCCTGGAAAAGCCGGTGCCGCTCGCCGAGATGATGGTGGCGGGCGATCCAAAGCTGGCGGGGCAGATCCAGACGCTGATCGACGAAGGCAAGACGCAGCGCGTGTCGCTGCCGCAGGAAGTGGCCGTCTACCTGCTCTACTGGACCGCTTTTGCGGGGAGCGATGGGGTGATGAACTTCCGGTCCGACCCCTATGGCTGGGACAAGCTGCTCGCCCAGAAGATCGAGGCGTCCAGCCGCCGCGTCGATCCCACCGCCGACCATTCGACCGCCATCGCATCCAAGGATTGACCCCATGCGCAAGATCGCCCTCATCGCCCTCGCCGGCGCGCTCGCCCTCTCCGCCTGCGGCAAGAAGCAGGAAGAGGCGCCCGCGACCAACAATCTGGTCGAGCCGCCGGTCGAGAATGTCATTATCGACGAACCGGATACCGTGCCCGAGCCGAGCCAGAACGTCACCAATACAGCCCCGGCCGCGCCGCCGCCCGCGGTGTCCGAAGACCAGCAGATGCTGGACGATGCCGCCGCCACCGGCATGACGTCCCGCCTGCCATCCCAGGCCGACGCGGACCGTCATGCGGACGAAGCGAGCAACGCGGGCGGATAGGCTGCATCACGGCGGTCTTGGACCGGGGCCGCCGCTCTGCTATATCGATTCCATGGATCGCCGCAGTTTTACAAAGTTCGCTTTGAGCGGACTGGCCTTATCGTTTCTTTCCGACAGCATCGGCAAAGCCGCCGCGCCGGAAGGGCTTCTTCCCAAAAACCCGCCGCCAGCGCCGGTTCCCGCCGCGCCGCGCGCCGTTTCCTTCGCGGGCAAGCCCTATGCGCGCCTGCTGGAAAAGGCGAAGGCCGCGCTGGACAGCCACGCCCATGCCTTCACCCTGCGCGACCGAATCGCCATTGCCGATTTCAACGCGCCCTCGCGCGATTTGCGCCTGCATGTGGTCGACCTGATCGGCGGGCAGTCCAGTTCCTATCTGGTCGCGCATGGCCGCGGTTCGGACCCCGGCCATTCGGGGTGGCTCCACAGCTTTTCCAACGAACCCAATTCGCTGGCCAGTTCGTCGGGCGCCTATCGGACGGGAGATATCTATTTCGGCCAGCATGGACAGGCGATGCGCCTCATCGGCCTCGACCCGACCAACAACAACGCCGAAAATCGCGCCATCGTCGTCCATGGCGCGGATTATGTGAGCGAGGACCATATCGCCGCCTGGGGCAAATGCGGGCGGAGCGAGGGCTGCCTGGCGGTCGCGCGGCACATGCTGCCGCAGTTGATCGGCCTGCTGGGACCGGACCGCATGGTCTATGCCGACAAGATCACCGTGGCGGGAGCTTAAAGGACAAGCAGCTTTGTAGTTTACAGACCTCGGGCAATGGTGGTCGTGGGTGGATGACTGCCACCTTTTCCCCGCATGCGGAGGTTGGATGACCGCAATCCCTTGCATGAGCGCGGGTTTGCAAACCGCATGATCCCCAAAGGATAAGCTCCGTCCGGACTCCTCAACGCCCGGACGGAAAACGGATCAGCCCGCTTTCTGGCCGGTCATCGCCTCGATCGACGGCTTGTTGATGGCGTCGATCGTGCCGTCCGCCATCATCGCCTTGCCCATGTCCAGCGCTTCCTTGCGGAGAGCCTCGTCATTGGCCGCCTGGCTCGCGCCGATCAGGGCGGACAGCAGGATGTTCTTGTTGGTCTTGTCCGCCGCGTTTTCCGCCACGGACTTGCGGGCCAGGGTGAGCGCTTCCTTGTAATAGGGATCGGCGCCCGTCATGTCCTTGGCCGCCAGCTTCTGATTGCCGAGCTGGATCAGGATGCCCGCCAGGATATTGCGGCTGGCCGCGTCGGCGGGCTTGGCTTCGACGAGCTTGCGCCAATGGGGCAGCGATTCGCCGTAAAGGGCGATCACCTTGTCCATCTGGCCTTGCGCGCCGTGCGCGGCGGCATCGGCGTAGAGCGCGTTGGCGAGGAAATTCACATTGTCGATCTTGTCGGGCTGCGCCTGGACGGCCGTGCGGATCGCGGGCAGAGCGGCTTCATATTTCGCGGCGGCGGCCGCATTGTCGCCCGCCTGCTGCGCCTGCTGGCCCGCCGTGAAGTCGGTGACGGCCTGGTTGAAGGCGGCGATCTGCTCCGGCGTCATCTGGCCCGCGGCGGGGGCGGTTTCCGCAGGGGCGGCTTGCTGAGCCGGGGCGGGAGCATCCTGCGCCTGCGCGGGCGCGGCCAGCGCCAACGGCGCGGCAAGGGTCGTCAGGGCAACATAGACAGCACGGGACAAAACAAACTCTCCATTTTCGTTCAACTGTTCCGGGTCGGGCGCAACAAACACCTTCAACAGGGATAATGAACGAAATGGGTGGCCGGTTCCCAGCCCGTCAGGATCGTGTCAACGCGCAAAAGGCGCAGTTCGTGGCAAACTCCTCGCGGCGGCGGGCGGCGCGGGCGGCGGCTTCGGCGTCCTCGCCCCACTGCTCGGCCTGCCAGCTTTCGTCGATCTCCGCGGCGGCCCAGACGGCGTCCGGCGCATGGCCGCCTTCCACCACCGCCAGACCGCAGACCAGCGACCCGCTGAGCGTCACCAAAGTGGAAAGCCCGGCGAGCGTGAAGGGATCGAAAGCCGCGACCGCCGCCCCCAGCCGTTCCAGCGTCTCGGGCGGCTGGGCGACGTGGAGGACGCCCTGCGTCACGCGGAAGGTCACGTCATAGCGCGCCCGCGCCCAGTCCAGCAGCCGGTCCCACGCCGCCGCCTGCCGCGCGGCCAGCGCCTCCGGACCATCGGCGCGATAGCAGAGCAGGTCCGTTTCCGCATAGCGCGCGATCCCCGCCGCGAAGGCTTCGCGATCGGGCGCGACCCGGTCGATGGCCGCATTGGCAAGGCCGGTGAAGGGCATGGAGCGCGGATCGAGGCTGTCGCCCTGCGCGCGCCATTCCGCCGCCACGGCTTGCGCCAGCGCGACGTTCGGCAGGGCCAGCAAGGCGCGCGCGGGAGTCCGAACGGGCTTGCCGTCGAGCTGGATGCCATAGCCCCCGTCGCCGGCCGCCACGGCGGCGTCCTTGTAGAAACGCTTCATTCCGGCGGCTTCTGACGAAAGAGACTGAGCAGCAGGCGCGGGACGATCATATATTGGAAGAGGCCGACGAGGACGAGGATCGACCCCATCGCCTTGGCCTTGCCGCCCTGCACCCAGGAAAAGCGCTGCATCAGGATCAGCAGGCCGAACATCACGATGAACGCGCCGGACAGGCGGAAAAGGCCGATGGCGAAAAATCGCTGGCGCGCGACCTTCTCGGGATCGACCGGCGGCGGAGGCGGGGGCGTCACTTCATCCATGCGCGCCGATATGGCCGTGCAATTCGCCGCTGTCCATCGCCACGGCCACAGCGCCCGCCGCGACCAGCTCGGCGGGCGCATGATAGCCCCAGCCGACGCCGATGGACCGGACGCCCGCCGCAAGCCCCATGTCGATGTCGAACACCGTGTCGCCGATCATCACGGTGCTTTCAGGGACGGCGCCCGCTTGCGCCATGGCGGCCCGCAGCATGGAGGGATGGGGCTTTGACGGGTGGCGGTCGGCGGTCTGAAGCGTCACGAAATGCGCGGCGATGCCGTGGTTCGCGAGGCACAGGGCCAGGCCGCGATCCGACTTCCCCGTCGCCACGCCCAGCAGCCAGCCGTCGCCGTCCAGCCGCCCGATGAGGTCGGCGATACCGGGATAGAGCGGCTCCGACACCGCCTTGTCCCGGCGCATCTGCTGGAAGGCCAGCTTGTAGCGTTCGGACAGATGGTCGTGGAAATCCGGCTCCGCGTCGGGCAGCAGCCGCGCCATGGCATGGGGCAGGGAAAGCCCCACCACCGACAGGATCGCCAGCCGGTCGGGCGCGGGCAGCTTCTGCTCCTCGAAGGCGCGGGTCATTGCTGCACAGATGCTGTGCTGGCTGTCGACCAGCGTGCCGTCGCAATCGAAGACCGCCAGCCGGTTGCTCATTTGCGCCGCCCGGGCGCTTTCGCATCCGCGCCGCCGCGCGAGCGCCGCTCGCCGCGACGCTCCTTGCGCACCTGCTTGGCGTGCTGGCGGGCGAACTTCTTCTTATCCTCGCGCGTCACCGTGCGTTCGATCTCATCGTCCAGCGGCAGGTCGCCCGCCGACAGGTCGAAGCCCAGCGAAACGAGGCTGGCGGCGAAATGGTCCGGCAGGTCCGCCTTTACGTCGATCCGTCCGCCATCGGGATGATCCACCCGGATGCGGCGGGCATGGAGGTGCATCTTGCGGCTGATCGAGCCGGACAGGAACGCGTCCTTGCCGCCATATTTGCCGTCGCCGACGATCGGATGGCCGATAGCCGCCATATGCACGCGAAGCTGGTGCGTGCGGCCGGTATAGGGTTGCAGCTCGATCCAGGCGGCGCGGTTGCCCGCGCGCTCGATCACGCGGTAGCGCGAGCGGGAGGGCAGCCCCTCCGCCTCGTCCACATGCATCTTCTCGCCGCCCGTGCCCGGCTGCTTGGCGAGCGGCAGTTCGACCATGCCGTCCTCGATGGAGGGAACGCCCATGACGATGGCCCAATAGACCTTGCGCGCGGTGCGGCTGGAAAACGCCTTGGCAAAATAGGCGGCGGAGCGCGACGTGCGGGCGATCAGCAGAGCGCCGGACGTGTCCTTGTCCAGCCGGTGCACCAGCTTGGGCCGCGTCTCCAGTTCGAACGTCAGCCCGTCGAGCAGCTTGTCGACATGATCGTCCGTCCTGGTCCCGCCCTGCGTGGCGAGGCCCGGCGGCTTGTTGATGACGATGGCCTGCCCGTCGCGATGGATGACCATGTCCTGCGCGAAGGCGATCTCGCCGGGCGTCAGGTCGATGACGCGGGCGCGTTTCGGCTTGTCCGCCGGCGCTGCTTTCGGTTCGGCGGGCGGCACGCGGATCGTCTGCCCTTCGGCGACGCGGTCGCCCGGCGCGGCGCGCGCGCCGTCGACGCGAAGCTGCCCCGTGCGCGACCAGCGCGACACGATGTTGAAGCCGACATCGGGCAGATGCCGCTGGAACCAGCGGTCGAGGCGGATGCCGTCATCGTCCGCGCTCACCCGATATTGCCGCACGTCGAGCGTCACGCCCTTGCCCGGCACGGGCTTTGCGGGGGCTTTGGCTACAGCGGGCGCGGTTTTCGATTGCGGCTTGGCCTGGGACCGGGATGGCGGCTTTATGCCATCGGACTTGCGCGCCTGCGCCGCCTTGGCCCCGCCGCGCGCGCGGCCCGGCACGCCCGATTTACCCGTGCCGCCGGGCTTGCGCCCACGCGAAGGGCCGGACGGCTTGCCGGGAGGGCGCCCCTTCATGCGACGCTCCGCATGAACAGGAGGCCGCCGGCCAGCGCGCCCACGGCGCAGACCACCGAAAACAGCGCATAGCCCAGCGCCATCGCCATCTGCCCGCGCTCGATCATCAGCATGGTTTCCAGACTGAAGGAGGAAAAGGTCGTGAAACCGCCCAGCAGGCCCACGCCCAGCAGCAGCCGGACCGGCTCGCCCGACACGGTGCCGAACCGCGCCAGCCATCCCGCCAGCAGGCCCATGGCAAGGCCGCCCAACAGGTTCGCGGCGAATGTCCCCCAGGGCCAGGCCGCGCCCGGCAGCATGTGCCCGGCCAGCCGTCCCAGCAGGTAACGCAGCG
>Ga0180221_1000899_pt1 | contig 22487 bp, 21 predicted proteins | sample eDN5th37CKraftMG_FD_151339 | JGI IMG/M metagenome (GOLD analysis project Ga0180221, IMG submission 151339) | Enriched Miracle-Growth compost microbial communities from Emeryville, California, USA - eDNA 5th pass 37_C Kraft MG (version 2) (version 2) ...
CTCCCCGGACACCTTGAACAGGTTCGTCCACTCCTCCGGGTCGGCGAGATAGTTGCGGAAGCTGTAGTCGCGTTCCGCGGCGAAGTCGAAGGCCGTCGTCCAGACGATGAAGCGCTCGGGCCACGTGAAACCCTCGAAGGCGATGCCCTGGCTCTTGCGGACGAAGCTGCGGCCACCGTCCGTGCCGACGACGAGATCGACCTCCAAGCTCACGCGCTCGCCCTCATGCTCGGCCTCCACCCGGACCCCATCGGCGCGCTGCGTCACCCCCACGACGGAAGTGGAGTATCGGACGTCTGCCTGCCCCTCAGCGTCTAGCCGAGACACCGCGATGTCCACGAGCTTGTGCTGTTCGAGCTGCACCACGTAGGGGTGGGATGTGTCGCGCGCGAGCAGGGCATGGTCGAAGCGGGCGATGAGCGTGCCGCTCGGACGATCCCAATGGTCGAAGTAGCGTGCCAGCAGACCTCGTCGCAACACCTCGTCGACGAGCCCGAGCCGGTCGAGCATGTCCAGTGTCGAGGGGTGCAGGGTCGCCGCGCGCGGCGCCGACGCCGGCTGGGCCTCAGCCTCGAGCAGGGTGACGCGGAAGCCCGCTCGTGCGAGCGCGAGCGCGAGGACCGAGCCGACAGGCCCCCCACCCACGACCGCGACGCTCGACGGTCTGCCGCCTCTCATGCCTCCCTCGCGAGCACGCCCGAGGCGAGCCACGCCGCGGCCGTATCGACCAGCTGCGGCATCGAGGTCTGGAAGAGATGCCCGTTGCTGCCTGCCTCTGAGGAGAGCACCACCGCCGTGACGGAGGGCGAGAGCCCCTCGCGCGCCGCCGCAGCCATCCAGGTCGCCTCGAACGGCAGGATCACAGTGTCGTGCTCGTCGCGCACCATGAGGATCGGGTAGGGCACGCGGGCGACCCAGTCCACGCTGTTCGGCGCCGCGAGCCGCGAGTCGCGGTAGCTGGCAAAGTGCGCGGCTGTCGTCGGCGTGACGATGTCGTTGATCCACGGCATGCCGGGGCCGAGCACGCGGAAGAAGTCGCCCGCGCGCATCGCTGCGGTCGCCTCCCGCTCGAAGGTGCCGTAGAGCTCCTCGTCGCCGATGAGGATGTACCGCGACTTCCACGGGAGTCGGGCAGGCATTCCGGTGAGCATCACTCCCACGATCTCCGGATACCAGTAGCTTCCAGCGAAGTACGACATCTGAACGCTGCCGAGGCTGTGCCCGTGCAGCACGATCCGGTCATATCCGAGCGACCGCGCGAGCCAGTAGCCGGCCTCGATGTCGCGGACGGAAGCGAAGAAGTGGTCCGTGTTCACAGCGTCATCGTGCTGGCGCGTGTTCACTGCGAGGGTCGGCACCCCGCGGGCGGCGAGCCCCGTGGCGAAAGGCCAGATCGGGTCCTTGAACAAGGACCCGCCGCTGCCATGGACGCTGAGCACCAGCGGCGCGCCATCCGCCGGGCTTGCCGGCCGGAAGAGGCCGGCGATGCCTTCGCGCCCATCCAGGGATGTCAGATCGAAGTAGTCGACTGACACCGCAGCGGGGTCCTCCACTGTGCGGGAGATGTCGCCGGTCCCCACGTGGGGGCGGTAGCTCACCGCAGCCGCGGTCGATTCGTAGCTGGACTCAGCGCTCATGACGATGCCTCTCTGGATAGGTGATGCTTCGGGACCGGGCCGGTCAGCGCGACTCATAGCGAGTCGCGACCGCTTCCACGGCGGTGACGAGGAGATTGGTCAGCAGCCCGAGGATGCCGGAGATCGCGACGATCCCGAACACCTGGGCAGCCTGATAGTTCTGCTGGCCCGAGGCCAGGAGCGCACCGAGGCCGGGAACCTGGGTGATGATTTCCACGAGCAGCACGATGATCAGCACGATCGGCGCCGCAACTCGCACGCCGAGCAGAATCGATGGGACCATCGACGGCACGAGGACTTTCCACACCGCCTGCCAGCGTGTGAGCCGCATAGATCTCGCCAGGTCGTCGCGTGCGGCAGGGAGCCGCCGAGCGCCCGACTGCACGGTGAGCAGCACCGGCCAGATTGCCGCGAACACGACGACGACGATCTTCATGCTCTCTGTGTATCCGCCGAACAGCACGGCCACGGGGACGACGGCCGCCGCCGGTATCACACGAAAGAATTCGAACAGCGGGCCTGTGGTCTGCGCGATCCGACGGCGCCGGCCGATGAGCATCCCGAGAACGGAGCCGAGGAGCGTGGCGATCACGAGAGACTCGAGGAAGGTCTGCACAGTCGCCCAGAGCGCAGGCCAGAGCTTGCCCGTCACGGCGAGCTTGACGAGCGCGTCGGCCCAGAGCGAAGGCCGCGGGAAATAGGGGGACGGGCCCTGCTGCACGAGCTGCCACACCAACAGCAGCAGGGCGAGAGGCAGCAGCCCGAGCAGGCTCAGCATCCCCCGTCGCCAGCGCCGACGCGGGACTGCGGAGAAGGCGGTATCGTTCATCGTCGCCATCAGCGCGCCTCCGCAAGCCCGGTCCGCACGGTCGACAGCCGCCCTGTGAGCAGCTCGTATAGAAGGTTCAGCGCCAGCCCGAGCAGGCCGATCCAGACGATCACCGCGAACATCGAGGCGGGCTGCAGGGCCCCCTGGAAGTAGACGATCGAGTAGCCCAGACCGGCCGGATTCCCGACCATCTCCGCCACCACCGCAAGTGCCAGGCTCGTGGACAGCCCGAGCTTCATTCCCGTGGCGATGTACGGGACAGCTGTAGGCAGCGTGATGGCAAACACGCGTTGCAGCCGGGAGAGCTGCAGGGTGCGCGCCACGTCGTCGTGGACCGCCGTGACCGCCTGCGCTCCCGCCACGGCATTCACGAGGACGGGCCAGACACAGACGAACAGGATCGTGACGACCTCCATCGTGATCGTGAAGCCGAAGATGAGGATGACGACGGGCACGAAGGCGATTCCCGGGATCGCTCGCAGCACTTCCACGCTGGTGAGGCCGAAGCGACGAGCCCATCTGGACAGGCCGAGCCAGATGCCCAGGACGATGCCCGCCGCAGAGCCGATGGCCCAGCCGAGCAGCGCGGCCGAGAGGGTGTGCCCGGTGTCGCTGAGCAGGCGCCCGGAGGCCAGGAGGCGCCAGCCTGCGCCGATGACAGCAGAGGGCGCAGGCACGTACTGGAAGTCGACGACGCGGGTCTGAACGAGCAGCTCGACGAGGAGGGCGAGAGCGACGATGAGCGAAGCGCCCCGCCAGTTGAGCCAGAGACGACGGCGCCGCGTGCGGGACAGGACCGGGGGACCGGCGATGCGGGCGGTCGTCATGCCTTACCCATCGCGGAATAGACGCGGTGCCGCAGCGCGAGATATTCGGGACTCTCGCGAGTGGCGACCTGCTCCCGCGGCCGGGGCAGGTCGATCCGGATGTCAGCGGTGATGCGCGCCGGGGATTCACTGAGGACGATCACCCGATCGCTGAGGTACACCGCTTCCTCGATGTCGTGCGTCACGAAGAGCACCGTGGTGTGGGTGACCTCGTGCAGGCGCAGGACCTCGTCCTGCAGCGAGGCCTTGGTCATCGCGTCAAGCGCGCCGAAGGGCTCGTCCATGAGCAGCGCCTGCGGCTGCATGACGAGAGCCCTCGCGATCTGCACGCGCTGCTGCATTCCGCCGGATAGCCGCCAGGGATGGTCCTTCGCTCGATCGGCGAGGCCGACGAGCCCCAGCGCATCCATCGCCTTCCGCTCGCGTTCGCGCCGGTCCAGACGGGACCGCTCGAGCCCGAGCGTGACGTTGCGCTGCACGGTCCGCCAGGGCAGCAGCGAACCCCGATAGTCCTGGAAGACGAACACGACGCCGTCCGGCGGATCCTGCACCGGTGCGCCGCGATATTCCACAATCGAGCCAGGTCGTGGTGAGGACAACCCGGCAAGGATGCGCAGGAGCGTGGTCTTGCCGGTGCCGGAGGCGCCGACGATCGAAATGAACTCGCCGCGACCCGCCTCGAAGGAGACGCCCTCCAGGACGGTCTTGACGCCCTGGGGACCGGCGAAGTCAATGGCGACGTCACGGCATGCGAAGAGCAGCTGCGCGGTACTGGTCGCGGCGTGGGGCTGCGCGTCGTTCACGGTGGCTCCAATGGTCGTCTATCGGATGGGGCGGGCGAGAGCGGACGGGGCCAGGCGCTCGTCCGGCCGGCGAAGCGGCCGGACGAGCACTCAGGGCTACTGCACGACGAGGTTCGCGTAGTCGACGTTCGGGACGAAGCCGCCCTCGGTCTCCATGAGCTTTCCCCAGCGTTCGATATCGTCGGCGCTCACTGCAGTGTCGAACAGGCCCTGCAGGTCGATCGTGGCGACGAGCGAGGGGTCCATGCCGGTGAAGTCCGCGACGATCTTCTGGGCCTGTGCGGGGTTCGCCTTGATCCAGGACACGACCTCACCCAGAGCGGCGCGGTAGGCGGCGACGACGTCCGGGTGCTGGGCGGCCCAGTCGCGGTTGGTGGCCCACCACGTCATCGCGATCGGGACACCCACGGCGTCGGGGATCGGGCTGCCGAGGTTGGTGAACCCGCCAGCCTCAGCGGCGGCCAGGAAAGGCACCTGCAACTCCACAGCCTGAACGAGGCCGCCTTTGAGCTGGTCGAGCATGTTGGGCGTAGGCACTGCGACGAAATTGACGGAGCTGGGGTCCACCCCGTTCGCCCGTAGCCAGGCCTTCGTGGCGAGATTGATGTTCCCGGTGAGCGTCGGCGCGCCGATGGTCTTGCCGACGAGGTCGGAGGGCTTGGTGATGCCTGGCGCCGCGATGATCTCCGAGCCCGGCGTGCCATCGCCGTCCTCATACTCGTTGCCGACAGCGGCCGCGATGGGCAGACCCGAGTTGGCGGCATTGATCGTGATGGGCCCGACGCTGTACCCGAAGTCCCACTGCTGGCCAAGGCCGGCAGGGATGAGGGTGATGTCGGGGATGGTCTCCTGCGTGACGTCGAGGTTGTACTTCTCGAAGATGCCCTCCTGCACGCCAGCGAGGATCGGCAGAGCGCCGGCGGCATTGTTGGTGGCGACGCGCAGCGGCGTCATCTGCGAGAGAGCCCCCGGCGTGCCCGAACCGGAGGAACCGGAGGCCGGAGCAGGCGAGGGGGACGAGGAACACGCCGTCAGTGCGGCGACGGCCAGGACGAGCGCGCCTGTGAGGGTCGCGAGCCGGCGGGACGGGATACTCACTGATTTCTCCTCTTGCTGTTCTTGGTGCTGATCTGGGTGCGGTCGTATGCGCGATCGCCGGATGCCCCGGCAACGCCCGGCGTCGAGCGCGGCTTCTAGGCGGCCGCCCTGCCGAGGGGATCCGGGACGAACTCCTTCAGCCCGGGCAGCACGTGCTCGGCGAAGCGCTCGACGCTTGCGCGCGTCTGCTGCTCGCCGAGCGTGCCGATCTGGAAGTTCGCCGCCAGTACGCCCGTTCCCGCATCCGCCGAGGTCTCCTTCAGGCGGCGCAGGACGGTCTCGGCGCTGCCGACGATGATCTGCGATCGCTCATTGAGAAGGGCGGCAGAGGGCCTCTCCGCGCTGATCGCCCCCCGAGTGGCCAGGACGTGAGCGTACGAGTCGCGTGCCACGTATCCCGGTGGGAGGAAGCCCTGAAAAGGCCGGTGCACGAGCTCCCGATAGAGGTACTCGACATGCGGGGCGACCTCCTCGAGCGCCGACTCGTCGTCTTTCCCGACGTAGACAGGAACGCTGCGGCCCATCTTGAAGGGATCGGCCTCATGGCCGAGCTCCGCGAGGAAGCCGCGGTAGCGGCGGCTGGTGTCGGCTACCTGAGACGCGGAGGCGAAGGTCTGGAAGAGCGTGTAGTCGTGCTCTGCGACCCAGCGAAGCGTGGACGTCGAGCCCTGAGTCGGGATCCACGTGGGCGGATGCGGGGACTGCAGCGGTCTGGGCCATGGGTTCACATAGCGCGTCGGGTAATGCTCGCCTGACCAGGCGAAGGGGCCGGGCCGCGTCCAGGCCGCCATCATCAGGTCGTGCGACTCGCGGAAGCGCTCCTCCGAGGCGGCCGGGTTCACCCCGAAGGTGTGGTATTCAGGGCCGATGCCCCGGACGAGACCGTTGATGATCCGGCCGCCGCTCATCACGTCGAGCATCGAGATCTCCTCGACGACGCGCAGCGGGTGGTCGCGAAGCGGCAGGGCATTGCCCATCACGGCGATGCGGATCTCGTTCGTCCGTTGCACGAGCGCCATGGCGACGAGGTTCGGCGACGGCATCAGCCCGTATGCCGTCTGGTGGTGCTCATTGACACATACGATGTCGAAGCCGAGCGCCTCCGCGGAGACCAGATCGGAGAGATAGCGTTCGTAGAGCTCGCGACCGCGGTCTGCGTCGAAATGCGCGTTGGAATAGGTGACCCACGCGGACTCCTCCTTCTCGAGGAAGTCGGAGGGCAGGAAGGGCCAAGGCATGAGATGGAACATCGCGATCTGCATGGTCGCCCCTCCCTTGTCCTCTCCCTGATCTCCCGCGTCCGCGGGCGCCGCCGGCATCTGCTGCAACAGTGTGTGCCCGTTGCGCACAATTTGTACTCTATGAGCCCGTTGTTTCCGCCGTGTTACCGCTGAGAAAACGTCACGGCACGCTGGTCATCTGCGCACCGCCGAGCGCTCAGCGGCCTCCGGCACGAACTCCCGCAGCTTCGGCATGACGTGCTCTGCGAAGCGCAGCGTGGAGGCGCGCGTGAGCTCTGCATTCATCGTCCCGACCTGCAGGAGGGGCGCGAGGATTCCGACACCCGTCCGCTCTGCCGCCTCACGCAGGCGGCGGGCGACCGTCTCCGGGCCGCCCACGATGATCTGCGAGCGAGAGTCCAGCAGCTCAGCGGTCGGACGCTCGGAGCTGATGGCCCCGCGCGTCTGCATGACCTTCGTGAAGGACTCGCGCGCCACGTAGCCCGGCGGCAGAAAGCCCTGGAACGGCCGGTGGACGAGCTCCCGGTAGAGGTATTCGACATGCGGCGCGATCTCAGCCATCGCCGTCTCATCGTCCTTGCCGACGTACACAGGCAGGCTCCACCCCATCTTCATCGGGTCGGGCTCGTGGCCATACTCGGTGACGAACTGCCGGAAGGCGGCGCTCGTGCGCTCGATCTGCTCGAGCGGCGCGAAGGTCTGGAACAGCGAGTGGTCGTTCTCCGCCACCCAGCGCAGCGTCGACGTCGAGCCTTGCGTGGGGATCCAGATCGGCGGGTGCGGCTTCTGCAGCGGCAGAGGCCAGGGGTTGACGTAGCGCACCTGGTAGTGCTCGCCATCCCAGGAGAATGGACCGGGGCGCGTCCACGCGGCGATCATGAGGTCGTGTGCCTCACGGAAGCGGTCCTCGGAGTAGGCGGGATTGACGCCGAAGGTGTGGTACTCAGGACCGATCCCGCGCACGAGTCCGCTGATGATCCGCCCGCCGCTCATCAGGTCGAGCATCCCGATCTCCTCCACGACGCGAAGCGGGTGGTCGTGAAGCGGGATCGCGTTCCCCATCACCGCGATCTTCACAGCCCGAGTCCGCTGCACGAGAGCCATCGCGACGAGGTTCGGAGAGGGCATCAACCCGTACGCCGTCTGATGGTGCTCGTTGACGGAGATGACGTCGAAGCCCAGATCCTCGCCCGCCACGAGCTCGGAGATGTAGCGCTCGTAGAGCTCGCGTCCACGCTCGGGGTCGAAGTTCGAGTTCGAGTAGGTGACCCAGGCTGAGGACTCCCGGTCGATGAAGTCGCCGGGCAGATACGGCCAGGGCATCAGGTGGAAAAGCGTGAACTGCATGGTGGCCCCTTTCAGGCTCCGGTGGCCGTACGGCCGATAAGGTCGTCAAGCTCCGCGAGCACCGACTCCCTCGCCTCATAAGCAAGGAAATGGCCGGAGCCGGGAACGCGGGCGCTGCTGGCGTCAGGCAAGGCGGCAAGCCAAGCCTCTGCGTGGGACGCGGGCACGAAGCGCTCCGCCTCGCCCCAGAGGATCCGCACCGGTGCGGACAGACGCCGCAGCCGGGGCGCGAGCGCAGGGTCCACCAGGCGAGGGTTCCAGCCGTACCGGGCCATGGACTCGTCATTCGCGACCGACTCCTCGATGCCGACCTGCGGGGCCTTCATGGGGTCCTCGTAGAGCAGGCGAGCCCGCTGCTGAGGCGTACGGAACCAGTGGTCCGCGATCAGCTCGTCCTGCACGTGCAGCCCGAGCGGCCCGAGCAGCAGCACCCCGCGCACGCGCTGCGACAGCCGCAGCGCAAGCTCGGCGGCTACCCAGCCGCCGAAGGAGGATCCGACGAGGACGAGCGGGGCGGGCCCCGCCTCGTCGATCACGTCGAGCTCGTAGTCGGCGATGTCGCGCACCGTCTTCACCCAGGCCGGACGCGGCGCGTCACCGAAGCCCGGGTGCACGGGTGCCACGACAGTGCCGCGCTCCTGCAGTGCCGCGAGGAGCCCCTCGGGGACGCTGCTCTCCTCATCGTGCAGGAAGACGACGGTGGCCTTGGCGTCGCCGGGGCCCGTGTAGGGCAGAAGCCGAGCTGCGCCGACGTCTCCGAGCGGCAGATTCGCCATGTAAGCCTCCTTCAAGGATATGTGCTCATTTAGCACGTTTCGTACGGTATGCGCTCACTCGCGGCGAATGCAAGCCCGGCGCGTTACAGGCATGTGAAGAATTCACCGAGGGCGCGACCCGTCGAAGGCAGGAGGGTATTCTCGCTACAACTAGTGCGCATGCCGCACGCATCGTCTGTCGCGGCTGCCCGCCGCACTGCTCACCGCTTGTGGCGGTGCAGCTGCACGGGGCCCGCCGCGCCGCAAGAAGCAGGAGCCTGATGGAATACAGCATCCGCAAGTGGATCACGCAGATCGAGACGGTCGAGAGCGTCGCCGGGCAGCGCCTGCAGACGCCGCTCGTGAAGGCGGCGGTCGGCGTCGTCATCGCGAACCCCTTCGCGGGACGATTCGTCGACGACCTCGCACAGCTGACCGAGCCCAGCGCGTGGCTGGGCACCGCGCTCGGCTCCCGCGCTGCGGCAGCACTCGGGGGCATGCCCGTGCAGAGCTACGGCAAGGGCGGGATGGCCGGCACGGATGGCGAGCAGGAGCACGTCGTCGCGTGCATCACCACCGTCTTCGGCGACGCGCTGCGGCAGGCCGTAGGCGGCGGCGCCGCCTGGATCTCCAGCGCGACCAAGATCGGAGCTCCCGGCATCGCACTGGACATCCCGCTCGCCCACAAGGATGCGCTATACGTGCGCTCGCACTACGACGCAGTGACCTTCGGCATCGCTGACGCGCCGCTGCCCGGCGAGCTGCTCATCGCCGTCGCCGTGTCCAGCGGCCCGCGCCCCCTGGACCGGGTGGGGGGCCTGCGCGCCGAGGATGCAATCGGAGACGGGCTGCGATGAGCCTCGCCATCATCGGCATCGGCGCCTCGCACGACGGGACAGCGACGGGCGCCCCCGTCCCCGGGGATGCCATCATCTGCGAGGACGGCATCATCACGTGGATCGGCGACTCCGCCGACGTGTCTGCCGAAGATCACGAGCAGGTGCTCGACGTGAACGGCGCGACCGTGGTGCCCGGATTCATCGACTCGCACGTGCACACGACCTTCGGGGACTACACACCGCGACAGCAGACCATCGGCTTCCTCGAGAGCTACCTGCATGGCGGCACCACGCGGACCATCTCGGCGAGCGAGGTGCATGTGCCGGGGCGGCCGAGCACGGTCGTCGGGGTCAAGGCCCTCGCCATCGCAGCCGCTCAGAGCTACGCGCACTACCGTCCTGGTGGCGTCACCGTGCACGCCGGGAGCGTGATCCTCGAGCCTGGGCTCACCGGCGAGGACTTCCGCGAGCTGCTGGCCGCCGGCGTACGCATGGCCAAAGGGGGGTTCGGCGCCTTTGCCAGCGCGCAGGACTACATCCCCGTGGTGCATGCGGCCAAGACCGCCGGCATCACCGTGATGTGCCATACAGGCGGGGGCTCCATTCCCGGCAGCCAGTCCAAGATCGATGCAGACACCCTGCTACGGATGCGCCCGCACATCGCCGGGCACGTCAACGGCGGGCCCACGGCGCTCGCAGTCTCCGAGAACGAGCTCATCGTGCGCGAGGGACGCGACATCGCCCTGCAGCTCGTGCAGGCGGGCAATCTGCGCTCCGCGATCCACATCGCCGAGCTGGCTCTGGAGATCGATGACTTCCATCGTCTGCTCATCGCCACCGACACCCCCACTGGAACGGGAGTGATCCCCTTGGGCATGCTGCGCTCGATGGCGGAGCTCGTCTCCCTGGGGCCGCTGACGCCAGCACAGGCCATTGCCGCTTCCACCGGGAACGTCGCCGCCGTGTACGGCGTGCCTGGCGGCCTGCTGACCGTCGGCGCGGCCGCGGACCTCGTCGTGTTGGACGCGCCTCTGGGGAGTCAGGCCGACGGCGCCTTCGGCGCACTGGAGCTCGGCGACATCCCGGCAGTTGCCGCCGTGGTCACGCAGGGCGAGCTCCGCTTCACACGCAGCCGCAACACTCCCCCGCCCCACCGAGCCCCGAGGATGATCCGATGACCGAAGGCCTGCTGTTCTCGCAGATGCAGCCCCCTGCAGAGCTCGAGACCGAGTTCCACGACTGGTACGAGACCGATCACATCCCCGCGCGCCTCAGACTCCAGGGGTTCGTCCGCGCACGGCGCTACGAGGCGATCGAGGGCGAGCCGCGCTATCTTGCCTGCTACGAGATCTCCGGGCTCGAAGCGCTGCGGACACCGGAGTACCTGGCGCTCAAGGCGAGCCCGGGTGAGCGCACGGAGCACATGCTCGCCTCCGTCGAAGGCTTCACCCGCTATACGTGCACGCTCATCAGTGACACGGGAGAGCCCGCCCAGCCGGGACCGGTGTTGTCCGTCGTCGCGTTCGACGTGCCGGAGGAGGACGTGGCTGCACTGGACGAGTGGTACGAGACCGAGCACATTCCCTTGCTCATGCGAGCGGAAGGATGGCTGCGGGTGCGCCGCTACCTGATCGTGGACCAGGCGGGACAGCATTGGACGCACCTCGCGTTGCACGAACTCGCCTCGGAGGCGCCCATGGCTAGCGCGGAACGCGCCCAGGCGCGCAACGCGCCGCTGCGCAACGCTCTCGCAGACCGCGCATGGCTGCAGAGCTCGGGGCGCTGGCTCTACCGCGAGATCGGCGCGGCACGGACACCGGCAACGGCCTGAGCCGGCCCGGACGCCGAGCGATCGGCAGGCAAGCAGCCGGCGTCAGTCGGCTACCGCAGCCAGCGAGTCCGAGATGATCCGAGCGGCCCGCATCATCGCCACGGACAGTTCGGACTCGACCGTGAGATCCGAGGCCTGCATGGCGCCCGCCACAACCAGTGTGCCGACGGGCACGCCAGGGGCCGTCTGAAGCACTACCGCGATCGCGGCGATACCGGGCGTGATCTCATTCTGGGCGAATGCCACTCCCTGCGCTGCGCGCACCTCGGCAAGACGGGGGGCCAGCTCCTGATAGGCGGAATCGCCGGCGATGTGCTGAGCGCGCTCTTCGGGCAGTGCTGCGAGATACGCGCGCCCCGCGGCACTGTGCAGGAGAGGCAGGCCGACGGGAATGGCGAGGAACGAGTCCAGCGACGTCCTTCGATTCCACACCCGCTCGATGATCACGATGTGTTCCGGCGTCGGTACGCCGAGTGTGAGACTCAGGCCACGTTCGCCGATGCCGCGGCTGTTGAGGTCGACCATATGCGGCAGAGCGATGCGCCGCATCCGAAGGTTGTTGACGTAAGGCGCGCTGAACTCCAGGATGCCGGGGCCGAGACGATACGCGCCGCCGCCGACCTCCTGCGCGATTTCGTAACGCACGAGCGTGCGCAGCAGACGGTGGACGATCGTCCGGTGCAGACCGACGCGCCGAGAGAGCTCGAGCGCGGAGAGCGCCTGGGCGGAGCGCGCGAGCTCCGCCATGACGTCGAATGCGCGGTCGACGGACTGTACCGTAAGCGAGCGCTTCGGCTCGCCGGGCTCGTGCGAAAGCTGCTCCGCGATCATCCGCTCCGTTCCTCCGGTCCCGCTAGGGACTCCTGCGAGCGCAATTCTGTCACAGTGTACGCATTACGCACCGCACGCCGCGCTCGCCCGAGTGGTCGCCTCAGGCGACGATGCCCAGCGTCTCGGCCGTGCGCTGCATGCTCGCGCGCGCGATCTCGGGATCGTCCGAGAGCTTCGTGCCGTAGCTCGGGATCATCTGCTTGAGCTTCGGCTCCCATTCGGGCATCCGGTCGGCGAAGCAGCGCTTGAGCAGGTCGAGCATGATCGGCGCCGCGGTCGATGCGCCGGGCGAGGCCCCGAGGAGGCCGGAGATCGAGCCGTCGGCCGAGGTGATCACCTCGGTGCCGAACTGCAGCACGCCGCCCTTCTTCCGGTCCTTCTTGATGACCTGGGCCCGCTGGCCCGCCCGGATGAGGTACCAGTCCTTGCGCTGCGCCGTCGGCATGAACTCGCGCAGCGACTCGAACTTGCGCTTCTTGGACTTCAGCAGCTCGGTGATGAGGTACTTGAGGAGGCTGCCGTTCGTCACCGCGACCGCGAGGTAGGGGATGATGTTGCTCCAGCGGATCGCGCCGGGCAGGTCCGTGATCGACCCCTCCTTGAGGAAGCGCGGATCGAAGCCGGCGTAGGGGCCGAAGAGCAGGCTCTTCCGCCCGTCGACCACGCGCGTGTCCAGGTGCGGGACGGACATCGGCGGGGCGCCGACCTTCGCCTGGCTGTACACCTTCGCCTGGTGCCGCGCCACGACCTCCTGATTGTCGGTCCGCAGGAACTCGCCGGAGATGGGGAACAGGCCGTACCCCTTCGCCTCCGGGATACCGGACTTCTGCAGCAGCTTCAGAGCCCATCCGCCCGCGCCCACGAACACGAATCGCGCCTTCACGCTGCGGGGGGTGCGGCCGATGGTGTCGCGGATCTTCAGCAGCCAGGTGCCGTCGGAGAGCCGCCTGAGGCTCTTCACCTCCTGGTTCACGTGCACGGAGGCGCCATGGTCGGTGAGGTGGCTGACCAGCTGGCGGGTGATCGCGCCGAAGTCCACGTCGGTGCCGCTGTCGATCCGGGTCGCGGCGAAGACCTCGTCCTTGCGGCGGTGGTCGATGAGCAGCGGCGCCCACCGGGCGATGACGGCCGGGTCCTCGCTGTACTCCATGCGCTCGAACAGCACGTGGTCCTTGAGGACCTGCCAGCGGCGGCGCAGGTAGTCCACGTCCTTCTCGCCCTGCACGAAGGTCATGTGGGGGCAGGAGTTGATGAAGCTCGACGGGCTGCCGAGGATCCCCTGATCGACCAGATACGACCAGAACTGGCGGCTGACCTGGAACTGCTCGTTGATCTGGATCGCCTTGGAGGGGTCCGGGGCTCCGCCGGAGGGGTCGTCCGGCATGTAGTTCAGCTCGCACATCGCCGCGTGACCCGTGCCGGCGTTGTTCCAGGGGTTGGAGCTCTCCTCTGCGACGGAGCTCAGACGCTCGTAGAGGCGGATCGTCCAGTCGGGCTGCAGCTGCTTCAGCAGCGTCCCCAGCGTGGCGCTCATGATCCCGCCGCCGATCAGAGCCACGTCCACCGTCTCTTCTGTTGTCACGCCCTCGATTCTAATGCGCGCCCTACGGGGTGATTTTCGGCCCCTGAACGGGCAATGCTGCCGAACGCGCTGATACCATCCCCTCCGTGACCCCGGAAAGGCGGCGCAACGCCGTCATCATCGAGGACGACTCGGACATCCGGCATCTGCTCGAGCAGGTCCTCACGCAGGCCGGCTTCCTCACCGTCTCCGCGGCGAACGGGGAGGACGGCGTCCGCGCCGTCGCTCAGCACGATCCGGTCGTCACGACGCTGGATGTGAACATGCCCGGCGTCGACGGTTTCGAGGTGGCCCGGCGCCTGCGCGGCTTCATCGACACGTACATCGTGATGATCACCGCGATGGACGAGGAGATCGACGTGCTGCGCGGCTTGGACGCGGGCGCGGACGACTACGTCACGAAGCCCTTCCGGCCGCGCGAGCTGCGCGCGCGCATCGAGGCGATGCTCCGACGGCCGCGGGTGCGCCGCGACGACCCGGGCATCACGGAGCTGGGCCCGAATCCGCCGAGCACCGTCTCGGTGATCTCGCCCTCGCTGCTGGAGCAGGCGCTGGAGGACGACTGGCTCGAATGCGACGGGCTGCGCCTGAGCCCCGGCATGCGGATCGTCGAGGCGGACGGGCGCGAGCTGGAGCTCACCCGCACCGAGTTCGACCTGCTCGAGGCGCTGATGCGCTCCGGGCGCCGCGTGCGCAGCAAGACCGACCTCGCGCTCATACTGCACGGGGAGGACGCTGTCGTCTCCGACTTCGTGAGCAGCGCGGACAAGCGCGCCGTCGAGGTGCACGTGGCGAACCTGCGGCGGAAGCTGGGCGACACTCCCACGCAGCCGCGATGGATCGAGACGGTGCGCGGCATCGGCTACCGCATGTCCAGCTGAGCCGCCGCGCCTGCGCTACTCGCCCTGGCCCGGCGACGCAGAGCCTGCCCCGGCGGGCGCGCCGTGGCGGGCCCGCCGCTCCGCCTGCTCGGCGCGGGCCTCGGCCTCCTGAGCCCGCGCCTCGGCCTCCCGCGCGCGCGCCTCGGCCTCCCGGGCGCGCTCCTGCGCCACCGCTGCCTCGCCGGAGCTCTTCTTCTTGCGCCGGTCGAAGAGACCGCCGATGAACATCCAGCCCGCGTAGGCGAACAGCAGCACCGCCAGGCCGATGACGAGCCAGGTCTTCCCGCCCCCGCCCACAGCGGAGTTGACCCAGCCGATCCACGGCAGGCTGTACCAGACCTTGCCCTTGATCTGGGCGGGCACCACCGGGTTCACGTCGGGCTCGGCATTGTTGTCGCCCTTGAGCACGAAGGAGCTCGCGCCGGACGTTGTCTGGGAGACGGCGACCACGCGGTGGGTGACGAGCTCCGGCTGGCCCGGGTTCAGCTGGTAGGTGACCACGTCGCCGATCTGGATGTCCGCCGGATCGACCGGCTTCACGACCACCAGCGTGCCGGGGGGCAGCGCGGGCTGCATGGACTGGGTGAGGATGGTCAGCGGCACCGAGCCGGTGAGCCATGGCACCACGAGCACGAGCGCGGCGATCGCCAGGACGATGAGGAGCAGGCCCGCGCTGATGCCGGCCGCGATGTAGCTCCAGAGGCTCTTGTCCTTGCGCGTCCCGCTCTCGCCCGCACCCTCGGCCGGCGCGGCCGTCTCGCGTTCCCCCGTGCTCGCGCTCATCCGCGCTCCCCTCTTCTCCCCTGCTCCCAGCGCCGGTGCGCGTAGAGCCGCATGCCGACCCCGCCCAGCGCGGCGGCGACCAGGATCAGGATGGCGTACTCCGCGTAGTCCTGCACGGTGTTCGGCACGGTTCGCGCGCCGTTGAGGCTGAGCGAGCCGCTGACCTCGCCGATCCAGCCGTGCGCTCCGGCCACCGCCCCCTGGGAGACGTCCGGCGGCGCGGCGGGCGAGCACAGCGGCGTCCAGACGACCGTCGGGTCCACATCGCTGAGCGAGACCACATAGCTGATCTCAGCGGTCGCCGCCTGCGCACCGGTCCCCGTCACATTCGTGAAGCCGATCTCGGTGTCCACCTGCACCACCTCGCCCGGCTGCATGCCCCTGGCCTGGCTGAGCTCGCCGCAGCGGGCCACGCCGTTGAGCGGCTTCACGGTCACCGGGGTGCCCGCGACCGAGGTCTGCAAGGTCAGCGCGGAGATGTACGCCTGATTGTCGATGGTCATGTCCGCCAGACCGACGCGCAGATAGGCGGCGGAGCTGCCGGCGTTGCGCACCCAGAAGCGCCCGTGCAGCGCGTCGCCGGGCACTACCCGACCGTCCGCCTGGAACACGTTCCCTTCGAAGGAGGAGGAGAAGTTGACCCCGTCGGAGCTCAGCTGCAGGGCGCTCGCCGCGCGAGCCGGCGAGGCCGGAAGCAGCACGAGCGCGCCCAGAGCGGCCGCGCCCAGGCAGAGCGCGAGCAGCAGCGCGAGCACGGCCCGCGGGCGGGCCGCCACCACTGTCCTCCTCGCCTGCCGGATCAGCACGGCGTCACCCCGCGCAGCTGAACAGCGGAGCGCCGTAGCTCGCCTTGGTGATGTTCACGGTGCCCGCGGCGTACAGCACCCAGCCGCCCGTGGACAGCTGGCGGTACATGTGCACGACCACGCCGTTCAGGGTAGCCGGGCTGCCCTGGGCCGCCCACCAGGACTGGATGTCCGAGGCGTTCAAGCCGGCGTACGCGCGCCCCGAGCTCAGCCAGGTGTTCACGTTGGAGACGGCGCCGGCGGGCGGGGCGGTCTCGTTCATGCCCTGCAGGTACAGCGCCCAGGCCGGGTTCTGGCTGATCCCGGAGGCGTCCCAGTCGAACTGGACGTACGCGCCGCTGCCCGAGCAGTGCATCGCCTTCGGCTGCGTCGGCGCCGCGGGCGTCGGCTGGGCGCAGGACACCTCGTTGTTGTTCGGACCGATGTGCTGGATCCAGATCGTCTTGTCCTGGGTGATCGTGATCCAGTCCCCGGCGCTGGTGATCTTCTGCTGCACGGACATCGTCAGGGAGATGATCGGGTTCGTGCCCCCGTTGGCCGCCCAGTAGGCCTGAATGCGTGCGTCGTCCGGGGTGATCTGCAGGTACGGGTTGTACCCGACGTTCGTGATCGGCTCGATGTCCTTGAGGTCCACGTACTGCGCGCCGTTGAACAGCACGCGATAGTCGACCTCCTGCTGGTAATTCGGGCTCTGCGGCCACGCGATCGTCGTCATCGCGGAGGGCGAGCCCGAGCAGACCAGCTGGTATCCGTTCGGATACTGGTCCTTCGGCGGCAGGGGCGTGGGGATGAGGGTGAAGGTGATCCCCTGGGTCGCGAGCGCGTTGTTGCAGGTGGCCGCGACGATGGCCAGGGGGTCCCCTGAGCCCCACACCGGACCGCCCACCGTCGCGCAGACGGACCGGCCCTGGCCGTCGACGGCGCCCGTGGCGACGATGCGGTAGGTGCCGTCGCCCCGCCCCTCGATCCGCCAGCGCTGCGCGGCGCTCCCGTTGTCCGGCGCGGCGAGGGTCACGGTCGAGCCCAGGCCGGTGAAGGCCCAGCGCGGGGTGTCCGGCTGCTCGTAGCCGTTGCGCGCCTCGATGATGTACCACTCGTTCGGGTGGTCGGCGCCGACCGGCTGCAGGCGCCACTGGTTCTCCCAGTCATTGCACTTCCCGCCGTCCGCATAGCGCGCGGGCTGCAGGTTCGCGCCCGCCTTGCACAGCCGGCCGAGGGTCGTCTTCGTGCCGTTGGCGTCAGCCACGGTGTTGTAGACCTCGTAGCGGCCGGTCGGGTAGTCGAAGAAGAGGGAGATGTCCTTCGTGCGCACGCTCTGCTGCACGGTGGTGTCCGCGGCCGTCGCCGTCCACGCGCTGCCCGCGGCGTAGCGCAGCGCGCCGTGGATGGCGATGGACAGGCTGGTGGCGCCGTAGTACTCGATCACCGAGGGCGACAGGGACGTCTGAACGCAGAGCACCACGCTCTGCCCGGCAGCCAGCTGCATCGCCGAGCCGGAGCTGTCGTAGACGAAGGGGCTCGCGAGGTTCCCGCTCGCGGGCGCGCCCAGCGTCGCGGTGCTCGAGCACGATCCGGCGCCGGGCACCGATCCCACGGCGATGGAGACCGCGCCGGGGAGGTTCGGCACGGAAGGATCGACGGCCGTGGCCGTGAGGGAGTAGGAGGCGGCGCGGGAGCCGGTGTTCGTGAGCGTGACCGCACCCGCGGCGGCGTAGACGCCCGCCGCCTCGTCGTACACGACGTTGAGCCCGGAGAGGTCCCCGGATTGGCCGATGCCGGTGCTGGCGGCTCCCGCCTGCACTCCGAGCGGAGTCTGCGCCACCCAGAGACCTGCTGCCGCGCCGCCTCCGGCAAGGACGAGGAAGGCCGTCAGCCCCGCCACTGCCGCGAGCCTGCGCCTGCTCATGAGGCCTGCGTCCCGACGAGGCTCACCGCGTAGGCCGCCGTCTCCGAAGGCAGCACGCCGGCCAGTGCGGTGACCTGCACGCAGAGCACGCCGGTCGCTCCCGCGGCGATCGAGCCGATCGGGACGGGCGCGCCCGGGGAAGCCGTGAGCTCGGGGACGGACAGCGGTGCCCCCGGGATGCACTGCGCGGGGTCGATCTGCAGCCGCACCGCGAAGTGGGGCGAGACGGCGTCTGCACTGGCGCTGACGTCCAAGGGCACGCCGCCCGTGTTGTGAATGGACAGCTGCTCGCTGTGCACCTCCCCCGGCAGGAGGTTCTGCGCGGAGACGCTCTGCGTGCTCAGGCTCAGCTCGGCGTCGCCGGTGCTGATCGTGCCCGCCCCCAGCGGGGCCGAGTCGCTCCACAGCGCGTAGGTCCCGCCCGAGGCGAGGACGGCGACGAGCATCGCGCCGGCCACGGCCGCGGCGGCCGCGAGCAGGCCTCGGCTGCGCGCGGCTCCGCGCAGGCCGTGACGCGGCGCGCTGCGGCGACGGCGGGGATGCACGGAGGAGCCTTTCTCGAGAGGCGGCCGGGGGCCGCCGTACATGTCGGTGCCGGGATCCGCGCGGGGGGGCAGCGAATCCCGGCACCCGTCAGAGGCGCAGGAGCCGGGCCTAGGCGGCGGGCACCTGCGTGACCTTGACGGTCGCGGCCGCCAGGTCGAGGGTGGCGTTCTGCGCGTCGGTCCCGTCCGCCGCGAACGTCACCTTCACGCCCGCGTCGAGCGTGGCGTTGATCTGCCCGTTCGCGGTCGTCACCGTGTAGGTGCCGCCGACGGGAGCGGGCAGCACGGGGGCGGGGGCGGTGACCTCCTGCACGCCGCCCAGATAGCTCTGGTCGACGGTGAAGGCTGCGTCCTGACCGGTCACCTGGTCGAGGTTGACGCTCACCTGGAAGGCGAGGCGCCCGCCCTCGGCCGTGAGGCCGAGGCCCTTGCCCACGTAGACGAGCTCGTCGCCCGGGACGATCTTGTAGTCCGCCGGAAGCGGCGAGGTGTAGTCGGCGAGGCTCGTCTTGGAGGCGTCGTAGCGGTACCAGGCTCCCTGGAACGAGGTGTCGTTCAGTGCGAGCCGGCCGGACACGATGGTGCCGCCGTCGAGATTGGCAGCGTCGTTCCAGAGGGCGAAGGTGCCGCCGCCGCCGAGCAGGAGGACGACGCCGACACCGGCGGCAATGCCGCCCTTCGCGAACTTGTTCACGGGTCTGCTTTCCTGTCGTTGAGCGCGCTCCCCAAACGGCGCGCTGCTGGTCGACACAAGCTTGACTGTTCATCCTCTGGTCATCCGCGAGATACCCACCAAGGCGGGGCGAGGAGTTGCTCAGCTTCTGCTCAAGACCTCATCAAGATCGTCCGGCGGGATCGATCTCGGCCGCGACCCGGGCGCCGAGCTCATCCAGGTCCGTCGCCCCCGGAGGCGCCCACACCACCGCGACGCGGGCGGTGAGGCGGTACCCGGTGCGGTCCGCCCGGTGCGTGTCCACGAGCGCGGCACGGATCCCGGAGACGACACGGTCGGTCTCCTGGTCGATCCTGGCCTCGAAGATGGCGCGGAAGGCGCCTGCCGGGTCCCGGCACAGCAGAGCGCTTGCGGGCACGTTCATGCGCACCACCTCCGCCAGGCGAGCGATCGCATCGTCCCCGTAGCTCCGGCCGAAGGCCGTGTTGATCTCCGCGAGGTTGTCCAGCCGCACGGCCAGGAGGACGACCCGCTCGCCGCGCAGCGCCGCCCGCTCGAGCCGGTCCTTGGCCAGCAGCTCGAACTCGGAGGTGCCCAGCAGCGGCTTCGTCAAGGCGAGTGCGGCCCCCTCCAGCGTCCACCATGAGATGTTCCGCTCGGCCTGCACGAGCGACAGCGAGAGGGTGGCGATGACCATGAGCACCGTGACGACGTAAGTGGCCGGCCCCGAGCCGAAGTAGGCCTCGAACGCCGGGTCGGCCCGGCCCAGCGCCACGAACGCGATCGCCCGGGCGAGGAAGTAGAGGCCCGCGAGCGCGGCGACGACCGAGAAGCCCCGGGCATTGATGTTCGCGCCCATCGGGCGCCGCATCGCCTCCACCGCGCTGGCGAGCAGGCCGAGCCCGACCGCCGAGAACAGCTCCACGGAGCCTGCCCAGTCCTGCTGCCAGGGGAACTCGACGACGGTCGCCGCGGCGACGATCGACGCGACCGCAGCCGCGACCCACAGCCTCCTGCGCCGGCCGTTGTACACCCGCGCCCCGCTCCACAGGAGGCAGGCGGTGAGCGCGTACGCGGCGTTCGCCACGACGACCACGAACCAGAGCGAGGGCACGAGAGCCCAGACGAGGTAGCTCACCGAGGTGATGATCGAGCAGCAGAACGCCGCAGCCCAGACCCGGCCCGCACTGTCGTACCGCCGGAAGACGGTGTTGAGCACGAACTGCGATCCGCAGATGATGATGACGGCGGCGTTGATCGACAGCAGTGTCGGCAGGTCGAGGCGCACGGGCTACCTCCCGTCCGTCTGCCGCGGCTCGGCGGCGGTCGGCGGCTCGGCGGGGGCCGGCGGCTCGGCGGCGCCACCCTTTCCGGGCGCCGTCGCCGCCTCCGGAACGCTAGCCTGCGCGGACGCGGGCAGCGCCGGCAGGGACACCGTGATCGTGGTGCCCTCCCCTCGCGCGCTGCGCACGCGGATGCTCCCCCGGTGCTGCTCGACGATGTCGCGCACGATGGCCAGCCCCAGGCCGGTGCCGCGCACGCCGCTGTTGCGCGCCGACTCGGCCCGGTAGAAGCGGTCGAAGATGTGTCGCTGCTCCTCCTCGGTCATGCCCCGCCCGGTGTCCGACACGCTCATCTCGACGGTGTCCCCGGCGACCCTGGCCACCTGGAGCGCCACGCTGCCATGCTCGGCGTTGTACTTCGTCGCGTTCGACAGCAGGTTGTCCAGCACCTGCCGCAGCGCTGCCGCGTCGCCGAACACCTCCACGCCCTCCTCGGCGGACAGGGCGATCTCGATGCCCTGGTCGTGCGCGATCGGCGTGATCGCCTCCATCGCCTCCTTGGCGACGTGGGCGATGTCCACGCGTGCGGGGTTCAGCACGTAGCCCATCTCCGAACGGCGCTGGCCGGAGACCAGCAGGTTCGAGACGAGGTCGAGCAGGCGCTCCGCGTTCTTCGAGGCCACCTCCAGCCGCCGCGCGACCGAAGGGCTGAGGCTCTCCTCATCCATGGCGAGGTCGAGGTAGCCGAGGATCGAGGTGAGCGGGGTGCGCAGCTCGTGTGACACCGAGGTGACCAGGTCGTCCCGGGCACGGATGGCGTTGACCTCCGCGGTGATGTCCTGACCGACGGTGACGTAACCGAAGAGCTTCCCGGCCCGGTCGTAGAGCTTGCGGGAGCTCACCGAGATGGCGACCCGGCGCTCCCCCGGAGGCCCGAACCACATCACCTCGCGATCGAGATCCTCGCCGGCGAGCACGCGAAGGTAGGGGTGCGCGTCCACGGGGAACGGCGTGGTGCCGTCCGCCCGGTAGATGTCGGTGTACTCGGCGAGGCGGCGGGCGTCGAAGCCGAGCTCGTCCGCCATGCGGAAGGTCGCCTTGTTGAGCAGGGCCGTGGAACCGTCGGCCTCCAGGGCGATCACGGAGAAGTCCACCGCGTCGATGATGACCTGCAGCACGTGCTCCTGCCGCCTGGCGTCGTCCAGCGCCTCGTCGAGGAAGGTCGCCTGGCGCGTCAGGAGCACCCGCTGGGCGGCGTTCCGCCGCTGCGTGAGGTAGGTCGAGGTAGTGACGAAGACGAGCACGATCGGCAGGAAGACCGCGAGGGCCAGATCGGAGATGCTCAGCGGGAACTGCACGCACAGCCAGCACAGCACGGTGCACAGGGCGGGCGCGACGATGCGGCCGAAGGCGCCGTAATAGGTGGTGAGCCAGATCACCGGGAACACGAACAGCAGCGCGAAGCTCAGCGTCGTGCTGCCCAGCTGCAGCAGGAAGATGCCGGCGATGTCGACGAGCGGCACCAGCACGGTCAGCCACCACGCGATCCGGCCCCACGGCACCACGAAGGTCACGGCCGTGAGGGCGAAGATCGTGGCCAGGCCGCTGAAGACAGTCGCCTGGGCGAGCAGGCTCGGCTGCAGCACGGAGATGAGCAGCACGTTCGCCAGCAGCGCCGCGGCGACGAGCAGCTGCGACAGGAGGACGGATCGCGCCAGCGTCGGGCGGCCCCCCACGGGCGCCGCGCGCGGAAGGCGCGGGGCGGTCATGGCAAGAGCTTAGCCATGGCGCACCGTGGACCGCGGGCGCGGGCGCGGGGACGAGCCTCAGAGAGCGGAGGCACGCTCCGCGAGCCGCGCCGAGACGAGCTCGGCCAGCTGAACGGCGTTGAGCGCTGCACCCTTGCGGAGGTTGTCGTTGGAGACGAACAGCGCAAGGCCATGACCGGCCGGAGCCGACTGGTCGGCCCGGATCCGGCCGACGTAGCTCG
>Ga0180221_1000900_pt1 | contig 22467 bp, 23 predicted proteins | sample eDN5th37CKraftMG_FD_151339 | JGI IMG/M metagenome (GOLD analysis project Ga0180221, IMG submission 151339) | Enriched Miracle-Growth compost microbial communities from Emeryville, California, USA - eDNA 5th pass 37_C Kraft MG (version 2) (version 2) ...
CGACGGGAAGGGCGCCCGAGGTGCCGTCGTCGCGGCCCCCGGACGCCCCGCCCGCCGGCGGCTCCCCGTCCGCCTGACGCCGCGCCTCAGCGCGGCGCGGACGCCCGTCGTCGGCGCCGGAGCGCGCTGACGACCGAGCCGATGACCAGCAGCGCGCCCGCCGTACCGAGCAGCACGATCGCGGCGAGCTCGGCGTCGATGTTCGCGCCCGCGGCCTCGGCCAGCATGCCGACGCCGAAGGCCACGACGAGGAAGCCCCACACGATCGTGGTGGTGCGGGGGCCGGTAGAGGTCGGCTGCTCGGCCACGGGCGCCGCGGGGGAGGGTTCGGGAGCAGGCGCGGCGGGAGCCGTGCCCGCGGCCCCGGGAGTCCCGGCGTCGTCCGGGGCGGGCTCCGCGGGCCGGTCCGGCTGGTCGAAGATCGACAGCGGGTCGTCCGGGCCCGCGACAGGCAGCGCCCGGGTGTCCCCGGCGGGCGGCAGGGTCTGCGTCTCGTCCGCGGCGGTCAGCGCCTGGGTCTCGTCGGCCGCGGGCAGCGCCTGGGTCTCCTCCGCGGGGGACAGCGCCTGCGTCTCGTCGGGCTCGGGCACGGGCGTGGTGGGCTTGTCGTCGCTCATCGGGACTCCTCGATGGTCAGGTCGCCGGCGCGCACGTCGACGTCGAGCAGCAGGCGGGCGCCGTCGCTCTCGCGCACCTCGTCGGTGCGGAAGCGGGCAGGGCTGTCGGTGTAGGTGTTCACCGAGCGGTCCTGCCCGTCGGCGCGCCAGGTGGCGTTGCCGGCGACGACGTCGATCTCCGCCTCCACCGCCTCGTCCTCGGGGACGAGGACCGTGGTGCTGCCTGCGGTGGTCGAGATCGGCACGACGACCGGGTCGCCCGGGGTGACCTCGGCGAGGTCCACCGAGGTGAGGTCGACGACGGCGTCGCCGAACCGCACCCGCACGCCCTCTTCCGCCTCGGACACCGTGCGCGGGGAGAGGGTGCCCTCGCTGACGACGGCGGCGGCGTCGTACTGCTGCGGGCTGTCCGCCCAGAGGTCCCACGAGCCGTGGTCGTGCGCGGCCGGCCACGCGACGGCGGCCGTGAGGAGCGCGAGGATCGCAAGGAACGTGAGCGTGCCACCGCGGCGACCGCGCAGGCCGGTCACCACCAGCCCGATGCCGACGACGACCGTCGCCGCACCCAGCCAGGCCGGGATGAGGGGCAGCGGGAGCGAGCCGACCCGGTCCGCCACCAGGAGGAGGGCGCTGCCGAGCAGCACGAGGCCGAGCACGGTGCCGATCGTGGCCGCGCCGGGGCCGCGACGGACCGGGCGCGGAGGCCGCGGGGCGCGTGCCGGGGCAGCCGCCGCCGGGGGAGCGGGCGGCGCGGGCGCGGCGGCCCAGGCCGGGCCCGACGGGGCGGGAGCCGAGAACCCTGCAGGGTCGGCCGGCGGCGGCGCGGCCGGGGACGCCACGTAGGGCGCCGGCGGCGCCGGGGAGAAGGGGGCCGCGGGAGCGGACTGGCTCGTCACGGGCCCCTCGGGCCGTCCGGCGCCGGGTGCCGCCGGGTACCCGGGCGCGGGGTACGGGGCCGCAGGGTACGGCGGAGCGGGGGCGCCGGCGCGCGGCCGGCGGTCACGGATCAGCTTGACGACGAGCCAGACGATCCCGACCCAGACGGCGATCCACAGCAGGGCGCCGATCCACTCGATGCCGAAGCCCCACCAGCTGAGCCCGTCGCCCCAGGCGAACCCGACGATGAGGGCGACGACCGCGCCGAGGAGCGCGACGTCGAAATCTCCGCGGAAGGCCTGCTGCAGGTGGATGCGGCCGTCCCGCTCGGGGAGCAGCGCCCACGCGATCGCGTAGACGACGATGCCGGCGCCGGTGAGGAAGAAGCTGAGGATCAGCAGGCCGCGGACCAGCAGGGGGTCGAGGCCGAACCGGTCGGCGACGCCGCCCGCCACGCCACCGACCCACCGGTTGTCGGACCGGATGACGCCGATGCGGCGGATGGAGTCGAAGAAGCCGTCACCGCTGCGGCGCGGCTCGGTGCCGCCCGCGGCGGGGGCGCCGCCGGCGCCGGGCTGCGGCCCGGGCGGCTGAGGGAGGTCGTCGGTGCTCATGGCTCCATCCTGGCGACCGCGGCCCGCGGGCGGCATCGGGTGCTGCCCTGACACGACCCTGATTCGGCCCGCCGGGGCACCCTGAAACCTCCGGACCACGCGCCCGGGGGGCCTACCGACGTGCCAGGATCGGGAGCATGACCACCGAACGACCCCCGCGCCTCCCGCTGCGCCGACCCCCTCGGGGGCGGATGCTCGCCGGTGTCGCCGCGGGCCTGGCCGCGCACCTGCGCCTGCCGGTCGTGGTGGTGCGCGTCGCCTTCCTGCTCCTGACCCTCATGGCGGGCGCGGGTGCCGTGGCGTACGTGTTCTGGTGGGTGACCGTGCCGTCGGGCGACCCGCGGAGCGTCGCGGACACGCGGCCGACGTCGCTGCAGCGGCTCGCGCCGCGGCTGCGCCTCGGGGGCCCCGTCGCCGCCCTGCCGGTGCGGGACGTGCTCGTGGGGGCCGCCCTCATCGCGGGGGCGTTCGTGCTGGTCGCGATCCGTGCGGGCTGGGACGTGGGGGCGTCGTGGGTGCTGCCGGCGCTGGTCGCCGTGGGCGGGCTCGCGCTCGCGTGGAGCCAGCTCGACGCCGCCCAGCGCGGGCGGGCCGCGGACGGCGGCCCCGGCGCCCGCCGCTCCACGCTGGTGCTGCGCCTCGTGGGCGGCGTGATCCTCGTGATGGTGGGCGTGCTGCTCCTCATCGGCCAGGACGCCCCCGTGCCGGTGCTGCTGCAGGCCGCGGTGGCCTCGCTGGCCGTGCTCGGCGGTGCGGCACTCATGCTCGCGCCCTGGTGGCTGCGGCTGGTGCGCGAGCTCGGCGACGAGCGCGCCGCGCGGGCGCGCGAGGCCGAGCGCGCGGACATCGCGGCCCACCTGCACGACTCGGTGCTGCAGACCCTCGCCCTCATCCGGTCGCGCGCCGACGACCCGGAGGCGGTGGCCCGGATGGCCCGCGCCCAGGAGCGCGAGCTGCGCGAGTGGCTGTACACCGACCGCACCGCCCCGGGCACGTCGCTGGCGGCCGAGCTGCGCGCGCTCGTGGCCGAGGTGGAGGACGGCCGAGCCGTGGAGGTCGAGTCGGTGATGGTGGGTGACTGCGTACCCACGGAGGAGACGTCGGCGCTGCTGCAGGCGTCGCGCGAGGCGCTCGTGAACGCCGTCGTGCACGGGCGCCCGCCGGTCACCGTCTACCTCGAGGTGACCGACGCGGCCGTCGAGGTGTTCGTCCGCGACCGCGGCGACGGCTTCGACATGGACGACATCGCCCCCGACCGGTTCGGCGTGCGCGAGTCCATCCTGGGGCGGGTGCACCGGCGCGGCGGCACCGCCGACGTCACCAGCCGTGCCGGCTGGGGCACCGAGGTGCGGCTGCGCATGCCGAGGGACGGGCGGGCCGGGCCGGCCGAGCCCGCAGGGCCCGCGGAGCCTGGCGAGCCCGGAGAGCAGGCCGAGACCAGCGACGACAACGAAGGAGCACGCGCGTGACCACTCCCACCGACGCGACCACGCAGCCGACGGGCCCGGTGCCCGTGGTGCTCGTCGACGACCACCACATGTTCCGCACCGGCGTCCGCGCGAGCCTGGACGGCCGGGTGGCGGTGGTGGGCGAGGCGGCGGACGTCGACCAGGCGGTCGCCGTGGTGCACGAGCACCGGCCGCCCGTCGTCCTGCTCGACGTGCACCTGCCCGGGGGCAACGGCGGCGGCGGGGCGGAGGTGGTGCGCCGCTGCGCCGACCTCCTGGGGGAGACGCGCTTCCTCGCGCTGTCGGTGTCCGACGCCGCGGAGGACGTGGTGGCGGTCATCCGCGCCGGGGCCCGCGGGTACGTCACGAAGAACATCTCTGCGGCCGACCTGTCGGGGGCCGTGGTCCGGGTGGCGGGCGGGGACGCGGTGTTCTCGCCCCGCCTCGCGGGCTTCGTCCTGGACGCGTTCGGCACGGCCGCCGGCGACGTGGCCGTGGCGGACGACGAGCTCGACCGGCTGTCCAAGCGGGAGCAGGAGGTGATGCGGCTCATCGCTCGCGGGTACTCCTACCGCGAGGTGGCGAGCGAGCTGTTCATCTCCATCAAGACGGTCGAGACGCACGTGTCGGCGGTGCTGCGCAAGCTGCAGCTCTCCAGCCGGTACGAGCTCACGCGGTGGGCCGCGGCGCGCCGCCTGCTGTGACCTCCGCGGCGTCCCGGTAGCGGTCGAGCACGACCTCCACGAGCTCGGCAGGAACGGCCCCGTCCGCGACGAGCAGGGGCGCGGTGGTGACGTCGCCGCCGGCGCGAGCGGCGAGGTCGGCGAAGAACCCGGGGGCGAGCAGGTACGAGGCGACCACGACGCGGCCCCCGTCGCCGGCGCCCTGGGCGCGCGCCGCCGCGACCACCTCGGGCACGCGCGGGGTGGCGTTGGCGATGTAGCCCACGGTCACGGCCCGGCCCAGGCGTCCGGCGAGCCGGGCGGCCGTGGCCTCGCAGTCCGCGACGGCGCGCGCGTCGCTCGACCCGGCGGCGGCCAGGACGACGGTGTCGTCGTCGCGCAGGCCGGCCTCGGCGAGCCGGCGCACTAGGAGGTCCACGAGCCGGTCGTCCGGGCCCAGCGCGCCGCCCAGCACCACGCGGGCGCCGCCCTCGACGGCGGCGTCGACGTCCTCGCGCAGGTCCACGTGCACGTGGTAGCCCGCCGACAGCAGCAGCGGCACGACGACCGTCGGCACGGGGTCGCCGCGCAGGTCCGCCAGGCTCGTGGGGACGTCGGGCTGCTGGACGTCGACGAAGCCCGCGTGCACGGGCACCCCCGGGAGGCGGGCGGCCACGGCGTCGACGAGCGCGGCGACCGCGCCCGCCCCCGTCGCGGAGTCGGTGCCGTGCGAGACCGCCAGGAGCGCGGGCGCGGGGGCGGAGGGGGAGGAGGGGGACGCCGTCATGCCCCGACGCTACGCGGGTCGTCGTGCGGCGCGGTTGCCGCCATGTGAACCCCTGTCACGAGGACCTCACGGCGGGCGGCACGGCGGCGTGCGGGGCGAGGGGCCCCGGCAGCCCGTCCCACGCCGGGCTGCGTCGCACCACGTCGCCCACGACGGTCACGGCCGGCGCCCGGACGCCGACGGCGCGGGCCCGGTCGGCGATGTCGGCCAGCGTGCCGACGGTGGTGCGCTGCCGGGGGCCGAACCCGTCCTCGACGACGGCCACGGGGGTGTCGGTCGGTCGACCCGCGGCCACGAGGGCACGGGCGGTGTCCGCGAGCCGGGTCACCCCCATGAGCAGCACGAGCGTGTGGTCGGCGCCGCCGGGCACGTGGCCGATGTCGTCGTGCCCGGTGAGCACGCTGAACCCGCGGGCGAGGCCGCGGTGCGTCACGGGGATGCCGGCCGCGGCCGGCACCGAGACGGCCGACGTCACGCCGGGCACGACCTCGACCTCCAGGCCCGCCGCGCGGCAGGCGTCGAGCTCCTCGCCGCCGCGGCCGAACACGTACGGGTCGCCGCCCTTGAGGCGCACCACGTCGCGCCCGGCGAGGGCGTGCCGCACCAGCAGGGCGGTGATCTCCTCCTGGGGCACGGGGTGGTGACCGGACGTCTTGCCGACGTCCACCACCTCGACGTCGTCGGCCAGCCCGGCCAGCAGGGAGCGTGGCGCGAGGCGGTCCACGACGACGACGTGGGCCGCGGCGAGCAGCCGGCGCCCGCGCACGGTGATCAGCCCGGCGTCGCCGGGCCCGCCGCCGACCAGCGCCACCCGGCCCGGGCGCGGGGTCGTGCCGGGAGGGGGCTCGACCGGGGCGGGACGGACCGCGCGCAACGGGAGGCTGCCGTCCTCGAGCCCGGCCACGACGGCGTCCCGCACCCGCACGGCCCGGCGGGGGTCGCGGCCCGCCGTGACGGCCACCGCGAGGTCGCCCGCCGGGCGCCCGGCGGCGTCCGTCACGGGGGTGCGCGCGATGGCCGGCACCCACGCGGAGCCCAGCTCGGCGTCGCCCGCGGTGACGCAGAAGGTCCGCAGCAGCTCGGCGTCAGTGGCCACCCGGGCGTCCACCCCGGGGTCGCCGGTCGCGGTGTGCACCAGCCACGCGCCGTCGAGGTCGCCGTCGCAGTACCCGCGGGTGATCCGCTCGATCGTGCCCGCCGAGACGAGCGACGCGAGCTCCGGCACGACGTCCGGGGCGATGACGCGCACGCGCGCCCCGGCGGCGAGCAGGCCGCGCACCCGGCGCAGGGCGACGGGGCCGCCGCCCACGACGACGACCAGGCGGCCGGCGACGCGCAGCCCGAGCGGGTACGTGTCGTGCTGCGGGGCGGGCCGCGGGGGCCGCGACCCGTTCGAGGACGTCCGGTGCCGGCTCATCCGTGCAGCCCGCACTCGTCCTTGTCCCGGCCGGCCCACCGGCCGGCGCGGGCGTCCTGCCCGGCCTCGACCCGCTGGGTGCAGGGCTCGCAGCCCACGGACGGGTACCCGTCGTGGAGCAGGGGGTTCACCACCACGCCGTGCGCGCGGGCGTATTCCTCGACGTCCTCGTCGGTCCAGGCCGCGAGGGGGTTGATCTTCACGACGCCGTTGCGCTCGTCGAAGGAGACGAGGGGCGCGTTCGCGCGCGCCGCGGTCTCGCCGCGGCGGACGCCCGTCGCCCAGGCCTCGTAGCCCTGCAGGGCCTGCCGCATGGGAGCCACCTTACGCATCGCGCAGCACGCCTCGGGGTCCCGGTCGTGCAGGCGCGGGCCGTGCGCCGCGTCCTGCTCGGCCACGGTGAGCGCGGGCCGCACGTCGACCACGTCCACGTCCATCTCGATCTCGACCGCGCCGCGCGTGCCGAGCGTCTCCGCGAAGTGGTACCCCGTGTCGCCGAACAGCACGTCGACGAAGGGGAGCTGCCGCGACACCAGGTGCGCCAGCACCAGGTCCTGCATCGACGAGGCGACCGCGAGGTACGGGCCGAACTCGCGCACGGCCCACGCGACGACCTCCGCCGCGGTGGCCTCGGGGCGCTCGCCGTCCGCGTGCAGCTGCGCCTGGCCGCGCTCGACGACGTGGCGCAGCTCCTCCGTGGAGCGGCGGTGCCGCGCCGCGCGGGCCTGCCGGCGCGCCGCGCGCGACTCCTCGCGCGCCGCCGCGCGGGCCCGCACCTCCGCGAGCCGGCCACCGCCCGCGGGCGAGGCGAGCGGCGTCACCGGCGAGGACACCTCGACGGCGGTCACCGCAACGCCTCCTCGTCGGCCCGGTGCGCCCACTGCGCGAAGGTCTCGCCGGCGTCGTGCTCGGCGTCGTACCGCCGCACGACGCGCTCCACGTAGTCGCCGACCTCCGCCGCCGGCACCTTGAGGCCGCGGACCGTGCGCCCGAGCCCCCCGGCGTCGCGCCCCTGACCGACGAGACCGCCGCCCAGGTGGACCTGGAAACCGGGCATCTGCTCCCCGTCGACCGTGATGATCTGGCCCTTGAGGCCGATGTCCGCCGTCTGGATGCGGGCGCAGGAGTTGGGGCAGCCGTTGACGTTCAGCTCGATGGGCCGGTCCAGCCGGTCGGTGACGTCGCCGAGCCGGTCCTCGAGCTCGCCGATGACGCGGGCCGCGGTGTCCTTGGTGTCGACGATGGCGAGCTTGCAGAACTCGATGCCGGTGCAGGCGATGGTCGAGCGGCGGAACAGGCTCGGCCGGGCGGTAAGGCCCAACGGCTCGAGGCCGTCCAGCAGCTCGTCCACGCGGTCGCCCGGGACGCCGAGGATCACGACCTTCTGGTGCGCGGTCAGCCGCGCCGACTCCGCGCCGACCTGCTCGATGAGGTCGGCGAGCCCGCTGAGCGTGTGGCCGCCCACCCGCCCGACGACCGGCGCCGCGCCCACGTAGAAGCGGCCGTCCTTCTGCTCGTGCACGCCCACGTGGTCGCCCGGGCGGGTGGCCGGCGCCGGTGCGGGGCCGTCCGGCAGGCGGTACCCGAGGTACTCGGTCTCCAGCACCTCACGGAACTTCTCGGTGCCCCAGTCCGCCAGAAGGAACTTCAGGCGGGCCTTGTTGCGCAGCCTCCGGTAGCCGTAGTCGCGGAAGATCCGGATGACGCCGTGCCAGACGTCGGGCGCCTGCTCCTCGGTGACGAAGACGCCCAGGCGCTCGCCGAGGCGCGGCGTCGTGGAGAGCGCGCCGCCCACCCACAGGTCGTACCCCGGCCCGAGGTCCGGGTGCACGACCCCGACCAGCGAGATGTCGTTGATCTCGTGCACCACGTCCAGGCTGGGGTGCCCGGTGATCGCGGTCTTGAACTTGCGGGGCAGGTTCGCCAGCTCCGGGTCGCCGATGTAGCGGCGCTTGATCTCCAGGATCACGGGCGTGGGGTCGATGATCTCGTCGGCCGCGATGCCCGCGACGGGGCTGCCCAGGAACCCTCGGGGCGAGTCGCCGCACGCCGTTGTCGTCTCGAGGCCCACCGTGTCGAGCCGCCGCCAGATCTCCGGCACGTCCTCGATCTCGATCCAGTGGTACTGGATGTTCTGCCGGTCGGTGATGTCGGCCGAGCCCCGGGCGAAGTCCGCGGAGATGCCGCCCAGCACGCGCAGCGCCTCGGGGGAGAGGGCCTGCCCGTCGGAGCGCACCCGCAGCATGAAGTACCGGTCCTCGAGCTCGTGCGGCTCGAGGGTCGCGGTGCGGCCCCCGTCGATCCCGGGCTTGCGCTGCGTGTACAGGCCCCACCAGCGGAACCGGCCGTGGAGGTCGTCGTCGGCGATGGAGTCGAAGCCCTCGTGGGCGTAGATCGACTCGATGCGCTCGCGGACCCCGAGGGGAGCCGCCTCCTGCTTGAACACCTCGTTGTGGTTGAGCGGCTCGGTGCCGTCCACCTTCCACTGCCCGTTCGGTCGCGCGGCACGCGGCGGGCGGACGCGGGCGGGGGCGGCGTTTTCGCTGGTCGGGGCGGTGGTCTGCGTCGTCATCTGGGGAAGTTCCTCGGGTCCTCGGGGGCGGGACGCGCGACGACGAGCGACTCAGCAGGGGTGGGCCGAGGACCGACGGCGCGCGCCGGTGCTCAGGGGCCGCGCGGGGGCGGCGGGGCTGAGGTAGGGCGCGATCAGCGACAGCAGCACAGACAGCTGCTGCGACGCACGCACGCCGGCATCTCGTGACGCGTCGTCACGAGGAGGCGGTGCGCGGCCGTGGTCATGCCGATGACCGTAACCGGTCGGGGCGCGACCGCGCGACCGCCGGTCCACATGTTGGGACCACATTGTGGGACGACCTCGTCGGCGCTGGCGTCGGGCGCCGCGGATGTGAGATGTGACCGGTTGCCGACGCCAGTGTCAGAACCCGGCCGTGCGCCGATAGGCTGCGCGCATGGAGATCCTCTACAACGTCTTCGTCGCGCTCCACTTCGTCGGCTGGGCCATCGTCCTCGGCGGCTACGTCGCGTCGATCAAGAGCCCCGGGCTCTACCGCGGGGTCTTCCACGGCGCCGCCACCGCCCTCGTGGCCGGCATCCTCATGGTCGGCATCGCCGAGATGGGAGACGTCTGGACCGAGGACACCGCCCCCGACATGGCCAAGATCGGCGTGAAGCTGGTGGTCGCGCTGATCATCACGGTCCTCGCCTTCCTCGCCAAGCGCCAGGGCGCCAAGGGCGACAACGGCACCGGGGCCGTGGCGCCGGGGCTCAAGCACGCGATCGGTGCGCTGGTGCTGGTCAACATCCTGGTCGCCGTCTTCTGGTGACCGGATGACGACGACGTCGCGCGCGACGCCGGGCTCCCCGCGCAGGTCGCGATGAGCGCGCTCGGCGAGGTGCTGGTCGGGCTGGCGATCGCCGTCGGCCTGGTCGGCATCGTCGTGCAGGTCCTGCCCGGCAACGTGCTCGTGCTGGGCAGCGTCCTGGTGTGGGCGTGGGTCACCGGCGGCACGGCCGCGTGGGTGTGCTTCGCCGTCGCCGCCGCGGCGATCGCCCTCGCCGAGACCGGCCAGTGGCTGCTCGCGGGCCGCCACATGCGCCGCGCCGAGGTGCCGTGGAGCACCCTCGCGATCGCCGGCGTCGCGGGGGTGGTCGGGTTCTTCGTGGTGCCCGTCGTGGGGCTGTTCCTGTTCTTCGCCGCCGCGGTGTACCTCGTCGAGCTGGCCCGCCGTCGCGACGCGGCGGTGGCCTGGAGGGCCACGCGCGCGGCGCTCAAGGCCACGCTCATCACCATCGGCGTGCAGCTCGCCGGCGGCCTCGTGGCGGCCCTCGCGTGGGCCGTCGGGCTCGTCGTCACCTGACGGCACCTGACGGCACCTGGGTCCCGCGACCGTGCGTCAGGCGCCGCCGGGCCGGGGCGCGTACATGATCACGGCCACACCGGCGAGGCACAGCAGCGCGCCGGCGACGTCCCAGCGGTCGGGGCGGAAGCCGTCGACGACCATGCCCCACACGAGCGAACCGGCCACGAATACGCCGCCGTACGCGGCGAGGATCCGGCCGAAGTGGGCGTCCGGCTGCAGGCTCGCGAAGAACCCGTACGCGCCGAGCGCGATCACGCCCGCGCCGACCCAGACCCAGCCGCGGTGCTCGCGCACCCCCTGCCACACGAGCCAGGCGCCGCCGATCTCGAACACGGCGGCGGCGAGGAACAGCAGGATCGAGCGCAGCACGGTCATGGACAGGAGTCTGGTGCGCCGGCCGCCGCACGCGCGACCGGGTGCCGCCGGACGGGTGCGGGTCCGCGCGGTCGTGCGTCGGCCTAGGGTGTCGGGCGGCAGGCACGCGTACCCCGGAGGAACGATGACGCAGCAGGGCACCCCGCAGCACACCCCGCAGCACGGCGACCGCTGGACGGTGCGCGTCGCGACGCTCGACGAGCTGGACGCCCGCACGGCCTACGCGGTGTGGCGCCTGCGGCAGGACGTCTTCGTCGTCGAGCAGGAGTGCGCCTACCCGGACCTGGACGGTCGGGACGAGGAGCCCACCACGCGCCACGTCGTCCTGCTCGACGGCGCCGACGGGCGCGTCGTCGCGACGGCGCGGGTGCTCGACGACGGCGACGTGCGGCGGATCGGCCGCGTGGTGTGCCACCCGGACGTGCGCGGCACGGGCGCGTCGGGGGTGCTCATGCGGGCCGCGCTCGAGGTCGCCACCGCCGACGCGCCGGAGGCCGACGTCGTCCTCGGCGCGCAGTCCCCGCTGGCGGACTGGTACGCGCGGTTCGGCTTCGCCGCCGACGGGCCGGAGTACCTCGAGGACGACATCCCGCACACCCCGATGCGGCTGCGCCGCTAGCGGGCGGCGTCGGTCGGCGGACCCAGCCGGACGGCGCCGACGATCCCGCGCGCCCGGGCGGCGGCGTCGGGCACGGCGTCGAGCCCGGCGTAGACGGCGAGGAACGCCTCGAACAGCGCCGCGCCGGCCAGCGCCCGCGCCGTGGCCTCCGTGTCGAGGTCGGGATCGAGGCGCCCGTCCCGCGCCTCGGCGTCGAGGTAGGCCTGCACCTGGAGGGCTGGGCCCTGGGGGCCGGCGCCCTGCCGTCGGAGTCCCTCGCGGTGCACGGCGAGCAGCTCGGGCGCGCCGAGGATCGACGCCGCCATCGGGAACGAGCGCGCGTAGAACGCGAGCAGCTGCTCGACGAGCGTCGTGACGTTCTCCACGACCGTCGCGCGCCCGACGAGGTCGGCCGGGGCGTCGAGCCGCGGGGCCCGCTCGGACAGCACCCCGAGGAACAGCTCCTGCTTGTCGGCGAAGTGCTTGTAGAGCAGCGTCGTCTCCGCCCTGGGCCCGGTCCCTGGCAGCGCACCCGGCGTCCAGGGCGAGCTGACCGAGGTCTTGGTCCGCGCTGCGCGAGACGCCGGGGTGCGCCGCGTGCTCGTCGTCACCGCGAGCGGCTGGGTGACCGACGGCGACGACCCGCTGGCCCGCTACCTCGCCAAGCCGATCCTGGCCCGGGCGCTGCGCGACGCGAACGCCGGCTTCGCCCGCGCGGAGCCCGCGGAGCGCGGCTCCGGCCTCGACTGGACCGTCGTGCGGCCGCCGAGGCTCCGCGACGGCGCGGCGCGCGGCCGGTACCACGAGCGCCGCGACGGGAACGTGCGCTGGCGCTGGTCGATGCGCCGCGCGGACCTCGCCGCGGCCGTCTGCGACCTGCTGGTGGACCCGGCCGCCGTCGGCGCGACGGTCTCGGTCGCCGGCTGAGGGGCGCGTCACGGCCCGGGCGGCTCCGGGATGTCGGCCGTGGAGCCTACGCTTGGTCCACGATGACCTCCCTGTTCGACAGCCTCTCCCTGCCCGGGTTCGACCACGCCGCCAAGGACGACACGGCCCGCCTGCCGTCCACCGCCCCGCGCTGGGACGACGACGCCGCCGACCCGTCGGCCGGGGCGCCCGCGTGGGTGCGGGACGCCGCCGCGGAGGCGCACGACGGCGGTGCGGGCGAGGCGCGGCCGCGCACCCGCGGGGCGTTCGCCCATCTGGACCCGGAGGCGCTGCTCGAGGGTCTCAACCCGCAGCAGCGGGCCGCCGTCGAGCACGCGGGCTCGCCGCTGCTGATCGTGGCCGGGGCGGGGTCGGGCAAGACGCGCGTGCTGACGCACCGCATCGCGCACCTGCTCGCGACGGGCCGGGCGCGCCCGGGCGAAATCCTCGCGATCACGTTCACCAACAAGGCCGCGGCGGAGATGCGGGAGCGGGTCGAGCACCTGGTGGGCCCGGCGGGCGGCCGGATGTGGGTCTCGACCTTCCACTCCGCCTGCGTGCGGATCCTGCGCAAGGAGGCGAAGACCCTCGGCCTGCGGTCCAGCTTCTCCATCTACGACGCGGCCGACTCGCAGCGGCTCATCACGCTGGTGACGCGCGAGCTGGACCTCGACGCCAAGAAGTACCCGGCGCGGTCGCTGGCGCACAAGATCAGCGACCTCAAGAACGAGCTCATCGATCCCGAGACCTACGCGCGGACGTCGGGCGCGGACACGGCCGAGCACGCCGACGCCGCGGAGCCGCCGGCCTCCGGCTGGCGGGCCCGCGCCGCCGGGGGCGGGCTCGCGGACGGCGGGGCCCCCGAGTTCGACACGGTGCTCGCCGACGTCTACCGGCGCTACCAGCAGCGCCTCGCCCAGGCGAACGCCCTCGACTTCGACGACATCATCATGACGACGGTGAACCTGCTGCAGGCGTTCCCCAACGTCGCGGAGCACTACCGGCGCCGGTTCCGGCACATCCTCGTCGACGAGTACCAGGACACCAACCACGCCCAGTACGTGCTGGTGCGCGAGCTCGCCGGCGTGACCGCGTCGGGGGAGGGCGGTTCCGGGGTCGAGGGCCTGGACCCGGCCGAGCTCACCGTCGTGGGCGACGCCGACCAGTCGATCTACGCGTTCCGCGGCGCCACGATCCGCAACATCGTGGAGTTCGAGGAGGACTACCCGGACGCCACGACGATCCTGCTGGAGCAGAACTACCGCTCCACCCAGACGATCCTGTCCGCCGCGAACGCCGTGATCTCGCGCAACCCGGACCGCAAGCCGAAGCGGCTGTGGACCGACGCCGGCGCGGGGGAGAAGATCGTCGGCTACGTCGCGGACGACGAGCACGGCGAGGCGCGGTTCGTCGCGGAGGAGATCGACCGGCTGGGCGACACCGACGGGGTGCGGCCGGGCGACGTGGCGGTCTTCTACCGGACCAACGCGCAGTCGCGCGCGCTCGAGGAGGTGCTGATCCGCGTCGGCCTGCCGTACAAGGTGGTGGGCGGCACCCGGTTCTACGAGCGGCGCGAGATCAAGGACGCCGTGGCGTACCTGCGCGCGCTCGCCAACCCGGACGACGACGTCAACCTGCGTCGGGTACTCAACGTGCCCAAGCGCGGCCTGGGCGACAAGGCCGAGTCCCTGGTGGCGTCGTTCGCCGACCGGGAGCGGATCTCCTTCGGCGCGGCGCTCGAGCGCGCGGACGAGATCGGCGGCATGACCAGCCGCACGCTCCGGCCGCTCACGGCGTTCCGCGACATGATGCGCGAGCTGCGCGCCCTCGTCGACGACGGCGAGCCGCCCGCGACGATCCTCGGCGCCGTCCTCGACCGCTCCGGCTACCTCGCGGAGCTGCGTGCGTCCGACGACCCGCAGGACGCGTCGCGCGTGGAGAACCTCGCCGAGCTGCACGCCGTCGCGGCCGAGTTCAGCGAGCTGGACCCCGAGGGCGACCTCACCGACTTCCTCGAGCGCGTGTCGCTCGTGGCCGACGCCGACCAGATCCCCGACGAGGACGTGGCCGACGGGGAGGCGGAGCAGGAGCCCAAGGAGGACCAGGGCGTCGTCACGCTCATGACGCTGCACACCGCCAAGGGCCTCGAGTTCCCCGTCGTCTTCCTCACCGGCATGGAGGACGGGACCTTCCCGCACATGCGCTCCCTGCACGACGACACCGAGCTCGCGGAGGAACGGCGCCTGGCGTACGTCGGGATCACGCGCGCCCGCCAGCGGCTGTACATCAGCCGGTCGGCGGTGCGGTCCGCGTGGGGGTCACCCAACGAGTTCCCGCCCAGCCGGTTCCTCGAGGAGGTCCCCGAGGAGCTGTGGGACTGGCGGCGGCGCGAGTCGTCCACCCAGTACCTGCGCCGCGGCGGGTCCGCCTGGGGCACGCGCGGCGGGTCGAGGAGCGGCTCGACGGGCGGCACCTGGTCGCCGCAGCGCCGGTCGCCGTCCGAGGGCGTGGGCGGTCGTCTCGGCCGGCCGAAGGACGCGGGCGCCGCGACGAAGACGGCGGGGGGCACGGGTGCGACGTTCGGCTCGGCCACGCCGCGGAAGGACGCCGACGTGCCGTCCCTCGACGTCGGCGACAAGGTGACGCACGACGCGTACGGGGTCGGCACGGTCGTGTCGCTCGAGGGCAGCGGGCCCAACGCGGTCGCGCGCATCGACTTCGGCGCCGACGGCACCAAGAGGCTGCTGCTGCGGTACTCGCCGGTCACGAAGCTCTGACGGCCGACGCTCGGACGGCCGCCGGGCACGCGCCCGCCGCCGCTGGCAAGGTGGCCGTGTGCTGCTGGACGCGAGGACGCTGCGCGGGCTCGCCGACGGGACGGTCACCCACACCTACCGCCGGTGGACGGTGGTGCGGGTGCGCGCGGGATCCACGATGCGCACGCGCGTGGGCGTCGATGCGCACGCGCGTGGGCGTCGTCGAGGTGACGGCCGTGGAGCCGGTCACCCTCGAGAGCGTCGACGACGCCGGCGCCCGGGGCGCGGGGTTCCGCTCCGCCGACGCCGCACGCGCCTGGATCGCGAAGCGCGGCGAGGGCGACCTGTACCGGGTGGGGCTGCGGCTGGCCGGGCCGGACCCGAGGATCGCGCTGCGCGAGGACGACGACCTCGACGCCGCGGACGTGGACGCCGTCCGGAGACGCCTCGCGCGCATGGACCGCGCGGCGCCCGAGCCGTGGACCCGCGCCTACCTGGAGCTCGTGGCGGCGCGGCCCGGCGTCGTCGCGCGCACCCTCGCCGCCGACGTCGGGATGGACCGCGACCCGTTCAAGATCCGCGTCCGGCGGCTCAAGGAGCTGGGCCTCACCGAGAGCCTCGACGTCGGCTACCGGATCTCCCCGCGTGGCAGCGCCTACCTCGAGGCGACGGCGGCGGACGCGGATGGGGCGGACGCGGAAGGCACGGACGCGGAGGAGTCCGGCTCGTAGCGGCCCCGCGGCCCGCCGTGGTCAGGCTGCGCTGCGCTGCGCCTCGACCGCGGAGCGCAGGCCGACGACGTCGGTTCCCGCGTCCCGGGCGGCGGCCGCCAGCACCCGTCCGCCGGGGCAGTCGGCGCGCAGGATGCCGAGCAGCAGGTGATCGCCGTCGATGCTCCTGTCCTTGAGCCGGATCGCCTCGCGCAGCGCCAGCTCCAGAGCCTTCTTCGCGTCGTCGGTGAACGGGGTGTGCCTGCCCCGGCGCGAGCCACGCGCGCCGGCGCGCTCCAGTGCGCCCGTACCGAAGACCTCGTCGGTGCGCCGCCGGACCTCCTCGAGGTCGACGCCGACGGCGGCCAGGGCCGCGCCGTCCAGCGTCGCGTCGTCGGCGACGTCGCGCCGGGCGCGCTCGGCGACGTCCGCGGGGTCGAGCCCCGCCGCGCGCAGCGCGCCCGCCGCCGTGCTCTCGGCCTCCAGGAGCGCCATCAGCAGGTGCCGGGTGTCGACCGCGGGGGAGCGGCTCGCCTGGGCGGCGGCGACGGCGTGCTGCACCGTCGAGCGCGCCTCCTTCGTGAACCTCTCGAACATCAGATCCTCCTGCCGTGCTTCTTGTGGACCGCCTGCCGGCTCACGCCGAGCACGTCCGCGACGTCCTGCCACGACCAGCCGAGGCGCCGGGCGCGCTCGACCTGGAGCAGCTCCAGGCGGTCGGCCAGGTCGCGCAGCGCCCGCACGGCCCGCAGCCCCTCGGCCGGGTCGTCGCCGGAGGCCGCGCCGACGAGTGTCTTCTCCGTCATGACGTCAACTATGGTTGACGGCCCGGCTCGTGTCAACCCCGGTTGACGGAACTCGTGTCAGGGCGAGCGCGGGGTATCCGTGCGCTCGTCCTGACAGGTCGCGAGCCCCGGGACGTGTCAGGGTGATCGTGCGGGATGCCGCGCGCAGGGCCTGACGGCTCGGGCGGGAACGTGTGGGATCGGTCACCTGAGCCGGGGATGGCGGGGCCCGTGTTCCCGGGGTCGTGCGGGTCGGACTACCCTGTTCGGGGATGTCTTGATGTCGAGACATCCGTTCGTGCCGGCCTCTGCCGACCCAGGGGCACCACCGATGGAAGGACGCAGCAGGGTGGACCTGTTCGAATACCAGGCTCGCGACATCTTCGAGAAGCACGGCGTGCCCGTGCTCGGCGGCGTCGTCGCGACGACGCCCGAAGAGGCTCGCGCGGGTGCAGAGAAGCTCGGCGGCGGGACCGTCGTCGTCAAGGCCCAGGTGAAGACCGGCGGCCGCGGCAAGGCGGGCGGCGTCAAGCTGGCCCACTCCCCGGCGGAGGCCGAGGAGAAGGCCACCGAGATCCTCGGGATGGACATCAAGGGCCACACCGTCCACCGCGTGATGATCGCGCAGGGCGCCAAGATCGCCGAGGAGTTCTACTTCTCCGTGCTCCTGGACCGCGCGAACCGCAACTACCTCGCCATGTGCTCCGTCGAGGGCGGCATGGAGATCGAGCAGCTCGCCGTCGAGCGCCCGGAGGCGCTGGCCCGCGTCGCCGTCGACCCCATCGTCGGGATCGACGAGGCGAAGGCCCGCGAGATCGTCGACGCCGCGAACTTCGCCGACGACCTCAAGGCCCCCGTCGCCGACGTCATCCAGAAGCTCTGGACCGTCTTCACGGCCGAGGACGCCACCCTCGTCGAGGTGAACCCGCTGGTCCGCACCGAGGACGGCGCGATCGTGGCCCTCGACGGCAAGGTGTCGCTGGACGACAACGCCTCCGAGGTCCGCCACCCGGACCACGAGGCGCTCGAGGACAAGGCCGCGGCGGACCCGCTGGAGGCCAAGGCCAAGGAGAACGGCCTCAACTACGTCAAGCTCGACGGCGAGGTCGGCATCATCGGCAACGGCGCGGGCCTCGTGATGAGCACCCTCGACGTGGTCGCGTACGCCGGCGAGGAGCACGGCGGCGTCAAGCCCGCCAACTTCCTCGACATCGGCGGCGGCGCCAACGCCACCGTCATGGCGAACGGCCTCGACGTCATCCTCAACGACCCGCAGGTCAAGAGCGTGTTCGTCAACGTCTTCGGCGGCATCACCGCCTGCGACGAGGTCGCCAAGGGCATCGTCGGCGCGCTGGAGATCCTCGGCGACGAGGCCAGCAAGCCGCTGGTCGTGCGCCTGGACGGCAACAACGTGGACCTCGGCCGCGCCATCCTGCGCGAGGCGAACCACCCGCTGGTCACCCTGGCCGAGACCATGGACGGCGGCGCGGCCAAGGCCGCCGAGCTCGCCCACCTCTGAGCGCCCCGCCGACGTCGAAAGCAGAGATTCGAGAACAATGTCGATCTACCTGAACAAGGACAGCAAGATCATCGTCCAGGGCATCACCGGCGGGATGGGTGCCAAGCACACCGCCCTGATGCTCGACTCCGGCGCGCAGATCGTGGGCGGCGTGAACGCCCGCAAGGCCGGCACCACCGTGACCCACAAGGACCACGAGGGCAACGACGTCACGCTGCCCGTCTTCGGCACCGTCGCGGAGGCGATGGCGGAGACCGGCGCGGACGTGTCGGTCCTGTTCGTGCCCCCGGCGTTCACCAAGGACGCGGCGATCGAGGCGATCGACGCCGAGATGCCGCTGATCGTGGTCATCACCGAGGGCGTCCCGGTGCAGGACTCGGCCGAGGTCTTCGCCTACCTGCAGGGCAAGAAGACGCGCATGATCGGCCCGAACTGCCCGGGCATCATCACGCCGGGCGAGTCGCTCGCCGGCATCACGCCCCACACCATCACCGGCAAGGGGCCGATCGGCCTCGTGTCGAAGTCGGGCACCCTGACCTACCAGATGATGTACGAGCTGAAGGACCTCGGGTTCTCCACCGCCATCGGCATCGGCGGCGACCCGGTCATCGGCACCACGCACATCGACGCGCTCGAGGCCTTCGAGAACGACCCGGAGACCAAGGCGATCGTCATGATCGGCGAGATCGGCGGCGACGCCGAGGAGCGCGCCGCGGCGTACATCAAGGAGCACGTGACGAAGCCGGTCGTCGGCTACGTCGCCGGCTTCACCGCCCCCGAGGGCAAGACCATGGGCCACGCCGGCGCCATCGTCTCCGGCTCGGCGGGCACCGCGCAGGCCAAGAAGGAGGCCCTCGAGGCCGTGGGCGTCAAGGTCGGCAAGACGCCGTCCGAGACCGCCTCCCTCATGCGGGAGATCCTGCAGGCGCTCTGAGCGCCCCCTCCGGCGGTTCCCGCCGCCGGCTGACCACGACGCCGGTCGAGGCCGTCGACACCCGCCGCGGTGTCACGGCATCGACCGGCGTCGTCGTGTCTGCGCCGCCCGGCCGCCCGCCCGGGTGACGATGGCCCGGTGAGCGCACCACCCCGCACCCGGCCCACCCGCACCGTCGACGGCTCCGCGCGCGGCGGTCTCGGGCGCGGGCTCGGGGGCGAGCGGTTCGCCGCCGCGACCTCGGGCGCCTGGGCGACCGCGCAGGGCGTCGTCCTGTCCGGGTCGGTGGTCGTGCTGCTCGCGGTGGTCGGGGTGCTGGGCGGGTCGCCGGACTCCGCGTGGACCGGCGCCGTCGGCGTCGCCACGGGGCTGTGGCTGCTGGGGCACGGCGTGCCCCTCGACGCCGGGGGCGGCGTGATCACGCTCGTGCCGCTGGGGATCGGCGCCCTGGCCGTCTTCACCGCGTACGTGTCCGTCAAGCGGTCCGCGCTCCCCACCCTGGCCGCCTGGCTCGGGGCGACCGTCGCCTACGCCGTCGTCACCGTGGCCCTCGCCGCGGCCACCGCCGACCTGGCGGGCGGCGACGGGCTCGCGGCCGAGGGGCCCCGCCTCGGCCTGGCGGCCCTCGGCGGCGTCGTCGTGGGCGGCGCCGGGGCCGCGCTCGGCATCCTCGTCCCACCGGACCGGCCCGAGGTCGTCGTGCCGGGCGGACTGCTCGACCGTCTGGTGCCGGACGTCGCACGGCTCGGGCTGCAGGCCGGCACGGTGGCGCTCCTGGCGCTGTGCGGGCTCGGCGGGGCGATGACGATCGTGTGGATCGTGGCGGGGCGGGCGACCTCGGAGGACATCGTGGCCGGGCTCGACCCGGGATGGATCGGCGGGGTGGTCTTCGCCGTCGCGCAGCTCGCGCTGCTGCCCAACCTCGTGCTGTGGGCGACGTCCTGGCTGGCGGGGACCGGCTTCGCTGTCGGGCAGGGGACAGCGTACGCCCCGGGCGGCACCGAGACCGGGCCGCTGCCTGCCGTGCCCCTGCTCGGTGCCCTGCCCGGCCCGGACTGGTCGGGCTCGACGGCGACGGCAGCCGGCCCCCTCGCGGTGGTGGCCTGCGGCGCTCTCGCCGGCTGGTTCGCGTGGCGGAGGCTCGACCCCGACCGGGTGCGCGGGGTGGACCTGGCCCAGGTGCTCCTCGGGACCGTCGTCCTGGCCGGCCTCATGACGGGCCTCCTGCAGTTCTGGGCCGGGGGAGCGGTGGGCGCCGGGCGGCTGGCCCAGGTGGGCGCGGACCCCGTGGTGACCGGCACCGTCGTCGCCGTCGAGGTCGGGGTGGGCGCCGCGCTCGTGCTGGTGGGCGCGCACCTGCAGGGAGCCGGGCGGCAGCGCCGGGACTAGGTGGCGGCGAGGGTAGGGTGACGGCGTGCAGACCCCGTCCGGCCACCCCGTCGCGTCCACCTCCGCCGAGGGCACGGCCCAGGCCCGGCTCGTCGTGCTGGCCTCGGGCGGGGGCTCCAACCTCGCCGCGCTGCTCGCGGCGCACGACGACCCCGCCTACGGTGCGCGCGTCGTCGGTGTGGTCTCCGACAAGCCCGGCGCCGGGGCGCTGGACCTGGCGCGCGACGCGGGCGTCGCCTCCGTCGTCGTCGCCCCGCGGGACTTCGACGACCGCCCGGCGTGGAACGTCGGGATCGCCGAGGCGGTGAGCGTGTTCCGGCCGGACTACGTGGTCCTCGCCGGTTTCATGCGCATCCTCGCGCCCTCGTTCGTGGAGCGGTTCGCGGGGCGGATCGTCAACACGCACCCCGCGCTGCTGCCGTCCTTCCCCGGGGCGCACGGCGTGCGGGACGCCCTGGCCTACGGCGTCAAGGTCAGCGGCTGCACGGTGCACGTCGTGGACACCGGCGTGGACACCGGGCCGATCCTGGCGCAGGCCGTCGTGCCCGTGCTCGACGGCGACGACGAGGCGTCGCTGCACGAGCGGATCAAGGTCGCCGAGCGCGCCCTGCTCGTCGAGACCGTCGGCCGCGTCGCGCGCGAGGGGCTGACGGTCGACGGGCGCCGCGCCGTCGTCGGCTGACCGGCTCAGCCCTCCGCCGGGCGTGAGCGCGGGGGCTCCTCGGAGGCCGTCCCGGCGGCCTCGGCGTCGGCGGGCGGGTCGTCCCGCGGGCCCAGCACGGTGAGCACCTGGTAGGTCTCGCGCGCGACGTCCGGCTCGGCCCGGGCCGCCGCGAGGCTCTTGTCGCCCCAGCGGTTCAGCACCTCGTGGACCTCCGTGGCCAGGGCGTCGGCCTCCTCCTTGGTCAGCAGGATCGTCGTGGTCATGAACTGCCGGCGGACGGTCTCCTCGTCCCGGTGCCCGTTGACGAAGACGTCGGTGGCCCATCGCAGCGCCGGCCGCAGCACAGCCTCGCGCGCGGCCGGGGTGTCGGTCTTGACGTTGAAGCTGCCGGCCGCGTTGGTCCACACCCGGTCGCGCTTGTCGCGCGCGTGCTCGGGGGCCTCGACGATCATCCCGGCCTTGGCGAGCACCCTCAGGTGGAAGCTCACCGAGTTGGCCGGGTGCCCGATTGCCTCGGCGAGGTCCGCCGCGCGGGCGTGGTCCATGACCGCCAGCTGCATGAGGATGCGCTGCCGCACGGGGTTCGCCAGGGCACGGAGCGCCTCCGGCTCGGTGATGTCCATCGTGGAGTCCAGCACGCCCCCGAGCCTAGCAAGATCGCGCAACGACAGGTGCGCAAGACCCAATGCGCAATAACCATTGCGCAAGTGTAGTTGCGGGACTACCGTCGCTCCCATGACCGAGACCACCGCGGCCCCCGCGCCGTCCTCCGCGAGCGCGACGGGGGAGCACTCCGAGAAGCCTGCCGCGCCTACCTCCACGCCCGAGGCCGCCGTGCCCCTGCGTCGCAACCGGCCGTACCTGCTCCTGATGTCGGGGCTCACCACCCAGTCGCTCGGCGGCAGCATCACCGGCTTCGCGGTGCCGCTGCTCGCCCTCCAGCTCACCGGCTCACCCGCCGCGGCCGGCCTCGTCGCCGGGATCGGGCAGGTGGGCGCCGTGCTCGCGGCACTGCCCGCCGGGGTGGTGGCGGACCGGACCGACCGGCGCCGCCTGGTCGTCGTGGCCGCAGGAGCGGCCGCGGCGCTGTGGGCGACCGTCGTCGCGGCCGGCGTGCTCGGCGTGCTGTCCGCCTGGCACCTGTGCGCCGTGCTCTTCGGGACGGCGGTGGCGACGGCGTTCCTCGACCCCGCCATCAGCGGCGCGTTCCGCGCGGTGGTGCCCGCCCCCCAGCTCCCGACCGCGTACGCCGTGTCCGAGGGGCGCGACGCGGCCGCGCACGTGCTGGGCGGGCCGCTCGGCGGCGTGCTGTACGGGCTCGGGCACGTGGTCCCGATGGTCGGCGCGGTCGTGGGGCAGGCCGTCACCGCGATCTGCGCCGTCCTCGTGCGGGTGCCCCTCAACGGCGACGTCGCGGCCGCCCGCGCCACCCGGCCCCTGACCGCGCTGCGCGAGGGCGTGCACTACGTCTGGTCGGTGCCGCTGTTCCGGGCCTGCCTGGGGCTGTT
>Ga0180221_1000903_pt1 | contig 22436 bp, 15 predicted proteins | sample eDN5th37CKraftMG_FD_151339 | JGI IMG/M metagenome (GOLD analysis project Ga0180221, IMG submission 151339) | Enriched Miracle-Growth compost microbial communities from Emeryville, California, USA - eDNA 5th pass 37_C Kraft MG (version 2) (version 2) ...
CCGAATATCTCGAGGAGGAAGCGCGCGCCACCGGCTACCGCGCACAGGAGACGAGCGCGCTGCTCGGCGCGCGGGGCTTTTTCGAGCACCTCGGCTATCACGTGACGGGCGAGGCCATCTGGTCGCTGCCATCGGGGCGCGCGATCCCCGTCGCGATGATGCGGAAGGCAGGGGACGGCCGCGCCGACGTGATGCACTGAGCCCGGTTGGCGGCTGAAGCATCGAACGCCTAGCGGCCCGATCCGGACCAAGCCGGCTGGCGTCACCCCACATCGTCAGGCCCGCTGCCCCTTGAGTCGCGCCTCGGCCTTATCCCGGCCGATGAGCCCAAGCAGTGCCTTCAGCTCCGGTCCGTCCTCCAGACCCGTGAGAGCGAGACGCAGCGGATGAAACAGCGCCCGGCCCTTGCGTCCGCTACTGTTCTTCAAGGTGGCGATCCAGGCATCCCAGGTCGCGTTGTCCCACGGCTCTGGCGGGAGCAGCGCCGCGGCCTGGTCGGTGAGGGCCTGATCCTCGATCACGGGATCGATCTTGCCGGCGACGACATTCCACCATGGGCCTGCATCGGCCAGTACGTTGAGATTGCCGCGCACCGCATTCCAGAAATCCTCCCCGCCCCCGATGTCGAGCTGCTCGAGGCGGCCGGCGACGTCCCCGTAGGGCGTGGCGTGGAGCTGACGCGCATTGAGCGCTTTGAGCTCGTCGGCGTCGAAGCGCGCGGGCGCGGTGGAAATTTTCGCGAAGCTGAAGAGCTCGGCAAGGGCATCGAGATTGCGATGGGGCTCGATGGGATCGGAGGTGCCGATGAGCGCGGTATAGCTCGCCAGCGCCATAGGCTCGATGCCCGCCTCGCGCAGGCTCTCGATGGAGAGCGCGCCGAGACGCTTTGAAAGCGCCGCGCCGTCCGCGCCGATCAGGAGGCTATGGTGCCCGAAGGCGGGCGGCTCTTTACCCAGCGCCTCGAAAAGCTGCACCTGCACGCCCGTGTTCGTAACGTGGTCCTCGCCGCGGATCACGTGTGTGATGGCGAACTCCGCGTCGTCGACGACACTCGTGAAAGTGTAGAGGAAGCTTTCGTCGGCGCGGATGACGACCGGGTCGGAAAGCGAGCCGACATCCACCGTCTGGTCGCCGCGGATGAGATCGTTCCAGGAGACGATCGTCGGCAGCGGATTGAGCGTGCCGGCTTCTGAATTGGCAAGGCGGAAACGCCAGTGGGGCCGACGCCCCTCCGCCTCGAAGACCGCCCGCTCGGCATCGGTGAGCTTCAGGCCGGCCCTGTCATAAATGGGCGGCAGGCCGCGGGCGCGCTGACGCTTGCGCTTGCGGTCGAGCTCGTCCTCGGTCTCGTAGCAGGCATAGAGCCGCCCCGCCGCCTTCAGCGCCTCGGCGGCTGCGACGTAACGGCCGGTGCGCTCCGACTGGCGCTCCTCCCGCGTCCATTCGAGGCCGAGCCAGGCGAGGTCGCGGCGGATGCCATCCGCGAACTCGGCCGTCGAGCGCTGCAGATCGGTATCGTCGAGACGCAGCCAAAAATCGCCTCCAGCTTGGCGCGCGAACAGCCAATTGAGCAGCGCGGTGCGCACGTTGCCGACGTGGAGACGCCCCGTGGGGCTTGGCGCGAAGCGGACGGTTACGGTCATGCCTGGAGCGTCACAGTCGTTGAGCGGGTGGACGGCGGGATCAGAGCCGCGCCCGCTATAGAGCCGCGGGGAGCCTTCGTCAAAGCAGGCCTTCCACGGTACGCGAGCATGGGAGGGTTTGGCTCTCCTCGCAACAGAAACGCAAAAGCCCGCCACCGGAGAGACGGGAAATCATCCGGTGCCGAGCCTTTGGGTGTCATCCACGTCTCGCAAGGCTGACGGGCGCGGCGGCTTCAGGCCGCGCCCGTCAGCCAACGCTCACCAATCGACCTGGGCGCGTGCGCCGAAGCCCTTGATCGTGGCGCCGTCGTTGCGGTTGGTGCCGGCGATATTGCCGCCGCCGATATCCGACTGGTTGTAGCTGAACATCAGGCGCGCATTGTCGTTGAGGTGCCAGTTCACACCGAGCTGCCACGTCTTCTGCTCGCCGCACATGGTGCAGGTCGGGATGAGCGCGGCGTTGTCGGAGAGGTTCAGCACGTCATAGCGCGCGGCAAGCTGCCAGGCGCCGTGTCCGCCCTCGAATACCGGATTGAGAACCTGCACGCGGTCGAACGCACCGTTCTTGTAGGGGCGGGTTTCGCCGGTGACGAACCAGCTCCCTTCGACATACCAGCCACGGTAGGTGGAATTGGATCCGGCGAAGATCGGCGACACGTCGCCGTGGAGCTGGGTGTATTCGCCCTGGATCGACCACGGGCCATGCACGTACGCGGCTTCGAGCCCCCAGAACGTATCGCGGTCGAAGATCTGCGGCGTTGCGATGAAGCGGTTCGCCAGATGCAGGTCCGCGCCGCGGGCGCGATAACGGAAGAACTCATCGTTCGCGACAGCGACGTTCGAGCGGTTCTCGGTGGCGCCGGCGCGGTAGCGCCAGCTGCCGCCGAAGTGCAGGACGTGGCCCTCCTCGTTGATGGGAGCGAACGTCGCGCGGGCAGAGCCGGCCTTCACGTCGCGGAACCACGTCTCTTCATTGCTCGTCGTCGGCCCGAAGATGCCCGCCGAAAACGTGTAGTGCTTGTCGGCCCAGATGGCGGCGGCGCCGAGCTGGCGGTCGAGCGCGAATGCCTCGACAAAGGAAGCGCGCTCCAGGAACTCGATGTAGTTCGCGCTCGTCAGGTGCTCGAGGGAGTTGAAGGTCTTGAAGTTACCGAACTGGACGGCGAAGTGCTTGCCCCATCCGGTGTACTTGAAATAGGCGTCCTTCATCGAAACGGCATCGTTCGCGAAGTCGGCTTCGAGGATGTAGTCCACGTCGCCCCAGACCGTACCCTGCACGCCGAGACGGGCGCGTCGCAGTTCGACCGCGCTCACGCTCGGGCTGCCGGTAATGGCACGATCCTGGTTGATCGCGTTGTAGTCGGTGTGGATGCGGCCGCGCACCTTCATCTTGAAGTTGCCGTCCCTGCTGGACAGCTCCGGCGCGCCCTTCCATTTTATCTTGAGATCGTTGTCGCTCTTCGCGGCCTTCTTGGTGGCCTCCACCTCGCGCTGCAGCTCGCGGATCTGCGCCTGCATCGCCTCGAGATCGGCTTCCACCCGGCGCATCCCGTCTGCGTGTGCGCCGAAGGCGGTGGCCATCGTCACCGCGAGAACGCTGCCGACAAACACCTTCCGTCCAGACTTAAGTTTCCAATTCACCTTCGCTCTCCATGTGTGCCCGTTGCCGGGCCTTCGCCTTGGGAGCGCGGAAGGAAGGTGATTCCTAATACAGGTGTGTGTCAGTGAATTTCGTTCAACACCGCATCAATCGTCATACGAATCAGGCGCTTGCCGTCGCGAATAAAAGTTCGACGACACACGGTCTGCGCACGGATGTTGCCGCAAGAGGATCGCGTTATTGCTGTTCGCGGAACCGATTGACGATCGGGTAGCGGCGATCACGACCGAAGTTGCGGGCGGAGATCTTCACCCCGGGCGGCGCCTGCCGGCGTTTGTATTCGGCGAGGTATAACAGCCGCTCCACACGCTTTACCGTCTCCAGTGCATGGCCGCGGGCGACGATGTCGGCGAGCGGCATCTCCTTCTCGACGAGACACGCGAGGATGTCGTCGAGCACGTCATAGGGTGGCAGGGAATCCTGATCGGTCTGGTTCGGTCGCAGCTCCGCCGTCGGCACACGGGTGATGATCGCCTCGGGGATCACCTCGCCCGCGGGGCCCTTGCCGCCCTTCGGCACGTTGAGATTGCGCCAGCGGGAGAGCCGATACACTTCCGTCTTATAGAGATCCTTGATCGGGTTGAAGCCGCCGTTCATGTCGCCATAGAGCGTCGCATATCCGACCGACATCTCCGACTTGTTGCCCGTCGTCACCACCATGCCGCCGAATTTGTTCGACAGCGCCATGAGGATGGTGCCGCGCACGCGCGACTGGAGATTTTCCTCCGTGGTATCGGGCGCGGTGCCGGCAAGCGCCGGTGCAAGACAGGCCGTCAGTCCCTCGACACCCTCCTCGATGGGGAGCGTCATATATTCGACGCCGAGTGCCTTGGCGCACGCGGCTGCGTCGCGGACGCTCTCCTCGGCGGTGTAACGGTAGGGCATCATGACGGTGCGCACACGCGCGGGCCCGAGCGCATCGACGGCGATGGCGGCGACGAGCGCGCTATCGATACCACCGGAAAGCCCAAGGATGACGCCGGGAAAGCCATTCTTGTCCACGTAGTCGCGCAGGCCGAGCACACATGCCTGATAGGCAGCAGCCTCGCCCTCCGCCAGGATTGCGCGCTCGCCGGCGACACAACGCCATCCGTCGTTTCCGCGCTCCCATGTCGTAAGCGCGAGCGCCTCTTCCCAGGCGGGGAGCTGCACCGCGAGGGATTTGTCGGCGTTGAGCACGAAGGAGCCGCCGTCGAATACGAGCTCGTCCTGGCCGCCGACGAGGTTGACGTAGGCGAGAGGCAGGCCGCTCTCGACGACGCGGGAGACGGCGATGTTCATGCGCACATCGGGCTTGGACCAATCGAAGGGCGAGCCGTTCGGAGAGACGAGGATTTCCGTTCCCGTCTCGGCCAGGCATTCGACGACGTCGGGGCCCCAGATGTCCTCGCAGATAGGGACGCCGATGCGTACGCCGCGCACGTTGATGGGGCCGGGCATGGGGCCGGGCACGAACACGCGCTTTTCATCGAAGACGCCGTAGTTCGGCAGATCGACCTTGTAGCGCACCGCTTCAACCGCGCCGTTGTCCAGAAACGCGACGGCGTTGAAGATCTCGTCCCCCTCCCGCCAGACGGTGCCGGCGATCACGGCGGGTCCTTCTCCGAGATCGGCGGCGAGCGTTTCGACGCTCGCCTGCGCTTCGGCGACGAAGGCCGACTTCAACACCAGATCCTCCGGCGGGTAGCCGGTGATGAAGAGTTCTGGAAACACCACGACATCGGCGCCGAGCTCGCCGGCGCGGGCGCGCATCGCACGCAGCTTCGCAATGTTGCCGGCGATATCGCCGACGGTGGGATTGGCTTGGGCCAGCGCGATTTTGAGGATGGACGGCACAGTTTCCGCCTGAGATGGGTTCATGATTTAGCGACTTGATTTAGGGCGCTCGGCCGCCGCGGTCCAGCGGCGTGGTCCGGGCGTCATGCTGGCCGTCGCGGGACTTGGCCTCGTGCGGGCGATGTTCATGCGCGCGGACGGCACGGCATCGAGCTCGGCCTGCGAAACGCCGCGCGGGCGGCGGGGCCACGGCCGCTCCGGGAGCAAACGCCTGGACCGCAATCCTTGCGCACCCTATTCATCAGCTTCAGCGGCGGGCGGGCACATCAGCACTCTGATCGGCGCTCCGGCCCATGGTCTCTTTTCCGGCTCTGAGTGGTCTTCCGACGTGCTCTCGCTCATCACCATCGTCGTCCCGATCTTCGCGCTCATCCTGTGCGGGTTCCTCGCCCGCCGGTGGGACTCGATCGGCGCGGCGGCGGTATCGGAGATCAACAAGTTCGTCGTCTATCTCGCCCTGCCCGCGCTGCTGTTCGACGTGATGGCGAACGCCAGCTGGCAGCAGCTCTACCAGCCGGGCTTCGTGCTCGCGTTCGGGCTCGCGTGCGGCGCCGTCTTCTACGCCAGCGTCGGCATCAGCCTGGTGCTCGGCCGCCCGCTCGCCGACGGCGCGATCGACGGCCTGCTCGGCTCCTATGCCAACACCGCCTATATGGGCTTTCCCCTCTTCATGACGCTCTACGGCGCGGAGGGGCTGGTTCCGGTGACGATCGCCTCGATCCTCACCGTCTGCGTGCTGTTCGCATCCGCTATCGTCCTCATCGAGATCGGCAGCCACGACGAACCTCACCCTCTGCGGCTGGCGCTGAAGGTCGGCGGCGCCCTGATCCGCAACCCGCTGCTCGTGGCGCCCGTGGCCGGGACCATTTACAACGCCACGGGGCTTCCCGTGCCGCAGGCGGCGGAGACCTTTTTGAAGCTTCTGGGTGGAGCGGCGAGCCCGGCGGCGCTCGTCGTCATCGGGCTGTTTCTGGCGAGCCGGCATCCGGTCTCCAAGCGCGAAACGGGCAGCGCCGTGGCGTTGAGCGCGGTGAAGCTGATCGTTCACCCCGCGCTGACGTACGCCATTGCCCTGGCGCTCTCCGTGCCCTCGAAGCTGGCAGTGATGGCTGCCCTTCTCGCCGCGCTGCCGACGGGAACCGGGCCTTTCATGCTGGCCGAGCTCTACCGGCGTCCCGCCGCCGTCACTTCGGCGGCCATCCTGATCTCGACCCTCGCCTCGCTGCTGACGCTGCCAGCGGTCATGCTGCTGCTCGGGGTCGAGGCGATGGTGCCCCGACCCTGAACTCGCGATCGAGCCCGCTAATGGCGCGTGTCAGCCCACCGCGGTGAGCGGCGCGGGTGCGCGCAGCGCCTCCTCGCGCTCCTGCTTCAGCCTCTCGGCGATCAGGAAAGCGAGTTCCAGCGCCTGATCGGCATTGAGGCGCGGATCGCACAGCGTATCGTAGCGGTCGCTGAGCTGCGCCTCGGAGATGTTGGCCGCCGCGCCGCCGATGCACTCGGTCACGGGCGAGCCGGTCATCTCCACGTGGATGCCACCGGCATGGGTGCCCTCGGCGCGGTGCACGTCGAAGAAGCTCTCGGCCTCTTTCAGGATGCGGTCGAAGGGCCGCGTCTTGAATCCGCCGGCGGCGCTGATGGTGTTGCCGTGCATCGGATCGCACGACCATACGACCACGCGGCCGTCGCGCTTCACCGCCCGCACCAGCGCCGGCAGGTGCTTTTCGACCTTGTCGTAGCCGAAACGGCAGATCAGCGTCAGGCGGCCCGGCTCGTCGGTCGGGTTCAGGATGTCGATGAGGCGCAGGAGACCGTCGGCGTCGAGCGACGGGCCAACCTTGATGCCGATCGGGTTGCGGATGCCACGGCAGAATTCGACGTGGGCATGGTCGGGCTGGCGCGTGCGGTCGCCGATCCACAGCATATGGCCCGACGTTGCATAGGGCGCCTGGCTGCCGCCGGCCTCGTCCCGGCGCACCAGGGCCTGCTCGTAGCCAAGCAACAGCGCCTCGTGGCTGGTGTAGAAGGTGGTCCGGCCCAGCGCGGGTACGGTGTCTGCCGAGACGCCGCACGATTCCATGAAGCGCAGCGCCGTGTGGATCTGCTCGCCCATCTCGCGGTATTTCAGCGCGAACGGGCTCTTATTCTCAAAGTCGAGCAACCAGCGCAGCACGTTGTCGAGGCTGGCATAGCCGCCCTCGGAGAACGCGCGCAGAAGGTTCAGCGTCGCCGCGGCCTGGCGGTACGCCTGGAGCTGGCGGCCGGGATCGGGTATGCGCTCGGCTTCGGTGAAGCCGCCGCCGTTGATGATGTCGCCGCGGTAGCTCGGCAGCTCAATGCCGTCGCGCGTCTCGGTGGGCGAGGAGCGCGGCTTGGCGAACTGGCCGGCGATGCGGCCGACCTTCACCACCGGCACGCCGCCGGCATACGTCAGGACCACCGCCATCTGCAGGAAGACGCGGAACAGCTCGCGGATGTGGTTGGCGCCGTGCTCGGCGAAGCTCTCGGCGCAGTCGCCGCCCTGCAACAGGAAAGCGTTGCCGGCCGCGACGTCCGCCAGGGACCGCTTCAGCTTGTCCGCCTCCCCGGCAAAGACCAGCGGTGGGAAGGAGGCGATCTTGGCCTCGACATCGGCCAAGGCTGCCTTGTCCGGGTAATCCGGCACCTGAACGATCGGCTTGCCCCTCCAGCTATCCGGGGACCACACTGCCGCCATTTCAAACACTCCTTCAGCGCCAGCGCGGTAACGCAAGCGCATCGCTTTTTCGGGCATTATGCCAGTAGTCGCAGCATATAAGCTACCCCGGGCTGCATGACTAGCGTCCGGGTATTCCACCGTTGCATAGGTCGATGAGCAAGCCAATGGGCACCCGCGAGCCATCGTTCACCTTCGGGATCGAAGAGGAGTACCACCTCGTCGACCTCGTCAGCCGCGGCTTTGCCTCGGCCCCGGCAGCGCTCATGCGGGAGTGCGAAAGCGCGCTCGGCCCGCAGGTCGCGCCGGAGTTCTTTCGCTCCCAGATCGAGATCGGCACGGAGCCGCACCGGGATTTCACGGAAGCCCGGCGGGAGCTGGCGGGGCTGCGCCGCTCCATTGCCGACATCGCCGGCCGCTACGCCATGGCCCCGATCGCGGCTTCGACCCATCCCTTCGCGGACCGCTCCAGCCTCGAGACGACGCCCAAGCCCCGGTACCAGTCGCTGGCGGAGGACTTCGGCGGGATCGGCCGGCGGCTCGCCATCTGCGGCATGCACGTGCACGTCGCTATCGAGGACGAGGACCTGCGCGTCGATCTGATGAACCAGGTGCGCTACTTCCTTCCGCACCTGCTCATGCTCTCGACCTCATCGCCCTTCTGGCAGGGGGAAGACACCGGCCTCAAGAGCTATCGCCTCGCCGTCTTCCACGAGCTGCCGCGGACCGGTCTGCCGCAGCGGTTCGAAAGCTTTGCGGAGTATCAGCGCACCGTGGACGTGCTGGTGCGCAACGGCGTCATCGAGGACGCGAGCAAAGTCTGGTGGGATCTGCGGCCCTCGGCACGCTTCCCGACGCTGGAGATGCGCGTCACCGACGTGTGCACGCGACTCGACGATGCCATCTCCATCGCCGCGCTCTACGCCTGCACGTTGCGCATGCTCTACCGCTTGCGCCGCTCGAACCAGAAGTGGCGCTCATACCCCGCCTTCCTCGTCGAGGAGAACCGCTGGCGCGCACAGCGGTATGGTGTCAGCGAGACGCTGTTCGACTTCGGCAAAGGCACGCTGGTTCCGTTCGCCACGCTCGTCGATGAGCTGCTCAGCCTCATCGCGGAGGATGCGGCGGCGCTCGGGTGTGAAAAGGAAGTGAGGCACGCGCTCACCATCGCGACCGGGGGCACCAGTGCGGACCGGCAAGTGGCCCGTTACCGCGAGCTGGTCTCGGCAGGCGCCGATAAGGAAGCGGCGCTGATCGGCGTGGTCGACGGGCTCATCGCGGAGACCGTCGCCGGCTGCACGTGAGGATCGGCCCGGCGGGGAATGGGACTCGTTACTTGCCGACGCTGCTCGTCTCGACACCGAGCACGCGGTCGATGAAGTCGCCATGCTCGCGCACGAAGCCGGCGCGCAAATGGGTGCCATCGCGGTAGACCATCGTTCCATCGGCAAGCTCGCCGTTGCAGGTCGCGTCGCCGCACAGCGACGGCATGGGGTCGACCACGCTGGCTCCCGCATTGCGTGCGATCTCGCGAAGCCGCGCATTGATCGGTCCCAGGATCGCATCGAACCGTGCGCGCCCGATCTGCTGGGGGACGACGGATATCTCACCATCGAGCGAACGGCGCACGAAGGAGACGGGCGAGAGCATCATCCCGGAAGGAATGTTCAGCACTAGCCACACCGTCTTGCCGTTCCGGGTGAAGCCGCGCAGCATTTCCTCGAGCGCGGCATAGGCGGTATTGCGCCGTTCCACGCTGGCGGCCCCGGGCGTGAAGTAGCTGATCCATGCCGCCGCGATGACGACCGTCTTGACGTTCGGATCCTTCGCGATCTCGACGGAGGCTTCGGCAAATCCAATGCAATGGGGACGGGCAGCGACGGTGAAGCCCGGGATGGGCGCGCATCCGCCACGCGTGGCGAACTCGACCGATGGCCTTTCCGACTGCGATTTCCAGATGCGTTCGAGGCGAGGCCAATACTGCTCCATGTTGCTGTCGCCGATGAACAGTACCTTATCGGTGCTGCCCAGGCCGGCCCCGAAGCGTGTCCGGAACAACTCGTTTCCATGGTAACTGGCGGCGAGGTCGCTCGGAAATCCCCAGTCCTCGGCCGCAAACGCGTACTGGCGCACGCGCGCCCCGTCGTTATGCGGCGCCACGAACTCGTAGCGAGCCGCCAGTCCCACGCCCGCAAGGACCACCGACATTGCCAGGAGCGCCGGCGCATGACTTGCCCGCGGCGCCAGCCGGATCGGCCGCTCGATGAAGCGGTAGGTGGCAAAGGCGAGCAGGAGCGCTGCGGCGAGACAGAGCGCCGTGGTGGTCCAATCGTCCTGCAATCGGAGGATGTTCCTGTAAGACAGCAGCGGCCAGTGCCACAGGTAAAGCGCGTAGCTGATAAGGCCGATACCGACCATCGGCGGCGAGGAAAGCAGGGCGCGATTGAGATAAGCGCCCTGCCCCGCCAGGATTACAAGCATGGCGCCGAGCGTCGGTACCACACCCCACCAGCCGGGATACAGGAGCTTGTCATCGAAGAGCGTCACGGCGCAGAGGATCAGCGCGAGACCGAGGCAGGAAGCAATGTTGGCCAGCGTCTCGCGTGCGGGCATCGCCGTGCCAGCCAGCGCGCGCACGCGTTGCTCGATGTCATCTGCGTGCATGAGCACGAGCGCCAGTAGTCCACCCGCCGAGAGCTGCCACACGCGGTTCTGCGGGAGAAAGAACGCCGAAGCCGGGTTCTTGCCCAGTGCGTGCAACCCCGAGGCGAAGGAACTCACCGTCAACAGAGCGAACATGATCAGCAATTGGCGGTGCGTGCGCGCCAAAAGGATCAACAGTGGCCAGACGAGATAGAACTGCTCCTCCACCGACAGCGACCAAAGATGCAGCAGCGGCTTATGGTCGGCCGAGGCGTCGAAGTAGCCGGCCTCGCGCTTCAGCGCCACGTTGATGACGTAGACCGCCCCCGCGGTGAGGTGCTTGCCGAGGGCTTTGAATTCGTTCGGCAGCAGATAGAACCACCCGAGGGCAAACGTCGCCAGCAGTACCACGATGAGCGCGGGGAACAGACGGCGGATGCGGCGCGCGTAGAAGTCGATCAGCGAAAACGTACCGCTGAAGCGCGCATCGACGATGATCGTCGTGATGAGAAAACCGGAGATGACGAAGAAGACGTCGACACCCACGAAGCCGCCGCGCACAGCGGCTGGGACCGCGTGATAGGCGATCACGCTCAGCACGGCGATGGCGCGCAGCCCGTCGATATCGGAACGGTAGCGTATGGCTCCCCGCATCCGGCTCGCCGCACGACGCGAAGAGCCGTCCCCATCGAACCTATAGATACAGACCCGGATGCTTATCGCCGAACGATGCGCCTCTCTTGAGGCAGATCCACAGGTTGATAGGCTAAATCGCAGGCCTGCATCGGCCAGCGGTCAGCGTCTGCACGTCGACGGGTGCGAGGCAGGGTTAACCCGGGGCGGCGGAGCCACCCAAAGTTGCAAGGCTCAAAGTGCGGCCTGCATGCCGCCGTCGACGGCCAGCTCCGCGCCGGTGATGAAAGCGCTTTCGTCGGAGGCAAAGAACAGCACCGCGCGCGCTACATCCTCGCCGGTGCCGAAGCGGCGCAGCGGCGTCTGTTCCAGCAGCGCCTTCGAAAATGCCTCGATGCGCAGGACGCGCTCGGTCAACGCCGTCTCGATGAAGCCGGGCGCCAGCGCGTTCACGCGGATGCCGAATGGCGCGTACTCGACGGCGAGGCCACGCGTCAGTGCCGAGATCGCGCCCTTCGTGGCGCCATAGGCCGCCAACGTGCGCATGCCGCGATGGCCCATGATCGAGGCTAGGTTGACGAGCGAAGCACACCCCGACGCTTTCATCAGCGGGAAGGCGTCGCGCGCGATGCGGATGATGCCGTCGAGATTGACTTCCCGCAGGCGCACCCAGTCGGCATCCGTCATGTTGCGGAAGTCGGTGCGCACATTGATGCCTGCGTTGTTGACGACGACATCGAGGCGGCCGTGCTGCTGCTCGATGGTACGCATCAGCGCGGTCACATCCTGGCCGCGCGAGACATCGACGGCCATCGCGGATGCCTTGAGGCCTTTGGCGAGCAGGTCCGCCGCGGCCTTCTCCGCCCCCTCGCCGTCGGCGTCGGTGATGTAGACGTGCGCGCCTTCGGCGGCGAACAGGTCGGCGGTTGCGAGACCGATGCCCGCGGCCGAGCCGGTAATGAGCGCAATCTTGTCCTTCAAGCGAGACATTGAAAACTCCAGGTGGCAGTTGCGCAGTGGATCAGCCGGCCGCTTCCGTGGGCGCGATCCATTTCTCGCGCATGGTGACGAACTCCTCCGCGGCTGTCGGGTGCAGCGCCATGGTGTTGTCGAAGTCGGTCTTGGTGACGCCGAGGCGAAGCGCGACCGCGGCCATCTGGATGATCTCCGCCGCCCCCTCGCCCACCATGTGGCACCCGATGACCTTGTTGCTGTCGCCGTCGACGAGCAGCTTCATGAAGATGCGCTCGTCGCGGCCGGAGAGCGTCGCCTTCATGGGCCGGAAGGACGCCTTGTAGACATCGAGCGTGCTGCAACGCTCCGTGGCGAGATGCTCGGGCAAGCCGACGCTCGCGATTTCGGGCGTTGAGAATACCGCGGTGGGGATGAGCGTGTGCTCGATGATGCGCGGTTTGCCGCCGAACTCAGTGTCGGCGAAGGCGTGCCCTTCGCGGATCGCCACCGGCGTGAGCGCGGCGCGGTCGGTCACGTCGCCGACGGCGAAGATGCTGTCGACCGAAGACTTGGAATATTCGTTGACGACGACATTGCCATTCCAGCCAAGCTCGACGCCGATCTTATCAAGCCCCAGGCCCGCGGTGTTGGGCGTGCGGCCGATGGCGAACATGATCTGCTCGGCGCTCAGCGTCTTGCCGTTCGAAAGATGTCCCACCAAACCGTCGGCCGTCTTCTCGATACGCTCGAAGATGGCGCCGTAGGAAAAGCGGATACCGCGGGTCTCATAGGCGGCGATCAGGCGGTCGCGCAAATCCTCGTCGAAGCCGCGCAGCACCTTGTCGCCGCGGTAGAGGATGGTGGTATCGACGCCGAGCCCTGCAAAGATGCCGGCGAACTCGATTGCGATGTAGCCGCCGCCGGCAACAATGATGCTCTTTGGCAGGCGCGGCAGGTCGAACGCCTCGTTGGAGGTGATGACGTGCTCCAGCCCTTCGATCTGCGGGCCGAGCGAGGGCGTCGATCCGGTGGCGACAAGGATTTTTCCCGCCGTGAGCGTACGGCCGGACTTTGCGAGGCGCACGGTGTGCGGCCCTTCCAGGGTTGCGCGCTCGGGGATCAGGTCGACCTCCGCGTTTGCGAGCGTCGAGCCATAAGCGGCTTCGAGGCGCATCAGCTCGCGGTTCTTGGCGGCAACGAGGGAGGGCCAGTCGAACGACGTCTCGCCCACGGTCCAGCCGAACCCGGCGGCGTCTTCGAACTCATGCGCGAATCGGCTGGCATAGACGAGAAGCTTCTTCGGCACGCAGCCGCGGATCACGCAGGTGCCGCCGACGCGGTACTCCTCCGCGATCGCCACGCGGGCGCCATAGCCGGCGGCGATGCGCGCGGCGCGCACGCCACCCGACCCAGCGCCGATAACGAAGAGATCAAAATCGAATTCGGACATAGACGACGGCTTCACACTTCAAGGGGCGAGAAACGCGGGAGGCAGGGGATTGAGGATTATTCCTTGGCGCCTTCAATAACCTTCTGGCTGTACTTCATACCGATCTGTGCTCCAGCCTGCATCAGTGCCGGCATCGCTTCGATGAATTTCTGCCCTGTTGGTGACTGATAGAAATCAGTCACCGCTTCCAGCTCCTCCACCGTGAAGCGCTGCGCGTAAACGACGGCGAAATCGTCTATCATCGCGTCGCGATACGACATCAGCCGCTTCAACTGGCCGTCGAACACATCGCTCAGCTTATCGGCGTCGGGACCCTTGCGGGCGTCGCTGGCGCCTTTGCGAAAGCCTTGTCCCATGGCGGCGACCATGCCGTCCATCTGCTTGGTGACGCCGGTCACCTCCATGAGCTTCTTTGCGGCTGCTATGCGGGCCGGATCAACGGGCGCGGCGTCCTCGGCGACCGCGCCGCCCGCGCACAACAGCAACAACGCCAGGCTGGCCGCGGCGGACACCAGTGCGGTCCGCAAAGCACCCGCGTGCGCGATCATGGCAGCTCCCCCTCTTCGGCACCGATGACGGTGATGCCGTCGCTGCCCGCGATGATCGCGAGATCGGCGATGCCGATAAAAAGTCCGTTCTCCACCACACCCGGGACGAGCTTAAGCGCTTCGTCAAGCTCCTCGGGCGCATCGATGCTGCCGAAGTGGCAGTCGAGGATGAAATTGCCGTTGTCGGTGATGAACGGCTTGCCGTCCGTCAGCGTGCGCAAGCGCAGCTCGCCTTCGCATCCTGCATCCGCCGCGAGCGCGGTGATCATGTTGCGCGTGGCGGCAAGGCCGAAGGGCACCACTTCCAGCGGAAGCGGAAAAGCGCCGAGCGTCGTCACCTGCTTGGAGGCGTCGGCGATGACGATCATGCTGGCTGAGGCGGTGGCGACGATCTTCTCGCGCAGGAGCGCGCCGCCGCCACCCTTGATCAGCCGCAGCGCGCCGTCGAGCTCATCGGTTCCGTCGACGGTGAGATCGAGAAACTGCTGCTCATCGAGGGTGGACATCGGGATGCCCAGCGCTTCGGCCTGTGCCTGGGTGGCCTGGGAGGTCGCGACACACACCACCTTGAGCCCGCCGGCCACCCGGCGGCCGAGCGCGTCGACGAACTTTGCCGCCGTCGAGCCGGTTCCCAGACCGACCCGCATGCCATCCTCTACGTATCGGAGCGCCTGCTCCGCCGCCGCAACTTTGAAGGCATCCTGACCCATGGCCGTCCCGCTCTCCCCACGCTTGCTGCCTGGCGCTGCCGTACGCGCACCGCGCGCCGGAAGCAAGGACGGTTGTTGGGAGGCTCTAGAGACCGCCCATCAGGGTGTACTTCGTCTCAAGGAACTCTTCGATGCCGTGGTGGGACCCCTCGCGGCCGATACCGCTCTCCTTGAAGCCGCCGAAGGGAGCGATCTCGGTGGAGGTGATGCCCTCGTTCACGCCGACGATGCCGTATTCCAGCGCCTCGGCAATGCGGAAGCAGCGCCCCATATCGCGCGAGAAGAAATACGCCGCCAGTCCGAAGGGCGTGTCGTTGGCCATGCGTAGGGCCTCCGCCTCGTCGGAGAAGCGGAACAGCGGCGCCACAGGGCCGAAGGTTTCCTCGTGGGCGATGCGCATCTTATCGGTTGCGCCGGTGAGCACCGTCGGCTCGAAGAAGTTGCCGCCGATGGGGGCGACCTTGCCGCCGGTGACGATCCTGGCGCCGTGCGTAACCGCGTCGGCCACGTGCGCCTCGACCTTCTTTACCGCATCGCGGCTGATCAGCGGGCCGACGGTGACGCCGGTCTCCAGACCGGGCCCTACCTTCAGCTTGCGGACCGCGGCTACCAGCTTCTCCGTGAACGCTTCGTAGACGCCGTCCTGCACCAGGATGCGGTTGGCGCACACGCAGGTCTGGCCCGCATTGCGGAACTTCGATGCCATCGCTCCGGCGACGGCGCGGTCGAGATCGGCGTCGTCGAAGACGATGAAGGGTGCGTTGCCGCCCAGCTCCATGCCGACGCGCTTCACCGTGCTCGCGGCCTGGCGCATCAGGATCTTGCCGACCTCGGTGGAGCCGGTGAACGTGATCATGCGCACGAGCGGGCTTTCCGTCAGCGCGCGGCCGACAGGCACCGGATCCTTGGCGGTGACGACGTTGAACACACCCTTCGGTACGCCGGCACGCTGCGCCAGCTCGGCAAGGGCGAGTGCGGAGAGCGGCGTATCCTCCGCCGGCTTGACGATGACGGTGCAGCCCGCAGCCAGTGCGGGCGAAACCTTGCGCGTGATCATCGCGGAGGGGAAATTCCACGGCGTGATGGCGCCGACGACCCCTACGGGCTGCTTGGTGACGAGGACGCGCGCGTCCTGTTTATGCGTCGGGATGATCTCGCCGTAGATGCGCTTTGCTTCCTCGGCGAACAGTTCGACGTAGGCGGCGCCGTAAATGATCTCGCCGCGCGCCTCGGCAAGCGGCTTGCCCTGCTCCTTGCTCAAAAGCAGCGCCAGCTCATCGGCGTTCTCGACGATCAGCTCGTACCAGCGGCGGATGATGCGGGAGCGCTCCTTGGCGAGCAGCTTCGACCAGGCGGGGAAGGCGCGGTGGGCGGCCTCGATCGCCATGTCGGTCTCCGCGGCGCCAAAGTCGGGCACGCGCGCAATCTCCTCGCCCGTCGCCTTGTCCGTCACCGCCATCCCCGGCGACCCGACCCAGGCGCCGTCGATGAAGGCTTGCGTCCTGAGGAGGGTAATAACCTTTTTGTCCATGGCGGCACCGGCTAGCAACAGTAGGGCGGAATTCCATTGTCTAAGATGCACCCCCGGGGGTTTCAAGCTAGACAGCCCCGTCGCTTCGCCGCACCGGCGCGCAAACGCCAGCCGAGGACACATGCCCGATCTCACTCTCGTCTTCGATCTCGACGGCACGCTCGTCGATACGGCGCCCGATCTCATCGCTTCGACGAACCACGTGCTGGACCACCTTGGGCTGCCGCACGTGGATGCCCAGACCCTGCGGCCGTTCGTCGGTCATGGGGCTAAGCACATGATCGAGAAGGCGATCGGCGCCGCCGGCGAGGACCTGACACCCGCCGAGCACGAGGATCTTCTGCGGCTTTACCTCGATTTCTACGGCGATCACATCGCCGATGGCAGCCGGCCCTTCGAGGGTGTGGTGCCGCTGCTGGAGCGGATGCAGCGCCAAGGCGTGCGCATGGCCGTGTGCACCAACAAGATGGAGGGAATGTCGCGGCTGCTGCTCGATGCGCTGGATATGACGCGCTACTTTAATGCCGTCGCCGGCCGCGACACGCTCTCCGCCGCCAAGCCGCACCCCGATGCGCTACTCGGCACCATCTCGCTCGCGGGCGGAGACAGATCGCGTGCCATCATGGTCGGCGACAGCGGCGTCGACATCGCCACTGCCAAGGCGGCGGGCGTGCCGGTCATCGGCGTGAGCTTCGGCTACACGGAAACGCCCGTGGGAGATTACGGTCCCGACGTGGTCATCGACCACTACCGCGAGCTGGAGCCGGCCATTGCCAGCATCCTGGCGATGGCGGCGTAGCGCTCGGAGGGCTTCTCCCTCAATCAGCCCGACGCACTTTCCTTGTGCGGCCAGAGCCGTCGCCCGACCAGGATCGTCGCTGGAAGGAAAACAAGATCTGCGAGCAGCGAAGCGAGCAACGTGAAGCCGCATACGAGGCCGAAGCTGCGCAGCGATGGAAGATCGGAAAACACCGTCACGCCGAGACCGAAGGCCAGCACGATCGTCGTCAAGATAATTGCCGGCCCCACCAGCACGCGGGCCCGGCGAATGGCCTGCTCCGCTGTCCCGCCCTTGCGCTCCTCCAGTTGCAGGCGATTGAGGAAGTGTATGAGCGCATCGATCCCGAGACCGAAGACCACCAGCAGCGCCACCACGGACGCGAACTCCAGGCCCGCATCGTCAGCCCATAGCAAGGCTCCCGACGCCAACACGGGAAATAGTCCTGGAAGCAGGCTGATGACGGCGACGAACGGAGAACGGAAAGCCATGCCCAGCAGAACGCCCGCGAAGGCGACGCAAATGGGAATGCTTTCCTTCAACTGATCGATCATGCGGGCGCTGTTGCGGGCTGCCACCGCCGGCAATCCCGTAACGGAGATTTCAAAGCCCGGATTGGCGGCGCGAACGGGATCGAGCGAACGGTCGATTTTCTCCACCACGGGCAGGATATGGCTGGAATCGACGTCGGGGAGACGTCCCGTCACGAGCACGGCGTTCTTCTCTTCGGCGACGAACCGGCGCACCAAATGCTCCGGCAGATACCCGACGAACTTCTCGATCGTCTCGATGCGGTCGTCGCCAGCATCGTGCAGCCAGCGCCTCAGGCTCTCGAGCGACCAGACGTTGCCAAGGCCTGCTTCCTTCTCGAGCGCATTGTGCACCTGGCCGATCACCGCAAGCGTTTGCGCGGAGTAAAGCGGCGTGCCGTCATGCCATTCGATCATGACGTGCACGGGATTGGCACCCGTCAGCTTTTGATCGATGCGACCGGTCGCGGCGAGGGCCTGTTCGCGATCCGGAACCTGGTCGGCCAACCTGTACCTGGTCGGCAGATCTACGAACGCCGCCCCGAACATGGCGAACATCACGAGACCGACGGCTGAATAAAAATAAGGGTGCAAGGTTACACGGTCGACGATCGCGCCGACGATGCCGCCGAGCCCGTCCATCAGCGCATCGGCCGGCGTGCGGTCCCTGGCCAGCGTATCCTCGTTGCGGATGAACTCGACCGCGAGGATCGGCAACACCAGGATCACGGCAACGAACGACACCAGAACGCCGATTGCACCGGCCATTCCGAACGTGCGGATCAGGCCGGATTCGGAGAGCAGAAGCGCAAGAAAGGCCAGCAGCGCGACACCGTGCGCAAGCACGCAGGCCGGCCCGACGATGGTGATTGCAAATTTGACGGCCTGATACTTGTCGTCCCCTTCCCGCAGCCGGATGCGGATAGCCGAGACCATCTGCATGCTGTCGGCAAACCCCATCACCATGATGAGCGGGGTCATGACATTGAGGAACAGGTTGAGCTTGAATCCGAGCCACCCGAGAATTCCGAGCGACCAGATCACGGCCAGCACCGGCGGCAGCGCCGCCACCAGCATCAGCGACACACGGCGGAAGAAGATGACGGCGATAACGGCGCCGAACAGCAGCCCGAGGCCATTGTACAGGATCTGATCGCGCTCGACCGCATTACGGATTTCCAGCTGCATGACGGGCGCGCCCGTCGTCTTCGCCGTCAAACCGGTGTCCTTCAGCTGCTCGTCGATGACAGCGTGGATGTTGCCGATGACAACTTTGGCGGTTTCTTTCTTCACCACCTTGCGATCGAGGGCGATGATGATCATCGCCAGCTGACCGTCATCGGAGAGGAACTTGCCCTTGACGATGTCGTTGCTCTTGAGCGCAGCGATCATCGCGTCGTAGGCGGGGCCGTCCTCCGGCATTTCGTCCGGCACGAGCGGCGCGGCATACCCTGTCGCGTCGGGCTTTCCTCGTGCCGAAAGCATCGACACGAGCCCGGACACGCCATCGACGAGTTGCAGCTCGGTCGTCAGGCTCCCGAACGCCTCGAGCTGCTTGCGCTTCAAGAGGTCGTGTCCCTCGACGACGACGAGAACGTCGTACTCGCTCGAGGGAAACCGCCGGTCGATGGCCTCGTAACGGCGGAACTCCTCGGTGTTCGTGCGGAACAGCTCGGCCAGCGAGTCATCGACCTGCAGCTTCAGCAGCCCCATCACACCGAGCACCGTGGCGATGGCGATCAGTGCGCCAACCAAAAGCGGCGCGCGCAGTCCGACGAAGCCCAGACGCTCCAGCCCAAACGAAAACACGGAGTTCCGGTGATCGTCCTCGGCCATATTCCCCCCGTCAGCGCGATTCCTGCCGGCTTTCGCCTCGCAGCGCGGTTTCGATCTTTATATGTCTCGCACGACCGCCGCGTGCCACACGGAATCGGCTCACGTGGCCCGATGGTTGCATTTGCGGCACGGGCTGTGAAGAGCCCCCGCCGCGAGACTTTTCTGGAGGTGCCGGCGCCCCAATATGGCCCTATGTGAAGCGTCATTATCCGCCCATTCCTGCCACCGGATGGTTCCATGCCGCCGCCAACTGCGCCCGAGCTGACGAACGTGTGCCCTCATCGGCGCAGGGGAGCGTTGCAGTGGCGCCACGCTCTCGTTCTCGCATTTTCGGCACTACTGGCGTTTGCGGCACCCTCAGTGGCACGCGCGATCCAGCAGCAGGCTCCGAACAGCAGGGTCGTGCTGGACCTGCCGCCGGACTACGTCCCCTCCCCCCTCTTCTCCGGTTTCCAGAACGAAACGACGGGCGCCTCCTACGTCATCCTGGAGGCGCCGGCCGCCGAGTACGACAAGATGGCGCAGGGCTTCACGGCCGAGGAGCTCGCCAAGCGCGGGATCACAGACGTTACGAAAGGCAGCCTGCCGCGGAGCGATGCGCACATCTATATGCGTGCCAAGCAGACATCGGAGGCGGGCACGTACGGCAAGTTCTTCGTGCTCTTCCGCTCCGCCGATCAGACGGTGCTCGTATCGGTCAACGTGCCCGAGCATGCGCTCTCCGACGGAAGCGTGAAAGTCCAGGACATCGAGAAGGTTCTGGCGACGGCGAAGACCACCGAGAAACCCGCGGTGCGCGATCTGTTCGAGCTGTCCTATCTCGGACCGTTCAAGGAGGCGGGCCGCATCGTAGGCACCAGCAAGGTCTATACCCTCGACGGACGGCTGGAGCCGGAGCGGGCGGGTGAGACGCGTTCGGCCTTCATGGTCGCGCCTTCGATCGACAAGCGCGCGGTCACCGAGCCGGAGAAGCAGGCGGTAGCGTTGCTGGGCAGCCTTCCGGGCTTCAAGGATTTCAAGCCGGGCAAGCCGCGCGCCATCCGCATCGGAGGGCTCGACGGCGTCGAGGTCGAAGCGGACGCGGTCGATGCAGATGACGGCCGTCCGATCCATCTCTATCAGGCGATGCTGCTGGGCACGGGCGGCGGCTATTTCCGGCTGATCGGCATAGCGACGCCCAAGGACGCGCCCGCCATCACGCCGGAGTTTCCCAAGATCGCCCGCTCGTTCTCGCTACTGCCTTGAGAGGATGCCGGACGGCGCGGTGAATCCGGTCCCGCCCGCCGCGGGCGTAAATCCTGAGGATGCCGGCGGCCTGCCCACCGCCCCCTCTGCCGGATGCCTTGACAGTCGAGGCCGCAGCCTCGCATAAGTGCCGCCCGGATCGGCGTGGTGCTTCGGCACCGGACCGCGGTATTTTTCCGGCAGGGCGGGCGGTTAGCTCAGCGGTAGAGCACACGCTTCACACGCGTGGGGTCATAGGTTCAATCCCTATACCGCCCACCATTATTCCACTCACACGCTGAAGCGCTCCGCGGGGGCGGCACCTTGCCGGGTCGCCGTCACAATGACGCGACAGCATTCCATCAAGAAGCGATTTGCCCTGAGGTTCGCCGAAGACGGCCCCGCTCGACTACGCGCGGCGGCGCGCAGGCGTGCTCGCGACCTCCAGCCGGAAGCCGTCGAGGAGCATGTTGAGCTCCATCGTCTTCTCCGCCAGCGAATGACTTGCCGCCGTCGCCTGCTCCGCCATGGCTGCGTTCTGCTGCGTCACGCGATCGATCTCGCTCACCGCGCCGTTCACCTCCTGCAGCGCCTGCACCTGCTGGTGCGCGCCGTTGGCGATGTCGGCCACGACGCCGTTGATGTCGGCAACCTGCTCCACGATGCGCTCGAACGCGCTGCCCGTCTGCCCGACGAGATCGACGCCCGATTTCACCTGCGTCGCCGAGGTGGAGATGAGCGACTTGATCTCCTTGGCGGCATCGGCCGAACGCTGGGCAAGAGCGCGCACCTCGGAAGCCACCACCGCGAAGCCGCGGCCCGCTTCGCCCGCGCGGGCTGCCTCCACGCCGGCGTTGAGCGCGAGCAGGTTCGTCTGGAAGGCGATCTCGTCGATCACCCCGATGATGCGGCTGATCTGCTCGGAAGATCTGTCGATGCTGCCCATGGCTTCGATCGCGGCCCGCGCAACCGTGCCGCCGCGCTCCGCGTCGCCCTTGGCCGTCGCCACAACGTTGCGCGCGTGCGCGGCGCCCTCGGCGGCGTTCTTCACCGTGGTGGTGATTTCCTCCAGCGCCGCCGCCGTTTCTTCGAGGCTTGCGGCCTGACGCTCGGTACGCTGCGAAAGATCGTCGGCAGCGGCGGAAATTTCGCGCGTGCCCGACGAGATGACCTGGGCGTTCTGGCGGATCGTCGCCATCGCGCGCTGGAGCTTCGTCACCGTCGTATCGAAATCGGCCTTGAGCTTATCGAACTCGGGGGCAAGCGGCTGATCGATGCGGGTGCAGAGATCTCCGGCGGCGAGACGCTCCAGGGCGTCGGTCAATGCCTGCAGCGCCGCGGACTGATTGCGCTCGGCCTCGAGCCGCGCTGCCTCGGCGCTCTGGCGCTTCTCCTCGAGCGCCTCCAGATAGGTTGAAATCGCAAGATCCATGTCGAGCATCGCCGCCTTGACGAGCGCTGCGACCGCCTCCGACATGCCGCGCGGATTGGGGCGTGCCAGCTGCAGCAGCGTCGGCCAACGGTCGGCAATGACGGCGTGGATGATCTGCTCGGTGATGAGCGCGTAGCCCCCGATATACCACCGCGGCTCGAGGCCCAGCCGGGCGTGCGTGTGCCCGATGGTGCGCACGCGCTTTGCATATTCGGCGCCGAACTGCGCCGTCGCGAGCTCGCGCCAGTGTTCGGCCTGTTTGCTCCTGGCGGCGGCCATTTGCCTGCCGTCCGTGAAAAAGTTCGCGGTGGTCGAAAGATGGCGGACTTTTTC
>Ga0180221_1000905_pt1 | contig 22421 bp, 23 predicted proteins | sample eDN5th37CKraftMG_FD_151339 | JGI IMG/M metagenome (GOLD analysis project Ga0180221, IMG submission 151339) | Enriched Miracle-Growth compost microbial communities from Emeryville, California, USA - eDNA 5th pass 37_C Kraft MG (version 2) (version 2) ...
CGCGCCACGGGCAGGGCGGCGGGGACACCGTGCTGGCCGCGCTCGCCGCGCGGCTCCAGGCGGCCCTGCCGCGCGGCTGCGAGGCGGGACGCGTCGACGGGGACCGGTTCGCCGTCCTCGCCACCCTGCCCGCGATGGACGACATCACGGCCGCCGCCTCCGCGGACGCCCTGCGACAGCACCTGCTCGGCGAGCTCGCCACGCCTCCCGAGGGCGTCGAGCGGGCGCTGTGGCCGACGCTCCACTCGGCGGTCGTGTGGTCGGTCGCCGGGGCCGGCAACCCCGACGAGCTGATCCGCGAGGCCGAACGGCGCCTCCTGCGGTCGGCGGCGGGGCTCGCGCGGGCGTCGTGACCGGCGTCGTGCCTACGGTGGGGCATGGCACACGACCGCCGCCGGACGAGCCCCCGCCGGATCACCGAACTCGCCGAGGACGAGGTGTTCGTGTTCGGCTCGAACGCGTCCGGGGCCCACGGGGCCGGCGCCGCGCTGACGGCGTACGAGCGGTTCGGCGCGATCTGGGGCCAGGGGCACGGGCTCCAGGGGCAGTCGTACGGGATCGACACCATGTCGGGGTGGGACGCGCTCGTCGCCGACGTCCGCGACTTCCTCGGCTTCGCGCGCGAGCACCCCGAGCTGACGTTCCTGCTCACCCCCGTGGGGACGGGCATCGCGGGCTGGAGCGCGACCGAGGTCGCACCCCTCTTCGCCGACGCCCCCGACAACGTCCTGCTCCCCGAGTCGTTCGCGGCGCTGCTCGACGGCTGACCGGGACGGCGCCGTCGGCCTCTAGGCTGGCCGCGTGACGACGACGACGCCCGCACCTCTCACGGAGCTCCTCGACCCGGGCTGGGCGCGCGAGCTCGCGCCCGTCGAGCCGGTCGTGCACCGGATGGGTGAGTTCCTGCGTACGGAGAACGCCGCGGGGCGCGGCTACCAGCCGGCCGGCTCGGACGTGCTGCGCGCGTTCACGTACCCGTTCGACGACGTCCGGGTGCTGATCGTCGGCCAGGACCCCTACCCGACGCCCGGCCATCCGATGGGCCTGTCCTTCTCCGTCCAGCCGCACGTCCGGCCGTTGCCCGGGAGCCTGCGGAACATCTTCACCGAGCTGCACGACGATGTCGGTGCGCCCGAGCCCTCGACCGGCGACCTCACGCCGTGGTGCGAGCGGGGCGTCATGCTGCTCAACAGGGTGCTGACGGTCTCTCCGGGCACGCCCGGGTCGCACCGTGGCCAGGGGTGGGAGGAGGTCACGGACCGGGCGATCGACGCGCTCGCCTCCCGCGGCGGCCCGTTGGTCGCGATCCTGTGGGGACGGGACGCCCAGTCCCTGCGGCCGAGGCTCGGCGACATCCCCGTCGTGGCCACGGCTCACCCGTCGCCGCTGTCCGCCTATCGCGGGTTCTTCGGCTCGAAGCCCTTCTCCCGCGTCAACGAGCTCCTCGTCCGGCAGGGCGCCGCGCCGATCGACTGGACCCTGCCGTGAGCACGCCCGGCGCCCGGGTGGAGCGGACCTGGTACGAGGTCGGCGGGCGCTCCGACGACGTCGCCCTGGTCACCGAGCGCTTCGCCACCGTCGCCTCCGTCCTGGGCTCCCACCTCGACGAGGCGGACGTCGACCTGAAGGTCGAGCGCGATGACGTCCCTGCCGTCGTCCGGGCCGCGCTCGAGTCGCTCCGAGGACGACGCCGCGGCCGCTGGGCGAGGCACGCACGCGTGCAGGTCGCCGAGCAGGGGCGCGGGGTCGACGACCCGTCGGACGACCCGCAGGTCCGGCGCGCGCGGGCCGACGTGCGTCGCGTGGCCGCGTACACGCACGTGACGCTCGTCGCCGTGGACGGCGCGCTCGTGGCGGCCGTGCACGACGGCCTCGTGACGGCCGCGCTGACCCCGCAGGAGGTCGCGCTGGTGACGTCGCGGCTCGTCGAGCAGCCGACGGAGATCGTCTCCGCGCCCACCGGGCTCGCCGCGCTGCTCTCGATGCGGCCGCGCGGCCCGGAGCGCCGGTGACCTCCGCGCCGGGACGGTTCGGCGACGCGCGCGAGCTGCTCGTCGTCCGGCACGGCGAGGCGTACAACACGGTCGCACCGGACGGACGCCGGGCGGTCCCCGACCCCTCCAACCCGCCGCTCACGCCCCGCGGCGAGGCGCAGGCCGCGCTCGTGGCGCCGGTGGTCGCCGCGTTCGCGCCCGACGCCGCCGTCTCCAGCCCGTTCCTCCGCGCGGCGCAGACGGGCGCGGCGGCTCGCGGACGTCGTCGTGCCGGCGGAGCTCGACGTCCGCCTCTGCGAGCACTTCGTCTACGACCCGATGCGCACGTTCGACGGCATCGACCTCGACGACTACCGCGCGCGGTTCGGCCCGCTGTACGCGATCGACGAGGCGCTGGGGGACCGGGCGAGCTACCCCGCGTTCCCCGAGGACGACGCGTCCGTCACCCGCCGGGTCACGTCCCTGGCGGACGAGTGGCGCGCCCGGCGGGACTGGGCGCGGGCAGTGCTCGTGGGCCACGGTGCGACCGTGTCGGAGCTGGTCCGGGTGCTCGTGCCGAGCGCGTCGGTCCTGGCGCCCGACGTCGGGCACTGCTCGGTGACCCGGCTGGTCGAGCGGCCCGACGGGGAGTGGGACGTCGTCGCGCTGTTCGACGTCACGCACCTGGCGGCAGGACGTGAGCGCGGCGACGAACCACTGACCTGACAGTGCTTATATAAGCGCTGTTAGGATGGCGTCATGCCGTCCCGACGTCCTCTGCCCGCGCGTCTCCGGCCGACCGTCTGGCGACCGCTCACGCTCCTCCTGCGGGACCTCGACGACCAGATCGCCTCGCTCTACACGAGCGCCGGGATCGAGGGCCTCAAGCCGCGGTACTCGTTGCCGCTCGTCTGGCTCGACGAGGCCGGCCCGCTCACGATCCGCGCCCTCGCCGAGCGCTGCGACGTCACCCACTCCGCCATGAGCCAGACGGTCTCCGCGATGCGCGACGCCGCGCTCGTCCGGACCGTGAGCGGCCCGGACGCCCGCACGCGCCTCGTCGAGCTCACCGACCGTGGCCGCGCGTTGGTCGACTACCTCGTCGACGAGTGGAACGCGACGGAGGCGGCGATCCGCGAGCTCGAGGCCGAGCTCCCGTACCCGCTCACCCGCGTCGTCGACGACATCCACGCCGCGCTCGGCCGCCGCTCGTTCCCCGACCGCATCGCGGCGCGGATGACCCTGCGCCCCGACGTGCCCGCCCGCGAGCCCGACGCCGGGCCCGCCGCCGCGTCGTGAGCGTGCTCACCGCGCTCGTCGACGTCCGTCCGCTGAGGGACGCGCCGTTCCGGCGCCTCTGGCTCGGCACGACGGGCAGCCAGCTCGGCAGCCAGATGACCGCGACCGCGGTCATGCTCCAGCTCTGGGACGACACCGGCAGCACCGCGTGGACCGGAGCCGTCGGGCTCGCGCACGTCGTCCCGCTCGTCGTGGTGGGGCTGCTGGCCGGGTCGTTCGCCGACCGCCACGACCGCCGCCGCATCGTCCTCGGCGCCACCGTCGCGCAGCTCGTGGTCTCCGCGGCGCTCGTCGCGCAGGCCGTCGCGGGCGGCCTGCCGCCCCTGGCGCTGCTCGTGCTCGTCGCCCTCCAGACGACGGCCGCGTCCGCGGGCGGTCCCGCCAGCCGCACCTTCGCGCCCGCGCTCCTCGGGCCCGGTCGCCTCGCCGCCGGGTTCGCCCTCATGGGCATGTCGTTCCAGCTCGCCGTGCTGCTCGGCCCCGCGCTCGCGGGCCTGATCGCGGGGGTCTGGGGCGTCGCCGTCTGCTACCTCGTGGACGCCGTGAGCTTCCTCGGCTCCCTCTACGCCGTCTGGCGGCTCCCGGCGCTGCGCGCCGAACGGACCGACACCCCCACCCGCGGCGCCTGGGCCACCGGGATCCGCGACGCCGTCGACGGCCTGCGCTACGTGGGAACGCACCAGCTCGTGCGCGCCGCGTTCGTCGTGGACCTCGCGGCGACCGTCCTCGCGATGCCCGTCAGCCTCTTCCCGGCGCTCAACGACGAGCGCTTCGGCGGCGCACCCCAGACCTTCGGCCTGTTCGCCGCGGTGCTCGCGGGCGGCGGGATCGTCGCGAACGTGCTCTCGGGGACCTTCACGCGGCGCGGGCGGCCCGGAGCGACGATGCTCGTCGGCGCGATCTGCTGGGGCGTGTTCCTCGCCGCCGCCGGGGCGGTGCAGTCCGGATGGGCGACCCTGCTGTTCCTCGCGCTCGCGGGCGCGTCCGACACGGTGTCCGTCGTGTCGCGCGGCACGCTCGTCCAGACCGTCACTCCCGACGCGTACCGGGGTCGCGTGGCTGCGGCGGAGCTCGCCGTGGGTGCGGGCGGCCCGGACCTCGGGAACCTGCGCGGCGGGCTCGTCGCCGGCATGACGTCCCCGACGGTCGCGATGGTCAGCGGCGGCGTCGCGTGCGTGGCCGTCGTCGGGGCGCTGGCCACGCGGGTGCGCGGGCTGCGCCGCTACCGGGTGCCCGTCGACGAGCCGCAGCCCGTCGCCGGGAGCGGCGTCAGTACACCATCCCCATAGCGGTGCGGACCTCGTCGAGGGTCTTCTCGGCGACCTCGTTGGCCCGCTCGTTGCCACGGCGCAGGACCTCGCTCACGTAGCCGGGGTCGGCGGCGAGCTCGGCGCGGCGTGCGCGGTGCGGGGCGAACCGCTCGTTCACGGCCTCGGTGACGAACGCCTTGAGCGCGCCGCCGCCGCCGCCGCCGATCTCCTCGGCGATCTGCACCGGGTCGCCGCCCGTGCACAGCGCCGCCGAGGTGAGCAGCGCCGAGACGCCGGGCCGGTTCTCCGGGTCGAACGTGATGTGGCGGTCCGAGTCGGTCGGCGCCTTGCGGATGATCTTCGCGGTCTCGTCCGCGGTCATCCCGAGCGCGATCGTGTTGCCGTACGACTTCGACATCTTGCGCCCGTCGAGGCCCGGGATCTCGGGCGACTCCGACAGGAGCGCCTGCGGCTCGGGGAACACCGGGTTCTTCTTGGCGTAGCGCTCGTTGAAGCGCCGCGCGACCACGCGGGTCTGCTCGATGTGGGGGAGCTGGTCCTTGCCGACGGGGACCAGGTTGCCCTTGCAGAACAGGATGTCCGCGGCCTGGTGCACCGGGTAGGTGAGCAGCAGCCCGGACAGCGCCCGCTCCGACGCCGCCAGCTCGGCCTTCACCGTCGGGTTCCGGAGGAGCTCCGCCTCCGTCACGAGCGACAGGAACGGCAGCAGGAGCTGGTTCAGCGCCGGCACCGCGGAGTGCGTGAAGATCGTCGACCGCTCCGGGTCGATCCCCGCCGCCACGTAGTCCAGCACCAGGCCGCGGACGTTCTCCTGGATGTTGCCCGTCGTCTCGCGGTCCGTGATGACCTGGTAGTCCGCGACCAGCACCCACGTCTCCACACCCTGGTCCTGCAGGACGACGCGCGACGCGATCGTCCCGAAGTAGTGGCCGAGGTGGAGCGCGCCCGTCGGGCGGTCGCCCGTCAGGACGCGGTAGCGCTCGGGGTGCGCGTCGAGGTCCGAACGGATCGCCTCGGTGCGGCGGAGCGACTCGGCGAACGTGTCGGACGTCGCGGACGTGGCGGGGGAGCTGGCGGTGCTGGACACGCCCCCGAGGGTATCGCGGCGCCGGAGACGGCGTGCCGGCGCCCGTGCGGGTGCGCTACCCGACCGGCGCGAGGTAGGCGTCGACGGTCGCCCGGACGGCGTCCTCGAACGGGGTGGGCTCGAGGCCGAGCGCGGCGTCGCTCGCGGACGAGTCCATGACGAGCGGGCGCGTGAACAGGTGGACCATCTCGGCGACGCCGCGCATCCGCCGGCTCCCGAGCCCGACGAGCCGCAGCACCCACGCCGGGACGGCCGAGACCTTCGGTGCCGGGCGTCCCGCGGCGCGGGCGTAGGCGGTCGCGATCTCGCGCTGGCTGCAGGTCGCGGTGGTCGGGGCGAACCAGATGCCGTCGGTCGCGCCGTCGGCGGCGCCGGTGGTGCGGCGGCCGTCCCGGGTGACCTCCCCGGCGCGGACCATCGCGGCGGCCAGGTCGGGCAGGTAGGTCCAGCTGTGGGGGAGGTCCGCGCGGCCGATCGGCCGCACGGTCCCGCCCGACGTCGCCGGGCCCAGCATCCGGTCGCCGGCGTGGGCGTTCACGCCGGCGCCGGGTCCGAAGTAGTCGGACGCGACCACGCTGGCCGTCGGGACGGGAGACGCGGCGCGTGCCGCGAGGAGCTGCGCCCGGACACCGGGCTTGCCGCCGGTGGCGTCGTGCCGCGTCGCCTCCGTGATGGTGCGCGACCCGTCGAACGCGTAGAGGCTCTCGGGGAACACGACGACGGCGCCCGCGGCCTCCGCCGCGGCGAGGACGGTGCGCTCGGCGGCGGGGAGCTCGCGCGCCCAGACCGTCGCGTCGTACTCCGAGGCGTGGATGCAGAAGTGGATGACGTCGGTGTCCTGGACCGCCGCGGCGAGGGCCGCGCGGTCGGTGACGTCCACGCGGCGGCGCTCGACCAGCGGGTGGTCGAGGCCCGACCCGGACCGGGTCAGGACGCGGACGGGCGTTCCCTGGTCGACGTACCGGCGGGCGACGGCGGTGCCGATGGGGCCCGCTCCGGCGATGACGATGCTCATGGTCGCGTTCCAATCTGTGAGCAGTGCTCTCGGTTGTTGACGACACGAGCATGCACCGTCGTCGCACGGAAAGCAAGAGCGGCGCTCACTTTTGTGTCTAGCGACCTCGTGAGGCAGGATCGGGGCATGGCACCCACGCCCCGCCAGCTCGCCCGCGAGCACACGATGCGCGAGATCGTGCGGATCGGGCGCGCACAGCTCGCGACGGTCGGCCCCGCGGACCTCTCCCTGCGGGCCGTCGCGCGCGAGCTCGGCGTCGTCTCGTCCGCGGTCTACCGGTACGTCAGCAGCCGCGACGAGCTGCTGACGCTCCTGATCGTCGACGCGTACGACGAGCTGGGTGACGCCGTCGACGCCGCGCTCGCGGCCGCCCCCGCCGACCCGCGCGACCGCGTCCTCGCGGCGGCCCGAGCCGTGCGGAGCTGGGCGCTCGGCGACCCGTCGAGCTATGCGCTCCTCTACGGAACGCCCGTCCCCGGGTACGCGGCGCCGGCCGACCTCACCACCCAGCCCGGGACCCGGGTCGTGCTCGCGCTCATGCGAGTGGTCGTCGAGGCGTCGGAGGCGGGCCGGCTACGGCCGCAGGAGCGCGAGGTCCCGGAGGGCGTGCGCGCGGACATGGAGCGCCTGCGCGTCGAGTTCGGCTTCGAGCTCCCCGTCCGTGCCCTGGCCGCGTCGTTCCAGCTCTGGTCCGGCCTGTTCGGGCTGGTCTCGTTCGACGTCTTCGACCAGTGGGGTCCCGGCACGCTCACCGACCGGGACGGCTTCTTCGACTACCAGGTCGGGCTGCTGGGGGACCTCGTCGGCCTGGCGTGACGGTCGCACGCCTGCCACCATCGACCCGGGTCGCGCGCGCGACAGGGGGAGGGCAGCGATGGTCAGCGTCGTCGTCGGGCTGGGGCTGCTCGCCCTCGTCCTCGCTGCGGTCGTGTCGGTGCTCGTCGGCGTCGCGCGCCTCGGACGGCGGGGCGAGGGCGCAGTGGCGCCGAGCCTCGGAGTCCTCGTCGTCGTCGGCTGCGTGCTCGCGGGGCTGTTCCTCATGGCCCGGCCCGCGACGGTGCGGGGCAACGAGTGCGACGTCCCCGTGATCGACCTGGCGTCCGACGCGTCGGACCTCGTGTTCATGAACGACCCGGGCTGCGTGAGCGCGTCGCGCGTGCACACCGCGGCCGGCCTGACGCTCGCGCTGGTGCCCGCCGCCGCGTGGTGGCTCGTCTGGGGGCGGGCCCGTCGTCGGGCATGAGAAAGCCCGTGGGCTGGCGGTCTGGTCCCCCATGGAAAGGGAGGACCGCCTGTCGCGGTGGACGATTCCGCAACACCCACGGGCCCGGTGATGGCGTTGGTTTCGCCAGCTCGTCCGGAGACGTGCCGCGCGAGCTAGCGCGCGATCACCTCATGCGTCCGAAGAGTCTTCACTGGTCGGATCACCTCCTTTCCCATGTGCCGACGACGCTACGCGGCGTCGGGCGTCCTGCCAAGCAATTTCGCCGACGGGTGAGCGGTCAGGAGGCGCCCGGCTGGATCGCCTGCGTCTGGAGCAGCTCGACCTGGGTGCTCGTGCAGGCCGTGAGCCCCGAGGCCTTGACGAAGATCGCGTGCGTCTCGCCCGGCACGTAGACGCGCAGGCCGTCGGCCTCCCGGGGCTTGCAGGTGCTCGTCGGGTAGTTCGCGGCCTGCCCGACCCGCAGCGGGGCGTGCGCGTGGCCGTTCGGCAGGAGCGTCACGGTGGCGTGCGGGCCCGACCGGTCGAACGTCGCGGCCGCGCCGAGCTGGGTGCCGTTGCTGTCGCCCACGAACGAGACTCCCGGCCAGCCCTGGAGCTGGCACGGCGCGCTGCCCGTGTTCTTCAGCACGAGGTACGGGAACGTGCTCCCGGCACCCCCGCCGTCGCCCTCGGTGAGCGTCCCGGTGAGGTGGTCGGCCGTGCAGCGGGCGACGCGCAGCGAGCTGGGCGACGGCGTGGAGCTGGTGCCGCTCGTCGTGCCCGACGTGGCGTCGGGGCTCGGGCTGGCCGTCGGGCTCCCGGCGTCCCCGGTCGCGCGGGCGGGGGTCGATGCGGCCGTCGGCGTCGACCCCGCGTCGGAGGTGGCGCTCGACCCGCCTCCGCCGTCGTCGCCACAGGCGGCGAGCGCGCCCGCGCTCAGCAGCCCGACGACGACGAGCGCGAACGCCCGGGTCGTCGTCCGCGCCGGGTGCGGCGCCTGCAGGGTGTGTCGGCGAGTCATGCCTCGAGTCTCGTCCGGGGTGCATGAGGGGAGCATGAGGGCGCCCCCCCGTCGGGATGCTCGGGCGACCGTCACCCGCCCGAGGAGCCCCGAGGCAGGTGCAGGGTCGCGCGCAGCCCGCCCGACGGCGCGTCGTCGAGCGTGAGGCTCCCGCCGTTGACCCGCGCCGCCCACGACGCGATCGACAGCCCGGACCCCGTCCCGCCGTGTCCGTCGCCCGTCGCTCCGGCCGCGACCACCCGGGCGCGGTCGGCCGCCGGGATGCCGGGGCCGGCGTCGGTCACGACCACGCCGTCGTCCCGCACCTCGACGACGACCGGCGGACGCCCGTGCCGCAGCGCGTTCTCCACGAGGTTCCGCACCCCGAGGGCGAGGACGTCGGCGTTCGCTCGCACCACGACCGCGTGCGGCGGATCGGGCCGCACGACGGCGCCGCCGCCGTCGGAGGGTCCGCCGGTCAGGGTCGTGCCGGGCTCCGTGCCGCCGACCTCCGCGACCACCCGCTCGACGAGCTGGTCGAGCCGGAGCGGCTCGCGGGACAGGTCGGCGGTCCCGACGGTGGCACGCGCCCGCAGCAGCAGCGCGTCCGTGAGGGCGGACAGCCGCCGCACCTGCCGACTCGCGCCGTCGACGGCGGCACGTTGGGCGTCCGGGTCGTCCGGGTGCCGCGCAGCCCGGTCGACCTCGAGCTGCAGGACGCTGAGAGGCGTGCGGAGCTCGTGGGCGGCGTCGACGAGGAACCGCTCCTGCGACGCGAGCCCGCGGACGGCGGGCCGCATCGCCCGCCCGGACAGCACATGTCCCAGGAGGCTCGCGGCGAGGACCAGCAGGATGCTCGTGAGGACCAGCCGGTTCCGGAGCGCCGCGTGCTCCGCGGCGCCGGGCACCGTCCCGCCCACGAGCAGCACCGCCCCGACCGGCGTCGACGACGTGATCGCCGCGGTGTCGAACACGGGCGCGACCGCCCAGCGCAGCGTCCGCCCGCGTTGCTGGGGTGCCACGAAGCTCGTCGCTCCGGCGTCCTCCTGCTGCGCCGCGATCACACGTCGCAGCTCGGTGTCGGAGGGCAGGGCGTCCTGGTCGGGCTCCGCGTACTCGATCGACGACGGCGTCACGACCCCCAGCACCGACGTCGTCCGGCCGACCTGGGTCGCGTTGAGGCGGCCGAGGTCGAGGGCTCCCGCGTCGTCGATGCTGACGAGCTCGGACAGCGAGCCCGCCTGCTGGCGCAGGCCCTCGTCGAACGCGCTCGTCTGGGCGGACGTGTCGACGCGCAGCGCGATCACCACGAGCACCCCGAGGCAGACGGCGGTCGTCGCGGCGAACACGACCGTGGTCGTCCAGCGGATCCGGCTGATCCGCCGGCGCGCGGGCCCGAGCGCCGGGTCCGTCATCGCCCCGCCGCGGCCGGCGTCGAGGGAGCGCCCGGCGCGGACGGTGCGTCCGCGAGCCGGTAGCCCACGCCGCGGACCGTCTCGATGAGGTCGGGGTCTCCCAGGCGCCGGCGCAGCTGCCCGACGAGCACGTCCACGACGTTCGACGACGGCTCGGTGAGCTCGTCCCAGCACCGCTCGATCAGCGAGGCGCGGGTCACGACCTCGCCCGCGTGCTCCAGCAGCACCTCGAGGACCGCGAACTCCTTGGGCGTGGGGCTCAGGAGGATGCCGTCGAGGGTCAGCCGGTGCCGGACGACGTCGAGCGTGAGCCTCCCGCTCGTCAGCACCCGCGCCCGCTCGGCCCCCGGGCGACGCGCGAGCGCCCGGAGCCGCGCCACCAGCTCGGGCAGCGCGAACGGCTTGACGACGTAGTCGTCCGCGCCGTGCTCGAAGCCCGCGACCCGGTCCGCGACCTGTCCCCGCGCCGTGAGCAGCAGGACCGGCGTCGTGACGCCGTCGCGGCGGAGCCGGTCGACCAGGTCGAGCGCGTCGCCGTCCGGGACGGTGCGGTCGAGGACCAGCACGTCGTGGTGCGACGTCGCCACGAGGACGTCCGCGTCGGCGATCGTCGTCACGTGGTCGACGACGAAGCCCTGGTCGCGCAGCGCTGCCAGCAGGGCGGGCGCGAGCTCGGCGTCGTCCTCCAGGAGCAGCAGCTTCACGCGCACCGACTCTACGGCGGGAGCGCGGGCCCGGACGCCGGTCCTCCCGGCGCGCGGGTGACCCCCTTGGCAGGATGGGCGCATGGCTGCCCGCGACCCGTACCGCGTCATGACCGTCTGCACCGGGAACATCTGCCGTTCCCCGATGGCGGAGGTGGTGCTGCGCGACCGCTTCGACGCGGCGGGGCTCGGTGACCGGGTGCTCGTCGACTCGACCGGGGTCAGCGACGAGGAGCAGGGCAGGCCCATGGATCGGCGAGCCGTCGCCGTCCTCGAGGCGCACGGGTACGACCTCGCGGCGCTCGCGGGCCCCGCCGGGCCGCACCGCGCCCGGCAGCTCCGGGCCTCCGACCTCGCCGCGCGCGACCTGGTGCTGCCGATGACGGTCCTCCACGCGCGCTCGGTGCGGCGGCTCGAGCACGACGCGCCCGGCGCCGGTGGGCCCGTCGTCCGGCTCTACCGGACGTTCGACCCGGCCGCGCCGCAGGTCGACGTGGACGGCCCCGACGGGTACCGCCTCGACATCGACGACCCCTGGTACGGGGACCGCGAGGACTTCGAGGCGTGCCTCGCCCAGCTCGAGGCGGGCGCGGAGGGCGTCGTGGCGTTCGTGGAGGGCGAGCTGCGGCGTCGGGCGGGGTGAACGCCGAACGGGCCGCGCGGCCGGATCTCTCCGGCCACGCGGCCCGTTCGGTGTGGCGCCTGCGCTTCAGGTGGCAGCGTCAGGCCTCCACGGGACGACGGCCGACCGCCTCGGCCATCTCCTCCTCGAAGAGCGCAGCGGCGTCTTCGGGAGCCACGATCCGCGGGCCGTCCGCGTCCTCGGCCGGGCCGGCCGAGGCGGGGGCGGCCTGCGGGGACCGCGCGGACCGCACCGCGAGCCCGAGCAGGAGCACGGTCGCGGCGAGCAGCACGGCCGACGTCAGGAACGCGCGGTCCGCGCCCACGACGAACGCGTGCTGCGCGACGGCCGCGGCGTCGGACCCCTCGGGCGACGCGTTCTGGGCGGTCGTGGTCGCGACCGTCACCAGGACGGCGAGACCGAGCGAGCCGCCGACCTGCTGCATGACGTTGACCAGGCCGGACGCCGCGCCGGCGTCCTTCGGGTCGACGCCCTGGAGCGCGATCGCGGTGAGCGGCACGAACGCGAGCCCGTTGCCCATGCCGAACAGCAGGAGCGGGACGAGGATCGCGACGTACGACGAGCTGGCGTCGAGGCGCGAGAGCACGAGCAGCGCCACGGTGGACAGGCTCAGCCCGACCAGCATGAGCGGCTTGGGCCCGACCCGGACGACGAACGCGGCGCTGACCCGGGAGAACGCGAACAGCATCACGGTGAGCGGGAGGAACGCGAGCCCGGTCACGATCGGCGTGTAGCCCAGGATGTCCTGCAGGAACAGCGTCAGGTAGAAGAACATCCCGAACATGCCGCCGACCAGCAGGATCCGGCCGACGTACGACGCCGCGCGGGTCCGGTCCGCGAAGAGGCGCAACGGCGTGATGGGAGACGGCGCGCGCAGCTCCACCAGCACGAACGAGAGGAGGAGCAGGCCGCTGACGACGAACGCGAGGACCGTCTCCGGGTCGCTCCAGCCGTCGCTCGCCGCGCGGATGAACGCGTAGACGAGCGCGCTCATGCCGAGCGTGGACGTCGTGGCGCCCAGCACGTCGAACCGGCCGCGCTGGCGCGGCGTCTCGGGGAGCACGGCCCGCGCGAGGAAGATCAGGGCGACGCCGATGGGCACGTTGACGAACAGGACCCAGCGCCAGGAGACCCACTCGGTGAGCAGGCCGCCGGCGATGAGGCCGACCGCGGAGCCGCCGATCGAGACGGCGGCGTAGTAGCCGAGGGCGCGGGCGCGCTCGCGGCCCTCGGGGAAGCGCGCCATGAGCAGCGCGAGGCCGGACGGGGCTGCGAAGGCCGCGCCGACCCCCTGGACGGCGCGGGCGGTCAGCAGCTCGCCGGGGCTCTGGGCGAACCCGCCCGCGAGCGACGCGAGCGTGAACAGGCCGATGCCGAACAGGAGCGTCCGGCGGCGGCCGAGGATGTCGCCGGCCCGTGCGCCGAGGAGCAGGAGCCCGCCGAACGCCAGGGTGTAGGCGTTGAGGACCCACGAGAGGCTGGTCGCCGAGAAGCCGAGGGCCTTCTGGATGTCGGGGAGCGCGACGTTCACGATCGTCGCGTCCAGCACGATCATCAGCTGGGTGGTGAGGATCGCGGCCAGCACCAGGGGTGAGGAGTGACCGCGCCCCGCGGCTGCGGGAGCCGCTGGGGAGAGGGTGGTCGAGGGTGAGGACACGTCTGGCCTCCACGAAGTAGGATGGAAAGTGGAAGGAGCCTCCGGTAGACACCTAGGACTATACGGAGGGTTCCTCCGGTTGTGCAAGAGGTAATTCGAGACGAGCGCGGACCGGCCTGCCTCCCCACCCACGGGAGCGGGCGAGTATCGTCACGGCGTACGAGGCCGCGACGGTGCGGTTCGCGCGAAGGAGGTCACCGTGGGAACGCAAGCGACGGGCGGACGGACGGCTGGCTCGGACCAGCCCTGCCGCCCTCTGCGAGCCGACGCCGCCCGCAACCGGGAGAAGCTGCTCGAGGCCGCGACCGAGGTCTTCGCCGAGCACGGCACCTCGGGCTCGCTCGAGGAGATCGCCCGGCGCGCCGGGGTCGGGGTCGGCACGCTCTACCGCCACTTCCCCACGCGCGCCTGTCTCGTCGAGCAGGTCTACCGCCACAGCGTCGACGAGGTCTGCGCGGCCGCGCCGCGGCTGCTCGAGCAGCTCGACCCGTTCGACGCGCTCTCCACCTGGGTCGACGGCTTCGTCGGCTACGTGAGCCGGAAGAAGGGCATGGCGTCGGCGCTCCGCGAGGCGATGGGCCCCGAGTCCGAGGCCGTGTTCGCGGACGTGCACCAGCGCCTCGAGGGCGCCGCGTCGCTGCTGCTCGGCGCCGCCCAGGAGGCCGGGATGGCGCGTTCCGACGCCGAGCCGCTCGACATCCTGCGCAGCGTCTCCGGCATGTGCATGGCCGCCGCCGCGTCGCAGGACCCCGTGCGGACCAAGCGCGTGCTCTCGCTCGTCCTCGACGGGCTCCGGTACGGGGCGCCGGCCAGCGAGGCCTCCGCCCGGTCCGAGCACCTCGCGTCCGTCTGACCGCCAGGTGAAGGTCTCCGCGCGCTCGCACGTCCCCGCGTTCGCCGTCATGGAGGTCCTGGCGGCCGCGAACGCCCGACGCGCGGCGGGGGAGTCCGTCCTCAACCTGTGCGCGGGGGAGCCGTCCTCGGGCGCCGCTGAGCCGGTGCGCGAGCGGGCCATCGAGATCCTGCGGTCCGGCGACCTCGGCTACACCGAGGCGCTCGGCGCGCCCGCGCTGCGCGAGGCGATCGCGGCGCACTACCGCCGCTGGTACGACGTCGACGTCTCGCCGGGGCGGGTCGCCGTCACCACCGGGAGCTCGGGCGGGTTCCTGCTCGCGTTCGTCGCGGCGTTCGACGTGGGCGACCGCGTCGTGCTCGCCCGGCCCGGGTACCCCGCCTACCGCAACATCCTCACGGCCCTGGGCTGCGACGTCGTCGAGCTGGAGTGCGGCCCGGCCACGCGCTACCAGCCGACCGTGGAGCAGCTCGAGGCGCTCCACGCCGAGGCCCCGGTCGCAGGCCTGGTCGTCGCGAGCCCCGCCAACCCGACCGGCACGATGATCGAGGCCGCCGAGCTCGAGGCGCTGTCACGCTGGTGCGCCGCGCACGGCGTCCGGCTCGTCTCGGACGAGATCTACCACGGCATCACCTACGGCGGCCTGGAGGTCGCGACCGCCGCCGCCCATCTCGACGAGGGCGCGATCGTCGTCAACTCGTTCTCCAAGTACTGGGCCATGACCGGGTGGCGGCTCGGCTGGCTGGTCCTGCCGGACGACCTGGTCGGGCCGGTCGACGCGCTCGCCAGCAACGTCGCGCTCTGCCCGCCCGCGCTCGCGCAGCACGCGGCGATCGCGGCCTTCACCGAGGAGGCCTACGACGCGGCGGCTGCGAACGTCGCGACCTACGCGACGTCCCGCGCGCTCCTGCTCGACCGGGTCGGCGAGCTCGGCTGGGACCCGGTGGCCCCGGCCGACGGCGCCTTCTACCTGTACGGCGACGTGTCGCGGTACCTCGCGGCGGCCCCCGGCGACGGGCTTCCCGCCGACTCCGTCGCGTACTGCGAGCGGCTGCTCGCCGAGACGGGCGTCGCGCTCACCCCGGGCACCGACTTCGACGACCTCCGGGGTCGCGCGTGGGTGCGGCTCAGCTTCGCCGCGGCGCCGTCGACCGTCGCGATGGCGGTCGACCGCGTCGCGGCGTGGCAGGAGACCCTGCTGCGCTGAGCGGTCCTCAGACCTCGCGGTCGTCGCGCGGGTCGACGACGTCGTCGTCGGGGCCCGGCCCGGGCGTGCGGCCGTGGTCCGCCGCGTGCTTCGCGATGTGCTCCCGGCGAGCCTCGCCGATCTCCTCGGCGGGCTCCCCGAGGTCCGCGCCGTCGGGGCCGGGGCCCGGCGTCCGCACCTCCTGCTCGAGCACGCTCTTCTTCCGCTTGGCGATCTCCTCGGGCGTCTCGTCCAGGTCCTCGCCGCGGGGACCGGGGCCGGGCGTGGCGCCGTCGTCCTCGCCGGTGAAGCCGTCGCGGCCCGAGACCAGGCCTGCGGTGTCGTAGTCGTCGTTCGGCGTCGTGGTCATGTCGTCCTCCTCCGTTGCAGGGGATCGGGAGGGACCCTCTCTTCGATTGTGCGCCGGTCGCGCGCTCTCGGCAGGGGCTCTCCCAGGTACCATGAGCCCACAACTTCAGCTTCACGCCACTCGAACCGTGTCGGGAGAGTCCGCGCGTCGTCCGCCCCGGCGGAGGGCGCCGGGCGCCGAAGGAGCAAGTCCTCCCCGGAATCTCTCAGGCCCCCGTACCGGCACGGCGAGGCAACTCTGGAAAGCGGTGCGCGCCTGCGCGCACCCACCGACGGTGCAAGTCGGCGCGCCCCGGGCGGGAACCCTCCCGCGAACGGCGGACCGGCAAAACTCTCAGGTGGACGCTGCGCGTCCGGTGACAGAGCGGGGAGGGCCCAGCCCACCGGTCCGGCCGTCGTCGGACCTCGCCCGCCCGGAGCACCCCGTGAACGAGCAGCAGATCCCCGCGGCCTTCGACCGCGACCACTTCGCGACCCGGCACATCGGTCCCCGCGGCGTCCGCACGGGCGTGGAGGCGGCCGCCGACGGCACGCCCGGCGACGTCGCCCGGATGCTCGCGGTGCTCGGGCAGCCGTCCCTCGACGCGCTCGTGGACGCGGCGATCCCCGCGTCGATCCGCGAGCACGCGCCGCTCGACCTGCCCGCGGCGCGCTCCGAGACCGAGGTGACGGCCGACCTCCGCCGGATCGCGGCGAAGAACGTCGTCAAGACCCAGATGATCGGGCTCGGCTACTACGGCACGACGACGCCGCCCGTGATCCGCCGCAACGTGCTCGAGTCGCCCGGCTGGTACACGTCGTACACGCCGTACCAGGCGGAGATCTCGCAGGGCCGGCTCGAGGCGCTGCTCAACTTCCAGACCGTCGTCGAGGACCTCACGGGCCTCGCGATCGCGAACGCGAGCCTGCTCGACGAGGCGACCGCGGTCGCCGAGGCCGTCGCGCTGATGTTCCGGGCCCACAAGACCGGGTCGAAGGGCGCGCGGGGGGCCGCCGGCGGCACGGTCGTCCTGGACGGCGAGCTGTTCCCGCAGACCCTCGCCGTCACGCAGGGGCGGTCCGACGCCGCGGGGCTGCACGTCGTCGTCGCGGACCTGGCCGACGGGCTGCCCGAGGTCGAGGGCGACCTGGTCGGGGTCGTCCTGCAGCAGAGCGGGACGTCGGGCGTCGTCCGCGACCTGCGTCCGCTCGTGGCCGCGGCCAAGGAGCGCGGCGCGCTCGTGACCGTGGCCGCCGACCTGCTCGCCCTCACGATGCTCGTCTCGCCCGGCGAGCTCGGCGCGGACGTGTCCGTCGGCTCCGCGCAGCGCTTCGGGGTCCCGCTGTTCTACGGCGGCCCGCACGCGGCCTTCATGGCCGTCCGCTCGGGCCTCGAGCGCTCGCTGCCCGGCCGTCTCGTCGGGGTCTCCGTCGACGCCGACGGCGCCCCCGCCTACCGCCTCGCCCTCCAGACGCGCGAGCAGCACATCCGCCGCGAGCGCGCGACGTCGAACATCTGCACCGCGCAGGCCCTGCTCGCGATCGTCGCGTCGATGTACGCGGTCTACCACGGGCCGCGCGGACTGCGGGCGATCGCCGAGCGCGTCCACGGTCGCGCCGTCGCGCTGGCCGAGGGGGCGCGCGCCGCGGGCCTGACGGTCGTCCACGACACGTTCTTCGACACGGTCCGCCTGCACGTCCCGGGCCGCGCCGAGGAGCTCGTCGCCGCCGCCTGCGACGCGGGCATCAACGTCTACGCGCCGGACGCCGACCACGTCCAGGCGTCCTGCGACGAGACGACGACGGAAGAGACGATCGCCACGCTCCTGGCCGCGCTGACCGGTTCCGGGCCGGCGGACGTCGTCGCGGGCCCCGCGCTCCCGGAGTGGGCCCTCCGTACGACCGATTACTTGACCCACCCGGTGTTCAGCGCCCACCGCTCGGAGACGTCGATGCTCCGGTACCTGCGGGCGCTGTCCGACAAGGACCTCGCGCTCGACCGCACGATGATCCCGCTCGGCTCGTGCACGATGAAGCTCAACGCGACCGTCGAGATGGAGCCGATCTCCTGGCCGGAGTTCGCGGACGTCCACCCGTTCGTCCCCGCCGACCAGGCCGCGGGCTACCGCGAGCTCGTGGAGACGCTCGAGGGCTGGCTCGCCGAGATCACCGGGTACGCCGCGGTGTCGGTGCAGCCGAACGCCGGGTCGCAGGGCGAGTTCGCGGGCCTTCTCGCGATCCGCGGGTACCACCGGTCGCGGGGCGACGAGGGCCGCGACGTCGTCCTCATCCCGGCGTCCGCGCACGGCACGAACGCGGCGTCGGCGGCTCTGGCCGGCCTGCGCGTCGTGGTCGTGGCGACGGCCGAGGACGGGTCGATCGAGCTCGACGACCTGCGCGCGAAGCTGGACCAGCACGGCCCTCAGGTGGCCGGGATCATGATCACGTACCCGTCGACGCACGGGGTGTACGAGGCGCACGTCCGCGACGTCTGCGCTCTGGTACACGACGCCGGTGGTCAGGTGTACATCGACGGCGCGAACCTCAACGCGCTGGTCGGGCTGGCGCGTCCGGGCCGGTTCGGCGGCGACGTCTCGCACCTCAACCTGCACAAGACGTTCTGCATCCCGCACGGCGGCGGCGGCCCGGGCGTGGGCCCGGTCGCGGTGGCCGAGCACCTGGTCCCGTTCCTGCCGGGCAACCCGCTCGACGCCGGCGCCGCGGGCGGCGTGCCGGTGTCGGCGGCGCCGTACGGGTCGGCGGGCATCCTGCCGATCTCGTACGCGTACGTCGCGCTCATGGGCCCCGACGGGCTGACCGCGGCCACCGAGGGCGCCGTGCTGGGCGCGAACTACCTGGCCGCGCGGCTCCGCGAGCACTTCCCCGTGCTCTACGCGGGCCCGGACGGGCTCGTCGCGCACGAGTGCATCCTCGACCTGCGCGACATCACCAAGCGCACCGGGGTGACCGCCGAGGACGTCGCGAAGCGGCTCATGGACTACGGCTTCCACGCGCCGACGCTCGCGTTCCCCGTGCCGGGCACCCTCATGGTCGAGCCGACCGAGTCGGAGGACCTCGCGGAGCTCGACCGGTTCGTCGACGCGATGGTCGCGATCCGCGCCGAGGTCGACGCCGTCGAGCAGGGCCGGTGGACCGCCGAGGAGTCGCCGTTGCGGGGCGCTCCCCACACGGCGGGCGCGCTGCTCGCGGGCGACTGGGACAAGGCGTACTCGCGCGAGGAGGCCGCGGCCGTCGTCGGGCAGCGTGGTCGCGCCGCCGCTCGCGCCGCGACGAAGTACTGGCCGCCGGTGCGCCGGATCGACGGCGCGTACGGGGACCGGAACCTCGTCTGCGCGTGCCCGCCGGTCGAGTCGTTCGCCGACTGACCCCGGAGGAGGCGGGCCGCCGTACGACTTCGCCGAAGTAGTACGGGCTGCCGGTCTCCTTCGCGAGGGCCCACCGACTAGCCTCGGAACGACGAGAGAGGGAGACCGATGACGACCTCCGTAGAGACCCCCGGCGACGACACCGCCACGGCCCCGCGGCAGACGCCGCTCCACGACGAGCACGTCGCGCTCGGCGCCGCGCTGACCGAGTTCGGCGGCTGGCTGATGCCGCTGCGCTACGCGAGCGACCTCGCGGAGCACCGCGCGGTGCGCTCCGCGGCCGGCCTGTTCGACCTGTCCCACATGGGGGAGATCCGGCTGCGCGGGCCGGAGGCCGGCCGGGCGCTCGACGTCGCCCTCGTCGGCTGGCTGTCCCAGGTGCAGCCGGGCCGGGCGCGCTACTCGATGATCACGAACGAGTTCGGCGAGGTGCTCGACGACCTGGTCGTCTACCGCCTGGCCGCCGACGATTTCCTCGTGGTGGCGAACGCCTCGAACGCTCCCGTCGTGGCCCGCGAGCTGGTGAGCCGGGCGGCGCCGTTCGACGTGGAGGTCACCGACGAGTCGGAGGCGACGGCACTGATCGCGGTGCAGGGTCCGCTCGCCGAGCAGATCGTCACGGGTCTCGCGGCGGGTGACGCCGAGAAGGTCCGCGCGCTGAAGTACTACGCGAGCGTCCCCGCCACCGTCGCCGGGGTCGAGGCGCTCGTCGCCCGCACCGGGTACACCGGCGAGGACGGCTTCGAGCTCTTCGTCCCGGCGGACCACGCGGTCGCCCTCTGGCGCTCGCTCCTCGGCACGGGCAGCGCGGACGGCCTCGTCCCCGCCGGGCTCTCGGCGCGCGACTCGCTGCGCCTCGAGGCCGGGATGCCGCTCTACGGCCACGAGCTCGACCTCACGACCACGCCGTACGACGCCGGGCTCGGGCGCGTCGTGCGCCTCGACAAGACGACCGACGACGGCGAGGTCCTCGAGTTCGTGGGCCGCGCGGCGCTCGCGTCGCGCCGCGGCTGCGAGCCGGCGCGCGTGCTCGTCGGCCTGAGCGCCGCGGGCCGCCGCGCTCCCCGCGAGGGCGACCACGTCGTCGTGAAGGGGCACGTGCCCCAGATCGTCGTGGGGAAGGTGACGAGCGGCGCGCCGTCGCCGACCCTCGGCCACGCGATCGCGATGGCGTACGTGACCCCGGAGGTCTCGGCGGTCGGCTCCGAGCTCGCCGTCGACGTCCGCGGGCGCGAGGAGCCGGTGGAGGTCGTCGAGCTGCCGTTCTACCGTCGTCCTGACAAGGCCTGACGGCGCTCCGCCACCCACGACCCCCCTCGACCTCACCCGCTGAGCCGACCACCGGAAGGACCCCCATGGCCGACGCGACTTTCCCCGCCCAGCTCCAGTACACCGTCGAGCACGAGTGGCTCGACGGCTCCGACCCGGCCGTCGTCGGGATCACGTCCACCGCGGCGGAGGCGCTGGGCGACATCGTCTACCTCGAGCTCCCTGCCGTGGGCGACGACATCACCGCCGGGACCGTGATCGGCGAGATCGAGTCGACCAAGTCGGTCTCCGAGCTGTACTCCCCGGTCACGGGGACCGTCGTGGCGGTCAACGACGCCGCGGTCGAGGACCCGTCGATCGTGAACTCCGACCCGTTCGGCGAGGGCTGGCTGCTCAAGGTCGACGTGAGCGAGGTCGGCCCGGTCCTGACGGCCGAGGAGTACCAGGCGCAGGTCGGGGGCTGACCGTGCGTGCGCCCGGCCGGCGGGCGCTCGTGCTCGCCGGCCGCGGCCGCTACGAGGACCCCTGGCACGACACGGCCGCCACGTCCCACGAGGTCGCGACGGCGCTCGGCGAGGTCGGGGTGGACGCGGTGGTCCGCGGCACGTTCGCGGGCGCGTTCGGCGACCTGGCCGCGTTCGACCTCGTCGTCGTGAACGCGTGCTCGGCGCGCCCCGCCCCGGACGCCGACACCGACGGCGACGACGCGGCCTGGGACGGCGCGTTCGCCGCCCTCGGCGCGTGGGCGTCGTCGGGTGGGCGGCTGCTCGCGCTGCACCAGGCGGCCAACGCGTTCCAGGACCGCCCGGCGTGGGCGGCGACCTGGCACGGGATGCTCGGCGGGAGCTGGGTCCCCGGCCGCTCGATGCACCCCCCGCGCGGACGTGGGCGGTTCGACGTCCGCGACGAGGCGCACCCGGTGACGCGCGGCCTCGCCGGCGCGGACGGCTCGTTCACCGCCGACGACGAGCGCTACTCCTCCCTCGACGTCGCGCCCGCGTCGCACGTGCTGGTGACCCACCGGCACGACGGCGTCGACCATCCGGTGGTGTGGACGCACGACGCGCACGGCGGGCTCACGGTGTACGACGCGCTCGGTCACGACGCGCGCGCCTACCGCGAGCCCGTCCGACGCCGCCTGCTGCAGCGCGAGGCGCTGTGGCTGCTGGCGTGAGCGTCAGGCGCTGACGGTCACCACGTCGAGTCGCCGCGCGTGAGCGCGTCGTACCCGCCGTCGATGAAGATCACCTGGCCGCACAGGCGCGAGTTCTCGACGCCGGCGAGCCAGACGAGCAGGTCGGCCGCGACCTCCGGACCGAAGGGGCCGCCCAGGGGCATGGGCACCTGCGCGGTGAGCTGCTGGCGGCCCTCCTCGGTCGCGACGAGGTCCGCGGTCATGGGCGTGAGCACGACCGCGGGCGCGATCGCGTTGAGCGGGATCCCCGCGCCCGCCCACTCCTCGGTCGGGGCCGTGCGACGGATCCACTGCGCGAGGGCGCGCTTGCTGGTCGAGTAGTTGAGGTAACCGACCTCGGGCCCGGCGGCGGCGAGCTCCTCGGCGCGGGCGACGGCCTGCTCCTCGGTGCCGCTCGTGAACGCCTCGAGGAGGGCGTCGTCGTACGGCTGGAGCGAGGCCATCGACGCGACGGCGACGGCGCGCGGCGCGTCGGACTTCGCGAGGAGCGGGCGCAGGCCCTCGAGCGTCGCGAGCGCGCCGTAGTAGTTGACCTTCGCCGTGGCGGCGACCGGGGCGCTGAGCCCCGCGATCGCGAGGACGCCGTCGACGACGCCGCCCGTGAGCTCGGTGACGCGGTCGACCAGGGTGGTCCGGCCCTCGTCGGTCGTGAGGTCGACGGTGACGTCGGCGTCGTGGAGGTCGACGCCGATCACGGTCTGCCCCTGGGCGCGCAGGTGGTCGGCGGTCGCCTTGCCGATGCCGGAGGCGGCGCCGGTGACGACGTAGGTGCGGGTGGTTGCGGACATGGGTCCTCCTTCGGGATCCGTGGGGTCACGGGGTGGCGAGGCGGTCGGCGTGGTCGACGACAGCCGTCTCGAAGCGGCGGAGCAGGCGGGTGAACGTCTCGCGGTCGGCGGGCGCCCAGCCCTCGAGG
>Ga0180221_1000907_pt1 | contig 22374 bp, 21 predicted proteins | sample eDN5th37CKraftMG_FD_151339 | JGI IMG/M metagenome (GOLD analysis project Ga0180221, IMG submission 151339) | Enriched Miracle-Growth compost microbial communities from Emeryville, California, USA - eDNA 5th pass 37_C Kraft MG (version 2) (version 2) ...
GGTCCTCGACGTCGAAGATCGTGCGCGCGGTCCAGTGCCGGCAGACGGGCTGGCCCTCGACGGCGCCGAGCGGGTCCGCGGGGAACCGGACGCCGTCGTTCTCGTACGCCTTGTGGATCACGCCGGACTCGTGGACCTTCATGAAGTGCACGCGCAGGCCGAGGCGCGCGGTCGCCAGGTTGGTGAACCGGTGCGCGGCGGCCTCGTAGGACACCGCGAACGCGTCGCGCAGGTCCTCGATCGAGATCTCGCGACGCCCCTTCTGCTCGGCGAGGAGCGCGGCGGCGCCGTCCTCGGGCATGAGGATCGCGGCGGACAGGTAGTTGGACTCGACGCGCTGGCGCAGGAACTCGGCGTAGTCGTGGGGCTCGGTGTGCCCGAGCACCCGCGCCGCGAGCGCCTGGAGCACGGCCGTGCGCGAGAACCCGGCGCCGCGCGAGCCGCCCGGAAGGTAGAGCCGGTGGTGCCGCTGGTCGATGACGGACCGCGTGGTCTGCGGGAGGTCGCCCACGTAGTGCAGCGAGTAGCCGAGGTGCTCGGCGATCTGCGACGCGACGCGCTGCGAGATCGGGCCGCCCGCGTGCCCGACGGCGTCGAGCAGCTCGCGCGCCGCGTCCTCGAGCTCGGGGAAATAGTTGTCCTGCGCGCGCATCGACGCGCGGAGCTCGGTGTTGGCGCGGCGCGCCTCCTCCGGGGTCGACGCGCGCTCGCGGTGCAGCCGGTCGATCTCGCGCTGGAGCGCGACGAGGGCCTCGAGCGCGTCGCCGGGCAGACCCTTGCCGACGCGCACCGGCGAGATGCCGAGCGCGTCGAACAGCGGGCCGCGCTGCGCGCGCTCGAGCTCGATCTCGAGCGCGGCCCGCCGGCTGGGCGGCTCGGTGGAGAACAGGTCGTCGAGGGTCGCGCCGAGCGCCTTCGCGATCTGCTGGAGCTGCGTGAACCGGGGCTCGCGCTTGCCGTTCTCGATCATCGACACCTGCGACGGTGCCCGCTCGATGGCGGCCGCGAGCTCGTCGAGCGTCATGCCCTGCTGCGTGCGCAGGTGGCGGATGCGGCGGCCGATCGTCAGCGCGTCGGGCTCGTCGGCGAGGTCGGTGAGAGGTACGACTGCCATGACTCATGCTCACACCAGGCAGCGCCTTCCGTCCAGCAGAAGAACCGGAGAACTTCTGCGCCCGGATATCCCTCGAGGGGGTTGCAGAGGGCCGAAGGTCGTCTCACAGGCCGCTTCGTCAGAAGAACGGCCAGAGCACCGCGAGGAGAACACCGTGAGCACCCCGACGATCGTGACCCGCCGCCCCGAGCCCCGCCCCACGCCCCGCCCGGGCGACCAGGCCCAGACCGCGGCCGAGCTGGAGCGCACCTGGAAGACCGACCCGCGCTGGGCCGGCGTCGAGCGCACCTACACCGCGGAGGACGTCGTCGCGGTGCGCGGTCCCGTCCGCGAGGACCGGACGCTCGCGCGGCGCGGCGCCGAGCGGCTCTGGGAGGAGCTCCACGCGTCCGAGCGCAGCGGGCAGAACGAGTGGGTGGCCGCGCTCGGCGCCCTCACCGGCAACCAGGCCGTCCAGCAGGTGCGTGCCGGCCTCAAGGCGATCTACCTGTCGGGCTGGCAGGTCGCCGCCGACGCGAACCTGTCCGGCCAGACGTACCCCGACCAGTCGCTGTACCCGGCGAACTCGGTGCCCGCCGTCGTCCGCCGCATCAACAACGCGCTGCTGCGCGCCGCCCAGGTCGAGGCGACCGACCCGAGCGGCGAGCACGCCCCCGCGGACTGGCTGGCCCCCATCGTCGCCGACGCGGAGGCCGGGTTCGGCGGCCCGCTCAACGCCTACGAGCTCATGCACCAGATGATCGAGGCCGGCGCGGCGGGCGTGCACTGGGAGGACCAGCTCGCGTCCGAGAAGAAGTGCGGCCACCTCGGCGGCAAGGTGCTCGTGCCCACCCAGCAGCACGTGCGGACGCTCAACGCGGCCCGGTTCGCGGCCGACGTCGCGGGCGTGCCGTCGATCGTCGTCGCGCGGACCGACGCGCTCGCGGCCGACCTCCTCACGAGCGACGTCGACCCGCGCGACCAGGAGTTCACGACCGGCGAGCGCACCAGCGAGGGCTTCTACCGGGTCCGGAACGGCATCGAGCCCGTGATCGCCCGCGGCCTCGCGTACGCGCCGTTCGCGGACCTGCTCTGGGTCGAGTCCGGTGAGCCGGACCTCCAGCTCGCCCGGAAGTTCGCCGAGGCCGTGCACGCCGAGTTCCCCGGCAAGCTCCTCGCCTACAACTGCTCGCCGTCGTTCAACTGGAAGCGACACCTGTCCGACGACGAGATCGCGAGCTTCCAGCGCGAGCTGTCCGCGATGGGCTACAAGTTCCAGTTCATCACCCTCGCGGGCTTCCACGCCCTCAACCACTCGATGTTCCAGCTCGCCCGCGACTACAACGAGCGCGCGATGAGCGCCTACGTCGACCTGCAGGAGGCGGAGTTCGCCGCCGAGGCCGACGGCTACACGGCCACCCGCCACCAGCGGGAGGTCGGCACCGGCTACTTCGACCGAGTCGCCACGGCCCTCAACCCCGACAGCGCCACGCTCGCGCTCGCCGGGTCCACCGAGACCGCCCAGTTCCACTGACCGACCGCCGACGGTGACGCCCGGCCGTCCCCGGCGTCACCGTCGGCACCCCTCGAAGGAGCCTCGCCATGACCACCCTGATCGACACCCCCACGTCCACCGGCACGCTCACCGTGACGGGGGCGCCCGGCGCCCGCCACGACGAGATCCTCACGCCCGAGGCACTGGAGTTCCTCGCCGCCCTGCACGACGCGTTCCTCGCCCGCCGCCACGACCTGCTCACGGAGCGCCAGCGCCGTCGTCGGCAGGTCGCGGACGGCATCGACCCGGACTTCCGGCCCGAGACCCGCCCGGTCCGCGAGGACCTCGACTGGACCGTCGCCGGGCACCGCGGCGCACCGGGCCTCGAGCGCCGGCTCGTCGAGATCACCGGTCCGACCGACCCCAAGATGACCGTCAACGCGCTCAACTCGGGCGCCGACTGCTGGCTCGCGGACGCGGAGGACGCGTCGAGCCCGACGTGGGAGAACGTCGTCGGCGGGCAGCTCGCCCTGCACGACGCGATCCGCGGGCGCCTCGCCTTCACGGGCCCCACCGGGCCCGACGGGACGCCCGGCAAGCAGTACCGCGTGACCGCGGGCGACGGCGGGCAGGACCTCACGGCCCTGCCGACGATCGTCTTCCGGCCGCGGGGCTGGCACCTGACCGAGAAGCACCTGCGCTACACCGACCGTGCGGGCCGCCCCCAGCCCGCGTCGGCGTCGCTCGTGGACTTCGGGCTGTACTTCTTCCACAACGCGGCCGAGCTCGTCGCGCGCGGCCGGGGGCCGTACTTCTACCTGCCGAAGCTCGAGGGATACCGCGAGGCGCGGCTGTGGAACGACGTGTTCGTGCTCGCCCAGCAGCTCGTCGGGATCGAGCAGGGGACGATCCGGGCGACCGTGCTGGTCGAGACGCTGCCGGCGGCGTTCGAGATGGAGGAGATCCTCTACGAGCTGCGCGAGCACTGCGCGGGGCTCAACGCGGGCCGCTGGGACTACCTGTTCTCGGTCATCAAGAGCTACCGGACCCGGGGGCCGCGGTACGTCCTGCCGGACCGGTCGCGCGTCACCATGACCGTGCCGTTCATGCGCGCGTACACCGAGCTGCTCGTGGCGACGTGCCACCGGCGCGGCGCGCACGCCATGGGCGGGATGAGCGCGTTCATCCCCGACCGCCGCAACCCCGAGGTGAACGCGACCGCGTTCGCCCAGGTCAGCGCCGACAAGGCGCGCGAGGCGGGCGACGGGTTCGACGGCACGTGGGTCGCGCACCCCGACCTCATCCCCGTCGCACGCGCCGAGTTCGAGGCGGTGCTCGGCGAGCGGCCGCACCAGCTCGACCGGCAGCGCCCCGAGGTGCACGTCGAGGCAACCGACCTGCTCGACGTCGCGTCCGCCCAGCCCGCGGACGGCACCACCGGCGTCACGGCCGCGGGCCTGCGGTCGAACGTGTCCGTCGGGATCCGCTACGTCGAGTCGTGGCTGCGGGGCGTGGGCGCCGCCGCGATCGACCACCTCATGGAGGACGCCGCGACCGCCGAGATCTCGCGCTCGCAGATCTGGCAGTGGGTCCACAACCGGACCACCACGGAGACCGGGGTGCCGATCACGCGCGAGCGCGTCGAGGCCCTGATCGCCGAGGTCGCGGACGACCTGCCGCGGACCCCCGGCAACCGGGTCGACGACGCGGTCGCCGTGTTCCGGCACGTCGCCCTCGACGAGGACTACCCGACGTTCCTCACGATCCCCGCGTACAACCAGTACCTGGCCTGAGGGGGCGCTCCCCGGGCGCCTTGTTCGTCGTGAGGTAGCGCGTTTCGCCCGAGGTAGCGCGGAGTCCGCGCTACCTCGGGCGAAACGCGCCACCTCGCGGGGGTTCAGCCGAGCAGCCGGCGCTCGTACGCGACGGCGACGGCGGCGGCGCGGTCCCGCACGCCCAGCTTTTCGTAGAGGTGCAGCAGGTGTGTCTTGACCGTCGCCTCGCTGATGAAGAGCTGGCGGGCCGCGGAGCGGTTGGTCGCGCCCGAGGCGACCAGCCGCAGCACCTCGAGCTCGCGCGGGCTGAGGACGGGCTCGTCCTGGGCGGGCGCACCGACGAGGCCCATGAGCGTCCCGGCGACCGACGGCGCGAGCACGGGACGTCCGGCGGCCGCGGCCCGCACGCCGTCGACGAGGACGTCCCGCGGCGCGTCCTTGAGCAGGTAGCCCGTCGCGCCGGCCTCGATCGCGGGCAGGACGTCGCGGTCGCCGTCGTACGTGGTCAGGACGAGGACTCGCACGTCGGGGAACCGCTCCCGGACGTGCCCGATCGCCTCGACCCCGCCCATGCGCGGCATCCGCAGGTCCATGAGGACGAGGTCGACGCCGTCGCCGGCGCGAGCGAGGGCGTCGAGGCGGGCGAGCGCCTCCGCGCCGTCGCCCGCCTCCCCCACCACGTCGATCCCGGGCTCGCTCTCGAGGACGCCCCGCAGGCCGTCCCGGACGACCGGGTGGTCGTCGACGAGCAGGACCCGCACAGGCCCTCCCGGCGGCACGGGTGCTGTCATCGCGGCGTCCCTTTCTCGGTCGTCCCCGTCCCGGCCGGGACGGACGCACTCAGCGCGACGCCCTCGCCGGGCGCCGTCTCGATCGTGAGCGACCCGCCGACGCGTGCGAGCCGCGCGACCATCCCGACGAGACCGTAGCCGTCCTCCGACGACGCCGCAGCCGCCCGAGCGTCCCGCCCGGGCGGGTCGGCCGACGGCTCGAACCCCACGCCGTCGTCGCGGACGTCGAGCACGACCACGTCCGAGAGGTACGTGAGCGTCACCCCGACCCGGGACGCCCGCGCGTGCTTCGCGACGTTCGTCAGCGCCTCCTGCGCGACGCGGAACAGGGCCGACCCGACGTCGTCGGGCAGGGGCACGGCGGCACCGGTGATCTCGACCTGCACCGGGATCCCCGCGGTCCGGGTCCACTCGACGGCGTGCTCCGCGAGCGCCTCGCCGAGCGTCGCCCGCTCGAGCTGCTCGGGCCGGAGCGCGCGCACCGAGCGCCGCGCCTCGGTGAGGCTCTCGCGGGCCAGGGCCCGGGCGCGGTCGAGGTGACCGCGGCGGACGGCCTCGTCGGGTGCGCCGTCGGCGGCCTCGAGCTGGGTGACGATGCCCGCGAGCCCCTGGGCGAGCGTGTCGTGGATCTCGCCGGCGAGGCGCTGGCGCTCGTCCTGCACGCCGGCCTCGCGGGCCTGGACGACAAGCTGCGCGTGCAGGCCCGCGTTCTCCGCGATCACGGCCTCGAGCCGCAGGTTGGCCCGGGCGAGCTCGGCGTTGCGCTGGACCCCTCGTTCGATGTTGACGTAGAGCGCCATCGCGATGCCGTAGTTCACGGCGGCCACGATGACCCACACGAGACCGTCGCCGAGGCTGCCCGGGAAGCCGCCGACCTGCGACGCCCCGAGCACGAGCGCCACGGGGACGACCGCCCAGGGCAGCGCGCGCCGGGGCACGCGTTCGTCCGCGATGACGAAGCCCGTCCACGCGAAGATCGCGAACCACGGGTTGAGCCAGACGAGCACGGCGCTGAGCGCGACGTGGACGGCGAAGATCGCGGCGTCTCCCGCCGTGCCGTAGCGCCGGGGTCGCGCCGGGAAGAGCACCACCCAGACGGCGGCCACGGCGGTGAGCACGAGTCCCACCTGCAGCCGGCGCGCCGTCCCGTAGCCCGACTGCTCGGAGAAGACGGCGAGCACCGCGGAGACGGCGAGGGCCGGCAGGAGGAGGCGGCGGCCGACCCGGTCGATCCGGGACCACCACGGGTCCTCGATCGAGCGGTCGGTCGCCACCTCCGCGTGGGTGCTCGTCACGACGACGATGGTGTCACTCCCAGCGGAAGGTGCGAGCCGCGACCACGCCGCACACGACGGCCCAGCCCGCGAGGACGAGGAGGCTCGAGAGGGGCGGCCAGTGCCCGTCGACGGTCGCCTGGATCGCCCGGACCCCGGCGCCGAGCGGGGTCCAGTCGCTCACCGTCCGTAGCCCGGAGGGCATCGAGGCGCGCGGGATCCACAGGCCCGCGAAGAACATCAGCGGGAAGAAGAGCAGCGTCGACAGGGCGTTCGCGACCCGGGCGCTCGGGGCCAGCGCGGCCACCACGAGGCCGAGCCCCGTCGTCGCCGCGCCGACGAGCACCAGTGCGACGGCGAACCCGGCGAGCTGGTCGGGCAGGTGCACGTCGTACGCGGTGACCGCCACGACGAGCAGGACCACGGAGACGACCACACCGAGCCCCGCGTAGATCGCGGCCTGCGCCCCCAGGAGGCGCGACGGCGGGACCGGCGTCGTGGACAGACGGCGCAGGATCCCCTTCTCGCGGTAGATCGCGAGCGTCGGGGGCATGAGCGTCACGACGCTGATCGTCAGCGAGAACATCATGAGGATCGGCAGGTACGTGTCGAGCACGCTCCGGCCCCCGAGGCCGTCCTGCGGGGTGCGGTTGCCCGGGATCGAGCCGATGACGACGAGCCCGGCCACCGGCAGGAACGCCGACCAGAAGACGGCGGCACCCGAGCGCCAGGCGAGGACGGCCTCGTTGCGCAGGAGGTGGCCGAACACGCGGCCGGACGGTGCGGCGCCGACGCGCGGCGCGGGGGTGGCGGGGGTGGCTGCGGCGGTCATGACTGCTCCTGGGTGGTCTGGGGCGCGGCCGGCAGCGAGGCGGGCTCGTGGCCGACCATCGCGAGGAACGCGTCGTCGAGGCTGGGCTGCTGGACCCGCAGCCCCTCGGCGACGATCCCCGCGCGGGCGAGGGTGGAGACGACGGCGCCGAGCACGTCGCCGGTGCCGGTGACGTGGACCTCGGCGCCGCGGCGGACGAGCTCGTCGACCGGGTCGAGCACCGTGAGGAGCGCGTCGTCGAACGGGCGGGACGGGCGGAACCGCAGCTCCTGGCGGGTGTCGAGGCGCTCGACGAGGCCTCCGGGGGTGTCGATCGCGACGACCCGGCCGGCGTCGATCACGGCGAGGCGGTCGCACAGGCGCTCCGCCTCCTGCATGAAGTGCGTGACCAGGACGACGGTGACCCCGCGGTCGCGGACGCTCTCGACGAGGTCCCAGGTCTCGCGGCGCGCGGCGGGGTCGAGGCCCGTGGTGAGCTCGTCGAGGATCGCGATCCTCGGGTTGCCGACGAGCGCGAGCGCGATGGACAGCCGCTGCTGCTGGCCGCCCGACAGCCTGCCGAACCGCGTCCCCAGGCTCGGCCCCAGGCCCAGCACGTCGACGAGCTCGCGCCAGTCGGCCGGGTCCGGGTAGAAGGACGCGTACAGCGTGAGCGCCTCGCGGACGGTCAGCTTCGCGGGCAGCTCGGCCTCCTGGAGCTGCACGCCGACCTGCGCCCGGACGGCGGCGCGGTCGGTCTGCGGGTCCGCGCCGAGCACGCGGACGGACCCGCCGTCGCGGCGCCGGAGCCCCGACACGCACTCGACGGTCGTCGTCTTGCCCGACCCGTTGGGGCCGAGGATGCCGAAGATCTCGCCGTCCTCGACGGACAGGCTCACGTCGACGACGGCGCGCTTCGCGCCGTAGGACTTGCTGAGGTGGTCGATCTCGATCACCGGCGGGGTCGGGGTCATGGCGGGTTCCTCTCGATCCCCACCAGCGTCGCGTCCCCGCAGGTCAGGCGCTATCGGCCGCCGGGGTCCTTCCGCCCGCCGTCCGACGGGTGACGGCATCCACCGATCGGTGGATGCGGGCCGTCCCACTGGACCCCAGGGTGCTCGGCGTCCCGGGTTCATGCACGCTGCCTTGCTGGTGCGCACGGAGCGGACCTCTGTGAGCGACCGACCGTCGTACACAGGTTCGCTGCGCCGAGGTGGAGGAACTCGCGCAGGGTGGCGCTGAACTCTATGCGGTCCATAACCCACAGCGCGGCGCACAGCCGCAGTCGGCCGCGTCGACACGTTCGCACGGTCGGGCGCCTCCGCGAGAGCGCTGCCTTCGTCGTCCTGCGTCGACCGGGATCTCGTCGGGACAGTCGTCGCGTGCGGTCCGGGCGCACCAGGGTCGCGGCTGGTCGGCGACCGAGTGTCGACGAATAGCCTGGGCCGACGCCGAGCGCCATGGCGCGGCTGCCGAGTAAGCCGTCGTGCCAGTCGAGCGCCTGTACTGCACCGCGGACGACGTCGCGCCACGGAGCTCTCGCGGTCATCCACCCATCGCCGCCGCCGCCGCGCCCCCCGTCGGGGTCCACGGAGCGGTGCCGCGGGGGCGACACCGTGCTCATCGCTGGTGCCGCGGAGCACGTGTTCCGGGACGCGCGGACTCACAGGGTCCCGACGATCCTTCCAACCACCTCGACGAGCGCAGCGAACGAGGGCGCGCGCTCAGCAGCTGCGCCGATCGATAGGCGCGACGACATAGCCGGCTGATGCCGGATCGGGTCGTAGCGCTCAGTCATGACGCGCTCGAGCGCCTCCTTGCACCCACGGCGCGCTTCGGGATCCCCGAGATAACTCGCGTCATCCTTGACGTACCGCAACGACCGTAGCGACTCGATCCCCGCGAGGAACCACGCCTCGTACTCGCGCACAGCAACCACCGCGATTGCCGTCCCCTGGGCCGCCGAGTCCGCGATGCTCTGCAACTCGCCGACGAGAGCCCGGGGATCATCGTCGTCCGAGTCAGCGAGCACGAGGACGGCTCCTCGGCCCCCCACCCGACGATCCTGCAGCTGAACTGCTCGGGCGAGGCCGGAGCCGCTCGTCATGCTGGATCGTGCGACGCGGTGTGGCGTCGGTGTTGCAACTTCCAGGCCGTAGACCTCCCGCGCGATTCTCCGAAGCAGCTCTGGGAGGGCGTACACCTCACCGTGGCCCTCCACGATCGATGCGATTCGTAGCAGCTCCGTTCCGCTCACGTGAAGAGGTCCAACTCGGGCTGATCGACGTCCGATGGCTGAAGCTGGTCAACTCGCAGCAGCTCGCCGGCCGTGAACAGACTTGTTCGCAGTGCGTCAGCGGCAGCCTCGTCGAGGGGTGCGACACGCGTGACGCCCGCGTCAGCCCGGACTGCGAGAAGACTCTCCGGCTTGAGTGTTGGCGAATCCAGCATTTCCGGGCTGTGGCTGGTGACGATCACCTGCCGGCGGCGGCTAGCAGATTCGATCGCTTCGAGCAGAGTCCCCGCGGCAGCGGGGTGAAGCGCCGTCTCGGGTTCTTCGATGCCGATCGGACTGTAACCATTGGCCCCTGGTGCAAAAAGCGCAACGAGGATCCCGAGCGCGCGCAGAGTGCCGTCACTCATCGACGTGGCTGGGAAGGACCATGGCGCGGCGGCCCCGGCGACGTCCTGGCGAAACTCGATCGTTTCGTACGCGCCCAGGTCCCGCCGATCGGCAGAGACGACACCGGGCACGATCCGACTGAGGTACTCCTCGATCAACGGCTTGGCGTCCGGCGCAGTGCGGCGGAGATGTTCAAGCACTGAGGCGATATTGGAGCCGTCGCGTCGCAGAAGGTCCCCAGCGTCGGGGCGCTGGGGTTGCCTCATCAGACCGGGGTTCAAGTTGTACACGTCGATCGCGCTAAGACCCTCGAAGACCGGTCGGAACTCGGGGAGTGCTGAAGCAAGAACCAGATAGAGACGGTCGTCGGCCGGCGCGGGTAGCACCGCGGACACGGACGAGGCCTCAAGGACACCCGCGCGAACACGGTAGTGCGCGTCCGGCACTCCAAAAGAGGCATGCTTGACGGTGCACTCCTCACGGGTGACCCGGTAGTCCTTGCCCCGGACCGCGCCGATCTCGAACTCGTATGCGCCCGCGAAATCCCGACCCCGAAACCAGACCTTGACCGACAGATGCCGCGGATGTCCCGTCGACCGGCGCCGGACCTCGTCAATGCCGCCACGCTCCCGCAAGGCGTTATCCAGACTCTCATCGAGCGCCTGACTCATGAACCGCAAGCTGTCGACGAAGTTGGACTTGCCCGAGCCGTTCGGACCGACCAACACGGTGAGCGGCCCAAGCGCGACGTCGCACTGTCCGAGCCCTCGGTAGTTCCGCAGGCTCACGCGTGTGATGTCAAAGCGACCACCCATGGCGTCGAGGGTACCGGCGCCCATCGCTTCAGGCTCTAGGGGTTCAGCGTGCGCAAACAAGTCCACGGGTGAGCTCATGAGGTCACCGCCTCGGCCAATACCACATCGACAACGAGCACTCTCGCCACCCTTCTCTTCTCTCGGCCCACATCGCGGCGATGCTCACGCATGGTGCCAGGCCCCTCCGACAGGCTCGGGCGACAGCCCGGTGAGGTCGGCGTCAGGCGGGAGAGAGTACCGTCGCACCGTGCCCGACGACGCCACCTCCCCTGCGACCGAGCCGTCCTTCCGTCCCGAGCCGCCGACGTTCGGCCCGCCCCGCCACCTGGAGGACTTCGCCGCGGGGCAGGTCCTGACGACCCCGGGCCGGACGATCACGGAGACCGACGTCGTCGCGTTCGCGGCGTGGACGGGCGACGCCAACCAGGTCCACACGGACGCGGAGTTCGCGGCGGGCACGCGCTACGGGCAGCGGATCGTCCACGGCATGCTCGGCGCGTCCCTGTGCCTGGGCCTGATCGCCCGGACGGGGATCTTCGAGGGCACGGCCGTGGCGCTCCTCGGCATCGACGGCTGGCGCTTCACGGCGCCCGTCTTCATCGGCGACACCCTCACGTGCACCGTCGAGATCCTCGGCGCCCGCCCGACGAGCAAGGGGACGTACGGGGTCGTCGAACGCCAGGTCACGCTCCGCAACCAGCGCGGGGAGACGGTCCAGGAGGGCCGCATGGACGTCATGGTCCTGCGCCGTCCGGCGGCTGAGTGACGCGTCGGTTTCCCGCCAGACGCACCCCGGTCCGCCCGACCACGCTGGAGGCATGACCTCCACCACGCAGGCGCCCGGGACCGCAGCACCCGCGACCCCGGCCACCCACGCCGTCATCGACCCCGCGATCCTCTACTTCGGCACGCCCGTCGTCCTCCTCAGCACCGTCGACACCGACGGACGCCCGAACCTCGCACCCATGTCGTCGGTGTTCTGGCTCGGGAAGACCGCCGTCCTGGGCCTCGCCGCCCGCTCGCAGACGGCGCTCAACCTGGCGGCGACCGGCGAGTGCGTGCTCAACCTGCCGTCGCCCGCCCAGGTGGACGCCGTCGACCGGATCGCCCTCACCACGGGCCGCGACCCGGTGTCCGCGCGCAAGGCGGCGGTCGGGTACCGGCACGAGCCCGACAAGTTCGGCCGCGCCGGCCTGACGCCCCTGGCGTCGGACACGGTCGCGCCGCCCCGGGTCGCCGAGTGCCCCGTCAACCTCGAGGCCCGGCTCGTGCACGCCCACCCGCTCGAGCGCGACTCCGCGGAGCCGAGGTCGATCGTGGCGTTCGAGGTACACGTGACGCGCGTCCACGTCCACGAGGACATCCGGGCGGCCGGCACCGCGCACCGGGTCGACCCCGACCGGTGGCGCCCGCTCCTCATGAGCTTCCAGCGGTTCTACGGCCTCGGCGACGAGGTCCACCCGTCGCGCCTCGCCTCGATCGACGAGGAGTGGTACCGCTGAGCCGGGTCGACGACGGCGAGCGCCCCGCCCGTGTCACTCCCGCCCGTACAGCGCGCGCAGCTCGTCCTTGGCCCGCTCGAGCACCTCGCGCTGCTCCGCGTCGAGCTCCTTGCCCGCCCGGTTGACGTAGAACGTCAGCATCGACATCGCCGACCGGTAGGGCGAGCTCTTGCGCCGCCCGCTCGCCTCGGCGGAGTCCCGGAGCGACCGCGCGATGCGCTTCGGGTCCGTCCAGGTGAAGACGCCCTCCTCCAGGTCGAGGGCGTCCGAGTGCTCGGTGACGTCCTGGGACCAGCGACCGTCGTCGGAACCACCCTGCGACCTCGGCACTCTCCACCTCCGGCGTGTGCGACCGTGCTTGCCTCCACCCCCAGATTCCCGGACGATGAGCCCGTTCGCACCTCACGATCGGAGCCCCATGAACCTCGCCCTGTGGATCGTCGCAGGCATCCTCGCCGCCGTGTACCTGGGGACGGGGATCATGAAGCTCGCGTACCCACGTGAGACGCTCCACGCCCAGATGCCGTGGGTCGACGACTTCTCGCCGACGACGGTCAAGCTCATCGGGGCGGCCGAGGTGCTCGGGGCGGTGGGGCTGGTCGTGCCCGAAGCGACCGGCGTCGCCGAGATCCTCACGCCGATCGCCGCGACCTGCCTCGCCGCGCTCCAGGTGGGCGCCGTCACGGTGCACCTGCGCCGTCACGAGACGGAGAACCTCGGCCTCAACGTCTTCCTCTTCCTGGCGGCGGCGTTCGTCGCGCTCGGCAGGCTCGCCGGCTGGGGCGACTAGGCGGCATGGACACGTCGTCTCACGAGCCGAGACGGCCCCCTCCCTGCGAACCCCCTCCGGACCTAGAGTGGGTGCCATGCCTGCCGCACTGGACACCAGCTCCCCGAAGATCAACGAGTACGCGCATCCTGAGCGCCTCGTGACCACCGCCTGGCTCGCCGAGCACCTCGACGACCCGGACCTCGTCGTCGTCGAGTCGGACGAGGACGTCTTGCTCTACGAGACGGGCCACATCCCCGGCGCGGTCAAGATCGACTGGCACACCGACCTCAACGACCCCGAGGTCCGCGAGTTCATCACGGGTACGCAGTTCGCCGAGCTGCTCGCCTCGAAGGGCGTCACGCCCGACACGACGCTCGTGGTCTACGGCGACAAGAACAACTGGTGGGCCGCGTACGCCGCGTGGCTCTTCACGCTCTACGGCCACGCCGACGTCCGCCTGCTCGACGGCGGCCGTAACCTCTGGGTCGCCGAGGGCCGCGAGCTCACCACCGACGTCCCGACGCCCGAGCCGGCCGAGTACCCCGCCGTCGAGCGCGACGACGTGACCTACCGCGCCTTCAAGGAAGACGTGCTCGCGCACATCGGCCAGGGCCCGCTCGTCGACATCCGCTCGTTCCCCGAGTACACGGGCGAGCGCCTGCACATCCCGGACTACCCGGAGGAGGGCGTCCTGCGCGGCGGCCACATCCCGACGGCGCGCAACGTGCCGTGGGCCACCGCGGTCGCCGACGACGGCACCTACAAGTCCCGCGCCGAGCTCGAGGGCATCTACCGCGACGGCGGTCTCGGCCTCACCGAGGACGACGCCGTGATCACCTACTGCCGCATCGGTGAGCGCTCGAGCCACACGTGGTTCGCGCTGCACTTCCTGCTCGGCCTCGAGAACGTCCGCAACTACGACGGCTCGTGGACCGAGTGGGGCAACGCCGTCCGCGTCCCGATCAGCAAGGGCGCCGAGCCCGGCGACCTCGCGGCCTGACCGGTCCGCTCCGTACGGAGCCACCCGACGACGGCGCCACGCCTCCCCACGGAGGCGCGGCGCCGTCGTCGTCGGAGCGACGCCCCGTCAGCACGGGAAGTACGAGGGCGGGTCCTGGGTTCTGACACAGGGCGAGGCCCGCCGAGCGTCCGGACGAGGGACCCGTCCACGGGAGCCGGGCTCCGCCGCGTCGGCCGACCGACGCGCCGGCCTACCCGGTGAGACGCCGGCCCCGCGCCCGGGGACCAGTGGAAGGATGGAGACCGTGACCGAGACGACGCTCCCGCCCGTGCTCGCGGAGATCCGCGACGACTTCCTCGCGCTCGGCGAGCGCGACCGCCTGCAGCTCCTCCTGGAGTTCTCGCGCGAGCTGCCGGAGATCCCGGTGCGCTACCAGAACGCGCCGGGCATGCTCGAGCGCGTCGAGGAGTGCCAGTCCCCCGTGCGTGCGTTCGCGGAGATCGACGGCGAGCAGCGCGTCCACCTCTACGCGACCGCGCCGGCCGAGGCCCCGACGACGCGCGGCTTCGCGTCGATCCTCGCGCAGGGCCTCGACGGGCTCAGCCCGCAGCAGGTCCTCGACGTGCCCGACGACTACCCCCTGAGCCTCGGCCTCACGAACGCCGTGAGCCCCCTGCGGCTCAACGGCATGTCCGGGATCCTCACGCGCGCCAAGCGGCAGGTCCGCGAGCAGCTCGCCGCCGCCTGACCGCGCGCCGCCGGCCCGGAGGGCCGCCTTGCCGCTGCCCTGACCTCGACGGTTGCCCGAGTGCGCCTCCTCGTTCTATTGTGCTAATGACCTAGCAGAATGGAACGATGATGATCCAGTTCCACCTCGACTCCGCCTCCGGGGTCGCGCCGTACCTCCAGATCGTGCAGCAGGTGCGCCACGCCCTCCGGCTCGGCCTCCTCCGCGAGGGCGACCAGCTCCCGACCGTCCGCGAGGTCGTCTCGACGGTCACCATCAACCCCAACACCGTCCACAAGGCGTACCGCGAGCTCGAGTACGCGGGTCTCGTGACGCCGCGGCCCGGGCTCGGCACGTTCGTCACCGGCTCCCTCACCGGCGACGTCCCCGCGGCGTCGTACGTGCGGCTCCGTGCGGACCTCGTCCGCTGGATCGAGGACGCCCAGCGCGCCGGGCTCGACGACGAGAGCGTCGAGGCGCTCGTCCACGGCACGCTGCGCGAGCACCTGCGGGTCGAGCCATGACGTCGGCGCTCACGGCCCGCGGCCTCACCAAGCGGTACGGACGGCGCACAGCCCTCGACGACTGCACCCTCGACATCCCGACCGGCCGCGTGGTCGCGCTCGTCGGGCCCAACGGCGCCGGCAAGTCGACGCTCCTGGGCCTCGCCGCGGGCCTCCTGCGGCCGACGTCGGGCGAGATCGAGGTGCTGGGCGACGCACCCGGGGCCGGACCCGACCAGCTCGCTCGCGTCGGGTTCGTCGCGCAGGACGCGCCCACCTACGCGAACCTCACGGTCGCCGACCACCTCGAGCTCGGCCGCCGCCTCAACCCGCGCTGGGACGCCAAGGCAGCGGAGCGGCGCATCGCGGACCTCGGCCTCGACACCGGCCAGAAGGCGGGACGGCTCTCGGGCGGCCAGCGGGCCCAGCTCGCGCTGACGCTCGCGCTCGCCAAGCGCCCCGAGCTCCTCCTGCTCGACGAGCCCGCCGCCAGCCTCGACCCCCTCGCGCGCCACGAGTTCCTCCAGGGCCTCATGGCGCACGTCGTCGACCACGAAGCGTCCGTCGTGCTCTCGTCGCACCTCGTGAGCGACCTCGAGCGCGTCTGCGACCACCTCGTCGTCCTGACCGGCTCGCGGGTGCAGGTCGCGACCGACATCGACGAGGCGACGGGCACGCACTACCGGCTCACCGGGGACGCCCGCGACCTCGACGACCTGCCGCCCGGCGCCGAGCTGGTGCACGCGACCGACAACGGCCGCCACCGGACCGTCGTGGTGCGCAGCGCGCTGCCCGTCGTCGCCGACCGCGTCCAGGTCGAGCAGCTCGGCCTCGAGGACCTCGTCCTCACGTACATGGCGCGCGCCGCCACGCCCGCCCTCCGCACCGTCGCGTCCCCGGAGGCCACCCGATGAGCTGGCTCGCCTGGCGCCTGTTCCGCGCCCAGGGCTACCTGACCCTCCTGCTGCTCGCCTGCTTCGGCGTCCTCGTCGCCCTCACGGGCCCGCACCTCGCCGACCTGTACTCGCGGAGCGGCGCCGCCGCCTGCACCGGCGACCGCTGCTCCGAGCTCGCGCAGTCGTTCCTCAACGGCGCGAAGGCCGGGCTGACGGGCGCCGTCTACACCGTCGGCATGCTCGCCGTCCTCGGGTTCCCGATCCTCGCAGGCGTGTTCTGGGGCGCGCCGCTCGTCTCGCGCGAGCTCGAGGCCGGCACGCACCGGGTCGCCTGGACCCAGAGCGTCACGCGGACCCGCTGGCTCCTGCCCCGGCTCGGCGTCGTCCTCGGGGCGGCCGCGGTCACCGCGGCCCTCGTCTCGTTCGCGCTCACGTGGTGGGCGAGCCCGATCGACTCCACCCAGGGTGGCCGTCTCCAGCCCGGCGTGTACCTGGCGCGGGGCATCGTCCCCGTCGGCTACGCGCTGCTGGCCGTCGCGCTCGGCGTGCTCCTCGGCGCCGTCCTGCGTCGGACGGTGCCCGCGATGGCGACGACGTTCGCCGGCGTCGCGGCGCTGATGCTCACGTTCTCGCTCTGGCTCAGGCCGCACCTGCTGCCGCCCGCGCACGCGAACGTGCCGCTCGACCTGAGCAACATCCAGACGTTCGCCGAGACCGACGGCGGACACATGGAGGTCGTCGCGAACTTCGCCCAGAAGGGCGCGCTCGTGCTCTCCAACCGCACGCTCACGCCGCAGGGGAAGCTGTTCGTCGGCCCCGCGGACCCGACGCAGTGCAGCCGCGACCTCCCCGGCCAGCGCTGCATGGACTGGGTCAGCTCGCTCGGGCTCCGGCAGGACGTCACCTACCAGCCCGCGAGCCGGTTCTGGGCTTTCCAGCTCATCGAGACGGGCATCCTCGTCGCGATCGCCGCGGCAGCCGTCGCGCTGTGCGTGTGGTGGGTGCGCCGCCGGATCAGCTGAACCGGGTCAGCTGAACAGCGCCTCGCCGACGTAGCTCCCCGACGCGGGCGCCGGCGGCACCGCGAACACGCCCGACCCGACGTGGGCGATGTACTCGTTGAGCCGGTCCGACTGCCCCAGCTTCGTCTGCAGGGTCACGAAGGCCGCGGGGTCGTTCATGTAGGCGATGAACAGCAGGCCCGCGTTGATCTGTCCGTCCGCGTTCATGCCGTCCGTGAAGTTGTACGAGCGCCGGAGGATCTTCAGGCCGCCGTTGTTCTCGTGCGCCGCGAGCGCCACGTGCGACGTCGCGGGGATCGCGGGCTCGCCGTCGGCGCCCTTCTTCGCGAAGTCGGGGACGTCGAACTCGTGCGCCCCGGACAGCGGCGCCCCCTCCTGCTTGGTCCGCCCGAACACGGCCTGCTGGTCCGCGATGAAGTCCGAGTCCCAGTTCTCGATGTTCATTTGGATCTTGCGCGCCACCTGGTAGGTGCCGCCCTTCATCCAGGCCTGGTCGGCGCCGTCGTGCCAGACGAACTGCGCGAGGTCGGCGTCCGACTTGATGTTGCGCGTGCCGTCCTTGAAGCCCATGAGGTTGCGCGGGGTGCTCTGCCCCTTGCCCGCCGACGCGCGGCCGAAGCCCATGACCGTCCAGCGCACCGCCGCGGAGCCCTGCGCCATCCGGGACAGCACCCGGATCGCGTGGTAGGCGACCTGCGGGTCCTCGGCACAGGCCTGCAGGGACAGGTCGCCGCCCGTCAGCTTCGGGTCGAGCCGCTCGCTCGGCAGGGCCGGGAGCGGCCCGAACCGGGCGGGCTTGCGGTCGGCGAGCCCGAACCGCTCGTCGAACACGCCCGGCCCGAGGCCGATCGTGACCGTGAGACCCGACGGCTCGAGGTCCGCCGCCTCGCCCGTGTCCGTGGGGACGGCGCTCGCCCGGGTCGGCTCGACCGCCCCGAGCGACCGGCCGCGCTGGAACTGCGCGATCGCGGCCGACCAGCGCGCGAGGAGGACCTGGAGACCTCGCGGGTCGGTGGTGGTCAGGTCGTACGCGGCGAAGATCGCGTGCCGCTGCTGCGGGGTCGCGATGCCGCCCTGGTGCGCCTGCCCGTAGAACGGGTACGCCGTCGCCGGCGGGACGCCGTCCGACGGCGCGGGGGCGTCCGCGCCGTCGGACCGCGCCCAGGCGGTGCCGCCCACGCCGGCGAGCGCGCCGACGGCGAGACCGCCGACGCCCGCACCGAGGAACGCGCGGCGCGAGAAGCGCCCGTCGTCGTGGGAGTAGCCGTTCACCGGGCCGTCGCGACCTTCTCCGCGACCTTCGACAGCGGCTGCTGCAGGCCCTGGATCGCCCGGGACAGGGTCGCGGCGTCGGTCTTGCGCAGCTCGGGGGTCCACAGCGCGTACCCGCCGAGGACGCTGCTGTCCTGGTACTTCTTGAGCGTCGTCTTCACCGCGTCGAACTGGGCGCTGACCTGGGCGGCGAGGTCGGGGTCGATCTTCTCGAGGCCGGGCTGCAGGTCCGCGAACGCCTGCTCGGCGCCCTCGACGTTGCCCGCGAAGGTGGCCAGGTCGAGGTGGCTGTACTTCTCCTCCTCGCCGGTGATCTTGTTGGCCTGGACCTCCTCGAGCAGACCGGCGGCGCCGTTGGCGAGGTCCTCGGGCTTGAACTCGAGGCCCTTCGCGAGGTCCTGGAGCTTCGCGACGTTCGTCGCGAGCTCGGCGGCGTACTTCTTGGTCCCGGCGTCGATCTTCTTCTTCCCGAACAGGTCGCGCTCGACGGCGTGGATGCCGTGCCAGCCGACCGCCGGGTCGAGCGACGACGCCCGCATGTCGATGAGGTAGTCGAGGTTGCCGCTGTTGTCCGTGGCCTTGAACCCCGGCAGGACGAACCCGTCGACGTCGGACTCGATCTTCTCGTAGAACGGACGCGCGGTCGCGTACGCCTGCTGCGCGGCGGCGAGGTCACCCGCGTCGACGGCCTTCTTGAGGTTGCCCACGCCCACGACCATCGCCGCGAGCTGGCTCTGCACGAACGTCCCGTACGCGGCCGTGCCGTCGGCGAGGATCGACTGGACGCTGCCCGTCGGGGCAGCCGCCGCCTGCCCGGTCACCGTGAACGCCACGGTGTCCTTCTCGGCGCCCGGGCAGTAGAACTCGTACGCGCCGCCGTCGAGGGTGGCGGTGAAGCTCACCGCCGCGAGGCCGGGCGCCAGGTTCTCCTTCTCGCCCACGATCCGGTTGTTGAGGAGGAGCTCGACCTCGTTGATCGCGGCCGAGTCCTTGTTGGTGACGGTGAACGTCACCGGACCGGCGGGCACGGACGTCGAGGAGAGCTCGCACGCGTCGGTGCCGCTCGCGGCCGTCAGGGTCACGTCGACCTTGGACGCGCCGCCCGACGGCGTCGCGCCCGGCTTGGCGGTGGCGTCGCCGTCGCCCGAGCACCCGGCGGCGACGAGCGCGACGGCGCCCAGGACGCCCGCGAGGCCGGCGACGGTGCGCACCCGGCGCGAGCGGAGGAAGAGGGAGGACTGCATCGTTCGTGTGCTCCTACGAGTTCTGGGCGCCGACGGCGGCGACGCCGGGGACCGCCTGGGGCGAGGCGAGAGTGACGGTTTCGGCCTCGGCAGCGCGGGCGAGCACGCTCCGACGGCGCAGCGCCGCCGCCACGAGGGCGAGGGCGGCCACGGCGAGGACGAGGGGGAGGTAGCGGCGCCAGAGGTCACGGTCCTGGGCGGCGAGGTCGGCCGCGGTGGTCCGCTGCGCGACGGCGTCCCGGTGGGCCGGCGCGACCGTCCAGTCCGCGACCCCGCCCAGCGCGCCGGGCGCGACGGTGAGGGTGCGCGGTCCGCTCAGGCCTCCGCCGTCGAGCGTGAGGACGGTCGAGGTGGACTGCGCGGCGTCGAGCAGGGTGCCCGTGGACGTGGTCCACGCGGTGGTCTCGCTGGTCTGCGACCAGGTGGCGTCGAAGGGGCCGGGGGTGAGGTCGGCGCTCACCCCGACGGGGAGCTTGCCGCCGCCGTAGCGGAGCAGGTCGTCGAGGGTCACGGTCGCGGGCAGGTCGGTGCTGGGCAGCGTGGTCGTCGCGCGGGTCTCGCGCACCGGGACGCCCGCGACGACCGTCTCGGTGCTCGAGGCCCCGAGGAGCGAGACGGTGCTGTGGATCCGGCCACGCGTGTCGAGCACGCTCAGGATGCGGTTGTCCCCGCCCAGTCCGACGGTGCCGACCGCGGTGGGGTCCTCCGCCGAGGCCACGACCGGCGCGGGCGTCGTCGAGCGGTACGGCGGGACGGTGGGAACCAGGACGGCGAGGAGGACCGCCGCGGCCCCCAGCCCGGCCGCGAGCGCGAGCTCGAGGCGCAGCGCGGCGCGGCCCTGGAGCCGCCGCTTGGCGGGCCACACCGCGAGCGCCAGCATCGGCGCCAGGTAGAGCGCCCAGCCGAGGAGCTCGATGACGCGCGGGTCGGTCGGCATGCCGAGGATGCCGCTGATGAGCGCGGCCCGGACCGAGCCGATCGGGGCCAGCCACGTGAGGTCCACGGTGCGGCCCTGGCCGATCGTGATCCAGCCCGCCTCGTGCGCGTGGCGCAGCATCGTGAGGACCAGGCCGGCGGCGACGAACACGAGGAAGATCCCCGTGTACTGGAAGAACTTGCCCAGGTTGAGCCGGATGCCTCCGTGGTAGAGCCCGATGCCGAGCCCGATCGCAACGACGATCCCGAGCCCCGCGCCCGTGACGGCCGCGACGGTGCTCGTCGACGCCTGGAACGTCGCCAGCAGGAAGACCGAGGTCTCGAAGCCCTCCTTGACGATCGCGAGGAACGCCATGCCCGCGAGCGCCCACGCCGTGCCCTCGCGCAGGGCCTCGCCCGCGTGCGCCTCGAGCTCCTTCTTGAGCCCGCGCGCGTGCTTGCTCATCCAGATGATCATCGTCGTGACGAACAGGATCGCGACGGCCGAGATGACCGTCTCCATGCCCTCCTGGGCCCGCTGCGGGAGGCTCGACGACACCACCTCGAGCGTCACACCCACGGCGACGGACAGGATCACGGCGGCGCCGATGCCGATCCACAGCGGCCGCAGCGACGCCCCGTTGCGCTTGAGGAACGCGGCGAGGATGCCGACGATCAGCGCGGCCTCGAGGCCTTCGCGGAGGCCGATGACGAACGTTGCGAGCACGGGGACCCCGGTTCAGACGGACAGGAGGGTGCGTCCGGGGCGGGCGCCGAGGTCGCGTTGGTAAGCATAGCCTCACCTGCCCTGGTTTTCGCAACACCCTCGTGCCGGAAATGAGACGTGACCCGTGTCACGGGCCGCGCGGGCGGGGATGCGTCACGCGAGTCCGGGCCAGGCGGGCGGGGGTGTGTCGCGCGGTCTTCCATCCGCCTCGCTCGTTCCTCGCTCGGCTCCCGCCAGACCCGCCACGACCGCGCGACACACCCCCGCCCACCCGGCCCTCGTGCACCTCGTCACCTCGCGCCGTCGGGCAGCCGGGCACAGACCTGCCCGCTGGCACCCGGCACACCACGCCAGCTCCGCCCGGGCGCGAGCGTCACCTGCCCGCTTCCCCGACGCGTCGAACCGACGCGGATCGTCACCCGTCATGGCTCAGGCCGACGATCCGCGTCAGTTCGGCACGACGAGGCGCGGCAGCACCGCACCCCAGCGAGCGAGGTGGAGCGCCTCGCCGGGGGCGAAACCACGCGGGTCGTGCGCTGAGCTCGACCCGTGGCAGGCCCGACACGGTGCACATGGGCGGGGGATCGGGGGGTTCGCGCGGTCGTGGTGGGGTGGGCGGGAGGCCGCGAGGGACGAGCGGCCGGATGGAAGACCGCGCGAACCCCCCGATCCCCGGCCCGCCCCACCCCGAGCGAGCCCGGCCGGCCCCGAAGAGCTCAGCGCACGACCCGCGCGCCCCCACCCCCGACGAGCCGCTTCACCTCGGCGAGCGTCGCCATGGAGGTGTCCCCCGGCGTCGTCATGGCGAGGGCTCCGTGCGCGGCGCCGTACTCGACGGCGTCGGCGACGGACCCGAGCTCCATGAGCGCGTAGGCGAGGCCGGAGGCGAACGAGTCGCCGCCGCCGACGCGGTCGAGGATCTCGAGGTCGGGCCGGTGGGTGGCCTCGGCGAACCCTTCGCGCCGGGACCAGGCGACGGCACCCCAGTCGTTGCGGGTGGCGCTGCGGACGGACCGCAGGGTGGTCGCGATGACCTGGAAGTTCGGGAACGCCTCGGCGGCGCGCCCGATCATGGCGCGGAACGCGGCGGTGTCGAGGTCGGTGAGATTCTCGTCGACGCCCTCGACCTCGAGGCCGAGGGATGCGGTGAAGTCCT
>Ga0180221_1000908_pt1 | contig 22335 bp, 18 predicted proteins | sample eDN5th37CKraftMG_FD_151339 | JGI IMG/M metagenome (GOLD analysis project Ga0180221, IMG submission 151339) | Enriched Miracle-Growth compost microbial communities from Emeryville, California, USA - eDNA 5th pass 37_C Kraft MG (version 2) (version 2) ...
CATGGCGATCATGGGCTTCGGCGGCGGCGCCTTCATCGCTTCGCCGCTCTCGGTGTGGCTGATGCAGAAGTTCTCCACGCCCACCCACGTGGGCGTGGCGGAGACCTTCATCTGCATGGGCCTCATCTACCTGGTCTTCATGTGGGTCGGCGCGGCCATCGTGCGCGTGCCGGCGCCGGACTGGAAGCCGGAGGGCTACACCCCGCCGGCGACGCCGAAGAAGCTCGTCACCCAGAACGACGTCTATGTCTACGACGCGCTGAAAACGCCGCAGTTCTGGCTGATCTGGTGGGTGCTTTGCCTCAACGTCACCGCCGGCATCGGCGTGCTGGGCCAGGCATCGGCCATGAGCCAGGAGATGTTCCCCGGCCGCGTCAGCCCGATCGCGGCGGCGGGCTTCGTAGGCCTGCTCAGCCTGTTCAACATGCTGGGCCGGTTCTTCTGGGCCTCGACCTCGGATTACATCGGCCGGAAGAACACCTACTTCTGCTTCTTTGTGATCGGCACCGTGCTCTACGCCCTGGTGCCCTGGACCGGGGCGATCGGCAGCGTCTCGTTGTTCGTGCTGTTCTTCGTCGTGATCATGAGCATGTACGGCGGCGGCTTCGCCACCGTGCCGGCCTATCTGCGGGACATGTTCGGCACGCGCTACGTCGGCGCCATACACGGTCTGCTCATCACGGCGTGGTCGGCGGCCGGGATCTTCGGCCCGGTGCTGGTGAACTACATTCGCGAGTACCAGATCGACAACGGGGTGCCGAAAGCACAGGCCTACAACACGACCATGTACATCATGGCCGGGCTGCTGGTGATCGGCTTCGTCTGCAACTTCTTCGTCAAGGCGGTAGACTCGCGCTTCCACATGCGGGAAGGCGATCCCCGCCCGGTTCCGGCGCGCGCCTGAGGAGAGAACGACAATGGCTGAACACACGCAGGACGGCTCCACGACGGCGAAGCTGGTGCTCGCCTGGGCCTTTGTCGGCATTCCCCTGCTGTGGGGCGTGCTGGAGACGCTGTCCAACGCGATGAACCTGTTCAAGTAGCAGGGGCAAAAAAGAGGCGCCGCTTCCCGCACGGGAAGCGGCGCCTGATTATTGCGGGATGCCCGCGCCGGTCAGAAAAGGCCGACGATCTTGCCATCCTTGACGTCGATCGAATCCGCCGACGGCACCTTGGGCAAGCCCGGCATGGTCATGATCTCGCCGCAGATCGCCACGACGAACTCGGCGCCCGCCGAAAGCCGCACCTCGCGCACCGGAATTGTGAAGCCGGTGGGCGCGCCCTTGGCGTCCGGGTTGGTGGAGAACGAATACTGCGTCTTGGCGATGCAGACGGGCAGCTTGCCGAAGCCCATCTCCTCCCATTGCTTGAGCTGGTCCTTCACCGCCTTGTCGGCCACGGCGTCGTCGGCGCGGTAGATTTCCTTGGCGATGGTGCGCACCTTCTCGAACAGCGGCATGTCGTCGGGATAGAGGAGCTTCAGCTTCGCCTTGCCCCCGTCGATCACCTTGACCACGGCGCGGGCGACATCCGCCGCGCCCTCGCCGCCCATGGCCCAGTGATCGGCCATCAGCGCCTGGACGCCGAGGGCCTTGCACTTCTCCTCGACCAGCGCGATCTCCGCCTGCGTGTCGGCCGAGAAGCGGTTGATCGAGACCACGGCCGGCAGGCCGAACTTCCTGATGTTCTCGACGTGGCGCTCAAGGTTCGCCATGCCCGCCTCGAGCGCCTTGAGGTTCTCGTGCTTGAGATCCTCCTTCCTGACGCCGCCGTGCATCTTGAGCGCGCGGATCGTCGCCACGATGACCACGCAGTCCGGCGCAATACCGGCCTTGCGGCACTTGATGTCGAGAAACTTCTCCGCACCCAGGTCGGCGCCGAAGCCGGCTTCCGTGACCACGTAATCGGCGAGCTTGAGCGCCGCGGTGGTGGCCGACACCGAGTTGCAGCCGTGGGCGATGTTGGCGAACGGGCCGCCGTGGATGAAGGCCGGCGTGCCCTCCAGCGTCTGCACCAGGTTGGGCGCGATGGCGTCCTTGAGCAGCGCGGTCATGGCGCCGTGGGCGTTGAGGTCGGCGGCGCGGATCGGCTTGCGGTCGCGGGTATAGCCGACGATGATCTTGCCGAGCCGCTCCTTGAGGTCGTCGAGGCCGTTCGCGAGGCAGAAGATCGCCATGACCTCGGACGCCACGGTGATGTCGAAGCCGGCCTCGCGCGGGTAGCCGTTGGCGACGCCGCCGAGCGAACAGACGATCTCGCGCAGCGCGCGGTCGTTCATGTCGATGACGCGGCGCCAGGCGACGCGGCGGGAATCGATGCCGAGCGCATTGCCCCAGTAGATGTGGTTGTCGATGAGCGCCGACAGCAGATTGTGCGCCGAGGTGATGGCGTGGAAGTCGCCGGTGAAGTGGAGGTTGATGTCCTCCATCGGCACCACCTGGGCGTAGCCGCCGCCGGCCGCGCCGCCCTTAACGCCGAACGACGGGCCGAGCGAGGGCTCGCGCAGGCAGAGCATCGCCTTCTTGCCGATGTGGTTGAGCGCGTCGGTGAGGCCGACCGTGGTCGTGGTCTTGCCCTCGCCCGCCGGGGTCGGCGAGATCGCGGTGACCAGGATCAGCTTGCCGTTCGGCCGGCTCGCCAGCGACTTGATGTAGTCCATCGACACCTTGGCCTTGTAATGGCCGTAGGGTTCGAGGTTCTCGGGCGCGATGCCGAGCTTCTCGCGGGCGATGTCGATGATCGGCCGCTTCACCGCGGCCTGGGAAATTTCGATGTCGGACTTCGGGTTCTGGTGCTGCGAAGCGGGCATGAGATGGTCCGTGGGTGAACTCGGAGGGGAGGATACGGGGAGTATTTCGTTTTGGAGCGTGATCTTGTCCGAAAAGTCTGCGACTTTTCGGGATCATGCTCTAGCGCGTTACGCCGCGATTGTCGCGGCCTAAGCGCATCAGGCGAAGCGCGTACCGGTTGCGAGTCCGTTGGATGCTGCCCACTCGCCGGCGGCGATCTTGGCGCCGCCGGTGGGCTGCACGCGGGTCACCTTGAAGCGGCCGTCGGCGCAGACCACGGTGAAGCCGTCGGGCTCCACGACGACCACCTCGCCGAGCTTGCCCCCGATGCCCTTGGGGTCCTTCGCCGGCAGCGGCCTGGCGTCGAAGATCTTCAAAGGCTGGCCGTCATGCGTGGTCCACGCGCCGGGCGACGGGTTGCAGCCGCGGATCAGCCGGTCGATCTGCTGCCACGGCTTGCCCCAGTCGATCCTGGCGTTCTCGGCGCGGCACAGGCCCTCGTAGCTCGCTTTGCTCTCGTCCTGCTTGATGCGCGGCGCCTTGCCGGCCTTTACGAGGTCGACGGCCTCCAGCATGGCCTCGACGCCCATGGGGAACAGCCGGTCGAAATAGACCGAGCCCAGCGTATCGGTCGGCCCGATGGACGTCCGCTTCTGGAGCAGGATGTCGCCGGTATCGAGGCCGTTGTCGGGCCAGAAGATCGACAGGCCGGTCTCGGTCTCGCCCTTGATGATCGGCCAGTTGATGGCGGACGCGCCGCGATAGGCCGGCAGCAGCGAGGGGTGATACTGGATCGAGCCGTGGGTCGGGATGGCGAGGAACTCCTCCGGCACGAACAGCGTGACGAAGGCCATCACCTGGAGGTCGGGCTTGAGCGATCTGAACTGCTCCCAGACCTCCGGCTTCTTGTAGGAGTCGGGCTGGTGGACGGGAAGCTTCGCCGCCAGCGCGGCCTCCTTCAGCGGATCGGGCTTGGCGCCCGGCTTCTCCGGCGCGACGTAGACGGCGACGACGTCCTCGCCGCGCTTGAGCAGCGCCTCCAGCACCGCCTTGCCGAACGCCTGCTGGCCGTGAACAACAATACGCATACGGTCCCTTCCCCATTTCTCCATCGTCGGCGCCGCAGCCCGCATGAGCGAAGCGGAATACGGAGCGGCGTCAGCAGCAACCCGGACTTCGCCGCGCTCCGTGCGGGGGCCACGATTTTCATGGTCGTCATCGCCGGCCGGGCACGCCGGACCGGCGATCTACGCCGCCTTTTCCTTCTTCGGCGGCGGGCTCAGCGCCCCGGACGCCTTGATCTCGGCGATCTCGTGCGGCTTGAGCTTGAGCACGTCCGACAGAATCTCGTCGGTGTGCTCGCCGAGGAGCGGCGAGCGCTTCACCTCGGAGACCGAATCCGACAGCTTGATCGGATTGCCCACGGTCAGGTACTTGCCGCGCGTCGGGTGATCGACCTCGACCACCGTGCCGGTCCTGCGCAGCGACTCGTCCTCGGCCAGCTCCTTCATCGACAGGATCGGCCCGCACGGGATGTCGAACTTGTTGAGGATGTCCATGGCCTCAAACTTGGTCTTGGTCATGGTCCATTCCTCGATGCGCGCGAAAATGTGCTTGAGCCGCGGCAGCCGCGCCTGCGGCGTGGCGTAGTCCGGGTCGGTCTTCCACGCCGGCTCGCCGATCACGTCGCAGATCTCGTTCCACACCGGCGCCTGGGTGATGACGTAGATGTAGGCGTTGGGATCGGTCTCCCAGCCCTTGCACTTGACGATCCAGCCGGGCTGGCCGCCGCCCGAGTCGTTGCCGGCGCGCGGCGTGGCTTCGCCGAACGGGATGCCCTCGCCATACTGGCTGTATTCGGTGAGCGGGCCATGCTTGAGGCGTTGCTGGTCGCGCAGCTTGACGCGGCACAGGTTGAGAACGCCGTCCTGCATGGCGCAGAGCACCCGCTGGCCGCGCCCGGTGCGGGTCCTCTGGTAGAGCGCGGTGACGATGCCGAGCGCGAGGTGCAGGCCGGTGCCGGAATCGCCGATCTGCGCGCCAGTGACGAGCGGCGGGCCATCGCGGAATCCCGTGGTGGACGCTGCACCCCCGGTGCACTGCGCGACGTTCTCATAGACCTTGCAGTCCTCGTAGGGGCCGGGGCCGAAGCCCTTCACCGAGGCCACGATCATGCGCGGGTTGAGCGCGTGGATGTGCTCCCAGGTCAGCCCCATGCGGTCGAGCGCGCCGGGCGCGAAATTCTCCACCAGCACGTCGCATTTCTTGATGAGCTCGTCGAGCACGCGCTTGCCTTGCGGGTGCTTGCTGTCGATGGTGATCGACCGCTTGTTGTGGTTGAGCATCGTGAAGTAGAGCGAGTCCGCGTCCTTCAGGTCGCGGAGCTGGCCGCGGGTGATGTCGCCGACGCCGGGCCGCTCGATCTTGATGACATCGGCGCCGAACCACGCCAGCAGTTGCGTGCAGGTCGGTCCGGACTGGACGTGGGTGAAGTCGAGGACGCGCACGCCGTCGAGCGCCTTGCCGTCCTGGCCGAAAGGCTTGGCCGAAATTTTCGGCGCCGGCTTCGCGCCGTTCTTCTTGGCGACCAGCTTCACGACCCTTTTCGCCGCGCTCTTTGCGGCCGGCTTGCGGGCGGATTTCGCCTTCGCGGCCTTCTTCGCGGTTTTGGACTTCTTCGCCATCTGCATCTCCCTGGAAGCTATTTCTTCTGAACGGCGCTTTTCGGATTGAGGTTGCCGATGCGGCCGCTTTCGCTGCCCGCCGCGGGATCGATCACCGCGTTGACGAGGGTCGGCCGGCCGGACGACATGGCCGCGTCCACGGCGCGCTTGAGCTCGTCGGGCGTGGTCGCCTGGACGCCGGCGCCGCCGAACGCCTCCATCATCCTGTCGTAGCGCGCGTCCTTGACGAACACGGTGGTCGCCGGGTCCGGCCCCGCGGGATTAACGTCGGTGCCGCGATAGATGCCGTTGTTGTTGAACACGACGACGCAGACCGGCAGGTTATAGCGGCAGATCGTCTCGATCTCCATGCCGGAGAAGCCGAAGGCCGAGTCGCCCTCGACCGCGAGCACAGGCTTGCCAGTCTCGATCGCCGCCGCGATGGCGAAGCCCATGCCGACGCCCATGACACCCCAGGTGCCGACGTCGAGCCGCTTGCGCGGCTTGTACATGTCGATGACGCCGCGGGCGAGGTCGAGCGTGTTGGCGCCCTCGTTGACGAGAATCGCGTCCGGCCGCTCCTTGATGACGGTGCGCAGCGCGCCGAGCGCGCCGTGGAAATCCATCGGCGACTTGTTGTTCATCAGCCGCGGCGCCATCTTGGCGATGTTCTCGTCCTTCTTCGCGGCGACGGTCTTGATCCAGTCGGCGGGCGGCGCCGGCCATTTGCCGCCGATGCCGTCGAGCAGCGCCGTCACGCAGGACGCGATGTCGCCGACCACGGGAGCCGCGATCTCGACGTTGGAGTCCATCTCCTTCGGCTCGATGTCGATCTGAATGAACTTCTTCGGCGCATCGCCCCAGGTCTTGCCCTTGCCGTGCGAGAGAAGCCAGTTGAGCCGCGCGCCGACCAGCATCACCACGTCCGACTCCTTGAGCACCGTGGAGCGCGCCGCGCCGGCGCACTGCGGGTGGGTGTCGGGCAGCAGGCCCTTGGCCATGCTCATGGGCAGGAACGGAATGCCGGTCGTCTCGACGAGGGCGCGGATCGCATCGTCGGCCTGCGCGTAGGCCGCGCCCTTGCCGAGGATGATGAGCGGGCGCTTGGCGCTTTTCAGCACGTCGAGCGCGCGCCCGACCGCGTCGGGCGCGGGAATCTGCGCCGGCGCCGGGTCGATGACCTTGACCAGCGATTTCTCGCCGGCCGCGGCAGTCATGACCTGGGAGAGCAGCTTGGCCGGCAGGTCGAGATAGACGCCGCCGGGACGGCCGGAGACCGCCGCGCGGATCGCACGCGCGACGCCGATGCCGATGTCCTGCGCGTGCAGCACGCGGAACGCCGCCTTGCACAAGGGCTTGGCGATGGCGAGCTGGTCCATCTCCTCGTAGTCGCCCTGCTGCAGGTCGACGATCTCGCGCTCGGACGAGCCGGAGATCAGGATCATCGGGAAGCAGTTGGTGGTGGCGTTGGCGAGCGCGGTGAGGCCGTTGAGGAAGCCGGGCGCGGACACCGTCAGGCACACGCCGGGCCTCCTGTTGAGGAAGCCCGCGATGGCCGCGGCGTGGCCGGCGTTCTGCTCGTGCCGGAACGAGATGACCCGGATGCCGGCGGCCTGCGCCATGCGGCCGAGGTCCGTGATCGGGATGCCGGGCACGGTGTAGATGGTCTCGATGCCGTTGAGCTTGAGCGCGTCGATGACGAGGTGAAACCCGTCCGTCAGTTCCGGCTCCGCCGCAACGGGCGCCGCTTCCTTGGCCTTGACTGCCGCCTCCGACATGAAGCCTCCCTGCGATTTTCTTGTCAGTCGAGATAATCGGCGTATTTGCGCACGTGCTCGGCGAGGCCGAGCGCGTGGTCGCGCACCAGCGTCTCGGCGCGCGCGGTGTCGCGCGCCTCCAGCGCCTCGATGATGTTCATGTGGTCGCGGATCGAGCGCTCGACCCGGTCCTTCTCGCCGATGGTCTGGCGGCGGATCATGCGCATGTGGGTGAACAGGTTCTCGGCGAGCGAGATCAGCACGCCATTGCCGCTCATGCGGATGATGGTCTGGTGAAACTCGATGTTGGCCTCGGAATACTCGTCGAGGTGGGCGCGCAGCTCGCCGTCCTCGAAGGTCGCGAACATGCGCCGCAGCGAGGCGATGTCGGAATCGCCGGCCCGCTCGGTGATGAGCCGCGCCGCCATGCTCTCCAGCGCCGCCCAGGCGGTGATGAGCTCGATCACCTCCTTCTTGGTCTTGCGCACCACGTAGATGCCGCGGCGCGGCACAGAGCGCACGAAGCCCTCGCGCTCGAGCTGCGCCATGGCCTCGCGCACCGGCGTGCGGCTGACGCCGAGATCCTGGGCCAGCTGGCGCTCGTCGAGACGGACCTCGCCGGGCTGCGAATAGACGTCGAGCGAGACGATGACGTCCTTGAGCGCCGCATAGGCGCGGTCGGCGAAGGTGGAGGTGTCTCCCAGCGGCGCGACGGCGACGCGCGGCGCGGTGCTGGAACTGCTGGCGGAAGTCATGGGCGATCCATCCCTATCCCCCCGGAAAGTCTTCTATTATACGATATTCCAGTTGGTTCGTCCGACACAACCGGCCTGCTTCGCAGATGCGAGAAGAACGGCCCCGCCCGGGGGCTGGGCGGGGCCGCATTGTGTCAGGCTTCGGCCTGCTGAGCCAGCATGCGCCGCCGGATCGGCTTGAGCACGACCAGGGCGAGGGCGACCACGGCAAAGTTCATCAGCGCGGTCACCACGAACACCGTCTGCCATCCGCCGCTCGACGATTTCAGCACGTTCGCCAGCGGCACCAGGAACGCGGACGTTCCCTTGGCGGTGTAGAGGAGGCTGAGGTTCACGGTCGCGAACTTCGGCCCGAACGTGTCCGTGCAGGTCGACGGGAACAGGCTGAAGATCTCGCCCCAGGTGAGGAAGATCAGCGCGGCGAACAGGACGAAGGCCCACGGTGTCGTGCCGAGCGCACCCAGCAGCCAGTAGGCGACGCCGCCGAGGCCGAACGCCAGCGCCATGGTGTATTCGCGGCCGATGTGGTCGGAGATCCAGCCGAACAGCGGACGCGCGGCGCCGTTCGCCAGGTTGTCGATGATGAGCGCCGCGGTGAGCGTGGTGGCCCCGAAGAACACGACGGAGCTGCCGACCTTGAAGTCGGAGGCGATCGGGGCGATCTGCGCCGTGGCCATCAGCCCGCTGGCGGAGACCAGCACGAACATCAGGTACAGCAGCCAGAATACCGGCGACAGCAGCACCTCCTTCGGGGAGAAGCTGCGGGACGACTGGGCGACCTTCGGCGGCGCCGTGAAGGCGATCTCCCCGGCCTCCGGCGCGCGCAGCAGCCAGGCCAGGATGAACACGAGGCCGCCCTGGACGATCCCGAACCACAGGAATGCCGCCTCGTAGCCGAAGGAGTCGATGACGTAGCGGATCGGGATGACGGTCAGGGCCGCGCCTGCGCCGTAGCCCGCCGCCGTGAGGCCGACCGCAAGCCCGCGCCGGTCCGGGAACCATTTCACCGCCATGCCGACGCAGGTGGCGTACACCGCCCCGCCGCCGATGCCCGAAATGATGGCGCCGAGATAAAGCGTGGTCATCGAGCCGGCCTGCGCATTGATGATCCAGCCGATGCCGACCATGGCGCCGCCGAAGGCGGCCGCAAACTTCGGCCCGCGATGGGCGCCGAGGACGTCCACGAGCCATCCCCAGATCGGGGTGAGCCACGTCTCGAGGGCGATGAAGATGGCGAAGGCGACCTGGATCCCTTGGATCGACCAGCCGTGGGCCTTGTTCATCGGATTGACGAACAGCGTCCAACCGTATTGCAGGTTGGCGATCATCACCATGCAGATGATGCAAAAGATCAATTGACCCCAGCGGGTCGCTTCGGAAGCCTCCGCCCGCGCCGCAGGCGTGGTCGATGCCATGGCAGCCATTGTCCGTCCCTCGTGTTCGTTTCGTCCCAAGCGTTTGATCTTGTCCGCTGCACCCGGCGCCGGAGCGTCGCGATGCGGGCAAGCGTGCGGGTTGCTCCCGCTTGTGCGGTCCCGGAGGTCCGGGCCGGTGTCCATAATAATGTATTTCAGTCCCACCGCAATCGCGATTGGGCAGCATCGACGGCACAACTTTTGTTGCGTCGCGGCGTGGCAGCGGGACAGACGCCGGGAAGCGGCATCGGCGTCGCCTCCGCCGCGATCAGCTCTTCGGGGCCGGGCAGAGCCTGCGCAAACGGCGGATAGCGCCCGTCATGGGGCGGCGGTCGCCAGTTCGTCCTGCACGTCGGGCAGCGAGGTCGGCAGCAGCAGCAACAGACGCGTTCCGCTATCGAGCGGCTCCAGCGCAATCTCGCCTTTGAGCTGGTCGGCGCGGCGGCGCATGTTCCGCAGCCCGTTGCCGTAGCGTTCCACGACGAACGGGCGGCCGTCGTTCTCCACGACGATCGCCGCCTTGTTGCCATCCACGGCCGCACCACGGATCGCGATGCGCCGGGCCGGCCCGTGCTTGAGCGCGTTGGTGATCGCCTCCTGCATGATGCGCAGGATCGTCAGCGCGTTGCCCGGCGTCACGCCCGAGACCTCCGGCAGTTCCGCCGTGGACCAGTCGAGCTCGACGCCGAGGCGCTTCAACTGCGGGATCAGGCGCTCGCGGAAATTGGCGAGCGCCAGCGGCAGCTCGCGGTCGCCGAGGTCGAGCGAATAAATGACGAGCCGCAGGTCGTCGAGGGCCTGGCGCGCCGCCTGCTCGATCGGCTGGACCTCGCCGCCAGCGCGCTCGGCCATGGCGATGATCGAGACGAGATGGCCGCTGATGCCGTCGTGCAGGTCGCGGGTCAGGCGCTGACGCTCGTGCTCCCGGATGAAGCGCGCGGCCTCCATGCGCTCCTGCCGGTGCAGGGCGTCGAGCTCGGCCTCGCGCTCGGCGAGCTTGCGGTTGAGGTTCTCGTTGGCGTGGTCGAGGCCGTGCAGGCTGATGGCGAGCCGCCGCATCAATGTCGCGGTGATGACGGCGAGGAACAGGAGCCGGGCATAGGGGCCGAGCAGGACCGACCCGTTGACGAATCCGGCGGCGATGCTGATGTCGCGAGCCGCGAAGCAGCAGATGAGAAGGAACGGCGACAGCATCAGCCGCGCCTCGGCCCCCCTGCGGAACACCACGCCCCAGGCCACGATCGCCGCCGCCACCACGAGCGCGACGAATACGATCAGGAAACTGGTCGCCGCCACCAGCGAGATGCTGGTCAGGAGACCGGCCGCGATGCCCAGCATCAGCGCGGCCGGCACGGCGACGGTCAGCAGGCGCAGGATTTTCGGCGGCGGCACCTCGACGATGGCCAGGGCGACGCCGATGAACAGGAAGCCGATGGCCGGCGACAGCGCCGCGGCATAGGGGCGGGTATTGGGGAAGTCGGGCCCGTATTCCGCGAACAGGCTCGCGGAAACGATCGACGCGACGACGACCAGCGCCGCCAGCCAGGAAAACAGCGGATCGCGTGGCCGCATGAAATAGGCGCAAACGATGGCGACCCCGAGCAGGATCTGCGCGCCGAGAGTGACGACGATGAGCCGCTCCTGGAGCAGCGCCCGCAGCTTGAAGTTGGGCACCAGCTCGGATTCGGTGCCGATATAGATTTTGGAGAGATAGGAGGACAGCGCGACGGGCCCGGATTCGAACGTGAGCCTCAGCTCGTTGCGGCCGACCCTGAGCAGCGACGGGGGAATGTTGACGAGGACGGGCGCGCTGACCAGCGGGCCGGCCAGGAACGCGCGGTTGCCGCTGTCGAACAGCCTCTCGCCGTTCAAGGCCAGCGACAGCCGCCGGTTGACGGCCGGCGCGAACAGAAACAGCGGCTCGGCGGACGCCGCAGCGAGATCGAAATGCGCCGTGTAATGGGAGGCGTGGGGCTCGTCGCCGGAGCCGAACGGCGGGACGTGCGGCAGCGTCACGGGAATCGGAACCGTGCCGGCGTCGGTGACGTAGTCCGCGCGATCCACCACGACGGTTGCGTGGGGCTCGGGCAGGTCGATCAGGAAAACCGCCGCTGCGGCCGCCAGCGTGGCGACCGCCAGCAGCAGCCAGCCGATCCGGGCGGGCCAGGTCACAGCCGGATCAGGCCCCGGCGCGAGGCTTCGTAGACGGCCTCGGAGCGATTGTTGGCCTGGAGCTTGCGATAGATGCTTTTGATGTGCACCGGAACCGTCTGTTTCGAGATCTGCAATCGATCCGCCAGCTCCCCGTAGGTGAAGCCCTTGGCGATGCCCCACAATATATCCATTTCGCGCGGCGTGAGCTGCTGCCCGCCGGAATCGTCCCTGGGCGCCTCCCCGGCCGTGCGGCCGCCGCCGAGGCGGCGGACGATGGTGCGCGCGATGGTCGACGAGATCGGCGAGCCGCCGGCCAGCAGCTCGCTGATGGCGTCGATGACGTTGATCGGGTCACTGTCCTTGAGCAGATAGCCGGTGGCGCCGGCCTCGATAGCCTCGATCACCGTCTGGTCGTCCGTCAGCGCCGAGATCACCATGGCTTCCGCGTTGGGCTGGCTCGCGCGCAGGAAACGGATCGCCTGCACGCCGTGGCCATCCGGCAGCTTGAGATCGGTAATCAACAGGTCGATGGCGCTGGTGCGGATCGCCTCGGTTGCAGCAGCGAGCGTCGCGCAGTCGGCGACGAGACACCCGCCGGCCCAGTTGCGGATGATGCCGGCCAGCCGCTCGCGCACGGGTGGGTCGTCCTCGAGCAGGAGGATGCGGCAGACGGCCTTCGCCCTGCTCTTGTCGTTGGTCATGGAGGCCGATGACACGGGTCGCTTTCGCATATCAGGAGGCCTCGCAACCTTCACGACAGCACGCGCGGAAGACCCATACCGCCTTCATGGTATTCACCTTCCAAGGTCCGGCCCGACCGTTGTGCCGGCAGCCTCGACGGGGTCCGGTCATCATTCTACCATGTCCATGGGATGGGCCGTGACAGGCCCGGCGGGTACCCATGGCGGGCACATTCGGTCGAGGCCTTGCCCCTCGACCGGAGGCGCACACACCCAGTGCGATCCATCACGCCATCAACGAGGAACACCCATGCGTTACGCCCTGCTTTTCGCTACCACTGCCGCCGCGGTGGCGTTCGCCGCTCCGTCGTTCGCGGACCGCGCCGCCGCCGATGCCTGCGCCGCCAAGCTCCCGTCCGACGCCAAGCTCATCTACACCGCCGCCATCGGCTCGGTGGCGCCGGGCGCCGACCTACCCGGCCTCGTCCGCTCCAAGGCGCGCGACCTGGTCATGGGCGGCAAGCTCAGCCGCGACGCGGCGCAGCCGGCCGCCCAGGCGGCCGGCGCCTGCCTGAAACAGGCGATGTGACGTCGCCCACCCTCTCGCCTGCTTCGAAACAACGCCGCCGCAGGCCCGGCCTACGGCGGCCTTCTTGTTCAGGCGGTCCCGCTGCCGAATTCAGCCCGCGCCCTTGGCCTCCAGCAGCGCCTTGATCTTCTGCAGGAGCCGCGGCAGGTCCACCGGCTTGGTGTCGAAGTCGTCGCAGCCGGCCGCGATCGCCTTGTCGCGGTCGTCGTTCATGGCGTGCGCGGTCAGCGCGATCACCGGGATGCCGCTGGTGGCCGGATCGGCTTTCACCTTCTGCGTCGCCTCCCAGCCGTTCATCACCGGCAGGCTCATATCCATCAGGATCAGGTCCGGCTTCTCCGTGGTCGCCATCTCGACGCCCTGGCTGCCATCGACCGCGATGGCGATGTCGAAGCCGTTGCGCGTCAGCCGTCGCGACAGCATGTCGCGATTCATCTCGTTGTCCTCGACCAGCAGAATTTTCGGCATGACGTCCTCCATTTAACCCTGCGCTGCCTGCTCGGACCCGTGCCCATGCGCGCGCGCGGCAATCGCGGCGAGCGCATGGCCGAGGCTGCCGATCGGCTGCGTGCTCTTGCTGAGCACCAGGATCGTGCGCTCGGCGAGGAAGACGCGCTCGTCGTCCTCCAGCGTCTTCGCCGTCAGCACGACCACGGGAATGTCGCGAAGGCTGGCGTCCTCGTGCATCCGGGCGAGGAACTGGAACCCGTCCACCTCGGGCATCATCAGGTCGAGCAGGATCAGCGCCGGATGCGGATTGGTCTTGAGCCATTCCAGCGCCTTCTCGCCGTTGAAGGCCTCGGCCGCCGTCATGCCGACGCCCTCGACGGCCTGGCGGACGATCATGCGCACGTCCTCGTCGTCGTCGACGATCAGCACCACCGCCCCGCTGTGGGTCCGCGCGAAGCGCTGGATCAGGGCGATCAGCCGGGCGCGGTCGATCGGCTTGGTCATGAACTCGGAGGCGCCGAGCGAGAAACCCAGGTTCCGGTCGTCGACGATGGTCAGCATGATCACCGGGATGTGCTGGAGCATGGGATCGGACTTCATGATGCCGAGCACCGACCAGCCATCGACGTTCGGCATCATGACGTCGAGCGTGACGACGTCCGGCGGCGTCTTGCGCATGATCTCGATGGCCTCGTCGCCGTCCGAGGCGTGCAGCACGTTGTAGCCCTCGCGCAGCAGCGTGGCCGAGAGCACGTCGTGCACGGTGGGATCGTCGTCCACCACCAGCACCGTCAGCGCATGGGCGGAGCGGGCCGCGGCGGCGACAGGACGCTCCTCGGGCTCGGCCTCCCCCGCGCCTTCGGGACGGACCGTCTTGTCGGGCAGGCGGATCGTGAAGGTCGAGCCCTTGCCGGGCTCGCTGGCGACCGTGATGTCGCCGCCGAGCATGGTGCAGAAATGCTTGGTGATGGTCAGGCCGAGGCCGGTGCCGCCGAAATTCCGCGTGGTCGATGAATCGGCCTGGGTGAACGCCTGGAACAGGCGGCCCATCTGCTCCTCGGTCATGCCGATGCCGCTGTCGGAGACCGCGAAACGGATCTGCGACACGCCCTCTTCGTCGACGGATCGGGACAGCGAGAGCTTCACCTCCCCCTCCTTGGTAAACTTCGCCGCGTTGCCAAGCAGGTTGATGAGGCTCTGCTTCAGCTTCGTCAGGTCCGTGCGCAGCGAGCCGATGTCGGGCGGACATTCGACGATCAGCCGGTTGTTGTTCTTGCTCATCATCGGCTCGACGATGGTCTTCACTTCGTCGACGAGCCGCGACAGGAACACGTATTCGAGATAGACGTCCATGCGGCCCGCCTCGATCTTCGACAGGTCGAGGATGTCGTTGATGAGGCCGAGCAGGTGCTTGCCGGCGGACTGGATCTTCTTCAGGTCGCCGATGCTCGCCTCGTCGCCGCGGTCCTGCGCGTCCTCCACCAGGATCTCGCTGTAGCCGATGATGGCGTTGAGCGGCGTGCGCAGCTCGTGGCTCATGTTGGCGAGGAACTCGGACTTGGTCTGATTGGCGCGTTCCGCGGCGCGGCGCGCCTCCTCCATCGCCGCCTCGGCCTGCTTGCGCGGGGTGATGTCGTAGAGCCAGGAGATCATGCAGGGCTGGCCGTCGTACTCGGCCTGGCTCCACGACAGGAGCGACCAGAACGTGCCGCCGTCGGGCCGGCGGTTGTGAACCTCGGCATCGATCAGCCGGCCGTCGCGGCGGAAGATTTCGAGCAGCCGGTCCCGCGCCGTCGGATCAACGTAAAGGTCGCGGACGTTCTTCGGAATTTGATCGGCGGAGACGCCGTAGAGCTCATCGTGGCGCCGGTTGGTGTAGAGGACCCGGCCGCCGGGGCCGACGATGCCGACGGCGCAGGGGCTCGTATCGAGCAGCGCCCGCATCTGGCCGCCCGCGCCAGCCCCTCGCGCTCGGCGTGGGCCTGCGTCATGTCCTCGATGGTGATGAGCCGCTCGCCGTCGATGGCGCGGACCGAAATGCCGATGGTGCTGCCGGACGGCGTCTTCTGCGTGAACTGGGCGTCGTTGTCGCCGATCTGATCGACGATGTGGGCCACGGCCATGTCGAGCTCGCCGCCGCCGTAGTCGCCGCGCGCCACCAGCTTGGCGATGACGTCCCGGATCGGACGTCCCGGCTCCAGGTCGGCAGGCTCCACCTCGAGGAGCTTGGCCGCGTGGCGGTTCGCGGCGCTGATCGTCTGGTCGCCGGCCATCACCACGGCGCCGAACGGCAATCCCTCCAGCAACCGGGGCAGCAGTTCCGACGATGCCTGCTTGTCGTTCTTGTCCATGGTCCACCTCATAGCCGGACGCCGCGCGCAGCGCACGTCTGAAGGCGCTTCGTCATTCGTCGTCCCTCCCCGGGGCCGTCCCGCGCGCCACGCTGAACATAGTGTAATTTCGGTCGTCGCGTCGCTCGTATTCGAGAACGCTGGCCAGCCGCCGCACCAGGAACAGGCCGAGCCCGCCGACCGGCCTATCGGCCAGCCGTGCCGACACGTCCGGGTCGTCGGCGGCGCGCGGATCGAACGGTGCGCCGCCCTCCGCGATCTCGCCGCGGACATGGGCCGCATCGATGACGATGCGCACGGCGGCCGAGCCGCCGGCATGGCCGCCGTGGGTCATCACGTTGGTGAGGATTTCGTCGAGCACGACGCAGACGTGATGGATCGCCCGCTCATCGACGCCGCCGCGGTCGAGGAAAATGCCGGCGCGCTCCGTGAAACGGCTGATCGCGGACGGCGAGAGAATCACCTCGGCCTCAAGCTGCATCGCCGGGCTCCATCGTAAGCAGGACGGCAGCGATGTCGTCCGACGCCGGCTGGCCGGCCTCGTAAGCGCGGATCGTTTCGACCAGCCGGCCGAGCGGCGCGACCTCGTCCGGCGCGAGCCCCGCGACGAAGTCTCCGATCTTCTCCTCGCCGTAGAGCGCGCCGTCCGCGCCGCGCGCCTCGGTGAAGCCGTCGGTCACGATCATGATGCGGTCCCCGGGCGCCAGCATCACCGCGTCCGGCTTGTAGACCGCGGTCTCGGCCAGTCCGAGCGGCGGGCCGCTAAGGCAGGTCAGGCGCGCGACCGTGCCGTCGGCGCGGCGATGGAACGGCGGGATGTGCCCGGCGCGGATGTAACTGAAGCGGCCGGTGGCGAGGTCGAGCGTGGCGAGCACGAAAGTCACGAACATGCAGGCGGCGTTGCCCTCCGCCAGCGCAGCGTTGACGATGCCCACCGCGCGTTCGGGCTCGCGGAACAGCGCCGCTGCGTCGGGGCGCGCCGACAGGCCGCGGACCATGGCATGGGTGCGCGCCATCATCAGCGCGGCGCCGGCGCCCTTGTCGGACACGTCGCCGAGCACCAGCACGACGAGGTCGTCGCCGATGCGAAAATGATCGACGAGGTCGCCGCCGACCTCCTTGGCCGGCTCCAGCACCACGTCGATGGCGAGGCGCCGCCCCGCCGCGTCGCCGGAGAACGGCGGCGGCACCAGGGACAGCTGCAAGGTCCGCGCCTCGTTGAGCTCGAAATGCTTGCGCTTGAGCTCCTCGCGGGTGCGGTCGCGCAGCGCCTTCTTCTCCAGCGTGGAGAGGACGCGCGCGCGCAGCAGGGTGGGATTGAAGGGCTTGAACAGGAAATCCTCGGCCCCAAGCTCGATGCAGCGCACCACCGGCTCGATCTCGCTGAGGGCGGAGATGACGATGACAGGAATGTGGTGAATACGGCCGTCGCGCTTGAGCGCCTCGAGCACCCCGAAGCCGTCGAGCTCCGGCATCATGATGTCGAGCAGGACAAGGTCATACGTCTTGCTCTTCATCGCATCGAGCGCTGCGACGCCGTCCGCCGCCTGATCGATGTCGGCGAAGCCGAGCCGGCGCAGGCGGCGCACCAGGATGTCGCGGTTTTCCGCGACATCGTCCACGGCCAGGATTTTCTCGATCCTGTCCGTCATCGCCGGCCAGCCCGAAACCCGGCAGCCAGCGCGGGACGTGCTAGGCCTGCTCCATGTGCAACAGGTCGGCGAGCCCCGAGACCGTGATGACCTCCGCCACCGCGGGTCGCGTATCGACCAGCACCAAGCGGCCGCCGCGGCGCACCACGACCTTCGCCGTCGCGACGAGGTGGCGCAAGCCGATCGAGGCGACGAAGCTCACCCCGCTCATGTCGATGGCGATGTTGTCCTTGTTTCCCGCCAGGGTGGCGAGCGGCATGGCCACGACCTCGGCCCCGGCGATGTCGAGCCGGCCGGTCAGCACGACCTTCGCCGTCGGGCCGGATTCGTCGATGGCAATCTGCATGAGGGCTCTCCCGATGGAGGACGACTAAAACAAGGCTGTGTGACGGTTGGGTGACACGGACGACGTGCCGTCCGCCGCCGCCGTATGCGTTGCAGGTCTTAGTGGTCGAAGTGAAACCGGACACGGCTCTGACCGTCCTGAAAGGTGGAAGCGATCCGGTCGGCGGTGCGACGCAGCATGAATCCGGCAAGCCGCCGCGCTCCCTGATCGGTTTCGAGAATATCCCGGTTCGAGGGGCGCACGTCGGGAAACTCCAACCCCTTCCCGCTGTAGCTGACCTCGGCGTCGAGGTTGAACTCGTCGAACGCCGCCTCGACCCGGACCGGGCCTTGGACGTCGCCGTGTTCCATCACCGCCTCGACCAGTTGCGTCAGCGCGAAGATGGCGCGGCGCACGATCTCCGGCCGGGCGCCCCAGGCCGCTCCGTTCTTCAGGCCGAAATCCTCGATCGTCCGCGCGAAGTCGCTGCCGGGCGCAAGCTCGATGGCGACGCGGCGGCGCACGCCAATGCGGAACAGGACGGTCAGCGCGAGGCCGACGAGCGTGCCAGCCACCAGTGCGGAGCCGAGGATCGGCTGGAGCTGGCGCGGCAGCGTCACGCCCAGCGCCGGGTAGATATAGGACGCCAGCGCCGCGGCGATGGAGAGGCCGATCATCAGGCTCTTGCGGCCGTCGAGGAGCCGCGAGGTCATGATCTGCAAGCCGGCGGTCATGGTGAACGCGGCCGAGAACAGCAGCGCGCCGCCAACGACTGGCGGCGGCATGGTGGCGAGCACCGCGCTGAAGCGCGGGAACAACGCGAGCACCACGGCGACGAGGCCGAACGCCGTCGCGATGGCGCGGCTGGTCACCCCGGTCGCCACCATCACGCCGACGTTGGCCGTGATGCCGCCGATCCCGGACGTTCCGGCCAGGCCCGACAGCGCCGCGACCAGTCCGTCCGTCAGCGTGGCGCGCCCGATGATCGTCAGGTCCGGCCGCACCCAACCCGCATCGTCGAGCCGCTCGATCACGGTGATGTTGGCGCCGGTCGCCATGGCCCCGGCGAAGCCGACGACGGCGAACGGCAGGATGGCATCGGCGTGGAGCGCCACCGAGGTGCCGTAAACATGCGGCAGCGCGAACAGCGGCATCGCCTCGATGGCGGCGATGCTTTCGCGTGGAATCGCGTCGAGCCCGTAGGCGGAGGCGTAGCCGACGGTGACTCCAAGGAGCACGCACAGCAGCTTCGCGACGCCGCGCGACCAGATGTTCAGCGCGATCATCGTGCCGAGCGTCAGCGCCGCGGTCGCCTCGCTGGCGCCCGGCGGCGACAGCCCGTCGGGAACGAGATTCCTGATCCCGGCGGATGCAAGCTGCATGCCGATCAGCAGCACCACCACGCCCGATAGTTCAGGCGGCAGGAACGGCTGCAGCGGCCGCCACAGCCGAGACACCAGGACCTCGACCAACCCGGCCATGATGGTCATGCCGAACACCAGCGGCATCCCGCCGGCATGGGCGGCGACGACGGACGGACCGAGATACACGGCCTGCGCACCGTTCGGGAACAGCCGTCCGGTCCCGAGCGGACCGAGGCGGCGCGATTGAAGGACCGTTCCGACGCCCGCCATCAGCAGCCCGACGCTGAGCACGTTGACGACCGCCGCGCGCGGAAGGCCCGCCTGGCGACAGATTTCCAGCGTGGTGAACATCACGCAAATCAGCACGGCGGCGTGCTGCAGCGCGGAGAGCACCGTCACCGCCAGCGGCGGCCGGTCATCGACGCCGTACTGAAGTGCGGGAGGCCGCTTCAGCGGCACGCGCGGCGGAGAACGAGGCTGAGATGCGGACAACGGCGTCGGACTCCGGCATGCGAGCGAAAGCCATTCACGACATGAATCGCGACGGCCCGGTGGGGAGTATGACGCGGCAAATTATCCAATCGATGCGCGGTCAACCCATCCCATAAACGTGGTAGATTTGCCGCGCCGCGACGCGATCATCGTCGCATCCGCACGACCGGTCAATGATCGAAGCGGAAGCGCAGAATGCAGTCATCGGCGATGCGCGAGGCGGCGATGCCGTCGGCGTTGCGGCGGAGCATGTAGCCGGCGAGCCGGCGCTGCCCGGCCTCGCTCTCCATGATCTCCTTGTCCGATGGCCGCCGCTCGGGAAGCTCCATGAGATCGCCGCGATAGGCGAGCGCGACGTCGAGCCTGAACTCGTCGAATGTCGTCTCAATGCTGATGGTGTTATCGGGACCCCACAGGTCGCGGATCGTCTCGACTGCCTGGCTGACGCCGAACGTCGCGCGCTTCATGACGTCGCGCCGCGCGCCCCACGCGCGTCCCTGCGTCTCGAAGAAGTCTCCGATCCGGCCGAGAGGGTCCGCGGTGTCCGGGCCGACAACGAGTGTCGCGGCCTGGCGCTGGCCGAGCCGGAACAGCAAATTCAGGACCAGCGCCGTGACGGTGCCGAGCACGAGCGAGGAGCTCACGATCGGTTTCAGCGCCAGCGGCAGCGTGTCCGCCATGTCTGGCGACATCTCGGCGACGAGTCCGGCCGACAGCGCAAGGCCGATGACGAGCGTGCGCCGCGCATCCAGCATTCTCGCGGCGATAGTCTGCAGCCCGTTGATGAGGATGAAGCACGCGGCGAAGATCAGCGCCCCGCCCATCACCGGCCGCGGCATCAGCACGAACATGCCGGCGATCATGGGCAGGAAGCCGAGGCCCGCCAGCATCGCGCCGGCGGCGAAGCCGACCGCGCGGCTGGTGACGCCGGTGGCGGCGGAGAGGCCGGTGCATGGCGTCGAGGTGTTGACGCCAACCGAGCCGATGATGCCCGCGATCATGGTGCCGAGCCCGTCAGCGAGCACGCCGCGGCTGAGCGAGGCCATATCGGGGCGCACCCACGCCTCGTCGTTGATGCGCTGGCACACCGAGATGACCCCCACCGCCTTGAGCGTGGCGGCGAGCCCCGCGATCAGGAACGGCGGCAGCATCTCGGGATCGAACGACCAGCCGGCATGGTCGAAGGCGGGCAGCGCGACGAGTGGCAGGCGCGTCACGGCCGCAAGGTCTCCCGCCGTGAGAACGCCGGCGACGATGGCGGCGAGATAGCCGGCGACGATTCCGATGAGCGCGCAGAACACGCGCGCGTTGCCCTTGGCCCAGACGTTGAGAGCCGCCGTCAGCCCGAGGGTGACCGCCGCGACCGCGAGATGCGCCGGCTGCCACGGCGTCGGCGAGCCGAGGTCGGCGACGTAGCGGAATCCGATCGAGGCGACTGTCATGCCGACGAAGAAGATCACCAGTCCGCTCAACTCGGGCGGGATCAGCGGCCGGATGCGCTGCAACACCGTCGAGAGCGCGCATTCGAGCGCGCCTGCCACCATGGTCATGCCGAGCAGCAGCGGAACGCCGCCGAGCCTGAGCGCGGCGAGCGACGGCGCGAGATAAACCGCGGTGTGATTGGCCGGGCACAGGAAGCCGCTGCCGACCGGCCCGCGCGGCAGGCCCTGGACAAGGGTCGCAATGCCGAGCGATATGAGCGCGAAGCTCAGGAACGTCGCCGCTTCCGCCACCGTCACGCCGGCGTCGTCGATGACGAGCAGCGGATAGATCAGGAAGATCGTGACCAGCCCGACGTGCTGCAATCCGCCCAGCAGAACGACGTGGAGCGGCGGCACCTCGTCGAGGCCGAAGATCAGCTCCGAGGGCCGCTGCGACGCCGTGCGCCGGCTCAGCGCATCGATAGCGTTGCGCAGGCGCTGCGCCGCAGACCTGCGCGGCGGCCCGGCGCCCGTCGTCGGATCGAACGAAAGGTCCATCGCGCGCTCACCGATGATGAAGCAGCCGGTCCGGCGGAGACCCATCAGAAGCGCGCGGGATGACGCGGCCCATCCCATGAACGTGGTATGCTCCGGCCTCGCCGTTTCGCCGAAAAAAGTCCCCGCTCCTGCGGCCGACCGGCCGCCGCGCATGGGAGGATCCATGCAGATCAGCCAATTCCGTCAGGACGACGTCACCGTCGCGGAAGCGCGCGGACGTATCGACACCGCGACGAGCCGCGAATTCGGCGACAAGGTGGGCGCGCTGATGGCCGGCGGCGCCTCGAAGGTTCTCGTGGACCTGACGGGCATCGCCTACATCAGCAGCGCCGGGTTCCGAGCCCTGCTGGAGATCGGCCGGCGCTCCCAGGCCTGCCGCTGCAAGTTCGGGCTCTGCGGCCTGAACCAGGAGGTGCAGCGGCTGTTCGAAATCAGCGGATTTCTCGAGCTTTTTGACATTTTTCCGAACCGCAACGAGGGCATTGCAAAGCTCTCCGGCCTATGACCCTGCTGTTCGCCATGACCGACCCCGGCACAGCCGACGACGATGACGAGCGCGTCCAGCACGCGCTGCTCGCGCATCTGCGCCAGGAGTTCATGGCGCCGGCCTCCGCGATCGTCGGCTACGCCGACATCCTGCTCGACGACGCCCGGCGCCTCGCCCTCGACGCCTACCTGCCCGATCTCGAGCGCGTGCGCAGCGCAGGCCGCGCGCTGCAGGCGCTGCTCAATTCGGTGCTCGCCCGGTCGGGCGAGGCGGCGACCTTCGATCCGGCCAAGTTGCGCCACGACCTGCGCACGCCGATCAACGCCATCAAGGGTTACGGCGAAATGCTGGCCGAGGATGCGGCGGAGGACCGGAACGACGCGCTCGTCGGCGACCTCGAGAAGCTGCTGGGCGAAGCCGACGGCATGCTCAA
>Ga0180221_1000910_pt1 | contig 22306 bp, 20 predicted proteins | sample eDN5th37CKraftMG_FD_151339 | JGI IMG/M metagenome (GOLD analysis project Ga0180221, IMG submission 151339) | Enriched Miracle-Growth compost microbial communities from Emeryville, California, USA - eDNA 5th pass 37_C Kraft MG (version 2) (version 2) ...
GATCGACCCGCCGTACGCCGCGGGCAGCCTTCATCACCGCGTCCCAGATCGGGCCGACCTGCCGCGTCACCAGGGCGCCGCGCAGGCACAGCGTCTCACCCCGGCGGTCGAAGCCCGCCTGTTCCACAGTCTCACCCATCGGTGGTTGCATCTGGGCAGCGATGGCGCAACTTTAACCCCCTGTCCATCAACCTTCCGGTCATGCCAGGGCTGCAAGGGCCTGCCGGGCGGCGGCCTCGCCGCTCTCCCAGGCGCCCCCGACGGTGCCGGCGAAGCGCGGATGGCAGGCCTCGCCGGCGAAGCAGAGCTGCCCGCCCGCGAGCGGCATCGCCAGCACCTGCCGCGCGGCGGCGCGCCCTGGCCTGGCGTGGGAATAGCTTCCGCGCGCGAAGGGATCGGTGCCCCAATGGCTGGCCAGCACCGTATCGCGCCGCAGGGCGCGGTCGGCACGGGCGCCGAAGGCGCGGCGCAGTTCCGCGAAGGCGAAGTCCGCCAGCGCGGCATCGCCCTCCCCGGCCAGCGCCCAGGCCGCCTCCCCACCGACGAAGCCCATCAGGTGGTCCTGCCCGAAGGGCCAGGCGATGAAAGTCATCGCCGCCTCCTCCTCCCGCTCGACGCGCCGCTCCAGCCCGGTGAAAGGCTCCAGATCCAGCCGGTCGGCCCCGGCGGCGCGCAGGCCGAGCTTGGTGAGCAGGCCAAGCGGCAGGTCATGGATCGCCTGGCCGGTTTCCGGCGGCAGGTCGGGTTCGAAGCGGATCGCGCCGGCCGCCAGCACTGCGGTGGGCAGGGTGACGATGGCCGCACGCGCGGCGATCCGGCCGAAGCCGCCTTCCGCCACCACGCCGGCCTCACGCGCGCCGCCCCAGCGCAGCCGCTCCACCACGGCGCCATAGGTGATGGGCAGCCCGGCGGCGAGCCCTGCCAGCAGCGTGCCGATGCCGCCCGGCAGCAGCAGGTTGGGCCCGGCGAGCTGGGTATCCAGGAAATCCCGCAGGTCCATGGCGGCAAGCGGCGCGGCGGCGATAACCGGCCCTTCCCAATGCGCCACCGTGGCATCCCAGAAGCCGCCACGCGGCGCGTAATCCGCCGCCGTGGCCTCGGGCGGCGCTGCCACGCGGGCCGCCTCCAGGCGCGGGTGGAAGGCGGCATAGGCGGCATCGTAGTCCGCCATCTCCGCCTCGCTGGCGCGACGCCCCCCGATGAAGCAGGCATGGCGGCGCACCGCGTCATGGTCGAAGGGCCCGGCCTCCGCCGCCAGCGCGGTCAGCGGGTTCTCCCCGGCCTGATGCAGCCAGGTGGCACCGAGGTCGAAGGGCGCGCCGAGCGTCACGGCATCGGTCCAGGCACGGCCCCCCGGGCGGTCGCGCGCTTCCAGCACCCGCAGGCTGCGCCCGGCGCGCCGCACCGCCCGCGCCGCGGCGATGCCCGCCGCGCCAGCGCCGATCACCAGGATCTCAGGCTCGCTCATGCGGACCGCGCCGTCAGTCGCGCCGTGTCCGCTCCCAGGCCGCCTGACCACGGCCCAGTTCCACCGCATCGGCCACCGCGTTCGGCACCACCCGCTTGCCGACCGGGAAGAGCGAGGCGGCCGCCAGCTTCAGATGCGCCCAGGCGAAGGGCAGGCCGATGATGGTGATGGCGGTGCTCACCGCCAGGGTCAGGTGCGAGAGGCAGAGCCAGATGCCCGCCAGCAGGAACCAGATCAGGTTGGCCAGCCAGCCGAGCGGCCCGGTGCCGATGGTGCCGAAGCCGTTCAGGTCCTCGGCGGAGACGAGGCGGCGGCCGAAGGGGGCGAAGCTGTAGCTGGCCATCATCAGGCAGGCGCGCGCCCAGGGCAGGCCGATGATGGTGATCGCCATGATCGCCGCGGCCAGCAGCCAGAGCAGCGCCGGGATGAAGCCCAGGCCCGGCACGTTCCACAGGATGTTCAGCAGCAGCGCCACGCATGCCCTCCATGGCCGACACGGCCCTCATCGGGGGACCCTGGGCGGCTTGAATGCAGCCCAATCCACGGTGTTTGTCCCCTGCGGTTGCCGATACAGGCTTGCGGCGCGGAAAGCGAGTGACGACAGGTGACAGCACCGCGCGCGCACCGCAGAGTGAGGGGGTTTGGGCAGGAGATGGCCGGATGACGAAGCCGATGGATGCGGGGGCACTGAAGCCCCATTCCTCGCACTGGGGGGCGTTCCGCGCCGGGTGGCGGGACGACACGCTGGTGGTCGAACCACACCCGGCCGACCCCGATCCCTCGCCCATCCTCGGCAATTTCGCGGCCGCCCTGCGCCACAGGGCGCGCATCGCCCAACCCATGGTGCGGCGCGGCTGGCTGGAGCGCGGCCCCGGGCCGGACACGGCGCGCGGGCGGGACGAATTCGTCGCCGTCTCCTGGGAGAAGGCGCTGGACCTGCTGGCGGGCGAACTCGCGCGGGTGCGGGATACCCACGGGCCGCGCGCCATCTTCGGCGGCTCCTATGGCTGGTCCTCGGCCGGGCGCTTCCACCATGCGCAGAGCCAGGTGCACCGCTTCCTCAACATCGCGCTCGGCGGCTATGTCCGCTCGGTGAACAGCTACAGCGCCGGCGCGGCGACGGTGATCATCCCCCACATCCTCGGCAACTACGAGGAGATGACGAAGCGCAACGTCACCTGGGAGCAGATCGTCGAGCATACCGGCCTGGTGCTCGCCTTCGGCGGCATGGCCGTCCGGAACAGCGCCGTGGCGAGCGGCGGTGTCAGCCGCCACATCGAGCGGGGTTCGATAAAGGCGGCCGCCGAGCGCGGCTGCCGCTTCGTGCTGATCGGCCCGCTGGGCGACGACCTGCCGAAGGAGGCACATGCCGAGTGGCTGGCCATCACCCCCGGCACCGACACGGCGATGATGCTCGGCATGGCGCATACGCTGGTGGCCGAGGGGCTGCATGACCGCGCCTTCCTGGCCAGCCACTGCACCGGCTGGGAGAAGTTCGAGCCCTATCTGATGGGCCGCAGCGACGGCCAGCCGAAGGACGCCGCCTGGGCCAGCGCGATCTGCGGCATCCCCGCCGGGACCATCGCCCAGCTCGCGCGGGACGCGGCGGCGACGCGCACGCTGATCAGCATGGCGCATGCCCTCCAGCGCGCCGAGCATGGCGAGCAGCCGGTCTGGATGGCCGCCGTGCTCGCCGCGATGCTGGGCCAGCTCGGCCTGCCCGGCGGCGGCTTCAACTACGCCCTCGGCGCCATCGCGCACTACGGCAAGCGCTTCAATGCGGTGCCGGTCGCCTCGCTGCCGCAGGGCCGCAACGGCGTGCCCGACTTCATCCCCGTCGCCCGCATCAGCGACATGCTGCTGAACCCCGGCGCGCCCTTCGACTACAACGGGCAGAAGCTCACCTATGCCGACATCCGGCTGGTCTACTGGGCCGGCGGCAATCCCTTCCACCACCACCAGGATCTCGCCCGCCTGCGCCGGGCCTTCAGCCGGGTGGATACGCTCGTCGTACACGAGACCGCCTGGACCGCGACGGCGAAGCACGCTGACATCGTGCTCCCCTGCACCATGACGCTGGAGCGCGAGGATATCGGCGGCTCGACCACCGACCCGCTGCTGATCGCCATGCACCGCCTGGCCGAGCCCTATGCCGAGGCGCGCGACGACTACGCCATCTTCGCCGATCTCGCCGAGCGGCTGGGCAAGGGCGCCGAGTTCACCGAGGGGCGCGACGCGCGCGGCTGGCTGCGCCACCTCTACGAGCGCACCCGCGCCGCCCTGGCCGAGCGCGGCGATCCGGCGCCCTCCTTCGAGGAATTCTGGGCCATGGGCGAGCTGACCCTGCCCCAGGAGCCCGATGACGGCGGCCCGCTGCGCGCCTTCCGCGAGGATCCCGAGGGTGCACCGCTGACTACGCCTTCCGGCAAGGTCGAGATCTTCTCGGAAACCATCGCCGGCTTCGGCTATGAGGATTGTCCCGGCCACCCGGCCTGGCTTGCCCAGGAGGATGTGCCGGGGGCGAAGAATCCGCTCTGGCTGGTGGCCAACCAGCCCTGGACGCGGCTGCACAGCCAGCTCGATTTCGGCGGCACCAGCGCCGGCGAGAAGCGGCGCGGCCGCGAGGTGATGCGCATCCATCCGCGGGACGCGGCGGCGCGCGGCATCGCCGAGGGCGACATCGTGCGGCTGTTCAACGAGCGCGGCGCCTGCCTCGCCGCGGCCGCGCTGAGCGAGGCGGTCAGGCCCGGCGTGGTGCAGCTCTCCACCGGCGCCTGGTACGACCCCGCCGACCCGGCGGAGGACAACCCGCTCTGCGTGCACGGCAACCCGAACGTGCTGACGCGCGATGTCGGCACCTCGCGGCTGGCACAGGGCTGCACGGGGCAGCTCACCACGCTTCAGGTGGAGAAGTTCACTGGCAATCTGCCGCCGATCCGGGCCTGGGAGCCGCCGGTGGCGGGGTAAAGAAAGGCTGGGGGAAGGAATTCCCCCAGACCCCCCTTCTTTTTTCTGTCAGTTCCCGCGCTGGCGGAAAGCGCGCGCCAAAACTGATAAAAGGAAGATGGGGGTTCGGGGGAATTCATTCCCCCGATCTTGTTCTATTCGCGGTGCACGTCATGCACCTGGATGCTGCCGCTGCCCGCCGGCGGCAAGGCGAGCCAGTCCTCGTGCAGCAGCGTGGCGCGGGTGTCCTCCAGGCCGCTGCGCCAATGCTCGCGCATGGCCGTGGTGGAGAACTCGTAGTCCTTCGCCTGCCCCTCATGGGTCTGCTGCTGATAGATGAGGTGCAGGATCGTCATCTCCGGCAGGCGCTCGAGCCGCTGCTTCGTCTTGCGCTGCTCGGCATCGAGCTGTTGCGCGGGGATCTGCTCCAGCGCCCGCTTCAGCTCCATCTCCAGGCCACGGATGCGGCGATAGAGATCGGTGACGAAGCGCGTGCGGCTGCTGTAGCGGATATCCTTCTCGCGCGAGAGCACCGCCGGCATGGAGCGCGGCACCTGCCCGCGTGCGCTGAACAGATCCACCTGGAAGGCCAGGGTATTGCCCTCGAGGTTCTCCAGCAGGTGGTGCAGCGGCGTGTTCGAGACGAGGCCGCCATCCCAGAAGTAGTCGGTGCCGACACGCACCATCGGCAGCGAGGGCGGCAGCGCGCCGGAGGCCATGATGTGCTCCTCCGTGATGCGCATATGGGCATTGTCGAAATAGGTGAAGTTGCCCGTGGCGACGTTGACCGCACCGACCGAGAAGCGGATGCCGCCCTCGTTCAGCAGGTCGAAATCCACCAGCTCGCGCAGGGTCTGGCGCAGCGGCTCGCTGTCGTAGAAGGCCGTCGCCGTCCGCGCGCCGGGCAGGGAGAACCAGGGGTTCGGCAGGTTCGGCGTGAAGAAGCCGGGCTGGCCCTGCACCATGGTGAGCAGCGCCGAGGCCTCGTGCTTCCATTGGCGGAACAGGTCGCCATCGGGCAGGATGTTCCAGATGCGCTCGTTGGTGATGCGCTCCCAGAAGCTCCGCAGCGCCGCCACCCGGTGCTCCGGCGCGTTGCCGGCGATCAGCGCGCCGTTGATGGCGCCGATCGAGACGCCGGCGATCCAGTCCAGCGCCATCCCTGCCTCGGCGAGCGCCTCATAGACCCCGGCCTGATAGGCACCGAGCGCGCCGCCGCCCTGCAGGATCAACGCATTGCTGCGGCAGCCTTCGGGGCGCCAGGCCGCCGGTGGGCGGCCGCTGCGCGAGGCGGGGAATGGCAGGTCCATCGGCGGAACTCCTGAGCAGCGGGCGGGAAGGCCCAGATGCGCCCATCCCGCCACGCTGCCAAGTCCGGGCCGGCGGAGGGGGCGCCGGCCCGCGCCGGCTCAGATGCGCAGGCCGAGCCGATCGATCATCACCTTCTCCTCGCGCCAGGTGCGCTCGGCGAAGGCGGTATACTCCTCCGGCCCCATGTAGATCACCGGCATGTCGAAGCGATCCAGGATGGCGACGTGCTGTGGGTCGTTCACGGCCTTTTTGAAGGCGGCGTCCAGCACCTTCACCACGGCCGGGTCCATGCCCTTCGGCCCGGCCACGCCATAGGGCGAGGTGGAGACGATATCGATGCCGAGCTCCTTGAGGGTCGGCGTCTCGGGGAAGCGCTTCGCCCGCTCCGGCCCCCAGGTGACCAGCAGGCGCAGGCGGCCATCCTTCACCATCTCGGCCCAGCCGGAACTGTCCGCCATGGCATGGACCTGGCCGCCGAGCAGCGCGGTGACATTCTCGGAAAAGCCCCGGAAGGGTACATGCGTCCACTGGATGTCCCGCTGCCCGGCGATCTGCTCCATCGTCAGGTGCAGCGAGGTGCCGACACCCGGCGTGCCGTAGTTGATGCGGCCCGGATTCGCCTTGGCGTGGGCGAGGAACTCGTCGAAGGTCTTCCAGGGCGCGTCGGCCCGCACCACCACGCCGAACAGATAGCCGGTCAGGTGACTGACCCAGGTGAAATCCCGAATCGTGTTGAAGGGCGGCTTGTCCACCATCTGCGGATAGCGGAACACGCTGATCGGCATCTGTGACAGGGTGTAGCCGTCGGGCTTTTCGTTCAACAGCGCCTGCGGACCCAGGATGCCGCCGGCGCCGGCGCGGTTCTCCACGATCACCGGCTGGCCGAGATGGCGCGCGGCGGCCTCGCAGAAAGCGCGCATCTGCACATCGGTGGTGCCGCCGGCCGCCCAGGGCACCAGCATGCGGATGGGGCGGCTGGGAAAGCCGCTCTGCGCCAAAGCGGGACGGGCCAAAGCGGGAGGGGCCAGGGCGGGCATGGCGAGCGCGCCGGCCGCCAGGGCCAGCGCCCCACGGCGGGTCAGAAGGGTCATCGGTCCGAATCCTCTCTTCCCACAGGCTTCTGACGGCCCGTGCTGATCCGAGGTGTGGCGCATCCGCCCGGGGCGGCGCAACCTTCCTCTTGCCCTTCACCGCGCCTCTCCCCTCACGGAGATGGCCGGTCCCGCCATGCCGAAGAGTTGACCCACGCCTCTCGGCGCCGCCTGACCGCACATGGAAGCTGAGGTGGGGCCGCGCGCGGCACCGGGGTGATTCCGGTGTCGGATCACCCCGGTGCGGATGTCAGAGCGCCCGCCAGCCGATGTCGCGGCGGCAGAAGCCTTCCGGCCAGCGCAGCCGGTCCACCGCCGCATAGGCCGCGTCACGGGCGACGCGCAGGGTGCTGCCGGTGGCGGCGATGCCGAGCACCCGCCCGCCGCTGGCCAGCAGCGCACCCTCCGGCCCGCGCGTCGTGCCGGCATGGAAGACATGCGCGCCCGGCACCGCCGCGGCCTCCTCCAGCCCCTCGATGCGCGTGCCCTTGGCATAGGCGCCGGGATAGCCGCGCGCCGCCATCACCACCACCATCGCCGCCTCGGCCGACCAGCGCAGCGCGAAGCGGTCCAGTTCCCCGTCGCAGGCGGCGAGCAGCGCGGCCAGGAGATCGGACTGCAGCCGCAGCATCAGCACCTGGCACTCGGGGTCGCCGAAGCGGACGTTGAACTCGATCAGGCGCGGGCCGGAATCCGTCAGCATCAGCCCGGCGAAGAGCACGCCGCGGAAGGGGGTTCCGCGCCGCGCCATCTCGGCGAGGGTCGGGCGGATGATGCGGTCCATCACCGCCGCCTCGATCTCCGGGGTGAAGGCGGGCGGCGGGGAATAGGCGCCCATGCCGCCGGTATTCGGGCCGGTGTCGCCGTCGCCGACGCGCTTGTGGTCCTGCGCCGCCGCCATGGGGAGGGCGGTTGTGCCGTCGCAGAGCGCGAAGAAGGAGACCTCCTGGCCGATCAGGCACTCCTCGATCAGCACCGTGGCGCCGGCCGCGCCGTGCACCCGGTCCTCCATGATCTCGGCGATGGCCGCCTCCGCCTGGGAGACCGTCTCCGCCACCACCACGCCCTTGCCGGCGGCGAGGCCATCGGCCTTCACCACGATCGGCGCGCCCTTCTGGCGGACATAGGCGCGGGCGGCCTGGGGATCGGTGAACCGCGCCCATTCGGCGCCGGGCACGCCGGCGGCCGTGGTCACCTCGCGGGTGAAGGCCTTGCTGCCCTCCAGCCGCGCCGCCGCCGCGCTGGGGCCGAAGCAGCGGAGGCCGGCCTCGGCGCAGGCATCGGCCAGCCCCAGGGTCAGCGGCGCCTCCGGCCCGACGACGACCAGATCGACCGCCTGCGCCTTCGCGAAGGCCACCAGCGCCGGCACGTCCTCCGCGCCGATCGGCAGGCATTCCGCCAGTTCGGCGATGCCCGCATTGCCGGGGGCGCACCAGAGCTTGCTCAGGAGCCCGGAACCCGAGAGCGCCCAGGCCAGCGCATGCTCGCGGCCACCGCCGCCGACCAGCAATACCTTCATGACCTGCCACCCTCCTCGCGAAGCCCGGCGGCGCGCTAGCACGGGGGCGGGCGCGCGACAACGCGCCGTCACCGCCCTTCTCAGCGCGGGGGCAGGATGCCGCGGCGCCGATAGGCATCCAGGCAGTCGTTGCGCACCCGCGCACCGAGAACCGCGCCGCGCATGTCGTTCGCGCCGAACCAGGGCACGCTGATTTCCGCCTCGCGGCCGCGCCGGATGCAGTCAAGCTCCGCCGCCCGCGCCGGCGTCAGCGGCTCGGATGCGCCGAGGCTGCCCGGCGGGGGCGGGCTCATGCAGCCCGTCAGCGCCAATGCCAGGCCCATGATCCATCGGCGCATGTCCCGCCTCCCTCCCAGGCCGCCCGGCGCGGCGTTCCTCTCCTCAAAGCAGGCCATTGCCCTTCCGGTTTCCCGGCGGCGGCGCCTCCGGCGGAAAAGCCCCGCCGGGTTCGATTGACCCTGCCACCGGCGCGGGGGAAAAGCTCGGCTCCAGCCTGGAACCGACCCATGCCCTTCTCCCTGCACAGGCTTCTCGCCGCCCTCCTCCTCGCCAGTGGCGTCCTGCATCCCGCCCTGGCGCAGGATCGCCCGCCCGCGATGCCGACACGCGATGTGGTGGTGAGCTACGAGGTCGATCCCACGCCCCCGACCATCGAAAGCGTCGCCTTCCTGACCGCCGAGGGGCGTATCCGCACCGAGGGGCAGAGCCTGATCAACCGCGTGGCCCACCTGATCGATACGCGCGGCGGCGGCGTCATCGCCGTGATGGAGGCCGACCGCACCTATCATGACCTGGGGCAGATGGCCTCGGTCATGGTCCAGGACATCCTCCCCATCCATCCGGGGGATAAGCTGCGGCGCGAGGGCACCGACCGCATCGCCAGCGTAAACTGCACCCAGTGGCGGATCGAGCCCGGGGGCGAGAGCAGCGATGAGGAGGTCCGCCACGCCTGTATCACCGCGGACGGCGTGCCACTGCGCCTGCAGGAGGGCAGCGGCGAGGAGGCGCTGGTGCTCTATGTCGCCACCGAGGTGCGCTATGGCCCGCAGGACCCGGCGCGCTTCCGCGTCCCGCCGGGATACAAGCCGCTCCTCGAGCCGTAGCGCCTTTCGGCCGGCCGCAGGACGGGCAGGATTCAGGCGGGCTGGGTCGCGGCCTGGCGCGCCACCTTGGGGGACGGCCCGAAGCGGTTGTCTCCCGCCTCCCCTGGTTTGAAGATCAGCACCAGGGCCATCCCGACCACGAGGATCGCGGTCACCAGCATGGCCACGGCGAGCGCCGTATTCGCAATGGCCTGGTGGTAAAAGGGCATGACCGTGCTGCCGGGAATGAACCAGGCGGCGTGCCAGCCGGACCAGCCGATGTCGTGCAGCCGCTTCACGACAAGGGCGGCATTGATCCAGATGACCACCGGCGAGGTCGCCCAGGTGAAGACCTCGCCGACGAGCATGCCTGCTCCCTTCGGGTCCACCCCCTGCCTTATCGCGACCAGGCCGGCGATGAAGGCGCAGAAAAAGAGCGCCGCCCAGAACAGGGCGCCCGCCAGCAATGAGTAAAGCACCATCCCCCTGCGGCGCACTCGCCCCGAAAAGCCGAAAAGGATTTGGAGGATGCGCATCTATCATCTCTGGGTTGAATTCGGCCGAACATACCAGCCGGATGACTGGGCCCACAGCAGCGATGGTGTCGCCGGCGCGATCTTCTGCTGCCCCCTTATGAGACAGCGGCCCGGAATGCGCTTCACGGGAAGGGAGCCGCCCCCGCGCAAGCCCTGCCCTCGCCATGCGCCACGCCGCGCCGCATAATGGCGCCCGATGGATACGCTCCCCGAAGCCCGCCCCAGCAACGTCCCGGAATTCACCGTCTCGGAGATCAGCGGCGCCATCAAGCGCACCCTGGAATCGGAGTTCGGCCGGGTGCGGGTGCGCGGCGAGATCACCGAGCTGAAGGCCTATCCCTCCGGCCATATCTACTTCGCCCTGAAGGACGAGGGGGCGAAGATCCGCGCCATCATCTGGCGCTACGCCGTGCCGCGCCTTTCCCTGCGCCCGGAGAACGGGGTGGAGGTGATCGCGACAGGCAAGGTCTCCACCTATGGCGAGCGCTCGGATTACCAGCTCATCGTCGACCGGCTGGAATATGCCGGCGAGGGGGCGCTGCTGGCCCGCGTCGAGGCGCTGCGCAAGAAGCTCGGCGCCGAGGGGCTGTTCGACGAGGCGCGCAAGCGCCGGCTGCCGCTGCTGCCGCGCGTCGTCGGCGTCGTCTCCTCCGAGAAGGGCGCGGTGATCCAGGACATCCGCACCACCATCGCCCGGCGCTTTCCGCGTCATGTCCTGCTCTGGCCGGTGCCGGTGCAGGGCCAGGGCGCGGCGGAGCAGATCGCCGCCGCCATCGAGGGCTTCTCCCGCCTGCCGCGCTCCATCCCGCGGCCGGACGTGCTGATCGTCGCGCGCGGCGGCGGCAGCCTGGAGGACCTGATGGCCTTCAACGAGGAGATCGTGGTCCGCGCCGCCGCCGCCTGCCCGATCCCGCTGATCTCGGCGGTCGGGCACGAGACGGACACCACGCTGATCGACTTCGCCGCCGATCGCCGCGCCCCCACCCCGACGGCGGCCGCCGAGCTGGCCGTGCCCGCGCAGGCCGAGATGCTGGCGGCGCTGGCGCAGACCGCCGCGCGGCTGCTCGCCTGCGGCCAGGCTGCGCTGGACCGCGCCCGGCTGCGCCTCTCCCGCGTCGAGGGCCGGATGCCGGACCTGCCGGCCCTGGTCGGCGCCGCGCGGCAACGGCTGGACGACCGCGCCGAGCGCCTCGCCCTCGCCCCGCACGCCCTGCTGGCGCGCAAGCGCGGCGCGCTGGATGCCATCGCCCACCGCCTGCCGCATCCGCGCGAGACGCTGGCGGGGCACCGGCACACGCTCGGCCTCTTGCAGGCCCGCGCCGGGGCTGCGCTGCAACGGCTGCTCGACCGCCGGCAGGGCGCGCTGCACCGCATCCCCGACCCCGGCGTGCGCGTCGCGGCGCGGCTGCGCGAGGCGCGGCTGCGGCTCCAGGGGCTCACGGCCCGGCTGGAAGGCGCCTCCTACCAGGGCGTGCTGGCGCGCGGCTTCGCCCTGCTGCGCGACGAGGCCGGCGAGCCGGTGACGCAGGCCGCCGAGGTGGCGCCGGGCGCGCGGCTCAACATCACGCTGCAGGACGGCAGCTTCACCGCCACGGCCGAGGGCAAGGCGCCCTCCGGCGGCGGGGCCGCTCCGAAGACCCGGCGCGCGCCGCCCGCCCAGGGCTCGCTCCTCTAGCGCGCACCCTGCCCTGACCATGAAGGATCGGATGATGATCGGCCGCCGTCTCGCCCTGGGAGTTCCCGCCCTGCTGCTCGCCGCCTGCGCGGAGGGCCGGGAGCCGCCGGGCGCCGCGCGTGCCGCCGGCCCCCTGCTGGACCTGCCGCCGGAGGGCCTCACCCAGGGCGGGCTGGCGATCGGCCGCGTGCCGCCGGGCAGCCGGGTGACGCTGGACGGCCGGGCGATCAGCGTCGGCGAGGATGGCCGCTTCGCCGTCGGCTTCGCCCGTGACGCGGCGCCCGAGGCCCGCCTCGCTGTGACCGCGCCGGACGGCCGCGCCGAGACCCGCCGCCTCACCATCGCGAAGCGCGACTGGGATATCCAGCGGCTCGACGGCCTGCCGCCGAAGATGGTCACGCCCGATGCCCGGCAGCTCGCGCGCATCAAGGCCGAGCAGGCGCGGCTGAATGCCCTGCGCCGGGTGGACAGCCCTCTGCCCTATTTCGCCGAGGGCTTCGTCTGGCCGACGCGCGGGCGGATCAGCGGCGTCTATGGCAGCCAGCGCATCCTGAACGGCGAGCCGCGCGCCCCGCATCTCGGGCTCGACGTGGCGGTGCCCACCGGCACGCCCTGCGCCGCCATGGGCGGCGGGCGGGTGCTGCTGGCCGACAATCTCTACTTCACCGGCAATACGGTGCTGCTGGACCATGGCCACGGGCTGGTCAGCCTCTATGCGCATCTCTCGCGCATGGACGTGGCGGAGGGCGCGATGCTGACGCGCGGACAGAAGCTGGGCGAGACCGGTGCCACCGGCCGCGTCACCGGGCCGCACCTGCATCTCGGCCTCTACTGGTTCACCACGGCGATCGATCCGCAGCCGCTTCTGCCGGCCTGAGCACGACGGGGCCACAACGGGGGCGAAATGCCACAGGAAGGCCGTTCTTTGGTCACGATCCGGTAAACGTTTCCGCGGCATAGGGCGGCGCATGAACGCCCTCGCCCACCTCCTCCCCCGCCCTGCCCTGCCGTCCGAGACGCTGCCCGCGCGGGGCTGCGTCGAGACGCCGGTCGTCGCCCTGTTCGACCGCTCCGGCGATACCGGCGAGGCGCTGCGCAGGGCCGGCCTGCGGCACTGGCGCGAGGCCTCGCAGGGGGTGGTGGTGCTGGCGCCCAGCCCTGGCCTGCGGGAACGGCTCTATGCCGCCGGGGCGCTGGTGGTGGTGGAGTAGCGCCGCGGCTCAGCCGGCCGCCTCGCGCCGGTAGGTGGCGCGCGCGAAGCGGCGGTGCAGCCAGAGCCATTCCTGCGGGCGGGCCCGGATCCAGGCCTCGATGCGCGCGTTCAGCGCCATGGTCAGCGCGCGCACATCCGCCGCGCGGTCGCCGCTTTGCGGCAGGGGCAGCGGCGGCTCCAGCACGACGCGGAACCGGCAGGGGCCGATGCGCTCGGCATGCGCCGGGATCACCGGGCAACGGAAGCGCAGCGCGAATTCCGCCGGCGCCGAGGTCGTCCTCGCCGACTGGCCGAGGAAAGGCAGCTCCAGCCCCTCGTTCAGCTTCTGGTCCACCAGCAGGCCGAGCGCCTCCCCCTCGGCCAGGTGGCGCAGCGCCAGCCGCGCGCCGCGCGAGCCCTTGGGGAAGAGCGGCATCTCGGCCCCGCCCTCGCGCATCTGCCGCAGCGCCGCATCCACCAGGGGATTGTCCGGCGCCCGGTAGAGGCTGGCCATGCGCAGGCCCAGCCGCGCCGCCACCGCCGGCAGGGTCTCCCAGTTGGCGAGGTGGGCCGAGACGAAGATCACCCGCCGCTCGCCCGGCGGTATATGCTCCCGCCCGACCAGTTCCCAGCCGGGTCCCTCCACCGATTCCGGCAACCGCGGCAGATGCGGCAGTTCCATCATGGTGCGGCCGAGATTGTCCCAGGCGCCGCGCAGCACCGCCTCGCGCCAGGCGGCGTCCCGCTCGGGAAAGGCCAGTTCCAGGTTGCGCCGGCCGATGCGCGAGACCGGCAGCCAGGGTCCCACCATGCGCGCCACCGCGCCGCCCAGGGCAGAGGCGCGGCGCGGCGCGAGCCGGCGCGAGAAGCCGAGCACACCACGCACCAGCAGCGCCTCCAGCCGCCATTGAAGTTGCCGCAGGACCAAGCTCTCCCCCTCCTCCCGCCAGCGAAGGGCGGTCTTCTGGGACATTCGCGCGGCTTTGGCCACACCAGCCACCGGGCCGCAACCGTCACGGGCGCCATGGATTACGCAGCCGTAATTCCCATATGATGGCGCGATGAACCAAGATCGGAGGATTCTCCCTATGCGTGGTAAGGCCAGGTTGCTGGCAGCCCTCGCCGCCTTTGCCCTGGTGCTGGGCCCGGCCCTGGCGGAAGCTCGCCCGGGCGGCGGCCGCAGCAGCTTCGGCAGCCGGGGCAGCCGCACCTACTCCCCGCCGCCCGTCACCCGCACCGCGCCCGACGCGGCGCGGCCGATGGACCGCACCTTTCAGCAGCCGACCCGTCCCGGAAGCACCGTCCCCGGCGCCCCGAACCAGGCGCCAGGCCGTGGCGGCCTCTTCGGCGGCGGCTTCGGCGGCGCGCTGCTCGGCGGCATGATCGGCATGGGCCTGGGTGGGCTGCTCTTCGGGCACGGACTGTTCGGCGGCTTCAGCGGCTTCGGCAGCGTCCTGGGCCTGCTGCTGCAGATCGCGCTGATCGTGCTGCTGGTGCGCTTTGCCCTCCGCTTCTTCCGCGGCCGGCAGCACGCCATGGCCGGTGGGATGAACGGCGGGGTGAACGGCGGCCCGAACCCGCGCGGCCTGCATCGCACGGCCCATCCGATGGGCGCCCGGCCGATGGCGGGCGGCACCGCCTCGGCGCCGGTGGCGGTCGGCGACAGCGACTTCCGCGCCTTCGAGACCATGCTGCGCGAGGTGAACGCTGCCTGGTCGCGGCGCGACGAGGCCGGCCTCGCCCGGCTGGCGACACCGGAGATGATGAACTTCTTCGGCCAGGATCTGCGCGACCTCGCCGCCCGCGGCTGGCGCAACGAGACGCGCGACGTGCGGCTGGAGCAGGGTGATCTGGCCGAGGCCTGGCGCGAGGGCGGCACCGAATACGCCACCGTCGCCATGCGCTTCAGCCTGATCGACGTCACCTACGATGCGCAGGGCCGCGTGGTGGAGGGCGACCCGCAGCGTCGCGAGATGACGACGGAGCTCTGGACCTTCCGGCGCAGCGCTCCGGGCGAGGCCTGGAAGCTCTCGGCCATCCAGCAGACCGGCTGAGCCCGGCGGCCGGAGCGAATGGGAAAAGCGCGGCGCGAGCCGCGCTTTTTTCATGCCCGTCTGCTGGCACCACAATCCAGGGCAGGAGAGAATTTTTGCTCGCTGCAGCGGCACCTCCGCTGGGAGGCTGCGCTCCATTGCAGCGGATAAAGCATAAAATTTGCTCATTTGCTTACAAAATGAACATTCTTTCCTGTAAAGCCCGGAAAATTAGCTCCTATACTGTGCAATTCACATGGAAAGGAGTATGCCGCCCCTTCCTTTGGAGGAGCTGTCGCGCTCCCCGCCTTGACGGAGGCCCGCATGCAACGCCGCGATTTCCTGCTCACCACCGGGGCCGCCCTGGCCGGCGGCCTCCTGGCCGCGCCGCGCCTCGCCCGCGCACAGGACTCGGGCGTGCTGCGCTTCGTCCCTCAGGCCGACCTGCCCAACCTTGACGCAGTGGCCGGCACCCAGCTCGTGGTACGCAATGCCAGCCTGCTGGTCTTTGACATGCTCTATGGCCTCGGCGCCGACCTGCAGCCGAAGCCTCAGATGTGCGAGGGCCACGAGACCAGCGCCGACGGCCTGACCTGGACCTTCCGCCTCCGCCCCGGCCTGAAGTTCCATGACGGCGAGCCGGTGCGCAGCGCCGACGTGGTGGCCAGCATCCAGCGCTGGATGCCGCGCGACGGCATGGGCCAGATGATCCAGGCCCGATTGAACGCGCTGGAGGCGGTGGACGACCGCGTTTTCCGCTTCCGCCTGAAGCAGGCCTTCCCGAAGCTGCTCTACGCGCTGGGTAAGAGCAATACGCCGCTGCTCGTCATCATGCCCGAGCGGATCGCCAAGACCGATCCCTATACGCAGATCAAGGAATACGTCGGCTCCGGCCCGATGCGCTTCAAGCGCGACGAATGGATGGCCGGCTCACGCGCTGTCTTCGAGAAGTTCGCGGACTACCAGCCGCGCGACGAGGCGCCGGACTGGCTGGCCGGCGGCAAGCGCATGCTGCTGGATCGCGTCGAGTGGATCACCATGCCTGACCCCGCCACCGCGCTCGGCGCGCTGCAGAACGGCGAGGTGGACTGGTGGGAGAACCCGATCGCTGACCTCGTGCCGGTGCTGAAAGGCAGTCGTCAGGTCCAGGTCGGGATCGCCGATCCGCTTGGCAATATCGGTGCCATGCGGATCAACCATCTGCTGCCGCCCTTCAACAACGTGCTGGCCCGCCAGGCCTTGCAGCTCGCGGCAAGCCAGGAGGACTACATGCACGCCCTGGTGGGCGACGACGAGTCCCTCTGGAAGCCGCTGCCCAGCTTCTTCACCCCCGGCACGCCGCTCTACACCGAGGCCGGCGGCGAGCGCCTGAAGGGCCCGCGCCAGTACGACAAGGCGCGCGAGATGCTGAAGCAGGCCGGCTACAACGGCGAGAAGGTGGTGATACTGGTCGCCGCCGACGTGCCGATCACCAAGACCCAGGGCGACGTCACCGCCGACATGCTGAAGCAGATCGGCGTGAACGTGGACTACCAGTCGCTCGACTGGGGCACCGTCGGCTCCCGCCGCACCAGCAAGAAGCCGGTCTCGGAGGGCGGCTGGAACCTCTTCTTCAGCTGGCACAGCGGCGTGGATTGCATCAACCCCGCACCCTACAAGGGCATCTCCGCCAGCGGTGACAAGGCCTGGTTCGGCTGGCCGAGCAACGCCGAGGCCGAGAAGCTGATCGCCGACTGGTACGAGGCGCCGGACCTCGCCGCCGAGAAGAAGGTGATCGAGGATCTCAACCGCGTCTCCATGGACAACGTGACCTATCTGCCCACCGGCTTCTTCCTCGGCCACACCGCCTGGCGGGCGAAGCTCTCCGGCGTGGCGAAGGCGCCCTTCCCGCTCTTCTGGGGGGTCAAGAAAGCCTGACCGGGTTGCGGAGATGCGGGTCGCTCCTCGCCCCCGCCTGGACGGCGGCGCAGAGCCGGAGGACCCGCACGCCCGCCACCCCGCGGCCTGATGCCCGGCGCGCCCGACCTCGCGCGGAGCTGGTGGCCCCGGGGGCGGAAGGCGTGAGTCTCTGCTTCAGCCTTGATCGGCCTCGCGTGATGTCTCAGCCATGAGCTGCATCCGTGCGATTTCGGCCGCTCGCCCGACATGGACGAGACAGGCCTGATAGGCGCGTGGTCCATCGCCAGCCCTGATCGCCTCGACGATACGGCCCATCTGCTCCGGGCCCTCCTGGCTGCGCCCTGGCGTGGCGATCGTCATCGACCGCAGTTGCGTGATGCGCGCGTTGAGCGAGCAGACGATGCCCCAGGCCACATCCTTCCCCCCGCCCTCGAAAAGGAGGCGGTAGAACTCGTGGGTGGCGCCGAGGACATTCCGGATGCTCCCCTCAGCATAGGCCGCCCGGATACCGGCGAGCGCGGCGCTCAGCGCCTCCGCGAGGTCGGCGCGCCCGGACTCCGCGCAGGCCTGCGCGGCCAGGGCTTCGAGATGCGCGCGGATCTCGTAGATCTGTCTGGCCTGGTCGGCGGTCGGGCGCGCCACGGTCGGGCCGCGGCCGGAGCTCTCCACCAGCCCTTCTGCCTCGAGGTGGCGCAGCACTTCGCGCACCACCGAGCGGCTGACGTCGAGCTGGGCGCAGAGGCTCCGCTCCACCAGCCGGTCGCCCGGCCGGAAGTGCAGCCCGAGGATGGCGTCGCGCATCTTCTCGGTCGCCATCTCCCGCAGAGTCCTTGCGCTGCGATCGACCTTCATCAGCATGGCGTCGGAAGCCGGCCCAGCCGATGAATCCGCCTTCGTGAAGCCCGTCACGGCACGCACCATCCGTTCATGGGCGCCTTGTAGCAGCCGCGCGGCCGCGGATCACGAGGCGCGCCCCCTACCTCCTACTGCGGTTCGATCCCGGCCTCGACGGCGATGCGGGCCCAGAGGTCGTGCTCGGCCTGCAGCGCCGCCGCCGTGGCCGGCCCGTCGGCGTGGAGGCGTTCGAAGCCCTGGGCGTTGAAGATCGCCTCCAGGCCCGGATCCTGCAGGATCTGCCGCAATTCCGTGTCGAGCCGCGCGAGGATCGGCGCGGGCGTGCCCCGCGGCGCCGCCACGAGGTAGCGGATATTCGCCTCGTAATCGGGAACGCCCTGCTCCTCGAAGGTCGGAACCTGTGGGGCGAGGCGACTCCTCGTCCGGCCCGCGACAGCCAGCACGTTCATCTGCCCGTCCCGCAGGAATGGCATAACGGAGCCCAGCGTGAGAATCGCGGACTCGACGGTTCCCGCCAGCACGTCGGCGATGGCCGGCCCGGTCCCGCGGTAGGGGATATGGGTGAGTCGGATCCTGGCCTGGTGCGCGAAGAGCTGCCCCGCCAGGTGGTTCGCGGAACCCACGCCCGCCGAGGCATAGTCCACCCGCTCCGGGTTCGCGCGCGCGTAGTCCACATAGTCGCGCAGCGTCCGGAGCCGGCTCTTGGGGCCGGTGGTGAGGACGATGGGAGCGATCGCGATCGTCGAAACCGGGATCAGGTCGCGAAGGGGATCGTAGCCGAGCTGGCGGAAGATGAAGGGATAGGTGGCCAGGTTGTTGCCGTTGACGAGGAGCGTATAGCCGTCGGGCGCGGCACGGGCGACGAACTCGCTGCCCATGTTGCCGCCGCTGCCGGCCCGGTTCTCCACCACGACGGGCTGGCCGAGGCGGGACTGCAGGCGCTCGGCGAGGGCGCGGGCGATGGCATCGGTGCCGCCGCCGGGCGGGAAGGGAACGACCAGGCGCACCGGCCGGTCCGGCCAGGCCTGAGCCATCGAGGGCGAGGGCGCCACGGCGCCGAGGAGCGGCGCCAGTGCCGCGGACAGGCCGGCGCGGCGTGTGAAAGCTTTCATGGACAATCCTCCGTCTCTTTTGTCTTTTGGCTCTTCGTCTTTTTGATCGTTGCGGCGCGGCTCAGGCGGGCCGGACAGGTCCTGTCGAAAGGAAGTCCTGCAGCACGGCGTTCACCCGCTCGGGCGAGGCGAGGCTCATCATGTGGCGCTCTCCCGGAAGCACGACGGCGCGGCTCTGGGCACTCCCCTGGGCAGCCTGCGCGGCCATGGCGCGGGACATGTCCGGCGTGGAGTTTGGATCCAGCTCGCCGGTGAGGAACAGGGCCGGCGCCGAAAGGCTGGGCAGGCGACCCGCAAAGGCCTCGTCCGCCTCCGCGAAGAGGCGGTAGGTGCGGGCGTAGCCGACCGGGTTCACCGAGGAGAGCGCCGTATCCACCCAGGCCACCGTCTCCCGCAGGGGCTGCGGGATCGGCTCACCGAACCAGCGGGCGAGCGTCGCCGCATTGCCGGCCCCGCCCTCGCCTCCTTCGAGCCGCGCAACGCGCTCCCGCACGGCGGCGCGCTGACTGGAGCTGCGGCTGTAGACGGCATTCAGGGCGGCCACCCGCCTCGTGCGGCCCGGATGCCGAAGCGCGAAGTCGAGGACCACCAGCGCCCCCATGGAATGCCCGACAAGCGCCGCGCTCTCCAGCCCGAGCGCGTCCATCAGGGCGAGGAGCTGGTCCGAGTAGTCCTCCAGCCGCGCGGGATCGGGAGGAAGCGGGCTTCCTCCATGACCGAGCATGTCGAGGGCGATGACATCATGCGAGGCGGCGAAGGCCTCGATCTGCGGGCGCCAGAACGCCGCGTTCATGCCGACGCCGTGCACCAGGATGAGGGGAGACCCCGCCCCGGCCCGCAGATACGACGTCCCGCCTGCACGACCCGGCGAGGCGGTGGGCATCCTCTCAGCCATGGTTGCTGCCCAGATCCTCGAGATCCTTGTAGCGGTCGCCGATGCGATGGTGCGGCCGCCCGCCGATGGAGGCGCCAAGCGCCACCACGACCTCGTCCGGCGCGGGGGCGTCGCTGACGGTGAACTGGATGGTCAGGTAATGGGAGCGGCGCCCCTCGTCATGCTTGTCCATCAGCGGGATCACGATCGGCGCCGCCGGCCCGCCCCGCGTGTTGGTGAAGGCGAGATAGGTCTTCGCGCCCACCGCGCGGCGGAAGTGATTGCCGAAGCGCAGCGTGTGAATCAGGGCGGAGGCGTGCTCGACCTCCCCCGAGATGCCCACGACGGCGGCCTTTCCGTAGCCCTCGACGACATCGCCGTTCCCGCCGGCCATGCGGAGGATCTCGGCCGTTAGCAGCTCGCCCAGGACGGGCGCGGTCGCGTGGATCTCGGGCCGGAGGTCCTCGACGAAGCCACGGCCAGCCCAGGGATTCCGGAGCACGGCAGCCACCGCGAAGAGGCGGAAGGGCTGGGGCGCGGGTCGCCCGCCCTCGATCCGCGTGTCTTCCGAATAGGTCACGATCTTGCGCAGTTCGAGGGTCATCCGCCTTCCTCCTTCTCCGGCCATTTGGCTGAATTCTGCCATACCGTATTATGGTATACCAAACCTGATCAAGGCTCTTGTGGCAAGCAGAGAAAGGTTTGGGTAGCAGCCGCCGGGGCGCGGAGGACCTGTCCGCACATCCGGGCTCAATTTCGGCCGCGACCCCCTCCAGAGGGGGAAAGGAATTCCCCCGAACCCCCTTCTTCTTGTCAGTCGGGCGCCGCGCCGTGAAAGCCCCGCCCCCTGGGCAAGCTGCCCCCTCCGGCGCTATCCCTTGCCTCCCTGAGCCAGTCCCGGAGAATGCCCATGCCCCGTCCGAAGCCCGTCATGCTCGTCATCCTCGACGGCTGGGGCTGGCGCGAGGATGAGGCCGACAACGCCGTCCGCCAGGCGCGCACGCCGAATTTCGACCGGCTCTGGGCCGGGTGCCCGCACAGCTTCCTGCACACCTGCGGCGAGGATGTCGGCCTGCCTGAGGGCCAGATGGGCAATTCCGAGGTCGGCCACCTCAATCTCGGCGCCGGGCGCGTGGTGATGCAGGACCTGCCGCGCATCAGCAAGGCGGTGGCGGATGGCTCCATCGCCCACCTGCCGGCGGTGACCGGCCTGATCGCCAGGCTGAAGGAAAGCGGCGGCACGCTGCACCTGATGGGCCTGCTCTCGCCCGGTGGCGTGCACAGCCACCAGGACCACGGCCTCGCGCTCGCAAAAGTCTTCGCCGAGGCGGGCATTCCCGTCGCCGTGCATGTCTGGACCGACGGGCGCGACACCCCGCCCGAAGCCAGCCCGGACTATCTGGCGAATTTCGAGCCGAAACTGCCGCGGGGCGCGCGCATCGCCACCGTCACCGGCCGCTACTTCGCCATGGACCGCGACAAGCGCTGGGAGCGCGTGCGCCAGGCCTATGACGCGATGGTGGAGGCGCAGGGCGCGAAGGCCGACAGCGCCGCCGCCGCCATCGTGGCCGCGCACAAGGCCGGCAAGACCGACGAGTTCATCCCCGCCACCGTCATCGGCGACTATGCGGGAATGCGCGACGGCGACGGGCTGCTCTGCTTCAATTTCCGCGCCGACCGGGTGCGGCAGATCCTCGCCGCCCTGCTCGACCCCGCCTTCGACGGCTTCGCCCCGCCGCGCCACCCGCGCTTCGCCGGCGCTGCCGGCATGACGGAATACTCCACCGAGCTGAACCAGCACCTCGCCACCCTGTTCGGCGCGGAGGTGATGAAGGACATCCTGGGCGCCGTCGTCTCCGCCGCCGGGCTGAAGCAGCTCCGCATGGCCGAGACGGAGAAGTACCCGCACGTCACCTACTTCCTGAACGGCGGCGAGGAGACTCCCTTCCCCGGCGAGGAGCGCGTCATGGTGCCCTCCCCCAAGGTCGCGACCTATGACCTGCAGCCGGAGATGTCGGCGCCCGAGCTGACGGAGAAGGCCGTGGCGGCGATCGGCACGGGCCGGTTCGACCTCATCGTGCTGAACTTCGCCAATGCCGACATGGTCGGCCATACCGGCAGCCTGGCGGCCGCCATCAAGGCCTGCGAGGCGGTGGATGCCGGGCTCGGGCGCATCGCCGAGGCGGTGCGCGCCCAGGGCGGCGCCCTCCTCGTCACCGCGGACCACGGCAATGCCGAGCTGATGAAGGACCCGGAGACCGGCGGCCCGCACACCGCCCATACCACCAACCCAGTGCCGGTCCTGCTGATGGATGGGCCTGCCGGCGCGGCGCTGACCGAAGGCCGGCTGGCCGATGTAGCACCGACCCTGCTGACGCTGATGGGCCTGGAGCAGCCTGCGGCGATGACCGGGCGGAGCCTCTTGCGGAAGGGCGACTGATGCGGCCCCGGCGGGGGACAGGGCGGCCGCGCCCCGCCATCGCGCGCGCCGCCCTGCGCCCTGCCGGGCCGCAGGCCCTGCGCCCCTGGGCGCTGCTGGCGCTGCTGCTGCCGCTCACCCAGGCGCCGGCGCTGGGCGAGGCGCCGCCGCCCACCCGCCGCTCGGTGCAGGAGGCGGAGCAGGCTGCCCGCGCCGCGAAGGAAGCCGCCGCCGCCGCCGAGCGCGCTGCCCAGGAAGCCATCCGCACCGAGGAGACGCTGGCCGAGCAACGCG
>Ga0180221_1000913_pt1 | contig 22189 bp, 16 predicted proteins | sample eDN5th37CKraftMG_FD_151339 | JGI IMG/M metagenome (GOLD analysis project Ga0180221, IMG submission 151339) | Enriched Miracle-Growth compost microbial communities from Emeryville, California, USA - eDNA 5th pass 37_C Kraft MG (version 2) (version 2) ...
CGACATCTCCTGGCACGAAACCACCTGGAACGGCGTCGGCAGCGGCCTGGAGGTCGTCTATAACAACGGCCAGAATGGTGGCGTCTTCCTGCCCAACGTTCACGCGCTGGACTGGAACGACTTCAGCTTCGGCTGATCGGCGTCGATTGGCCACAGCTCTCGCGAGACGCTGTGGCCCGCGTGCCTCCTGCTTCCTGGAGCCATTCAGGCCGACTGTTAGACCTGGATGCTCCAGGCCTTCTCCGCGGGAGCAGCTTCGGACGTCAGGCTGCTTCCGCCCGGGGCTTCGGCTCCGGGCGCGCGGAGGTGTGGCGGGGAATATCGAGCTTCCGACGGGTGGCGGCAGGGCTCAGGCCGTCAGGTCGTCGGCAGGCGACAGCGTGCCGTCCACGAACATGCGGTGCCAGAGTTCCAGCTGACAAAGTATCCAGAGTTTCCTGCCATTATCCGCCCGCCCGGCCGCGTGGTCCTCTATCAGGCGTCGGATGGCGGCCTCCTGGTACCAGCCGCGCGCCCTTGCCTCGCGGGAGAGCAGCGCGTCCCTTAGGGAGGCGCCCAGGGTACCGCCGCGGAACCATGCACTGACGGGAACCTTGAATCCCCATTTGGGGCGGTGGACGATATCCGACGGCAGGCCGGCGTGCTCCTCGGCGACCCGCTTCAGGAGCCGTTTGCCATGACGGCCGCGGACCTTCATCCAGCGCGGCAAGCGGCGCGCTGCGAACTCGACCACCCGCCAGTCGAGGAAGGGGCATCGCAGCTCCAGTGAATGCGCCATGGTCATTCGGTCGCCACGCAGCAGGAGGTTCGCGGGTAACCAGAGGCGGGTATCGAGATAGAGTGCTTCTTCGACCGGAGAGGGGAAGGCCAGACTACCTTCGCTTCGCCCGCGCATCACAAGCCCAGCGGCTGCATGCACATGCTCTTCCGACTCCGCGAAAAGGGCAGGGGAGAGAATCTCCCGCCGCTCATCAGCCGAGAAGGCGCCGAACCATGCTGCGTGCCGCTCGAAGCGCTCTTGCAATGCGAAGGCTTCCAGCGCGGTCTGTGCCCGGCGCAGTGAGGCGGGCAGTGCGCGCGCGACGGTGCCGAGGACGTTGCGGGCACCGGGCAAATTCAGGACGGCTCGGCCCGGAGCGCTGTGCGCAGCCGCCTGCGCGGCGTATTTCGGATAGCCGGCAAAGGCCTCGTCGGCGCCCTCACCGGACAGCACCACGGTGACCTTCTCCCGTGCTAGGCGGGCCAGAAGGTAGATCGGCACGTCGCTGGGCTCGCTGATCGGCGTCTCTCGGCTCCAGAGCGCGGCAGGGATTGCCCGCACCAGATCCGCCGCGCCGACCGTCAGCGCATGGTGATCGGTGCCAAGATGGCGCGCCACCCGCTCCGCCGGGCCGGTTTCACTGAAGCCGGTGTCGAAGCCGATCGAGTAGGTCTTCACCGGCTCAGGATGCAGCCGTGCCATCAGCGCCACAATCAGGGAGGAATCGAGGCCGCCCGACAGGAATGCGCCGAAAGGCACGTCGCTCAGCAATCTCAGGCGGACGGCGTCCTCCAGCAATTCATGCAGCAGGCTGGCCGCCTCGGCTTCGTCCGACAGATGATCGGGCGGAAGACTGCCGGTATCCGGTGCCTCCGCCTGCTGCATGGTGGCGGCCTGCACCGCCTTGGGCCCGCGCGAGAAGTCGTAATCGTAATAGGGCCTGGAGACGGGCATCGGTGCCGAGGCCGACCACCCTTTTGCTTCGATCTCCAGGGTGCATCCCGGAGGCAGCGGCTCCACCCCGGCAAGCAGCGTCTCCTGGCCGGGGACGAAGCGGTAGCAGAGGAAGGCGGCAAGTCGGCGCCGGTCCATCTCCGGGCGGCGCCCAGCCAGGGGCGAGGCGGCGCGGAGAGCACGCAGTTCCGAGGCGAAGGCGAGTCCATTCAACCCGTCCCAGGCAAGGAACAGCGGCTTCTTGCCAAAGCGGTCGCGCGCCAGGGTGAGCCGCTGCGCCTCCCCATCCCACCAGGCGAAGGCGAACATGCCATTGGCGGCCCGGCAGGCTCGGCTGGCTCCCCAGGCGGCGCAGGCATGCAGCAGGGTTTCACTGTCGGAGCCCGACACCCAGCCGCCTGCCGGAGCGCCGCCTTCGCTTTCGAGGCGGGCCCGCAACTCCATATGGTTGTAGATCTCGCCGTTGAAGATGATGGCATGCCGGCCGTCCGCCGTGACCATGGGCTGGTGGCCTGAGGCGGAAAGATCGAGGATGGCCAAGCGCCGAAAGGCGAGGCCGAGGCCGCCGCTGCGGTAAATCCCCTCGTCATCTGGTCCACGATGTGCCATCGCCGCTGCCATGGCGAGCAGTTCCGCCTGCGACGGCGCGGTGCCATCAAGGCGGAGAATTCCGGCGATGCCGCACATGTCTGGACGTCCTTCTCTTCGCCGGTCGCTCGAGATGCCGGCCTGCGGGAGGGGAAGCTTTGAGCGCGCCGGCAGGCACCGCGGCCCGATCCTAGTCCCCGCTCCGAAGCGCTGCGCATATCTCTTTTGAAGTAGTCCGGCAGCGCCAATGCGCGCCCGAACCATCGCGGTTTACGGTTCGGATGTGTGACCGCGTGCTGAAGCGCAGCAGGCATGAGCGGGATGCAGCGGCTGAGGCGATGACCCCGAAGGACCTGGCGGAAATGCCTCTCGCCAGAGCCCAAGGGGTCGTGGCGCAACACGCGCGTAGTCCGGTATGGCCGGACTTCATCCAAGTCGGGGAATGCATCCTGATGTGTGGCTTCGTCCTGTCCTACAGTAAGGTCGCGGCTGGGCCGGAGCCGGATCAGCGCTTCGCCGCCGCAGCCGCGTCGATCCGGCACCGAGGGCCTGACGAGTTTGGCGAATGCCGGCTCGGCCCCATCGCAATGGCGCATTGCCGCCTGGCCATCATTGACCTTGATGGCGGGAAGCAACCCATGTCCACCCGCGACGGGAGGTTCTGGATCGCCTTCAACGGCGAGATCTACAACCACCGGGAGGTCCGTGCCGAGCTTGAGGCGCTGGGCCACAGCTTCGCTGAAACTTCGGATACGGAGGTGCTTCTCCGCGCCTGGCAGCACTGGGGTGAGGCCTGCCTGCACCGACTCAACGGCATGTTCGTCTTCGTCGTCTTCGACCGCGAGCGTGAGACCCTCACCGCCGCACGCGACCGCTTTGGTGAGAAGCCGCTCTACGTCTGTGAAACTGCTGAGGCCGTCTATCTCGCCTCGGAGCTCAAGGCTCTCGCGGTGAGCGGGATCGCGGAGAAGCGGATTGACCCGCTCGCCTTATACAGCTTCCTCACGCTGGGCTACGTAACCGGCGAGCGCTCCATCTTCCGCAATGTTGGCCGTCTGCTGCCTGGGCACGTGCTGACCTACGCGCCCAGCACTGGTCTGGAGCAGCGTCCCTGGTACCAGCCTCCGTTGCCCACGGACGAGATCGACGATCCTGAGGTGCTGGTCGAGCAGAGCCTGGGATTGCTGCGGGACTCGGTGCGGATGCGCCTGGTCGCGGATGTGCCGGTCGGCTGCTTCCTCTCGGGGGGCGTGGATTCAAGCGCAGTTCTGGCCCTGGCCGCCGAGGTCTCGGATCGGCCTCTGGAAGCCTTTTCCGTCGGTTTCGCCGATCCACGCTATGACGAGCGCCCCTATGCGCGGATCGTGGCCAAGCGCTTCGCAGGGCGGCATCACGAGTTCGTCCTGCAGCCCCAGAGCGTAGAAGTCCTGGAGCGGATCGCCTGGCACGCCGACGAACCCTTTGCCGATCAGGCTGCACTGCCGACCTGGTTCCTTTCGGAGCTCACCTGCCAGCATGTGAAGGTGGCGCTGTCGGGAGACGGGGGCGACGAGTTTTTCGCCGGCTACGACGTCTACCGCAGCCACGCGCTGAGCGAACGGGTGCGCCGGATGCCGGCGCCGCTGCGTTCCCTGGCAGTCATGGCGCTGCGGACCGCCGCGTCTTCGGGCAGCGTCCGCTCACTCGCGCTGCTGCGTCTGGCTCGCAACATCGAGGATGCGAGCCTGGAGGCCGGCGAACGCTTCATCGCCAAGCAGCAGACGGTGTTCCGCGGTGCCTTCCTGCGCCAGCATGTCGCGGTCCTTGCCGCATCCGATATTCCGGAGTGTGCGGCCTCCCGTCTCCTGCACGAGCCCGGCCTGCACCCGCTGGGGGCAATTGCGGCTTGGCAACAGCGTGTCAGCCTGCCGGACGACATGCTGCACAAGGTGGACCGGATGAGCATGGCGCATGGCCTGGAGGTGAGGGCGCCCTTTCTCGACCACCGTCTCGGCGAGCTGATGAACCGCGCCTCCTTCAGCGCGAAAATGGCAGGCGGGCGGCAGAAATACATCCTGCGCAAGGCCCTTGAGCGATACCTTCCTGCCGACTTCCTGTGGAGGCGCAAGCAAGGCTTCGTCGTACCGCTCAGCTTGTGGTTCAAGGATAACCTCGCAGGCTTCCTCCGGGACCGGCTGCTTTCCCCTGGAGCCGCGGTCCAGGGCATCGTGCCCCGGCACATTCTGGAGATGCTGCTCGGCGAGCATGCCCGTGGCGCGCGCGACTGGGGACCCGCGCTCTGGGCTCTGCTGATGTTCGAACTGTGGTGCGGCACGCATGGCCTTACGCAGGAGAACCTGAGCCTTGAGCCGTAGACTGCGGGTCATGCTCGTCGGCCCTTGGCCGCCGACGACGGGTGGTGTGACAACCTTCATGCTGAACGTCGTGAACTCACCACTGCGGGAGAGGAACGACTTCCTCCGTTTCACCACATCCCGCCCGCCGAAGAAGAACGTCACGAACAATTACGGCTATGCCTCGGTTCTGCGGGGCGGCCTTCGCCGCGTTCTGCTTGGTGCTGCTCTGACGCTCTGGCATCTTCTGGTATTTCCTTTTGCCGTACTCTGGCGCCGGGCGGATATCGTGCAGATTCAGGCGTCGGATTTCCAGACCTTCTGGGAGGCGGCGCTCTACGTGCTGATGAGCCGGATGCTGCGGCGGCCGGTGCTCATGCGTCTCGGTGGCGCCTTCGACCATTTCTATGAGGTGTCGTCGCCGCGGTCGCGCTCGCTCATCCGTCGCGTGCTGCGTCTGCCTGACCGGTTGATCGTGCAATCCTCCTATTGGCGCGATCTGGTGCAGCGGCTTGGCCGCACCGAAGGGATCGTCGTGCTGCCGAACTGGGTTCCGGACGACCTCGTGGTGGCGCGCCGGCGCCCTGCTGGCGACATCCCCACCTGCCTCTTCGTCGCGGGCACCGAGGCGGTGCGCAAGGGCGTCGATGATGTCTTCGCCGCGATACGACTGGTGCGGGACGCAGGAACGCCAGTTCGCTTCCGGCTGCTTGCCTTGCCGCCAAGCTTGCTCGCGCGCCTAGAGGCAGAGAATTTCGGCGGCATGGTTCTCGCCGAGGGATATGTCGATCATGCGCGGATGCTTTCCATTATGCGGGAGGTCGACATATTTCTTCTGCCCTCCCGCGGTGAGGGATTCCCAAATTCGCTGATCGAGGCAATGGCTTCGGGAGCAGCATGCCTGGCTACCCCCGTCGGGGCGGTGCCGGAAATCCTCGGTGATGGCAGCGCCGCGCTTATTCCGCTGCGCGATCCGCGCGCTCTGGCGGAAGCAGTGACCCGGCTTGCGTGCCGGCCAGGGTTGCGGAGCGCCTTGGCCGCGGAAGGCCGAGCCATCGTACAGAGCCGCTACGTGGCCAGCGTGGTGCTTCCGGTCCTTGAGGCCACTTGGCTGACCCTGGCTGGCCGAGCGCGGCCGCAACGCCCTCTCGATGAGGCGGCTTCCGCGGCGGCGCAGCCGGGGCAGGAGCAGGTACCCTGACCTGAGGCGGTGTGCCGACTGCGTGGCAATTTCACCGCGTCAGGGGGTCACGACGGCATAGAGGGGATCGATGGGGCGGCGCGGTGGATACAGCCCGTTCTGCGAGGCGGCAGCCCGCCGGGCCGTCTCGATCCGCACCATGGCATAGATCAGGGTGAACATGACGCAATGCATGTCACCGGCACGGAACAAGATGGTTTCGACCAGATTCGTGGCCGAAAAGCTGAGCGTGTAGATGATGGCGAAGCTGAGCCAAGGGCGGGGTACATCGTGCTGCAGCGCGAATGCACGATAGATGGATTCGCCCAAGGCCCAGAGTGCAATGGCCAGCCCCGGGATGCCGAGTTGGATTACCACCTCGATATAGGTGTTGTGCGCTTCGTTGATGACCCACCCCGCCAGGCCCGAGACGAGCTCGCTGTCGGGGTTACCCTCGATGAAGAAGGCACTATAGCCATAGCCGAGACCAAGGCGGTTGCTGGCCAGATCGAGCAGAACTAACCACACAGGAACGCGGCCGGTCAGCGAGGGGTCCTTGCCCAGGCCTTCCATGATGTCGGTGAAGAACAGCGCCATCAAGGCCGTGCCACAGATGATGCCGACGGTGAGTGTAAAGCGTGCCCAGATCCGGGCGAGGCCGGGCAGTTGCAGGAACGGAAGGCAAAGTGAGATGCTGGTGATCAGCAAGATGGCGACCTGCGCGGTTTTGGAACTGGACATGACCGCAAGGCCCAGGCAAAGCAGCAGTGCAAAGCTGTGGCGCAGACGGCGGCGCGGGTCATGCATCCAGAGCCAGCCACTGCACAGGGCAGCCAGTACTGTGGCACCCCCCAGGCTGCTCTTGTGCGCGAAGACACCACGCCAGGTGTTGGCGACCTCCCCTTTGCTCATGACTCCGATGCTGGGGAAGGCCAGGGCGACTACCAGGGAGGCGAGCAGCGCGATGAAGAGCGCTGATGCCCAGAGCCGAATGATGCGGTGCATCGGAAAGCTGGCCACAAGATAGTAGCCGAACAACACGGTCTGGAGCAGGATCACGAAGCGCTTAAGGGAGATTGCCGGGTAGTAAGACCAGGTGGCGGAGAACAGAGCCAGTAAGAGGAACATGTTCACCGCGCCACCATGCCGCGCAACGAAGAGAACCCTGCGCCATCGGACCGCAACGGCGACAATTGTGCCGCAGAGTAGAAGCCCCATAGCCGCGGCGTTGAACGGATTTGTCTCGCCCATCTTGTACTCGACGCCGCTGGCTGAAACCGGAAGCGGTGTGTAAGCTCCGCTGTAAATCGAAAGGGCGAAGAAGCAGAAGGCGATTTCAACGGCACCGATGATGCGGCTCATCCCAGAGCGTTCTGCACCGCCCTCCAAAGACCTGCCGGGCCTCATGGCGCCCGCCCCAAGGCGCGGGCCAGAGCATCCCTGCTCACCAGCCCCTGTGACATCGCGTACCAGAAGAACGCTCCCAGGACTGCGGCATAGGTCAGCACGCCAGCCATGATCTGCAGCGGCAGATGGAAGCTGCCCCGGCCAGCCAGCGACACTACTGCCACCGCCATCACGAGCGTCGCAAAGGTGATGCAGGCTGCCTCACGCCGCGGAAACGGCAAGGGGCAATGGCGCCGCACCAGGATGACTGCATGGATGGTGGACACGGCGAAGGCGATGGTCATGGCCATGGCCGCGCCGAGATCGCCCCAGCGAGGAATCAGCGCGACAGCAAGGCCGAGGTTGACCGCTGCCCCGACGCCGGTGACCTGGGCGAGGAGCGCGGTCCGCCGGCCAAGCTGGAAAGCGGCATCGAGATAGGAGGAGCGCAGGGCAACCAGTACAGCGCAGGCGCTCAGCCAGGGCGATGTCCTGACGATGGCGTCCTGGTACTCCGGATTGACGAAGACCTGGCCGAGTTCGGGCGCCAACAGAGCAAGGCCGGCACTGGCTGGTAGCACCGCGCCGAGCAGCAGCGTGAAAGTGCTCCGGAGCTGGTAGTCTGAGGCGGCCGCATCACCGCTTTCGATCGCTCGCACGGATCGGGGCCAGGTCGCCATGCTGATGCCCTGGGTGATCGTGAGAACGGTCATCTGCACCAGCGTGAAGGAGATCGTGAAGCCGCCGACAGCTGCCTTGCTGGCCAGAGTACCGATTAGGACCGGTTGGATTGACGTCATGAGGCTGCTGAAGACCATCGCCAGGAACATCGGCGCGCCATACTCCAGAAGCTGGCGGGCTAGTACTGGATCAAAGACCAGGCGCAAGGGCCTCGACCATTCCCGCATGTAGAGCGAGCCAGAGAAAAGCATGGCGCCGAAGGCGACCAGCAGGACGGCTTCGCCGGATCCCGTCAGAAAGGCCGCGAGGATGCCGCCGGCCAGGATCAGCCCGTTGCGCGTGATGCTCATGAAGAGATAGCGCATCGGTTGGAAGCGGCAGGTCTGGATCCGGGAGGTAAACTCGAACCAGCCATAGGCCCAAATCCCAAACAGCAGGACCCAGGGCAGCGTCTGGTCGCCCTTAAGCAGGCCGAAGGCGGCCGCGAGGATCGGCAACAGGAGAGACAGCAGACAGGAAGCGGCGAACAACACCAGCACCGTCGGCATGAAGACCGGATCGTCCTGGTGGGATTCGTACCAACGCATAAGGCCGTGGCCGAACCACTCGAAGAGGGCGTTGTTGCCCAGGACAGCGACCGCAATGCCGAAGCCGTAGAGTCCGTATTCGTGCGCCGGCAAAAGCCAGGTCAGCAGCATGGAGGTCGCGAAGGCTAGCACCCCAGGCACTGTCCTGCTGACGACGTAGATGGCTCCTTCGCGGACGAGCATGGCGGTCAGGCCGAAGCCCCGTCGCCACTGCGGCCGGGCGACACGATTCGGCCTGCCTCCCGTGCCGCAAAGGCATGGTCGTAGGCGGCCATCAGCGGCGGGACGGAGTAGGTCCAGGCCAGTGCCGTCTGCACGCGCCGGCGTCCGGTCTGGCCCATGCGCTGCCGTGCCGCGGCGTCATCGAGCAACTGCGCAATGCCGGCCGCCAAAGCCCGTTCGTCGTTGGCGGTCACGTAGTGCCCAGCCTCGCCGGCCGAGACGCGCGTCTCATGGAGGTCGTAGGCGAGAACGGGAAGGCCAAAGAACATGTATTCCACGACCTTGTTCATGGTGCTGCGGTCAGACCAGGGATTTTTTGGGTCCGGGTCCACGCCGATATCCGCCGAGGAGAGGATGCGGCAGAGGTCTTCGTCACTCACGCGGCCCGTGAAGGTGCAGCAATCCGTCACGCCGATTTCCTCGGCGTAGCGGGCGATCTGAGGCTGGTGCGGACCACCGCCCATCAGGATGCAGTGGACGTCCCGGCGGCCCAGTTCGTCGCGTAGGATTCGCATGGCGCGAACCAGATGGTCCACGCCGTCCTGCTTGCAGATCTCGCCGAGGTAAGCGACAAGGAAGGGCTTCCCGTGAGACCACTCGGGCGACCGCTCATGGAGTGCGAAGCGGGAGAGATCGGGGCCGGAGCGGACCACATAGACCTCCTCCGGCGCCTTGCCGCCACGTGACAACGCGATCGCCTTATGGCTTTCATTGGTGGTGATCACGACTTGTGCCACCCGGAAGGTCATGCGCTCCAGGAAGAGCAGCATTTGCAGGAGGAAGCCCGCGTCGCGCTCGAACTTCGCGGCGTACATTTCGGGCGAGAGATCGTGGTGGTCGAACAGGAAAACCTTACCGAATAACCGCCAGAAGAGGCCAAGAGGCCAGTAGATCTCTGGCGGGTTGCAGACATGCAGGACATCGAAGCCGCGCCCGAACAGCGCCACCCTCAGGCTGAGCAGCGCTGCCATGACGAAGCACCACGCGAATTCGGCGAAGAATCCGGCAGCGCCCTGCGCTTCGAAGGGCAAGGGGTAGCGGTAGATTTCCACGCCTTCGAGCGTCTCGCGTGAGGCATTGAAGCCCTTCATCTTGGGGCAGATCACGCTTACCTCGTAGCCCAAGCGGGTGAGCGTCGTCGCCTCAAGCCAGACCCGCCGGTCAAAAGGAACGGGCAGGTTCTGCACGACGATGAGGACGCGTCGTGCACGACCCGGAGAGCCGAGTTCCTGCATGGCCTATGCCTCCTGGGCCTGTTTCTGCGGTGTCACCTTGCGTGTGGTGGGCAGCGCGAAGGTGATACGACTACGCAACTCCTGCCCCGGTCTGAGCTGGCCACAGCCGAGCAGGAGCGTGGTTGGCTCCTTTCGCCCGAAGCCATCGGAGTACCAGCCAAGGATCGGTGCTGTCTCGCCGCGATGCATTGACCATTCCAACCCGTCCGGCAGCGCAAGCTCGGCCTGTTCCGGCCCGCCCGCGGCAGTCCATGACAGCTCGACCCGGCCGCCTTGCAGCCTGCACTCGATCGCTGGGTGTAGGCTGAAGGCGAGGCGCGCGGGTACCGGTCCGTTGCCGTCGATCACGTCCACCACCTCCAGGCTGCGCGCGATCCGGTCCAACACTAGCCGGCGCCGGTGGATGGCATCGCCCGGAAGGTGACGGTAAGCGCTCTGCGACGCCTCGACTACGGCCCGATCGCCCTCGTCCAGGCCACTGGCCAAGACCAATTGCCCCGAGGGATGGGAGAGCCAGAGGAACGGCCCTCCTGGCAGCGCTTGATCACGGCTGTGCAGTTCCAGCGTATTGTGCGCAATGGTGGAGCGGAAATACTGCCGCCAAGCCGGCTCGCCATGATAGCAGTAGGTTCCGGGGTCGACGAGAATCTGCTGCCCGCCGAAGCGCAGCTCGAAGGACAAGGCGTCGGCATGCGCATGCGCCGCAGTGCGCAGGTAGCCGTGCGGGCCATGATCGAGCCGGCACCAGATCTCCCTCGGACCTGGTTGCAGGTCACGCAGAATGGAGATGCCCGCGTCCGGGAACAGGTGCGGCCGGGCGTATGGCCGGCCGTCGGGAAGGCGCCTGTGGTGCGCAATCTTGGCGAGGTATGCCGCTCCCGGAGCGCTGTCGGGAAGCTTGGGCCACCATGACGCGGCGCCCAGGATGTGGCCGCAGGCCTCCAGAATCTGGCTGCTTGCCGAGCTATGGGGGGGTGACAGCAGCAGCGCGCGGCCGTCATCCGCATCGCCCTGCCGGGCGGCTTGCAGTCGCACGTCCACAGTGGCGGCCAGCGCATCGGCCATGGCCTGCAGCCTTCGCCAGAAGCTGTCGCTCATTGGTGCGCCAGCGGCGTCGGCCTCGCAGGCTGCGACCAGCAAGAGCTCCAGCGCGAAGACGTGATAGCCGCCGGCCAGCTCGCGGTTGAGCCCATCGGGGAAAGTCTGCCGCTCGATTTCCTGCTCAAGCTGCGCCGCGGCCATCTTCCCCCAGGTGGCGCTTGCCTCAAAAAGGGGAAAGGCCAGGCTGCCGGCGAGCAGTCCTGCCATCTCCGCGATCAGGTGGTTGTTTGCTGAGCTGCCACGGCTGCGGAAGGCGGCAAGCCAGGACTGGTGTGCATGGAGCTGCCGTTGGAACAGTGGATTACGCTCAAAGACATCGCCAATGCCGGGCAGGCCATCCAGGAGACGACGTGCCCAGACCCAGGCGACGAGGCGAATCCCCAGCTCAATACCGCTGACCCAGTGCACGCCACGGAGGGGTGGGTTGCGTTGCCACCAGGAATGCAGATGCGCCACGGCACGTTCCGCATAGCGCTCCTCCCCTGTCTGGTGATAGGCAGCCGCCAGCAGGCTGACATGATGCTGCCGCGACACCTCCCACAGGGCCTTGATGTTCCCCACCTGTGCTTCGTCCCGATAGGGAACGTCGGCGAAGTATCGAGCAGGGCATGCAGCATGGCCGGTCATCGGATCCCGGAACCAGTCCGGATCCGCGCCGGCGAGATCGGCCTGTACGGAGAAGATCGGCCAGCGCCCCTCCAGGATGGCATCCGCCTGCGCGATCAGTGCAGAGACCTCCCCGCCTCGCAGGGCCATCTCGCCCGGCAGGCAGCTGCCAGCCCAACGCGGTGTGGCCGGCGGAAGGGGCCAGGCCTCGCCCTGCCGGCCGCGCCAGGCCTGCTGCAGCATCAGGTTGCGCAGGCGCCAGAGCAACTCGGCCGGCCCCATGCTGCGCAGCCGGCGTAGATACCAGAGTGGCGTCATGTCCTCGCCTCGATGCCGGGTGGCGGAACCTCCTCCGCGCTGGCCTCCAGCATCTGCCGACGGCCCGGCAGGCCGATCACCGGTGGCAGGGTGGCGAGGACCGGCACGCCCAGCATGCGTTCGGCGGTCTCGGTGGTGAGGAAGGGCCGGCCGAAGGTCATCGCCAGCAGCAAGGCAAAGCAACCCATAATGCCGCCCCCGACGATACCGCCCGCCATGAACAGGATCTTCTTCGGAGCGACGGGCCGGTCGGAGGATTGCGGCTGCTCGATGACACTGAGGCCCGCCACCTGGGCCCGGTCAAGCTCCTCGTTGAAGCGCGCATCCGTCTGGCGCTGCCGCAGCTCGCGGATGGCGCCCTCGATTTGACTGATAGTCCGGTCATAGGCCTGCAGCTGAATCTCGTCCGCGCCGATCTGCCGCAGCCGAGCCTCCTCCACTGCGAGTGACTGGCCATAGGCGAGGATTTGCCCGGCGAGCGGCGCCAGTTCGGCCTCGGTCGCCGCGAGCTGTGTCTTGAGCGTTGTCACCAGTGGGTTGACGCCCATGGATACCGCAGTCGTCCGCGCATTGGTCTGCGCGACGACTTGCTGCGTCGTCTGGATGGCCGCGCGAACGCCGCGCACCGAGGGATGCTCGGAGCCTAGGGTTCTGAGCATCTCCCGCTCGCGCTCCTGCAGCTCCCTCAGGCGTCGCAGGGCATCGGTGGCCAGGGGCGAATCCTGGCTGGTCGTCTGAACGGTGATGGTGGCGGGCTGCCGCTCCAGCTCGGAAGTCAAAAAGCGGATCTGTTCCTCGAGCAGGCTCTTGCGCATTTCGACGGCACGCAGCGCCTCCTTCTCTCGGGCATGTCTCTGGACCAGCAGGCTTCTCTGATCTGCGAGGGAGTAGAGCTCGTGCGAGGCCATATAGGCTGCGCGCTCCTCCTGCACGGCCGCAAGGTGCCGCTGGTTCTCCTCGATCTGCACCTCCAGAAGGGCGCTCCGGCGCTGGCTGAAGGCGCGCACATAGCGCTCCTGGAACCGGGTGAGCACCGTCTCCAGGCCCTTCACCGCAACCTGTGCGTCGGGGTTGCGCAGGCTAATCTCGATGACGTTGGTCAGCCGAACGGGTGCGGCAGAGATGTCCCGGCCAAGCGCGATCACCGCGGCATTCTCCGGCGTCAGGCCCTTTGGTGGTTCCGCCGCGAGCTTCGGGTAGAGCTTCTGAACCGAGACGTCGCCTACCACGTCGCGGAACAGGTCAACGCTCTGCAGGATCTGAATGACCGTGTCGACCATTTCGCGCATGGTCGTCTGCGGCGTCTGGAGCATGCCTGGCGCATCGATCTGCGGTATGAACTCCCGTCCGCCACGGACCAGAACGCGCGTGCGCGCCTCATAGGTCGGTGTCAACAGGAAGGGCAGGGCGGTGCCGAGGAGAACGGGCAGAAGTGCCGCGATCAGAATCAACCAGCGATGCCTGAAGGCAACAGCCACGACCTCGCGGGGGGAGGGGAGGGAAGCGACAGGCTGCACAAGGAAGCTCCGCCTAGACTTGGATTGGCCGCCGCGCTTTCGGCATCCTGCGGTCAATGCGCCGGCGCCGGTAATGTAGCCTCGGCGAAGTCGCATGCGGTGAATACGGCGGAGTACCCTTCCTGGCGGAGGACGTCGCCTCGGCCTGCTTGACGGTGGAATTGCTGATGACGTTATGAACTCCAGCGGAGAGTGACCTGGCTGCGGCGCATGCCCTCAACGAGCCAGCACAAGCCATTTCCGCACTTTCCCCTATGTCACAGCCGCGGGCGAAGCAGGCGCGGAAAGGCGTACTCCGGTTGGGTTATTGCATATCCAGAATTACAAAGATCGACCGGGTTACACCGATCGAGCGGTATGTTGTCGCTTTCCTGGGCCGATAGCATGCCGCTCCTGCGAGGGAAGATCGGCTTCCTCCAGAGAGCGCTGACGATACCGACGATTTAATGGGGGACGGCTATGCGGGTTTCTGTCTTCGGCATCGGCTATGTCGGGGCCGTCTCGGCCGCCTGCCTTGCGCGTGACGGCCACGATCTCGTGGCGGTGGACAGCAACCAGGAAAAAGTTGATATCATCAATGCCGGAGAATCCCCGATAGTCGAGAAAGGGCTTGCCGCCCTGGTCAGGCAAGCAGTGCAGGCAGAGCGGTTGCGGGCGACCACTGATGCCGCCGCCGCCGTGGCAGAAACCTCCTTGTCCTTGGTCTGCGTTGGCACGCCGAGCCTGCCAAACGGAAGCCTTGACCTCTCACAGATTAGGCGTGTTTGCGGCGAGATTGGACGCGCAATTGCCCGGAAACCCGGCTTTCACACCGTCGTCATTCGCTCGACGATGCTGCCGGGCTCCATGTCCGATGTGGTTGTGCCGATCTTGGAGGCGTCGTCCGAGCGCAAGCTCGGCAAGGGCATCGGCGTCGCCATCTACCCGGAATTCCTCCGCGAGGGCAGCGCGATCCGGGACTATGACGAGGCAAAGACCGTTGTCATCGGCGCCGATGACGAGCGCAGCCTGGCCCCGCTGCGGAGCCTCATTGGCAAGGCTGCGGAACGGGCCATCGCGCTGAATACCGCCACGGCGGAGATGGTGAAGTATACGAACAACGCCTGGCATGCCACGAAGATCACCTTCGCCAACGAAATTGGTGCAATCTGCAAGCAGCTGGGCATCGACAGCCACCAGGTCATGGCGGCGCTCTGCGCCGACACGCGCCTGAACATCTCGCCGGCCTATCTGCGGCCAGGCTTCGCTTTCGGCGGCTCCTGCCTGCCCAAGGATCTCCGCGCTCTGATGTACAAGACGAAGAGCCTTGATCTGCAATGCCCGATGCTGGGATCGCTGCTGCCATCGAACGAGGAGCAGGTCCGGCGCGCCTTCGACATGGTGCAGGCCGCCGGGAACCGGCGGGTTGGCCTGATCGGCCTGGCTTTCAAGAGCGGCACCGACGATCTGCGGGAGAGCCCTGCGGTCGAGCTCGCCGAGCGCCTCTTCGGTAAGGGATACGACATCCGGATCTTCGATCGGAATGTCAGTTATGCCCGGCTTATGGGAGCCAATCTCGCCTTCATCCAGAGCCGAATTCCGCATCTTGCGTGCCTCCTGCGGGACGAACTGCAGGATGTGGTCGAGCATGGAGAGACGCTGGTGCTGGCGCACTCCGATCTTGGCGAGGGATACAGCCTGCCAGCGCTGGCTGCAGGGCGGCGGGTGATCGACCTCGTGCGTATGCCCGGCACACAGGATGCAAGCCGGGCACATTATGACGGCCTCTGCTGGTGATCCTGCACCCATGATGCAGGGGTATGATCCGGCCTGTCTTCAGCCCTCAGCTGCGAGACGGCACATACTGGCGGTTCGTTCCGCTGACAAGGAATAGGCATGGAGAAGTCCGTCGAAGATCTGGCGCTGCTGTTCTACAGGTTGACACAGTCTGGCCTGCAAAACCGCGTGCATGGTGATCTGGATTCGGAACAATCCTTCCCCGCCCCGGAACGGCCGTCGGCTGCTCTCGTGCACCCGACAGTCGCCATGCGGATAAGCTTGCCCAGCGAGACCTTCGGGCTTAGGCGCGAAATCGCGCCGCTGTTCCGGCGAGTCCGAAACGCAATGGCCGAGGGTGGAAGCCCAGTCCTGCATGTCACTGCGGCCGAACGTGGTGCCGGCGCCTCGACAACGGCGCGCGAGCTGGCCTTTGCCGCGAGCTCCGGGCAATTCTTTCGGGTTCTCTTGATCGACTGCAACATCGGCGATGGCGACCAGAGCAGCGCCTTCGGGCTGGAGCTTCCTGACCTCGTCGGTTCCTGCCTCAGCCGCGGTCGTGCCGAGGTCGCCGCCATCGCCGTGGGCGGCAGCAGCTTTCATGCCGCAAAGCTGTCGCCCGACTTCGACCCGAGCGGTTCGCGCCAAGCGGCGAGAATTATTCCGAACCTCTATGAGACGCTTCGCAGCGCCTATGAACTGATCGTGGTGGATTGCCCGCCGGTGCTGGAAGTTCCCTACTTTGTACGCATTGCGCAGGAAGCGCCTGAGGTCATCCTGGTCATGCAGACAGGGAAGACACGGATCTATTCCGCGCTTCGCGCCAAGGCGGAAATTATGCAGGCGGGTGGGCGGCTGACTGGGGTCGTCATGAACCGTCATCGCCAGTTCATCCCGAGGTTCATCGCCAATCACCTTTGACGGGCCGTCGGGGGCGGCGGGCAGAACGCCGCCCCACGTGTTGCTGGCCTAGCGGGAAATGCGCGCCCCGGCGATATACAAGGCGTCGATACCCATTTCCACAAAGGTGGTCACGGCTTCTTCTTCCATGCAGACGATCGGCTGATGGTTGACGTTATAGCTGGTGTTGAGAACCACTGGCATGCCGGTCCGTTCGCCAAGATGCGATAGGAATCGATGGAAGTTCGGATTGTGCTCCCGGTCCACGGTTTGTACGCGCGCGGTCCCGTCGACATGCGTGATCGCCGGTAGGCGTTCGGTGTACTCGGGGAGTACATGTGTCAGCATGGTCATGTAGGGATATGCTTCGCCCGGCTGCAGATCGAAGTACATATGGGCTTTCTCAGCCGTGACGGCTGGCGCAAATGGGCGGTAATTCTGCCGCTTCTTGATCGCGAGATTGATGCGCTCCTTGTTCGCCGGATTTGAGGGCAGCGCGAGCAAGCTTCTGTTTCCGAGCGCCCGCGCGCCGTACTCCATGGGGCCGTTGCACAGGGCGACAATTCCGTCGCTGGCCACCTCGGCGGCGGCAGCTTCCAGCATGGCTTGCTCGGAGGCAAAGAGCGCTGTGCTGAGGCCCTGCCGGGAGGCCGCAGCCAAGGTTTGCTCGAGCTGAGGGGATGGCCCGAAGAACGGCATCTGGTGGGGAATGCGGACCGGTTGGCCCATTGTGAAGCTATGCGCGGCCGCCGCGCCCAGCGCCGTACCGTCGTCACCCGAGGCATACCCGACATGGATTTCGCCGAAGCGCCCATCGGCTCGGAGAGCGCCGGCTGTCATGCAGTTCTCGGCGCAGCCGCCACTCAGAAGAAGGTCGCGGATGTTCTCGCGCTCGGCGAAGTGAGCGCAGATATGCATGACGGCCTCGGTGAAGCGCTGCTGCAGCGCGGCGCTGACATCCGCTTTCTGCTCGACCGGAGCCTCGGCGCCGTGAAAGCCGAGCCCTGTCTTGATCGCCTCCATACTGGCCGTAAAGAATAGCCTGTCGCTGAAGCCCGCATTGATCTCGAGGTACGGAATCTCGATGCGCCCTTCAGGGTGCAGACGAATGGCATCGGCGAAAAACTCGGCGTATCGGTCGGCATTCCCAAAGCTCGCCAGCCCCATCACCTTGTACTCGTCCTCGTTGAAGGCGAAGCCGAGAAACTGCGTGATGAGGGAATAGAAGACGCCAAGCGACTGATGGATAGGGAAGCGTGCAAGCCGCCGCGAGCTTCCTGCTTCGACGCGGAATACCGAAAGCGAGCCGATCTCTCCGGCTGCATCCATGACCACTCCGAGGCATCGGTCGAAAGGCGCGCTGGCCAGGGCGCAATGCAGATGGGCGAGGTGATGATCCACTGGAACGAGGTGCGGCATTGTGCCGTACCTCTCGGTCAGATGGTTCGCGAGAGCGCGAGGCGAGAGGCATTCCGTGAAATATTGCTTCGCCAGCGGCTCTTGGAAAGCCACGGCGTAGCGCCCAAAGTCGAAATTGCCGCAGACGGCGTCCAGATCAGCGAAGGAGATACCCGCCGTCCGAAGGCAGAAATCGATCGCCTCAAAGGGAAAGGCGCCGCTTTTCTTCTCCCGGTCAAACCGCTCCTGGGCTGCGGCGGCAACGATCTGCCCATCTTTGAGGAGAGCAGCCGCCGAATCCAGCCCCTGAATGATGCGCGAGGAGCCGGCCATCTGCTCCGGGAAATGGAATTGCAAGAACCTCTCGGTCTGCACAAGGCCGCTGAGTCCCAGAGTGAACATCGCCATGCCCTCTCGTCAGAGATCGTCCAGTGAGCCGTAACGTCGGTTGAACCGTGCCGCTGGGATTTGTTCCAGGGCAACACGGGCGATTATTCAATCTGTGCAGCACCTCGTCCAGCAACATGGTTGTTTGGCGGCTCCAGACGCGGACTTTCATGCAGGCCCGGTTTCCTCGTGAAATTGCTGGCCTCAGATCCTTCGTTAAGTAGGAAACCCGTCCGGGCAATTGCTCCGCTGAGAGTTGGGGCCTTCTGATCGGGTTTGGCAGGTCGGGAGGCTGGGATGGCGCGGCTGTTTTGGCTATCGGACGAGGCCTGGAAGGCAACCGAGCCGCACCTGCCGCGCAGCAGGCTGGACAAGTCCGTGTGCATGACCGGCGGGTGATCAGCGGCATCCTGCACGTGCTGAAGATCGACTGCCGCTGCCGCGACGTGTCACCCGAATACGGCCCGCCGGCGGCGGCTTCAGCCGCTTCAGCAGGTGGTTGCAAGGCGGTCTCCGGCAGCGCCTGCTGCCAGGGCAGCGACCTTCGGCAATGTGCCGGAGGAACTCAGTCTCGGTGCCTCCCATGTGAAGGCGCACCGCTCGGCGGCAGGGGGAAAGGGGAGTTGGACGCAGGCGATCGGCCGCTCGCCGGACAGCCGCATCTTGAAAGTCCATTGCCTGGCCGATGATCACGGCCGACTCTCGATCTTCGCTGACTCCAGGCAAGAGGCTGACATCAGCCTGGTCCTGCCGCTGCTCGGCGCCGTCGCCATCCCCAAGCGCCTGGTCGCCGACAATGCCTACGATGCCGGGAGCCTGCGCCGCTGGCTGAAGGCCGTCGTCCCCTCCACTGCAACCCGCCGCAGGCCCTGTCCGCTCAATCGGTGTGCCGACCCGCGGCGCAGCCGCATCGAGTGCTAAGAGTCGCCTGGCTTAACTCTTTAGGGCCTCCGCTCTCCCGGCGCCCAGGCGCACGGCGGAATGGCCGGGGTCTGCCGGAGCAAAGGTATTGCTGGCGCAGAGATTTCTGGCCAGCTGGGTCTCGCCGTGATTTGCTGCCGCACGATGCCCTTGCCATGCACCATGATCTTTCAGGCCCGGAAGGCTTGGTCTCCATGGTTTTGAGGCGTGGTATTATGGGACGGGCTGTCCGTGCGACGACAAGCCAGATGCCGGCGCTCACGAGCTTCGCAGTCTGTTGCCGACACCAACAGCCGAGGCGGCGGCGGTACAGGGCGGTGCGCCGGTGTTGGAAGGGAGAGGCGCGTGCGGTGTAAGTCGGGAGAGGTGCCAGGCTGGACAGCACAGCCCACGACCCGCGGGGAAGGCGAGCAGGTTTTGCCCGGGAGGGGCGGTCTGGTGTCCCGGCGCTGGTGCCTGCGTGCGCTGGGGGGCGTCCCTGCTATGGGCTCTCTGACGCATCTTCGGGCGAGCGAAGCGGCACCATCCCTACCCAGCCTGCGCGATGCCGCTGCACGCATCGGGCTCCGCTACGGTGCGGCTGCGCATGACTATCCTCCAGTGTTCACGCCCGAATACGATCAACTCGTCCTTCAGCAGTGCGGGTTGGTCGTGCCAGTGCTGAACTGGTCGCAGGCGAGTCCGACTCCCGGGCACTTTGAGGAGAACACCGACAAAGGCGTGGTGGCTTGGGCGAAGGCCAGTGGCCTCCCGCTCACGGGGAGCCATCTCCTATGGCACGAAGCCATACCACGGTGGTTCGCCGCCTTGTCAGATCCCCGGGAAGCCCGTCAGGCCGTGATCGCGCATATTCACCGCGCCGGCGCCAGACTCGCGCACGATACCTGGTCCATCAACGTCATCAATGAAGCCCTGAACCCTACAGACTGGCGCGAAGACGGTCTGCGCAGGGATCCTTTCTCGCGAATCTTTGGGGATTCCTACTGGGACTTCGCCTTCCGCGCTGCGCGAGAGGCATTTCCCGACGCCGTCCTGGTCTACAACGACTACGGAATGGAGCAGGAGTACGGGGACGCCCGGGCCAAGCGTGCCGCCCTGCTGCGGCGCCTGGACGCCTTGCTCGCGGCAAAGGTCCCCATCGACGCGATTGGGCTGCAGTCGCATCTCAGGCTCAAGGAGCCCTTCAACAGCAGAAGCTTTGCAGCGTTCCTCGGTCAGATTGCGGCGCGAGGTGTTCGCATCATCATCACCGAACTCGATGTTCTGGACATCGGCGCGCCCTCTGCTGTGGGGCCACGGGATCTCGCGGTGGCAAACATGTACCGGGACTACCTCGAGACGGTGCTGAGCGAGCGTGCCGTTACCGCTGTCATCACGTGGGGATTATCCGACCGGTATACCTGGCTGCGACCGAGCTTCTCACGGGTCTTCTCGCGGCCGGATGGCCTTCCCACGCGCCCTCTTCCCTTCGACGCGGAACTGCGCCCAAAGCCGGCCTTTCATGCCATGCTGGCCGCGTTCTGCGCTGCGCCGCAGCGTGCCGCAACGGGAGGAGGGGAGGGATGACGCCGCGGATAACCGGTGCCTGGTCGGGCTTTACGGCCCGCCCCGTAGACGCAGGAACGCGGCAGAGGCCCCATTCCGGCCTCGCCGGTCGTATTGCTCATGCGCGCGGGTCCTGCTCGCCCCACCGGCATAAGCTACTCAGCCGTTGCAGGCTGCCACTGGTCCAGCCGTGCTGAAGGCTGCGCTTTGCGGACCGGAAATAGGGCCGAGGTGGCGACTACCAGGGTGGAGACCTGCCGGGTGGGCGGCCGCTGTGGCCGTAACAAGCCGCGCAGCAACCCGGCTGCGCAGACCTGCCACTGCAGCACTGCGTAGCTACCCTTCACGAGGCTGCGCTTCTTCAGAACCATGACGGCGAGCGGCAGGCCGACCAAAGCCAGAAGGAGGAGCACGTTCAACTGCTGCTGCATGGCCATAACCATGCAGAGCAGGATGGCGCCCCACCATGCGATGACCGCCAGGCTGATCCAGAAAACCCGTAGGAGGATGGGGATGCGCGAGGTGCCGAGCGCTGCGCGCAAGACCTCACCCTGACCATCCACATAACGGGTATGCCAGCGCCGCAGCAGAAGCGCCAGGGCTGGCATCGTATGCCCGCTGTGGGAGACGGCCGGCACGCCGATGCGCCGCAGGCGCCATCCCTTCTCCTGGAGCCGTAGTCCGAGATCGAGCTCTTCGAAGGAGTGCAGGTTCTGGTTGGTGAAATATCCGAGCTGGTCGATGGCCTCGCGACGGAACAGGCCCCCGCCCTCCAGGCGGTTCACGAGGCCGGGCTGAAGATGCGGCATGCCGCGTTCGCGGCGCAGCCGATATTCGAGATTGGCGGCATCGAACTCGACGCCACCGCCGACTCCCGCCAGGCGGGGATCCTCTTCCATCGCACGAAGGGCCGCTGGCAGGAAGGCAGGATGCAGCTGCATGTCCCCGTCGAGCAGGAGGAGGTAATGCCCGGTCGCATGCTGGTAGCCGACCTGCGGCCCGATGCCACAGCTCCGGGCCTCCTCTGGTGCCAGAGTCACCACGTTGACCCCGAAGCTTCGCGCGATCTCAGTCGTCGCATCATCCGAACGGGAGTCGGCGACGATGACCTGCGTCGGATAGGCGCGCACCGCCTCCAGGACCGAAGTGAGGCAGGCGCCAATCTTCTCCGCCTCGTTCAGTGTTTTGATGATAACCGACAGAAGTGGCCGCGCTCCCTCCGGGTGGGGGTGTGATGCAGCCGGCTGCAGGAGGGCCTCATCGCCTGCCAGATCATGGCGGGGTCGATCCTGCGTGAGGGGTGGGATTTCGGTCGTCATGAGAGAGCAGGCGCCCTTAACGGCACGGTCGTGGCGCGCCATGCGCTCACGTTCGGCAGCGAAGGTGCGGGACATCGGTGGTTGTTTTCCAGTAACATTTGCATTGCGCCCGCCCTGCCGCGCCGCGCGGTCGAAGCCTTACCACCGTGAATGGCAGTCTACGGAGTTTACTCGCGGAGATGCCGCTATTTCCGCTGCTGCGTGGTGGCCAGACTGCGTGACGACACGCCAGGGTACCCCTTTCTGGTTGTTCGGCTTTTCGGCTCGAACAGGAAGAAGCCGGTTACGAACCCTGCTCTCGATAGCGTGATCCAACACTGTTGAATCGGGCATTTAGAGTAGATGTCATGCATTTCATGAGATCTTGAGCAGACGTGCTGGATGAATTTCCCATGCGACCATTTTTCTTGCTGCGGGCCAATTAGATGTTGCGCACGTTAGCGAAGGGCGCCCCGATGGGGATGCCCCGGTTCCGCCTTCCCTCCGCACAGTGGCG
>Ga0180221_1000914_pt1 | contig 22183 bp, 30 predicted proteins | sample eDN5th37CKraftMG_FD_151339 | JGI IMG/M metagenome (GOLD analysis project Ga0180221, IMG submission 151339) | Enriched Miracle-Growth compost microbial communities from Emeryville, California, USA - eDNA 5th pass 37_C Kraft MG (version 2) (version 2) ...
GACCAGCCACATAGGCCGCCTCGATGAACCAGTCCCAGATTGGCTGGCAAAAGACCGGAATGACGATCTGCCACTGGATCGCTTCGACGATGCGGCGAAACTCCACGATCCCCGCACGGATCGACGAATAGTTCACCTGACTGAGATCGCCGGTCAGCAACTCGTAAGGAACACAGAATCCCGCGGCGATGATGTGAAGCTGCGCCCGGAGCCATTCGCTCACCCCCGCGGTCGCCGCCGGCTGATTGAACTTGATGTCCTTGCCGCCGCGCGCATAGGCAATCAGGCCGGGCTCGAACTGCTCGATGGTCTTGCCGTCAGCATCAACCACCGACGGGGCCACGCCTTGATCGGCGTCGTCCCCTCCGGTCACGATGCCGACTAGGCAGGCCTCAGTCTTCTTCCGGACAAGCTCGGCATTCGTCCAATCGTCGAGATCACGGAGCGCCCGCATGACCGGCGCGCCCCAAGGAACCCCGCGTTGCTGAACGCGGTCGCGTCTGAAGAGATGGACGACGCCATCGGCGGGAACACGAACCGAGGCAAAGCCGCGCGAGAGCGGCACCGCGATGTCACCCGGATGGTCCGGGAAGAGCCAATAAGCGAGCCGGCGACCGATCGGGTCATACTCGATCCCGCGCACCGTGCGGCTGCCGTCGGGCCGGCCGTCGATCCTCGACTCGTCGAGATGATCGGCTTCGTTGAGCTGAACTTGCAGCGGCACCGGCAAGCCATCGCCGGCGCGGCGAATACGGCGGCGGACGAAGATGTCGCCCGCCTCGACCATTCCCGAGACCGCGAGCGTCGTGAGCCCGTGAAAGTCGTTGCGGCCGTCGGCATCGCAGACCTCCGACCATTGTTCGAAAAGATCGTTGATGCGCTTATCGAGGGCTTCGTCGCCGGTCGCAGCGCGCGGGCAGATGCCCGAGCCGACGATATTGCTTACCCAGGCGCTGACCGCCTTGGCCGCATGCGGATTGTTCCGCACCAGATCGCGCATGCGATTGCGCAGAACCGCGCCTGCCGATGCGATCTCCGCATCGGCCGATGCGCCCGCCGAGCGCCAGCCATCCGTTCGCCGGCCGGCAGCAGCGCCGTCATAGGCGCGCTTCGTCAGGTCTTCGATCGCCTGGCGCGCGATCAGCCGTTTTACGGCGGCGCGCGGCGCGACGATCGCAACCGCGCGGTCGATCAGCGACGGCTCAGGAAGCAATCGCGCGCCGGTCATCGATCGCCACGCCCGAAGGAGGCAAAGCCCGCCACCGGCCGCGGATTGCCGGCGGCCAAGCTGATTGCGCTCTCGATGTTTTGGATGCGCTTCATCAAGTCATCGGCTGATGCGTATTCGACGGTCTTGCCGTCATAGGTCACGCGGAGCGTGCCGCTGGCGTAGGCGGATTTCAGCGCATCAAGCTCGGCCTGCGACCAGCTCATTTCAGCCATCCCTTGCCGCCGTCGCGGCCACCCAGCCACTCTGACCGGCGCTTCTCGCCGGGCTTCGTGTGCGGCCTGACCTGTCCCGCCGCGTGTTCCTTCGGACGATCCGCCGCGACCTGCTGCTCAAGCGCCTGCCATTTGGTGTCGAGCCAGCGATCGATGCCGAGCAGCCAGGCGGCGGCCCGCGCATAGACCCGGCAATCGAGCGCCTCGTTGCGCTCGCGCATCTGACGCCATTCCAATTTCGAGAAGCCGCGGCGATCTCGAACGGTGGTGAGCTGCTCGGCCGTCAGCTGCTTGACCCACTCGGCGGTGATCCCGTTGGCCAGGTGAATGAAGCCATCGGGGAACGTGATGCCTTCGGCAAACTCCTCATCGGTCGGGCGCTCAAGCCGAAGAAAGCGATAGGTCTCCGACTTGAAGACCGCGCCTGCGACCTTCCAGAGCTTCACGCCCCGGCGAATCTTGCGGCCATCCTCGGTGGCATCGACATAGCTTGGGCCATCGACGGGGGCGGAACGGTCGAAGCCATCCACGCCCTTGATCGCCACGGCAACACCGCCGAAACGACGCACCCACGAATAGACTTGCGAGGTTGTGCGCCCATCGCCCGAGTCGATGGCAAGGCGCGCGATCTGCATCACCGCGCCGCCCTGGTGCTGCCATGTGGCGCCGAGCAATTTTGTCAGTTCGTTCCAGACATCCAAACCGGCGGTGGCGCCCTCAAGCACCACATGATCGACGAGCCAGCTTTCGAGCCCGCGTCCCCAAGCCCAGATGTCGATCTCGATACGGTCGGGCTGAACGTCGGCGCCGGCGGTGAGCACAAGGCCGCCAGCCGGGACGATGCCAAGCGCATGATCCCTCGGCCGCTCATAGAGCCGCTTCCAGTCGGGGGCCTCGCCGCGCTCCTGCCAGGTTTCGCCGAGCAGCGTATTCTTTGCGGCCTTCAGCGCCGCATCATTTCCCTGCACCGCTTCCCATTCGCGTGCGATCTGCGCCCAGGACAGCCAACCGACCGGCGAATAGAGACCGGAAATATGAAAGCCGACGACATGCGGATCGGGGCATTCTGCCGTCGCCCGCCACTCGCCACCGGCGAGCATTGCCGTCTTGTGATGCTCAGCGATCCCCCGCTCGCAAGCTTCGCAAGCATATTCGGCGGTCTCGGGTTTGCCCTTGTCCCAGCGCAGCCGTTCGAAGCGAAGCCACTGCATCGTGCCGCAATGCGGGCATTGTACGAAGTACCGTCGCCGATCGCTCGCCTCATATTCCCGCTCGATACGCGAGAGGCCGCGGATGGTCGGCGTCGACACCATGAACACCTTCCGGCGATGACCGAACGTCCGCGTCCGCGCTTCGGCGAGCGCGATCGGATCGCCTTCGCCGTCCACGTCGCCCACATAGGCGTCGATTTCGTCCAGGAAGAGCCAGCGGGCGGGCATCGATCGGAGGCCGACGGCGCTGTTCGCGCCAGTGAGCACGAGCTGCCCGCCGGCGAAACGCTTCGCGAGCACGGTGTTGCCGCTGTCGCGCGACCGCGACGGCATGATCAGGAAGCGTAGTTCCGGGCATTCCTGGATCAGCGGCTCGATCCGCTGCTGCGACAGCCGCTTGGCGAGATCCGTGGTCGGCTGAACCGCGAGGAACGGACCCGGCGCCTGATGGATGCAGTAGCCAATCCAGTTGTTTCCGGCTTCGGTCGCGCCAACCTGGGCGGCCTTCATGAACACGATCCGCCGCGCCGGATGCGATGGCGACAGCGCGTCCATGATCGCCCGCATGTAGGGCGTGCGATCCGTTCGATACCGACCCGCTTCGGACGATGCGCGCGACGACAGGATGCGATGGCGATCCGACCATTCCGAAACCGTCAGCGATGGGTCGGGTGCGAGCCCTCGCGCCCAGGCGCGGACAATGTCGGCCTCGCCGTCATAGGCCTCACCTGAGTTCGACCCGGACGTCCGAGAGCTCGGCGAGATGCCGTCGGACATGCTGTTCCAGAACCGTTTCCATGACGTGCGGATCGACACGAAGCTCGGCCGCCATCAGCGCGGCGACACGCGCGGGCCATTGCACCCAGGCATCCCGTTCACGACGGGCCAGCGTGAACACGCTCGCAATCGCGCGATTGCGATCGACGAGATCGCCTTTGAGCTTGCCGAGGCGGATGCGGCGCTCCTGCGCCTTGATGACCTCGTTCGCCGTTCGCGCCGTCACATAGTTCATGCCGCCGGCGGCCGGCGTCTCGCCGGCTTCGCGCAGGGTCTCGCGCACCGCATCGACGGCGGCGATCGGAACCGGGCGGGTGGCGGATGGAGTGGCAGCCTCGGCGGGTTGAGGCTCGCGCCTCTTGCGCTGTTGTGCCGGATCAGTTGCCCGCGCCCAAGCGGCGTCGGCCTTTACCGGATCGATCGTGCCGTCGGGCTCGATTGAAATCCGGCCGCTCGATAGCGCCTTGCGGACAGCGTTCTCCGCCACGCCCCGATGGCGTGCATAAGCCCGGCGGGAGAGACCCATGCTGCTCCAGCGCTCCCGATATGCTCGTATTTCCAGTGACTTGGCAGTTGCTCTCCTTCGCCGGTCGAGCCTGAGTGAGTGCAGGCAAGATCAAGTGGAGGACAACAAATGGCTCGCAAGCCGCACCCGGCGGATGCCGCAAACGCCGCGATCATCGCGAACGCGGTTCGTTTCGATCTCGCTCTCTTCCTTGGGGTCGGGCAGTACGCGCGCGCCTCCGCGGACACCCTTGCCGACGCGCGTCGCGAGGCGGCGAACCTCGCGGCACTTCATCCGAATGGAAGGCGGGCGCTGATCTACGCGATCGATGCCAGCGGCCGATCGGCACTCGTCACCGATGACATTCCAACCGAAGAAAAGGAGTCTGCAATGAAGACCTATGCGAAGAAGTTCAATGCGCAGCGCGCCGCGAAGGCGGCTGGCCACAAGCCCGACGAGGTCGAGATCATCAAGACCAAGGACGGCTTCACCTTCCGCGTGAAGGCTGCTTTAGCTGCTCCGAAACGCGCCAACACCGCGAAGGCCGAATTGGCCACCGAAACGAGCCGCAAGGCGGCGGCCAAACCCGAGGCGGCTGCCACGCGCCCTCGCGACGGGAAACGTGCGTCGGTTGAAGCCGCGGCGCGCGAGGGCAAGCTGCCGGAGCCGCCGGACTTCAGCGCCGAGACGCACAAGCGCTTCCGGCCGAAGCTCGCGAAGCTCACCGAGATGGCAAGGGCCGGCGACATCGAAGGGCTCAAGGCGATTGAGATCAATCCGGTATCGACCAGTCCGCGAGCGATGCAGCGCTACCGCGATCTCTGCGTCATCGCCCTTGAAGCAGGCCGCATTGCCGCTTGATTACGACTTCGCAGTCCAGCGCCGTCCAAAAGCCGCGGCCCGGAGCTTCCGGGCTGTGGCTATATGAATGGACTTTCGACATTCGTCTGCGCTTAAGGTGCCGACTTTTCTAGTAAATAAATCACGATCAACGGTTTCAAGTCGTCGCGTTCACATGGATGCTGCGACGTAAAATTCTCAATCCATGCTCGACGCTCGGGTTCCGACGCTTTGGGGATGCGTCGCAATGATCTTTCCGATGAATGGCAACCGCCGCAGCCCTTGCGGTATGCCTCAGCTGGCGTTTGTGCAGTCGACGATCCAGAGGATTCGATCAAAAGGGCCGCAGTGAGCGCAGCTACAAAAAGAGGGTTCCTCATCGTCTCTTGTCGCATCGACGAAGGATGCATTCGATCACGACTCAATTATCTTTCCGGCAACTTGCCGCTTGGCATTGGTAGCATGCGAGTCAGCACATCATCCTTGCGAAAATAATGGTGCCAAAGAGCAGCTGCCGCGTGGACAAACGCAAGCACCAGCACCGCCTGTCCGAGAAACTCGTGGATTCCCTTCAGTGTTCGTGTCGCGCTCCGACTGAAAACATGATCGAGGGGATAGATGATCTGAAAAAGCCCGAAATCAATCGACCTGCCACGTGCCAACGTATATGCGATGCCACTAAGTGGAATAATCACCATCATCGTATATAGCGTGTAGTGGGTGAGTTTGGCCGCAACTTTCTCCCAACTGCGCATAGTCTCTGGCATGGCCGGCGGTGAATGCGCCGAGCGCCACATTAGACGCAAAATTACGAGTCCAAAGACAACAGTGCCCGCCGGATCGTGAAGGGCTTTCAGAGCTTCACGAAAGTAGCTGCCCTTCGGAAAAACTTCTCCACGCAGAAGTTCAATCGCGGCGACCGCGACTATCGAAATTCCCACGATCCAATGGAGGGTAATCGACACCCCATCGTAACGCGTTTGATCCTGTGGCATCTCGAAATCCGTTCTCGAACGTGCCCACATCGAACTGTGTCAATGAGAACAGCGAGGTCATTGCGATAGATCAACGGCCGGACGCATTGCTAGGATGATCACGGCTTCGACGGTCCAGCGACGTTCCAGAACAAGACGCGGCCCGGACCCTTCCGAGCCGCGCATAGCTCCCAGGCCTTCGCGTCGTAGTGTGGATCGGATGGAAACGGCGGGCGGCAACGCCCTTCGCGGCCAAACGCCAAGGGATAGACATGTATCTCGGCGCCGGCCACGTCCGACGGGCTGAGTGTGCGCCCCACCTGAACGACATGGCGCCGCGCATGCGGCCAAGCCCTGGCCAGGCTGCGGGCAAGCACTCCGGAACCGGCAGCGCACCAGATCTCATCCGGCTCGATCCCCGTCGCGCGCGCAGCCGCAGCAATCGCAATGATCGCCTCGGGCATATCGACGCCGAAGGGCACAAGCCTCGCACTTGTCCGTGCGCCGTATTCGCGTGCGCGGGCCTGAACGACCGAGAGATAACCGGGTTCGACCTCGATGACCTTCGCCCCGAGGCGAGCGGCTTCGAGCGTGCGATCATGCGGCTTGTTCCGTCGCGCAACGAAGATCGTCGCGCGCTTTCCCAGTTGCCTTGCGACCGTCGCCAGCGCCGTCTGCGCGCCACCTTCCGCGGGGCTGGCATAGACCGCCTCGTCGGCGCCTTCGAAGACGAGCCCGAGAAAGCGGGCCTTCGTACCGCCCGGATAAAGATCGTCACGAACGACGAGCACGCCTTCGTGCTCGATGACGATGGGAGCAGGGGCCGGAATTGAACCGGCTACCTCGCGGGCATGAGCCGCGCGCGATGCCGATGCGCCACCCTGCGTCAAAGCTCTTGTCCTTCTTCGGATTGGATCTCGCCGAACTCGACCAACCCGCAGGCTTCGGTCGCTTTGCGCGGGTCGCCCTTGATGAAGACCATCACGTTCTGGTGCGTCCGACCGAGCTTGCGCGAGACCTCGAACTGCCGCCCGACCCGGACGGGCAGCGAGCCAACGGCGGTCACGAGGATCGCGTCGTTGTAGAGCCGCGCGCCGGCGGCCTCGAAGGCATCGACGGTCTTGCCGGGCAGATTCACGTAGCAGCCGCGGTCATCGCGAATATCGCCAATCACCCATACTGCGAAGCGATCATCCCGGAGACGCGCGACCGCATCGCGTATGATCGCCGAGTAGGCGGCGAGGAACTCGTCGCGTCCCATGTTCGAAAGGTCGGCGGGATCGTCCGAATATCGTTCGAGATTCCAATAGGGCGGGCAAGAGAATAGAATGTCCGCCATGACATCGGCAGCCAGGGCTGAGACGTTCCGGGCATCGCCTGCGCGCCATTCCGGCGCCGGAACGTTGGCGAGATGAAGCTGGGCGATGTTTGCTTCAACCTGCTCGGGCCGCAATTCGATGCCGACATAGCGTCGACCAAGACGTGAAGCGATGATGCCGCGAACCGATCCGCCGGCAAACGGATCAAGGACCACGCCACTCGGCGGACAGAACCAGCGGTAAGCGATTTCGCATAGGACCGGATCGAAGATCGAAGTGCCGGTTGAGGCCACCTCGAGGATCGCCGCGCTCACCGGATCAAGCGCATCGGGATCGCGGTCGCCCTTTACGAAGGTGAGGTTGGTCATGGCAGCGCCCGCCCGCGACCATCCCCACGCGCTTTCGAGCGCGAATAATCGGTGGCGGGCAAGGGTGATCCTCCAGGCGCAGCGTTAGGTCGCGACATCGGCGATGGCTGGCCCATCTTGGCGCGGTCGAGAGGACGCGGACTTCCGCCTGGCGCCCCGCCGCGACCGAGCTCGGATCGGATTCCCAGATCGATCCAGGCTCGCTTACGGTCCTGCCACCACCCCTTTCGCGCGTCGAGTACGCTGAAGGGCGGAATGCCGAAGCGCTCGGCGAGCGTCGAGGATACGGCTTCCGCTTGCTCGGTCGATGCCTCTGCCGGAGCCGGCGCCTCGGTGTCCATCGCATCGAGAAGGCGACCAAGCTCGGCCTCGGCGAAGCCGAGAAGATCGAGATCGAAATCCTCGTCGCGAAGCGCCGCGAGTTCGGCGCGCAGCATGGTCTCGTCCCAGCCCGCATTCTCCGCGAGCTTGTTGTCGGCGATCACGAGCGCGCGTCGCTGCGCTTCGCTCAGATGATCGAGAACGATCACCGGCACTTCGGCTAATCCCAGTCGCCTTGCGGCGAGCAGCCGGCCATGCCCGGCGACGATCACGTCATCCGATCCGATCAGGATCGGGTTTACGAACCCGAACTCTACGATCGACGCGGCGATCTGCGCGATCTGATCATCCGAATGGGTCCGCGCGTTACGAACGTAGAGGATCAGCCGGTCAACCAGCCGGGTCTCGATCGTCATCATGGCTGTGGCCGGAATCCTTTGGACTTTCAGCGATGTTCCAGTTTTATAATCGGAACGTTCAGATCGGAGACCGATCCGTGGCCAGCAAGTCGCAAATTCAGGCGACGAGCACGCACCCCCGCCGCGCGGCTGCGCGCGGGCTTGTGCGCATAGAAGTTCAGGCGACGAGGGCCGATGCAGAACTGATCCGCGCCCTGGCCAAGACACTCCGCAACAAGCCGGAGAAGGCCAGGGTTCTGCGTTCGACATTGGAAAGGGCGCTCATCGACCCTGAGGTCAAGACCGCCTTCGATGTCTTTGGCTCCGATCTTCCAGACGACGCTTTCGACGGCGTCTTTGACCAGACACGAGTGCGAGAGTTCGAAGTTGATCCGTAAACGTCTGGGTCGACGCATCCGACCACAAGTTCAAGCCGCCGATCTCGCGATCTTCACGCGGACCGATAGTCCGGCCCGCGCAGCAAGATTCACAAGGGCGTCGAGGCTGAAATTGTCGATCCGCCCGCGCAAGAGATCGTTGAGGCGCGGCTGAGTTATCCCAAGCCGCTTGGCAGACTCGGCCTGCGTCACCTTCCAGTTCTCCACGACCTCGCGGATGGCGATCATCACGTCCGATCGCGCCTTCAAATTGGCGGCGTCGGCGGGGGAATCTTCGATGGCATCCCAGACGCTTTTGAATTTCTGTTCTTTCATCGCTCGGCCCTTCGCATCAAGTCCTTGAACCGCGCTATTGCAAGGTCAAGGTCGCGTTTCGATGTCGCCTGCGACTTCTTCTGAAAGGCGTGAAGCACGTAGACGGCATCTGCGAGCGTAGCGATGTAGATCACGCGGAAGGCGCCGGCGGCGTCTCGAACGCGGATTTCCCGGACGCCGGCGCCGACCGTTTTCATCGGCTTCCAGTCGTCTGGGTCAAGGCCACGCTGAACCCGTTCGATCTGGAAACCTGCCTCTCGGCGCGCTCCGTCAGGAAAAGAACGGATTGCGTCGAGCGAGTCTCCCACGAAAGAAACCGGCTTCATGTGCCTCTATATCAGGTTCGATATAAAACGTCCATTCCCAAGCATCGACCGATTCGCGCACCTGCGCACCCCGCGGGTGCGCAATGGGAGGGGTGCGCAACCGGAATTCGCATCTGTCGCTAGATTTTGATCGGGCCTTTGCCGCCCGCATCCGCTGATCGCCGGAAAGAACCTATGGCCGGCGGGGGATGCCGGGCGCGCGTCCTGCGATCATGCCAAGAATGATGCCGAAAAGCGTTTCAAGTGTCGCGCCCAAAGTTCAACGAACAGCGCCAAGCAAACGGCGCTCAAGCCACGCCCTCGCGCCGGTCATTGCGGCGATCTGCGGTGATGGTCTTGGCAGCACCCTTCGGTTTCGTCTGCTTTGGTGGCGCGGAAAGCCGATTCGCGACGGTGATCAGCGCTGCTGCCCAGCGTCGCCATGCGGTGGCTCGGGATATGCCGATGCGCCAGCAGATTGGCTTCCACCGAACGCCTTCCGCCCGCAGCCACACGATGCGAGCGTCGTCGCCATCGAGCCAGGCTAGCCAAGTGAAGGTTTCCTCCATGCGCGCGATCGCATCGGCCGTCGGCGGGATGCGGGCGAAGTGCGCCGGCTCCCATCCGAAGGCTTCGTGGATGTTTCGGACGACTGGTGGCCAAGTGCTGAAATATCCAGGCACGCGGACAGCAGGAAGGCGGCGCAACGTGGCCGCCGCCTCTTCGAAGCGGTCCTCGACTTCGGTAGGGTTCATCGTTCGAGCTCCGAGAGGATGGCAGCGTAACCTGCGGTGTCGGCGATGCTGTCGGCGTGTGCCGGATCATGGGCGAGACGTTGGTGTTTGAGGTCGAGAAGGCAGAGCACCACGCGCCGCGGCGTGACGGGCACGCCGAGCGTGAGCGACCAGCGCTTCGCCACGGCTTCGAAGAAGATTGCCGGATCGCCGTAGTCGTCGCGACGGCCACGGACGATCGCTTCGGCGTGGCGAAGGAGCAAGGAAGCGTTCACGGGTTGCCTCCGATCCGATTGGCGATAGCCCAATCAAGGAGGGCGAGCGCATCGGCTTCGTTGTCGTCGGCAGGCGTGTGGCCGCGTGCGCGCACGGCCTTGATCACTTCGTCCTTTGACGCGTTTCCCTTGCCGGTGGCGTGGCGCTTGATCGTCGCAACCGGGACGCCGAGATAGGGCGCGGAATGCCGCTCGCACCATGCGGTGAGATGGGCGAGGAAGCCGCCATAAACCTGCGCGGCGAGCGTGCCGGCATGCGCCCGCACCTCCTCGAACACGACGGCGCCGAACGGACCGGAGGCTTCGGATGCGTCGCCAAGGAAGCGCTCGAAGCGAAGGAACGCCATGCCGGCGCCTTCGAAGCGGCTTGGCTTGAATTCGCTCACGCCAGACGCGATGCGACCGGAACGCGGAAGAACAGCCCATCCGCAACGCGATCCGAGATCAAGCGCGAGGATCGCGCGCGGTGGGAGCACGGCGATGCTCCGCGCCGGCGGTGGTGTTGATTCAGCAAGGGCAGCGGCGAACATCAGATCCTCCGGATTGTTCAGAACGGGATGTCATCGCCGCGTTCCCAATCGATCGGCGGCTTTGACGAAGGGGATTCGGGAAGCGGTGCGAAGAAGCCGGTGACGTTGGCCGATCGGCGTCGTCGCCCTCGGGCGGAAGAAACGCCAGGCGTCGCCTTCGGGGGTTCTGCGCGCGTGGGTGCCGAACCAATTGGCAGCGCCGCGGGTCGCACCGCGGTGACGGCCGCGCCGGGAAACGTCGTCTTCACGGCACGCACCTGATCGCCGAAGGCGTCGATGGCGACGGCGACTTCGGCGAGCGTGTAGACCGCGCCGTTTCGCTCGCGGGCAATGGCCGAGGCTTCCTCGGCGGTTCGCACGATCGCGATCACCTCGCCGGTCGAAGGGATCGCGGTTTCCCAAACGGTCAACGAAAGCGGCTCCTTGCCGCCCGCCGTCGCCGCCTGATCGAGAGCGTTCCAGGCCCGCTGCATCGCCGTGGCCTGCGTGGCGACGGCATCGGGACGATCCGAGCGAAGCGCCTCGTTGAGCTTCTGGGCCTGCGCATGGAAGCGCGCGGCGAGCGTGGGATCGACAAGCTTCGGAAGGCGATCGGCGCCCCACTTGCGCTCCATCGCATGCGCGATTTCGTCGAGCCGATCGACCGCGGCCTGAGCGAAGCGATCGGCGCTCATCGGGCGATGTCCTGAAAGCGCGAGCGCGCGGCGTTTGCGCGCGCGCACGCGCCAAGGGGGGTATTAGGGGGGACCTCCGCCGCCGCATGCGCCCTGAATGGAATCAATGGCTTGCGGTCAAACCTCCGCACCTCCGCGCGACTTCCGCGCTTCAATGAAATCAGCCACTTAGAGGACAACCTCCGCGACCTCCGCAGCGGCATGGCATGACCGATTTCACCGCTCATGGGATGCCTCCTCGTCGCGCGGGCGCGGTCTTTCATCGAAGGGGACGAGACGCAGGCCCTTCGCCTTGTTTCGCGGATTGAAGACCGCGTCCTCGATGGCGCCACGGATCATCAGCCGATCGACGGCGTAGGAGACGCTTGATGACGATCGCCCGAGCCGGCGGGCGAGCGAGCGGCCATAAAAGCGCTCGCCGCATTGCGGCCGGGAGCCATAGGGTTCGCCGATGCGCCAGGCCCGATCGATCTCGGCGATGACCGCGGCTTCGGTTTCGCCGTCGGACGCCGTCGGTTCGGGCGGCGACGGCTCGCCCCGAACGAGCACGCCGACCTCGTCGCCGTTCGCAATGATGACGCCGACGCGGCGGAACCAGGAGGCTTCGCCGTCAACGAGCGAGAGGTTGGCTTTGGCATCGTCCAGGCGCACCCAGAGGCGGCGTTCGTGCTCAATGACGCCGAACTTCTCCGCGTCCCGCGCTGACATCGCGAACAGCGTCTGGACGACGCGGGCGACACCGGTGAGGGACGAGGCACCACGGGCGGCGTTCTGATTGCCGGCAAAGGCATCCGAGGATGCGGCTGCCGGCTTCGAGGTGTGATGGATCAACAGGACGGCGCAATCGCCGCGTCGCGCGACTTCGCGGAAGAGTGCCGCGACCTCGCGAATATGAGCGTTGTCGTTTTCCTCCACCGTATGCACTTCGGCGAAGGGATCGACGACAAGCAAACCGATGCCGTCGGCACGGATGCGCTCAACCAGCGCATCGACATCCGGCGTGCGCATCACCGAGCCGTCCTTGGCGATGCGGGCAACCATGAGCGCGCGATCGGCGCCGGAGTTCAGGGCGATGCGACCCCGCACTTCCTCGATCGGGATCGACCAATGCTGGAGAACGGCAGCAAGCCGCCGACGCAGCTCGTCGCTGTCGTCCTCGTTATTCCAGACCCAGGCCTTCGTGGTCTCGTGCACCGTCTGGCCGGTGATCTCGCGGCCGGTGGCTACGGCAGCCGCCTGTTCGACCGCGAGCGTCGATTTGCCGGCGCCGGGCGGCGCCACCTCGACGGTGAGATGTCCGCGTAGCAGCGACCGGCCGAGCAGCCAGCGCCGACGCGGGATCATCGCCGCGTCGATCTTCTGCACCCAGGCGGCTTCGATCGGCGCCGGCGGGCTTTCGTCGCCGACCTCATGCACCGGGTTCGGAATGCTCCACTTCCGGCGCGCCCCCGCGATCATGCGGGAGAGGTCGCGGCGCGTATCGTCATGAGCCCAGCCGGGCAGTGTGAGGCCTTCCGCCGTTGCCAGGATCTCGGCGTCCGACCAGCCGCGGGCGATCCAGTGCGCGACGAGGCGCACGACGTGATCGTGCCAACGGTCGCCGCGCCTCACGGCAGCGACAGCGCCCTCGACAGAAAGGCTTCCGATCGCCAATCCGCCGTCCGAGCGCAAGGCGACAGCCACTGGCGAAGCTGATGAGACGGCTTCGCTTTGGTGATTGGCAGCGGTCATTAACGGGGCGGGTTCGGGCGCAAAGGCGCGGGCGACCTGTTCGAAGACGTATTCGACCGGGCGCCCATCGGCTGGCACATGCACTTCGGTGCGTTCGAGGACGCGGCCATCCTTGGTCGGCCAGGCGACCGATCCGCCGAGGCGGAGAACGCGGCTCGGGTTGAGAACCGATGGGTCGCCCCCAATCGCGGCAGCAACATTCGCGCACAGGCCCCGCAACCGCGTTGCGTCCCGGCAGGGATTGTCGAGCCGCCACCACATCTGCGCTCGGACATGCGGATGCCGGCCGGTGACGACGGTCATGGTCGGCGGGACGCCGCGCCGCTTGCAGGTCGCGATTGCGGGCGCCACCACGTCCGAATCCACATCGGCCCAGATGCAGCTCGCCGCGAAGAAGTCCGCATCCGACGCGCGCCGGCCCGGCATCGTCTGAGGGCGTCGGAGCGCGGCACCGACATACACATTGACGCCGGGTGTTCGATTGAGGGCGACCGCGCGCTCGATCAGATCGTCGATGCGGTCGGTGCCGAATAGTTCGGCCGCCGACAGCGCACCGGTGCGCGCGTCGTTCCAGGCAAGTTCGATCAACCCGTCATGCGCGCCGTCGAGATCGCCAAGGAACACGTGCTCGAGCTGCCGGCGCATGGCTTCGGAGTCGGGCACGATGATAGGTGTCACGGCGGCGCGCATTTCGGTGGTCGAGGTTGCGTTCGGGACGGGGAAGGAGGACGGATCAGAATTCCGTCTCAAGCGCCGGATCGCGCGCCGGCGCCTTGGCGGCGGGCGGCGGGACATGGACCGCAGCCGGCGCGGCATGCGCGGCCGCTCCGCCCTTCCACACATCGACCTCATCGACGGGCGACGCGTCGGGAAGCTCGGCCGGGCGATCCGCCCACTTCACCAGTGCAAGCCGCGGGCGATAGTTGGTGCCGTACTTGTCCTTCATCGGATCGGCGCCGGTGCATGCTACGACCGGCACCTTGCCGCGGTTTTCGGCACGTCCCGACTGCTCCTCGAAGGCCGCATAGATGTCGCGAACGGCGTTCGAGAGATGAATCGAGGCGGACGAGAACTCGACCAGCCCGCCGAAGAATTTCTGCGAGAAGGCGCTGACGACGAAGCCGCGCTTGAAGTCCTCGCCGGGCGACGGCGCCGTGCGATCGAGCGACGGATCGATGATGCGCTCCGGTGCCTGGCCCTCGCGGAAGCGAAGCCAGCCGGTGCGGATGTTCTTGAGATCGAGCAGGAACATCGGACGCGCGATTTCCATGTCGCCGCCTTCCGGCGAGCGCACGAACCACTTGTCCGCCTTGGCATTGTATTTGACGTAGGGCTTGACGGTGCCGGAGCCGCCGATTTGAAGAGGCATGGTCTTTCTCCTTTCGCGTTGAGAACTTTCAGAACCCGAACACTTCCCGCCCGGCCGCACGCGCGGACGGGTCGGACCACCAGAAGCTTTCGAAATCAGGGACGATCAGACTCGCGAGCTCGCGCGGATCGTTTGAGATTGCGAGGAAGCGACCGAGCGACAGGGCGATCAGGCGGAGCGCTGCGAGATGGCGGCGCACGTCGTCGCCGGACATCTCGTAAACGCGGACCTGTTGCGGCTCTTTCTTGCCGGGCGCCGGCTTCGCGTAGGCGAAGCGCATCCCGAAATTGCCGTGGGCCGACGCATAGACCGCGCCCTGCCGCCCGTGTGGATCGCTGATATCGCCGGGGAAGCGTTCACTCGTCTTGAGATCGACGATCAGGCCATGGTCGGTGAACCGCCAATCGATGAAACCGATGATCGGCACCGGCACGTCATCGAGACGCAGCTCGATACGGTGCTGATAGGCGTCGGGCACGCCGTATTGGCGCAGTTCGGCTAGAGCGCCGCGCACATAACCCGCGATCTTGGGGCGCTCCTCGTCGCGGCGCGGATCGCCGGCGAGTGCGGTGAGACGATTGAACTCACGCTCGGCTTCGGCCGCGCAGTCATCGATCGGCTTTGCGGGGTCAACGAGCCCGAGATGGACGCCATGTTCGACCGCCTTACCGCGTGCGGCCGGAATGCCCGCCGGCGCCCTGCGGCCAAGCAGCCGCTCCATGATCCAGAGCGCCGGTTGCGCGGCCCAGAGATTCAGCGACGATGCGGAGAGATGGCCGACGCCGTGACGTTCGAAGGCGGCTGCGTTCATCGACCGCCTCCGACGAGAACAGCGACGCCGCGTTCGATCAGGTCGTCGGGGGTTTCGAGGAATTCGATATCTTCGTCGCGGAAGGCGACGCCGAGCTTCAGTTCGACCTCGCCGACGAGACCGAGCCGCACCAGCGGATCGAGCTCCCACAGCCGGTCATCAGGGTGTGGCGCTTCGCCGAAACGTTCGAAGAAGGCAAGCCGGACCGCGTTGGCGACGAGGGCACGGGCTTCTAGGCGCTGGGCGACGAGAAGGGGCGCGCTCATCGATCGCCGCCCCGGCGTGCGCCGTTCGCGATCGGGCCGCGTTCGCGTGAGATCAGCCAATCCCGGAAGGCGTCGGCGCGATAGAACACCTTGCGGCCGACGCGGATGCAGGGTGGCCCAATCCGCTGGGTTTCCCAGCGGGCGAGCGTATCGACCGAGACGCCAATTTCAGCGGCGACGTTGGCTCGGGTGAGCCATCCATCAAGGAGTGGCGCGCGTCCTGCCGGTTCTGCTTGTTGACCTTCCATGAAAGATGCCCTTCGCCATGCGATGTCCGTTGCAGGGCGAATGCGAACACGGGAGGGGCCGAAATGCTTAGGCGGAAACCGGCGGAAACAGGCGCATAGGACACGCTGGCAGCCTATTCACGCAGTGAATCAACGACATATGCCGGCAACGGATGCGAGTGGTGCGTGCTCGGATGTGGATCACGGCGCAATCCGGCAGAAAGGACTCGACTCCCAATCGATAAGAACATATAGGGAACATAAATGTTAAGCGTTTGGTCAACGGCAAGCCGAGGAGGACAGGATGAGTGTGGTGATCAAATATCCCTGTTTCGCATCGGGGGAGCCGGGGCGCCTGGCAGCGGAAACGATCCGTGCCGTTGCGACCGATCTCCGCCGGCAGCTTCTTGGCGTCGTCGTTCGTCCGCTTCGTATCGGCGATCTCGTGCGCAAGACGAAGAGCCTGCGCGTGAACGGGCGCACGCTCCGGATCGCTTGGGACATCGAGCATGCTGTTCATGACGACGGCGGCGATGGCGTTCTGGGTGTCTGCGAGCACGATCCCGACGTTCCGGGCACGGTCATGATCAGCCTGAATGCCGAGTTGCTCGACGAGCGGCCTGATCTCCTGCGATCGACGGCCGCGCATGAGCTTGGACATGCGGTCTTCGACATGCCGGCGGCGATGACTACCGGGACGGCGCGGGCATTCCGCAGCTGCCTTGAAGCCCGCGCGGCGCATGCGCCGATCGATTGGCGGGAATGGCGGGCGGACGAGTTCATGGGCGCTTTCCTCACACCCAAGCGTCAGCTGGCGCGATCTTTCGCTCGCGAAGCCGCCACACATGGCGTGCCGCTTCGCTGGAACGTCGAGGGCGAGATTCCCATGCCTTCGATATCCGCCAACGCTACGGACTGGTGCGTGGTCGATGCCATCGCGGCGGCGCTCGCGGAGGAGTTTGGCGTATCGGAAGCGTTCATTGGCGTCCGCCTCCGAAAATACCGACTGGTTCGCTGAAGGAGGGCAGCATGGCGTTCGGACTATCGGTCAGGGCGAAACGCACCGAGCAGGGCATCGGCCTCAATGACTTCGCCGAACGGCTCGGCGTGTCGCCGGCCTATTGGTCGCGCGTCGAGCGCGAGCAGGAAAATCCGCCGCGCGATGATCTGGTTGAGCGCGCCGCCGCGATCCTGGGCGTGCGCATGGACGACCTGTTCGTCGAGGCCGGGCGCTTGCCGCCCGACATGCGCGACGATCTCAAGCAGGTCGTGCAGGCATATCGAAGGCTGCGTCAGCAGGCGCGTCGATGAACCGCTCGGAGCACGCCGGGAATGTCACTTCCGCCAAGATCATTCCATTCCATCACAGAGGTCGCGATCCGCTGGTCGGTAGCGCCGTTCGATGTGGTCGGCTGGTGCACGGACGGCTTGATCGCTTTGTCGCTCGCGCTGCCGCCGGTGAAGACCGGGCCGTCGGAAATGATCTCGGGGCTAGTCGACATCGATGGCGCGCATGTGCTTCCACTTTTCCGGAGAGACGGCGCCCCCAGCGCGACGGTGGCGATCCGGTGGGTTAAGAGCGAAGGCAACGACCTTCGCTGGATCACCGAACCCGCCGAAGGCCTGATGATCACGGCAGCCGACGTGCTCGTGAGGCGCGGCGAGGTCGAACGCTTCGAGGCGCAGCACGAGATTTTCAACGGCGCGCGGTCCGCCAGTGCGGGGGATGACAACCGGCCGGCCGCGAGGCGCGGCGGGCCGGGCGTGCCGCCGCGCTATGATTGGGACGGCTTTTACGGCGCCCTGGCGCGGCGCATCCATGATCACGGTATCCCGCCGACCCAAGCGGAATTGGTTCGCGAGATGCTGGATTGGTTTGGCCAGAGGGATGATGGCGAGGCTCCCGATGAGAGTACCGTGCGGCGAAAGATCGTCGCGATTTGGCGGGAATTGAGCCGAGCGCACGGTTAGTGCCTCGGTCAGTCCCGTCTTCTCAAAAGGTCGACCCTTGACCTCGCGCAAGGAGTTTTCCGCGCTGGTGGCTATGATGCCACAAGGAGGAGATCAGAATGCTCGAATATCGCGTCAATGCTCGGCGGATCGATTCGCACGGCAGTGTTGCATCCGCGAAAGAGGCCGAGATCACTCTCGACACGGACGTTGAAGGCCGACTTGACGCCTTTAATCCGGCCGAGATGTTCCTCGCGGCTATCGCCGCTTGCATGATTAAGGGGATTGAGCGGGTCGCTCCGATGCTTCGTTTTAGCTTCCGCGGAATCGAGGTTCGCCTCCATGGCACCCGGCAGGACAGCCCGCCGAAAATGGTCTCTGTGGACTATGAGCTCATCGTCGATACAGACGAAGACGATAGGCGGCTCGATCTGCTGCATCAAAACGTCCGGAAATACGGGACGATCTCCAACACAGTGGCCGCAGCGACAAAGCTTGATGGCACGATCAAGAGGAAGGCATGAGCCGTCTTCATGCGCACCCTGAAAGCCATCTCGTCGCGCGAATAGGGTGGCTGCGTGCCGCGGTGCTCGGAGCCAATGATGGCATCGTGTCCACCGCAAGCCTTATCGTTGGTGTCGCTGCCGCGGCGGCGACCCGCAACGATGTCTTGATTGCAGGCATCGCGGGGCTGGTGGCGGGCGCCATGTCGATGGCCGCCGGCGAATACGTGTCGGTCAGTTCTCAGTCAGACACGGAACAGGCGGATCTCGCGCGCGAACGCAAGGAGCTGAGCGAGAACATCGGGTTCGAGCGCGAGGAGTTGGCCGACATCTACGTGAAGCGAGGGGTCGACCCGAGCCTCGCTCGTCAGGTCGCCGAGCAGCTCATGGCAAAGGACGCGTTGATGGCCCACGCGCGCGATGAGTTGGGAATTTCGGAGATCACCACCGCACGTCCGGTCCAGGCGGCGCTGACTTCGGCCGCGACGTTCGCCGTCGGTGCGGCTCTGCCATTGTTGATGGTGCTCATAGCGCCAGCAAGCATGTTAGTCCCAATAGTATCCGCCGCTTCGCTCGTCTTTCTTGCTCTCCTGGGCGCGGTTGGCGCGAAAGCGGGCGGAGCGAATGTCCTGCGCGCCACCGCCCGTGTAACCTTCTGGGGCGCCTTGGCGATGGCCCTGACAGCGGGTATCGGCGCGCTGTTCGGGACGGTCGTCTGAAGCCGTCATCGTGTTCGCGCACCAAGCAGTGCGTCTCGACATCCATACGCGGCCAAAGCCTTGTGGCCGGTCAGTTTCCGAGGCGCCTGGTATTGACCTAGCACAAACACGAGGTGGTTTTGATCGCCTAGATTATCCAACTAGATTCACGAAGAATCGTCAGACGAAGGAGTGAAATCATGGCGGAAGACTGGGCTGCTGACGTCAAGAAGTACGCGAGCAATGCGGACGAAAAGGCGATTGCGGGGATTGTGCGGTACTGCGGCATCGCCCTGCAAAAAAGAGATTCGTCGCTGGTGTCCTTCGCGGACAAAGAAGAAGTCGCGCGCGTGCGCGAAAATTTCCTGAAGAAGAAGCTCGGATTGACCAATCCGGACACTGAACTGGATCAAGCGATCTCGACCATCGCCGCCAAGATGAAGAGCGATCACACGAAGAACCGGGTTACGGTCTACTATCTCCTGGCCGAACATTTCGGGAAGCTTCCGACGTTCGCCTGATCAGATACGCATTGTTCAATTGGGCTCAAGCCGGAGGTATGTCTATGAAAGGTTTCGTCGGAGATATCGAGGAACTGACGGAAGAGAACGGCGATTTTCGGCGAGTGCTCTACACGGGAAAGAACCTTCAACTGGTGTTGATGGCGATCGAGCCCGGCGGAGACATCGGCGAAGAAGTGCACAAAGATCGCGACCAGTTCTTCCGGGTTGAGAAGGGCAAGGGAGAGGTGGTGATCGACGGGAAGCGCTCGAAGATCAAGGGCGACGATGCGATCATTGTGCCGGCAGGTGCCCGCCATAACATCTTGAACACCGGCGACAAACCATTGCGGTTGTACACTCTCTATGCTCCGCCAGAGCATCGCGACGGCACGGTGCACGTCACTAGAGCCGATGCCAAGGCTTCAAAGGAGCATTTTGACGGGAAGACCACCGAGTGATTGCTCCCGCACGAGCCGCGACGCCCCCATCCAATCGGAGTAGGTGATGATGGGTGCGTCTTCTTGGCTTGCGCTGTTCGGCTTCATCGCCGCGTGTTTCCTCGCGGCCATGACGGGCGCCTTCTTCCGACCCGGCGAGTGGTACGAACGCCTGAAGAAGCCATCGTGGCGCCCACCGAACTGGCTGTTCGCGCCGGTATGGACCGTCCTCTATGTGATGATCGCCGTTTCCGGCTGGCTGGTTTGGCGCGAGGCGGGGTTCGCCGGCGCGGCGCTGCCGCTTGCTGTGTACGCCCTTCAGCTCGTGCTCAACGCCGCGTGGACACCGCTCTTCTTTGGACTGCACCGTCCCGACCTCGGCTTCGTCGACATTGTTCTGGTCTGGCTGTCCATTGTCGCGACGATTGTGCTGTTCTTCCCGATCCATGTTGGAGCCGCGTTGCTGCTGGTGCCCTATCTGGCGTGGGTCACGTTCGCCACGGCGCTCAATTTTGCGGTCTGGCGTCTGAATCCTGAGGCGGTAGGACGCTAACGCGGCAATCCGGACTACGTCGTCGGCCCGGTTTCGATGGGACCGGCGGCAAGCTTGGGCCGCAAGATGTCGCCAATCTGATCGAGCCCTTCGCGGAGCGGATCATCAAACAGATGCGCGTAGCGTTGAGTGGTCTGCACTTGCGTGTGCCCAAGTAGTTTGCCGATCATCGGCAGGCTCATGCCACCTGAAACCAGCAGCGACGCGAAGGTGTGCCGCAGATCGTGGATGCGCACGCCCGGCAGTTTGGCCATCTCACGGATATCGTCCCAAAACCGCTTAATCTCAATGAGCGGCTGCCCGTCGACATCGCCCGGAAAGACCCAGGGGCAGTTCTTCGGCACGCGCGCTCGAACCGTGCGCAAGAGAGCCACGGTCGCACGCGATATTGGTGTTCTATGGAGCCGACGCTGCTTGGTCGTCGCTGCCGGTTTCGTCCACACCCCTCGGTCTAGGTCGAACTGCTCCCAACGGGCATTGAGCGCTTCGCCGCGACGCGCGCCGGTCAGCATCAGAAGCCGGATCACGTCGGCCCCGCGGCGGTTGGGATGATCGGCAAGCGCCTGCGAAAGTCGGGCAATCTCTTCAAGGTCGAGGAAGCGCTCCCGCGGACTCTCCGGATTGCGAATGAATCCAGACGCCGGATTGTCGGCCCGCATCTCCCAGCGGATAGCGAGATTAAACATCTTGCGAATGATCCCGCCCACTCGGTTCGCTTGGATCGGCGTAGGCTTCGAGGGCGCGAGAGGCTTCAGACGCTTCTGCTTCGTTTTGGTCTTTGACGGGCGCGCCCGGCCTTTCGCGATCTCAGCGAGAAGCGCATCGACATCGGCGGGGCGAATATCCACCACCTTTCGATCGCGCCACTTGGAAAGCACATAATTGTTGAGCATGTTGCGCTGATCGCGCGCGTAGTTCTTTGCCAAGCGCGGGCCATGTTCGTCGAGATATCGTTCGATCAGGTCCTTGATCGTGGGCGCAAGCCGCCGCTCGTCGCGTTGGGCCAACGGATCGCGTCCTTGATCGATCTCGCGTTTGTAGCGCTTCGCCTGCTCGCGTGCCGCAGCGACGGACCAGTCCGGCCAGGAGCCGATCGTCAGTCGCCGCTTTCGTGCCTCATAGAGATAATCGAGAACGAAGGCACGAGCGCCCGCTTGCGTGATGCGGAGGCCGAACCCGATCACCCCGTCATCGTAGACGATGGTATTGCGAGGTCCGGGTTTGAACGTTTTCACATTCCGTTCTGTAAGGTGGGCCTTCATCTGCAAAACCTTTTGTCGTGACACTCAATCGAGCGCGACAATGGTCAGCAAGATGCTCTCCCCTCGCATTGCAGGGGAGGCAGAAAGGGGCGCAGTTGGGCGTAAAGAAAATCGTCGATGCGAGACCGCTGTTCACGCAAGGGGACGCGCAGCGAAACTTGCATGTCGGAACTGTGTCGGACGGCGAACGCCGTTCGTGCGAATTCGAGTGCGGTCGGCTGCGGCTGAATTCCGACACAGGCCGGAAAACTGTGCTTGACAGGTCAATGGCTTATGTGAAAAACGGCTGGAAAACAATGCTTTAGAAGAATTCGTTCTCGGTTCGTTCTTTCGCCTACGAATCTGGGAGTCAGAGGTTCGAATCCTTTCGGGCGCGCCAAAATCGCCGATTTCCCCCAAAATTCAACCTCGGTGCGGCCATCACCAGCCTCACGCCATCCTCGCTCCAGCCGTCACGACGTTTCCTGCGTTGCTTTTGCATCGGCT
>Ga0180221_1000916_pt1 | contig 22155 bp, 21 predicted proteins | sample eDN5th37CKraftMG_FD_151339 | JGI IMG/M metagenome (GOLD analysis project Ga0180221, IMG submission 151339) | Enriched Miracle-Growth compost microbial communities from Emeryville, California, USA - eDNA 5th pass 37_C Kraft MG (version 2) (version 2) ...
GCGCCGCGCCGCCACAGGGCGGCGGCGGCAATCAGGCGCTCAGCGGGCGGCGTCGATGTTCAGGCCGCGGACCGCCTCGGCCATGTGCTCCGCGTGGGGACCGGCCTGCGCCGGCGCCTCGGCGACCTCCTCGAAGGCCTCGCCGGTGGAGGCCATGCGGATGCTGCCCGGCGGCCGGTTGAAGATGAAGCCGTTGGTCGGATAGACGCGGCCATAGGCTTCGTCGCTGCGGCCGACCTGCACCCGCACCGCGGTCCAGTCATTCTCCGGCGAGACGTCGATGACGGAGACGCCGCGCATCACGGTCCCCTTGCGGATGCCGGGTCCTTCCCAGTTGGCATGGTCGATCAGGATCTCACGCGGGCCGACGACGCGGGACACGACGGCGACATGGCCGAGCCGCATCCCGCCCGAGGACTTGAAGCTCAGCACGGCGCCGCGCTCCGGGCGATGCCCCCGTGCATAGACGCCAGCGGCGCTGGCCCACCAGGTATGGGCATTGCCGATGATCTCCATGCCGGTGACGGCACGGGCATAGGGCACGCAGGAGATCGGGGTGGTGAAGGAGGCTGTCTCCGCCGTGGCGGCGCGATGGCCGAGGCCATGACTCACCGGCGACTTCAGCGTCGGCGACTTGATGCTGCGGATGCTGGCCTGCTGCAGGGTCACGCGCGGCTGCTTGGTCATCTCCCGCGCCTTCCGACCTGTGTTCGCGTCCGCTCCCGTCGAAACGGCGCAAAACGTCCCGATCAGAAGCGCGAACGCCACCGCTGTGCTGCTGCCCCGCATGCGATCCCCACCGCTTTGTTCCCCCACCACGCTGTTCACGCGGCTCTCAGGCGGTAGCAAGCGGTTGTAGGAAGCGGCAATCCCACGCGGCTGTTACACGGCGCAACGTGATGTGATTCGCATTTTTCGGCGCCGCGAGATGGCCGTTAATATGAAGTTAATCCTATAAAATCGTGAACGGCCGGTCCAGGCCACACTGTTGCGGCAGAACTGCAACAGAACAACGCAAGCCTCTGGAATGTATAAAAATTTGGCACCGCGAGATAACCCGCGATGCCTTTCATTCCGGCTCAGGAATGTTCCGGAACTCAGCCACAACCGCTCAGCGGCAGGCCGTCACCATGATTTCGACCAGATGGCGAGGATCGGCCATATTGGCCTGGACACAGGCGCGGACCGGCGCACCGCCCTCTGGCAGCCACGCCGCCCAGATCTCGTTCATCGCCTCGCGGTCGCGAATGTCCTTCAGCCAGATCTGCGCCTGCAGCAGGCGCGTCTTGTCCGTGCCGTGGCCTTCCAGGGCCGCATCGATCTTGGCCAGCACCTGCTTGGTCTGGCCAACCACGTCCTGCGACAGATCATCGGCGGTCATGCCGGCGAGAAAGACGAAGTTGTGGTATTCCACGGCGCCGGAAAGAATCCGGTTGCTGTCGTGGCGGGTGATCTTGGCCATGGGTTCAACGCTCTCCCTGTGGTGAGTCCGGTGCCGTGGACTTACCCCCGGCACCGACACGAGGTCCGCCGCTTCTAGCCCGGCTTCGGCCCAGGTGGGAACCACCCCCCACCCGGAATCGCCGGGCCCGCCCCTCAGGGGACGGCGCGGTTGCCGCCCTCGGAGGCGGCAGAAGCGATCATCGTCTCGAAGACCGACACGCCATGAATCGCCTGCTCCACCGGCAGCGGATAGGCCGGGCCGCCAGTGGCCGCGGCGGCGAAGGCGGCCAGTTCGGCGCGCTCGATGTCGGTCCTCGGATAGTCGCGCACGAAGCCCTCCCCCTCGCGCGGGCGATAGACCATATGCTCATGATCGGTCAGTTCCACCCAGCCCTCCGAGCCGTAGAGCGCAATGCGCCAGCAGCGCGGCGCATAGGCCAGGGTCGCGAAGGTGCCGGTGGCGCCGCTCCGGAAGCGGCAGAGCATGGCGGTGGTGTCGTCGAGGCCGTTCTCCAGCACGCGGGCGGTGCTGTGCACGGCAACCTCGGCGATCGGCCCGGCCAGGTTGATCATCATGTCGATCATGTGGATGCCCATGCCGCCCATGCCGCCAAGCGGGCTCTCCGAGCGGTCGGCGCGCCACATGCCCGGCTTGTAGGCCAGGGCGCCAGGGCCACTGAACTGGCCCTCGACATGCAGCAGCGTGCCGATGCGGCCATCCGACAGCATTGCCCTGATCTCCGCCACGGCCGGCAGGAAGCGGCGGTTGTGGCCGAGCGCCAGCACCACGCCGGCCTCGCGGCAGGCCGCCACCGCCGCCTCGGCGCTGGCCTTGGTCAGGGTGAAGGGCTTCTCGACGAAGACATGCTTGCCGGCGTGGGCGGCGGCAATCACCTGCTCGGCGTGCAGCTTGTGTGGCGTGGCCAGCACCACCGCCTGCACCGCCGGGTCAGCCAGAACGGCGTCGTAGCTGTCGAGGAGGCGGATCTTCTTCTCCGCCGCCCAGTCCCGCACCTTCTCCGGGCTGCGCGTCTGCCCCGCCACGAAGCGGATCCCCGCCTCGCTGCTGCCCTGGACACTCTCCACCAGGGTGCGCCCCCAGCGGCCCATGCCGATGATCGCGGCCTGCAGCATCTCTGCTCTCTCCTTGCTCCGGCGCGATTTCCAGCGCCGCCTCGATGGTTCGGTAGCGCGCCCAGCCCCAGGCGAAGACGCCGATGGCCAGGATGGCCACCACCAGCGTCGGCAGGCGCAGGCCGAAGATCTCGCCGCAGGCGCCCAACAGCAGGGCGCCAAGCGCTGGGCAGGCACGGGTGATCTGCCCCCAGAGCGACAGCACCCGGCCGCGCATTTCCGGTGCGGCGGCGATCTGCGCCAGTTGCTGCACGGAAATGCCGTGCAGCGAGGCGGTGGCGCCGATCAGCGCCGCACAGGCCAGCCCGAAGGGGAACCAGCCGGTGGCGACGAAGCCGATGATCGCCAGCGCCTGCCAGAGTCCCGCGAGGATGGCGATGCGGGTGGCCCCGGCAACCCGCCCCCGCGCCGCCAGCCAGAGCCCCGCGACCAGTGCGCCGATGCCGAAGCAGGCCGTCAGCATGGCCAGGGATTCGGCGCCGCGGCCGAAATTGCGCTCGACGAAGGGCGGCAGCAGTTCCTGCACGCTGCGCAGCAAAACGCCGATCATCGCCGCGTAGCCGAGCAGCGGCCCAAGGCCGGGGTGGCGCGCGACATAGGCGAAGCCCTCCCCCACCTCGCTGAGCAGGCCAGTGGTGCCCGGGTGGCCGCGGCGATGCGCCGGATCGACCTTCAGCATCGGCATGGTCAGCACCGCGCTGCCATAGGCCACCGCATTGCAGGCGATGGCCGGCGCCACGCCGAAGGCGGCGATCACCGGCCCCGCCAGCGCCGGGCCGACGAAGCGCGCCACGTTGAACACGAGCGAATTGCAGGCGACGGCCGCCGGCAGGTCGGCGGGGCCGACGATGCCCGGCATCAGCGTCTGCCGCGCCGGCTGGGCGAAGCTGGCGGCGGTGCCGGCGCAGAACTCCAGCGCCAGCAGGAATTCGATCTGCATCATGTCGGTGGCAACCAGCGTGGCCACCGTGGCCGCCTCCGCCCCGATCACCGCCTGGGAGATCGTGGCGAGGTGCAGCCGGTCCGCCCGATCCGCGATGGCGCCCGCGAAGGGGCTGATCACCGCGGCGGGCGCCAGGTCGCAGAAGGCGACGAGGCCGACCCAGAGCGCGCTGTGGGTCAGCTCCCAGGTCAGCCAGGCAACGGCGATGCGGTGCATCCAGAGCCCCGTCCAGGCGGCGAGGCTGGCACCGAAGAAGATGCGGGCGTTGCGGGTCGCCAGGGCGCGGGTCAGCGCACCGAAGGGCGACCGGAGGGGCGGCAGCTCAGGAGCCCCGCCCCGCTCCCCTCGCCGGCGGCGCGGCGCCCGGCACGGCCGCGCCATTCTCGCGGCCGCGCAGGCACTCCTGGACGAGCTGGTCCTGCTCGTAGCGGGCAGCCAGCCGCTCGGTGTTCATGGAGCCGGCGACGGTGCCGGTATAGGGCCCCGCGCCGAGGCGGGACTCGGCCTCGTCCATGCGCATGGTCTGGCCGCGCTCGCGGACGCGCATCACGCGCTCGGCGTCCTGGCGGCAGGCGGCCCGCGCCGCGTCCTGCTGGCGATCCTCCGCGGTGCGGGGCGCCATGTCGGCACAGGCAGCCGTCAACAGCAGCAGGGGAAGGACAAGGCGTTTCATGATGCGCTCCGGCGGCTCGGGGTGCGGGCGCCGCGCAGGCGGCATGCCGGGACGCGGGGCTCTGGCCGCCCCTTATTCCTCCGCCGCGCCGCCGGCGCCGGCGATGCGTTGTGACAATAGACGCTTCATGCCGCGTTCGTCGAACCGGGCCGCCGCATCGAGCGGCAGATTGGCGGCGGCGGCGAGCAGCGCCGGGTGCAGCTCGATCCCGTCGGCGTCGATCGCGTAGAGCCCGGCCAGCCAGCGGGCACGCCCCAGAAGCTCGACCAGCGCCAGCAGGCGCAGGCAGAGCGCCAGGCCGGAGAGATGTGTCAGGCCCACCGTGCGGTCCACCGCCTCGGCCCAACAGGCGGCATCGGCATCGGCCAGGGCCAGCACCGGGCCACCCTCGAATCGGAGACTCCGGCGCGGTCCCCAGGCTTCGGCCGTGGCGGCGGCGCGCGCTGCCTCCCAGGCCAGGCTCAGCGCATGGGGCGGCACAGCGGGCAGCGATTCCGGGCGGCAAGGAACGGCATAGAGCAGCACGCCATCGGCCGACACGGCGACCGGGATTTCGTCGCGCGCGTCCACATGAGAGGTCCTGGGCATTGTTGCGAGATGGGGAGGCGCGGCGCGCACTGCCAGGGGCAGCTCAGTCCGGCACCGGGTGAAGCCGGTCAGGATGGCGCAGCAGGGCCGTGACCAGGGCGGAAGCCAGCCGGTGCTGCGGCCCGGGCCCGATCACCACGAACTCGATCTGGCCGAGTTCCGGCAGGTGGCGCGAGGGCGGCAGCGGCGCCAGTCCGGGCGGCAGCAGCCGGGTGGAATGCGGCGCCACGCCGAGCCCCGCCATGGCGGCTGCCCGCAACCCGCTGAGGCTGGGGCTGGTGCAGGCCACCCGCCAGGATCGCCCCGCCCGCTCCAGCGCCTGCAGCGCCAGGGCGCGGGTGATGCTGGGCGGTGGGAAGAGCACCAGCGGCAAGGGCTGTGCCGGGTCGGGCCGCAGGCCGGGGCGGCCGACCCAGGCCAGCGCCTCCCGCCAGGCGAAGGCGCCGCGCGGGTCGCCGGCCCGGCGCTTGACCACGATGACGTCCAGCTCGCCGGCGTCGTAGCGCTCGTAGAGCGTGCCACTGAGGCCCACCGTCAGCTCCAGGTCCACGCCACTGTGCGCCTGGGTGAACTCGGCCAGAACCTGAGCCAGCCGGGCAGAGACAAAATCCTCCGAGGCGCCGAGCCGGATCCGCCCGCGCAGATGCGAACCGGCCAGGAAACGCTCCAGCCGTTCATGGGCCTCCAGCACGCCGCGCGCGAACTCCACCAGCGCGTCGCCATCGGGCGTCAGGGCGACGGCATGGGTATCGCGGGCGAAGAGGCTGCGGCCGGTCGCCGCCTCCAGCTTGCCGACATGCTGGCTGACGGTGGATTGCCGCAGCCCGAGCCGCTGCGCCGCGCGGGTGAAGGAGCGCGTCTCGGCCACGGCCAGGAAGGAGCGGAGCAGCGGCGGCGGCAGCATCTCCGCCTGTTATCACGATTCGCGTTGGCTGTTATCCCCTGCCATTCGCTGGCGGAATACTGCACCGGGGCTTACCTCAGGAAGCGTCCGAACGAGCCCGAGAGATCGCCATGGCTTTCCGCCTGCCCCGCCTGCCACTCGATCCCTTCCTGATGCTGCTGGCGGCGACGGTGGCGCTGGCGGCGCTGCTACCGGCACAGGGCATGGGGGCCGTGGCGGTCGGGCACGCGGCCTCGATCGCGGTGGCGACGCTGTTCTTCCTCTACGGCACCCGGCTGGCGCCGAGGAACCTGCTGGAAGGGCTTCTGCACTGGCGGCTGCAGGTGCTGATCTTCGCCGCCACCTACCTCCTCTTCCCCCTGCTCGGCCTGGCGATGACGCGGGCACTGGGCGGCTGGCTGCCCGCCGCCCTGGTGTCGGGGCTGATGTTCATCTGCGTGCTGCCCTCCACCGTGCAGTCCTCCATCGCCTTCACCTCGATCGCGCGTGGCAATGTGCCGGCGGCGCTCTGCGCGGCGACGCTCTCCAACCTCGCCGGCATGGTGCTGACGCCGCTGCTCACCGCGCTGCTGCTGCTCCGCGTTGGAGGCGGCGGCGGCATCAGCACCGAGGCGCTGTCCGACATCGCGCTGCACCTGCTGCTGCCCTTCGCGCTGGGCCAGGCGGTGCGGCCCTTCGCCGGGCGCTGGCTGCAGCGGCACAAGGCGGTGACCAGCCTGGTGGACCGCGGCTCGATCCTGCTGGTGATCTATGGCGCCTTCAGCGAGGGCGTCGTCGCCGGCATCTGGGGGCAGATCACGCCTGCCATGCTGGCCGTGATCCTGGTGCTGGACTCGGTGCTGCTGGCCGTGGTGCTGGGCGCCACGCTACTGGCCAGCCGCGCCCTTGGCCTACATCGCGCCGACGAGGTGGTGGCGGTCTTCTGCGGCTCGAAGAAGAGCATCGCCAGCGGCATTCCGATGGCCAACATCCTCTTCCCCGGCGACGTAGTCAGCATGATCGTGCTGCCGGTGATGCTGTTCCACCAGATCCAGCTCTTCGTCTGCGCCACCCTCGCCCGCCGCTACGCGCAGCGGACCGAGCCGGAGCAGGCGCCGGTACTGGTCCCGGCAGAGTAGCGACAGCGGTTCAGGGCGCGAAAAGGGCGCGCAGGGCGGCGAGATCTCGCGCGATCCACGCGGCATCCTCCGCGAACTTCTCCTCCGACATGCCGGGCTGGCGGAACAGCGTGAGCATCACCTCCGCGCCGCGTTGGTTGGGGATGACCCGCATCGGCACATCAACCTCCACGCCGGCGCCGACGTCCACATGGTGGTCCATCACACCGAAGGCATTGTGCGGCGTGAAGCGGATGCGCACCGGCCCTTCCGGCCCCTGTGCCACCCAGGCCTCGCCCTCCCGCCGCAACGGCGACCGGCTGAGGCCGGAAGCCCATTTGGGAAAATCCTCCGGCCGCCAGATCGCCTCATAGACCTCGCGCCAGTCGCGTTCGATGCCGATGCTGATCGTCCGCGCCTCCAGCATGGTCCGGCCCTCCTGTCGCCATCCGCCTTCATGGAAGCGCATCATCTCCGCGGGCGGCCGGGAGGCGCAACCGCCGTGCCGCTCCCTCTGGACCGGTGGCGGCGGAACAACGCATCCTTCCGGGATGACGCACCCCGCCGATCTCTCCGCCGCCGAGGCCGCCCGCCGCATCGCCGCCGGCCGCCTCTCCCCCGCCGCGCTGGTGGAAGCCTGTCTCGACCGCATCGCCGCGCGCGAGCCGGTGGTGCGCGCCTTCAGCAGCCTCGACCCCGCCCTGCCCCGCCGTGCCGCCGCCCGGCCGATCGCCGGCCCGCTGGCCGGGCTGCCGGTCGGCGTGAAGGACGTGCTGGACACCGCCGACCTGCCCTCCGAATACGGCTCGCCGATCTGGGCCGGGCACCGGCCACGTGCCGATGCCTCCGCCGTGGCGCTGACCCGCGCCGCCGGCGGCATCATCCTGGGCAAGACGGTGACGACCGAATTCGCCACCCGCCACCCCGGGCCGACCAGCAATCCGCATGATCCCGCCCGCACGCCGGGCGGCTCCAGCCAGGGTTCGGCGGCGGGCGTCGCGGCAGGCTTCTTCCCGCTCGCTTTCGGGACCCAGACGGCGGGCTCGGTGTTGCGCCCGGCGGCCTATTGCGGCGTCACCGGCTTCAAGCCCTCCCACGGCCTGATCCACCGCGCCGGCATGAAGGTGATGAGCGAGAGCCTCGACACCATCGGCGTCTTCGGCCGCAAGGTGGAGGATTGCGCGCTTTTCGCCGGCGCCCTGACGCGGCTGGGCCTCGGTGGCCGCGCCGAGAGTGCGCCCCGCATCGCCCTCTGCTTCGGCCCGGGCGAAGCGCAGCTCAGCCCGGATACGGCGGCGCGCATCGAACAGGTGGCGGAGCGCTGCGCCCGCGCCGGAGCGAAGGTGACGCGCATCACCCTGCCGCCGGCCCTGCAGGCGGTGGCCAAGGTGCATCCCGTCGTGATGAATGGCGAGACGGTGCAGGCCCTCGCCTGGGAGCGCGCCCAGGCCCGCGCCCTGATCTCCTCCGTGCTGAACGAGCGGCTGGACTGGGCCGCCTCCCTGCCCGTCTCGGAGCTGATCGCCGCCCGCGCCACCTTCGCCGAGGGGCGCGCCGCCTTCCGCGACCTGATGGGCGGGTTCGACGTGTTGCTGACCGCCGCCGCGCCTTCCGAGGCGCCGCTGGGCCTGGAAGCCACGGGTGATCCGGTCTGCAACGCGCTCTGGACCGCCCTGCACGGGCCCTGCATCAGCCTGCCCGCCGGCACCGGAGCGGCGGGAATGCCGCTCGGCGTGCAGCTCGTCGCGCCCTTCGGGCAGGATGCGGCGCTGCTGGGCTGGGCGGGCTGGGTGGAGAACGTCCTGGCCGGCTGAATATTGGAGGCGGGCGCGTCTCCCGGCAGACCGGCCCCGCTTCGCGCTCCGCAGGAAGCTGGGTGCCGGGGGGTTCTTGCGGAGCCACCCGCCTGCCTGATCCCTCCTGGCCAGCTTGTGAAGGCTGCCTGCTTACGGCACGGCTCTAGGCGCGCTGCCGTCATGATACCTTGCTGCACGGGCCCGCCAGGTGGCCGTGCGGCCGCACTCACAGGGCCCGTGGTTGAGGAGCACGTCCTTGGAACTCAATATCCTGGTCCGCGGGCAATCGAACGCTCTGGTCATGATGTCCGCCGATGACTTCGCGGGGGCCAATGCATTGGTGAGCGAAGTGCAGCGCCTGCTGGGCTTCGACGGCGTGAATGACCGGGTGAACCTGATCTACGGCCAGGAGGGCACCAGCGCCGCGACGGTTCACTGGGGCGTGTCGCTCATGGAGGACTGGCTGCAGCCGGTTGGCGGCGACTGGACCAGGGGCTGGCAGGTGAGCTGGATGGAGCAGGCCATGCTGAACCTCGTCGGCAGCCTGCCCGCAACCCAGCGGGACGACCCGACCGCGGTGCTCTGGCTGCACAGCGAACACGACAGCATGCGGCCCGACCTGACCGCCGAGATGTGGATGAGCGCCGTCCGCTACGACGCCGGGCTGCTCCGCGCCGCGCTGGGGCAATCCGCGGACACGGTGCCATACCATTTCGTCAGCGCGCATCCCTTTCCCCTGGCCAGCGACAGTGGCCACCAGATCATCCGAGCGGCCATGGAAACCCTGGCGGCCGATCCGGGCTTCAATGGCCAGATCGCGGCGCGTGCGCTGGACATCAATGCCGACTGGGATGACGCGGACGGCAATCCCTCGACCCGCGACTATGGCGGCCGGCACATCTCGGATTCGGATGCGCTTCTGATCGCCCACCGTGCCGCGCAGTCGATTGCGGAAAGCTGGGCCGCCTATGCGAAACCCGGCTCTCCGGTTGCATCGGCGGGCGGCAATATCGATGACCTGGGGCCGCTGGTCGTCGCCGTGCATCGCATAGGTCCTGCCTCCTTGCAGATCGACGTCCGGCATGACGGTGCGGCGGGCTTCCTTCCGCTGGACGCGGATGCTGCCTCCGGGCTGGGCTGGTCGGTTCAGATGGCGGACGGCTCCTCCGCGCCAGTCACGCAGCTCCGCATCCTCGATGGTGATTCGTTGCGCCTGGACTTCGGCACGGCGCTCAGCGAGGCCGGCGGTACCCTCCATTATGGCTGGGGCTATGGCCGCCTTGCAGCGCCCGGCACGCCCGGTCAAGGCAACGCGATCTATGATGACCAGGGCCTGCCGATCTGGACGCCCGCGCAGGGGGTCGCCTTCGAGGGCAGCAGCCCGGTTCCGCCGCTGACCGAAAGCGAGGCGCTTGCGTATATCGCGTCCTACAGCGATCTGGCGAATTCCTTCGGGATGGATACCGGCTCCGCCAAGCTGCACTACGCGACCTTCGGCAAGGCTGAGGGGCGCCATATCTCCTTCAACGGATTGGACTACATCGGTTCCCATGCCGATCTCTTCGCTGCCTTCGGCGCCGATCCGGCCGCCGGAGCACGGCACTGGATCGAAATGGGAAGGTTCGAGGGGCGGGCCATGACCTTCGATTGCCTCGACTATGTGGCCTCCTATGGAGACCTCATTCAGGCCTTCGGCACCGACCAGGGCGCTGCGCTGAACCATTGGATGACGCAAGGCAGGATCGAAGGGCGCAGCATGAGCTTCAATGCGCTCGAATACATCGCGTCCTACGACGATCTCGCGCTGGCCTTCGGCGTGAACGCCGATGCCGGGGCGATCCACTGGATCCTGAACGGTCGCCTGGAAGAAAGGAGCATCAGCTTCGATGCCTTGGAGTACATCGCGTCCCACCCGGACCTGATTCCCTGGGCCGGTCTGGACAGCCGTTCCGGTGCACGCCACTGGCTCGAATACGGCCGCTTTGAAGGCCGTGTTCGCGATGGCTTCGATGCCGCCCAGTATCTGGCGAACTATGCGGATCTGCAGCAGGCCTTCGGCCAGGATCACCACGCGGCCCGGATCCATTACATCCAGTATGGTTTCCGCGAAGGCCGGACGGACGACCCTGCCTGGGGCTAACCCGAGGCCGGCCCGCGCTCTCCGCCGCCAGAGATCCAGTCATGGGTTCCGCTCTACGCGGCGCCTTGAAAGGCTGTCCGGAACACTGCCCCGGACAGCCCGCTCTTCGGTTCAGACCGCCGTCAGCACCACGCGGCCACGCACCTTGCCGTCCTTCAGGCGGTTCAACACGTTGTTCACCTCGGTCACCGGCTCGGTCGTCACCGGCAGGGGCGAGAGCTTGCCCTCCTGCGCCAGCGCCACCACCTCGCGCAGATCCTGCGGATTGCCGACATAGCTGCCCTGGATCGTCAGCGCCTTGGTCGGCATGATCGGCAGCGGGATGTTCAGCTCGCCGCCGAACAGCCCGACCTGGATCAGCTTGCCGCCCTTGATCAGCGCGTCGAAGGAGAAGCGCGCGGTGGAGGTGCCGTTGACGAGGTCGATGATCGCCTCGACCGGACCGCCGCAGGCCGCGATGATGCGCCCGGCGGTTTCCTCGCCATCGGCCAGCACCGTGTCGGTGGCGCCGGCCTGCTTGGCGAGATCCAGCTTCTCCGCCGAGACGTCCACCACGCAGATGCGCTTATGGCCCAGCGCCTTCAGGATCTCGATGGCGTTCAGCCCGAGCCCGCCGGCGCCGACGATGACGATCGGCCGCTCGGGCGGCATCGGCATCACCTTGCGGATGGCGGAATAGACGGTGATGCCGGAGCAGGCATAGGTCGCCGCCACCTCGGGCCGGAGGCCGTCGAAGGCCACCAGATGCCGCGGGCTGCGCGCAATGACATGCGTCGCATAGCCGCCATTCTGGAAGACGCCGATGCTGCGGGCGCTGACGGCGCAGAGATTGTCATCCCCGGCCTGGCAGCGGTCGCACTTGCCGCAGCCGAGCCAGGGGAAGACGACGCGCATGTCACCGGGGGAGACACCCTTGGCCTCCGGCCCGCACTTCACCACACGGCCGACGACCTCATGACCCATGGCGAGCGGCAGTTTGACGCCCCGGTCCGCCAGGGACATCTTGCCGCGGCTGCCCAAGTCATAGCTGCCCTCCCAGATATGCAGGTCTGAATGGCAGACGCCACAATGCGTCACCTCGACCAGCACTTCCTCACCGGTCAGTTCGGGCAGCGGCAGCTCGATATTCTGCAGCGGCGCCCCGGCTTCCACGACAGCCCAGCCACGCATGGATTTCCTCCTCCGATTGATGATGGAAGGGGAACCCCTACGGCGGTTCTGGTCAAGACCGCCGGCGCGAAAACCACCGTCAGCGCCGCACGGGCTCGGGCGAAGGGCGCGCGGCGGTCAGGGCGCGGCGGATCTCGGCCTCGGCCTTGGCCAGCTCCTTGGTGGCCTGCAGGCGGGCGGCGCGGCCTTCCTCGGCGATGCGCAGACTATCCTCCAGGGTCGCCACCAGGGCTGCATTCGCCTGCTGCACGGCGGCCAGGTCAAAGACTCCGCGCTCCAGCTCAATGCGTGCCTCGGCATTGCCCTGGCGCAGTGTCTCGGCATTGGCGGTGAGCAGCTGGTTGGTCAGGTCGGTCGCGGCGCGCACCGCCGCGCCGGCCTCGCGCATGTTCTGGATGGCCAAAGCCTGGGCCAGCTGCGTGCGCCAGAGCGGCACGGTGTTGGTCAGCACCGAGAGGATCTTGGCCGCCAGTGCCTTGTCGTTCTCCTGGATCAGTCGCAGGCCGGGCAGCGTCTGCATCGCCACCTGCCGCGTCAGCCGGAGGTCATGCACGCGGCGGTCCAGCTCGTCCCGCGCCGCGCGCAGGTCGCGCAGCTTCTGCGGCGCCAGCGTGTCCTTCGGGTCGGCGGCGGCGCGCTCGGCGGCGGGGATCACCTCGGAGTCGGTACGGGCCAGCACCATCTCGCCGGCGGCGATGTGCTCGGCCAGGGCGTGGAACCAGTCGAGCGTCGCGCCATAGAGCCGCTCCAGCCGCTCGACATCCTCCAGCAGCCGGGTTCGGTGACTGTCGAGCCTGTCGCCCACCGTCTCGATCTGCCCGCGCACGCCCTCATAGCGCTGGATGATGGCCATGGCCTCCGCCTTGCCGCGCCCGAGCAGGCGGGAAAGGAGGCCACGCTTTTCGTTGAGCTGCGTCACATCGAAGCCGCGCAGCGTGGCCAGCAGGCTGGAGAGCGCCTCCCCCGCCTCGCCGGTCGCCTGGTTCCGCGCGGCCCCGAGCATGGCATCGGCCGCCGTGGCGGCGCGGTTCTGCGCATCCGCGCCGAAGCGCAGGATGGTCGCCGGATCCGACAGGTCGATGGAAGCCGCCAGCGATTCCACCTTCTCGGCGGGAAGGGCATGATCGAGTGCGGAATCGGCCAGTTGGTCGGAACTCATGCGTAACCCTCCTCGCGCAGCCGGTCGGCCAGCACTTTCACCTGGATCTCGAGCGCTGCATTCTCCTCGGCGCGGAGGCGGTCGCGCAGCGCTGCGCTGCCCCGCGCCATGTCCTCCACCAGCCGCGGCAGGCTTTCCGGCGGCTCGGCGCCCTGGCGCAGCCGCGCGTCGATGCGTTCCAGCCCGTCGAGCTGCAGGTTCAGGAAGCGGCGCGCCTCGCCAGTCGCCTCCGGCCGCCGCTCCAGTTCCGCCACCAGTTCGTGCAGCGCCGCCAGGGCGGGACGCAGCCGCGCGTCGGCGCCGTCCAGCGTGGCGAGGCGGGCGCGAGGCGCCGTCAACGGGTCCGGGCGCGGTTCGGGCGCCGGTTGCGGCGGTGGCGGCTCAGCCTCGGCGGCGGGCGCATGGGCGTAGAGCAGCTGTGTGCCGAAGAAGGCCATAGCGCCGAACACCACGGCGGCGACCGGCGCGACCTGCCCGGCCATTCCCGCGGCAATGCCGGTGGCCGCGCCGACCAGCAGCGCGGCGCCGCGCAGCCGCCCGCGCCGCAGCTTGCGGATGCCGAGCGCCAGCAGGCCGAGGCCCAGCAGCGTGCCGAGGATGCGCTCCTCCTCGCCGCCGATCAGGTTGAACAGCAGCGCCGGCACCAGAGGCAGCGCGGCCATCACCAGCAGGGCGCCGCGCAGCTGACGGAATTGCAGCCGGAACTGCTCCAGCAGGTCGGTGCCCATCACGAGAACATCCCGATGATCGAGCGGAAGAAGACGAGAATGGCCACCAGCCAGAGCGAGCAGCCGAGCAGCACGAAGCCGCCCGCGCGGCGCAGCGTGTCGCCGCTGCCGGGCCACCATCCCCCCGCCTGCCCCTGCCCCTGCCCCGGCGCGCTCCCGCCTGCCGGCCGACGCCCCCATCCGCGCGGCATCCAGCCGCCCTGGCGCAAACTCCCCTGGCGCGAACTCCCCTGGCGCGAACTCCAGGGACCGGGCTGCGTGGCCCAGGGGCCGGGCTGCCGCCCCCAGGGATCCGGTCGGGGCGGCGCGGAGGCGCGCGGCGCCTCGCTTCTGTCGGGCGGCCGCGTCTCCGGACCAGCCGGCTGGCCCAGCGGCGGGGAAGAGGCGTTTTCCATGCCCTCCAGATTGCCCCTGCGGCCCCCGCAATCAAGCAGCGCCGGCAGGGCGGTGAGGCCCGCCGGCGCCGTGGGGTCAGGCGCCGACCTTGCCGCCGCCCCGCCGGACGATGGCGATCACCGCGGGGCGCGGTGGCATGGCCGGGTCGAAGTCCGGCCAGCGGGTCGAGGGATTGGCGAAGCTGCTCCCCTTGTCGTCACCGGGATGCTGGATGGCGAGGAAGACCGTCTCGTCATCCGGCGTGAAGCAGGGTCCGCAGACCTCGGCACCGGTGGGCGCCTGGTAGAACAGCCGGGTCAGGGCGCGGCCCTGGCCGTCCGTGTCGGCGGCATAGAGCCCGTCCGCCACCTTGGAGGTGCCCGGCGCGCCGTCGGTCGAGATCCAGATGCGGCCCTTGCTGTCGAAGGTGCAGTTGTCCGGGCAGGACAGCCAGCCCTCGCCGCTGGTGCCCTGGTGGTAGCTGGCGCCGGCATCCACGCCCGGACGGCCGGCCACCAGGAAGATCTCCCAGCGCCCTTCCGTCGCCGCGTGGTCAACCTTGTCGGTGCCGGCGCCGGGCGGGATCATCTCGATGACATGGCCATGCGCGTTGGCGGCGCGCGGATTGGCCTTGTCCACCTGCTCGGCCTTGCGACGGGTGTTATTGGTCAGCATCGCATAGACGCGGCCGTTCACCGGATTGGCCTGCACGTCCTCCGGCCGGTCCATTGGCGTCGCCTTCAGCAGGTCGGCGGCGCGGCGGGTCTCGATCAGCACCTCGGCCTGGCTGGCGAAGCCATTCTCGGCGGTCAGCGGGCCCTGGCCATGCACCAGCGGCAGCCACTCCATCCGGCCGTCCTCATGGAAGCGCGCGACATAGAGCGTGCCCTCGTCCAGCAGGTCGCGGTTGGCGGCGGGATCGTCCGGGTTCCAGGCGCGCGCGGTGACGAACTTGTAGACGTAATCGAAGCGCTCGTCGTCGCCCATATAGAAGACCACCCGGCCATCGGCGGAGATGGCATGCGTGCAGCCCTCATGCTTGAAGCGGCCGAGCGCGGTGCGCTTCACCGGCTGGCTGTTCGGGTCATAGGGGTCGAACTCGACCACCCAGCCGAAGCGGTTCGGCTCGTTCGGCTCCTTGTCGAGGTTGAAGCGGTCCTCGTGGTTTGGCCAGGAATAACTGGCCTGCTCGACGATGCCGTAGCGCTTGTACATCGCGGCCTGCGCGCCGGTCTTGGCGGCGCCGCCGCCGAAGTACTGGTTGAAGTTCTCCTCGCAGGTGATGACCGTGCCCCAGGGCGTGTTGCCGCCGGCGCAGTTGTTCAGCGTACCGAGCGCCAGCCGGCCGGTCGGGTCGGCGCTGGTCCGCAGGCGCGGATGGCCGGCGGCAGGGCCGCTGATGCGGATCGGCGTCGCGGCGGTGATGCGGCGGTTGAGGTGGCCGGACCACGCCGGCACCCAGCGGCCGTTCTCCTTGCGGATCTCGACGATCGACATGCCATGCGCCGCCATCTCGACCAGCGCCTGCTCGCGGCTGGACTTCAGGCGGGAGGATTCGTCGTCGCCCATGTCCGGGAACATGAGCTGCGTGTCGGCATATTCGTGGTTCACCGCCAGCAGGCCGTGATCCGAGGTCCGGCTGCCGCGCGGCAACGGGAAGAAATCCACGTAGTCGTTGTTGTAGCCGAACTGGGCGGCCTGCGCCTCGGCGGTCTGGTGGTGCGGGTCGAAGGCGGGGGCATCCGGCAGCACCGGGTCGCCCCAGCGGATCACCGTCTGGATCTCATAGCCTTCCGGCACGGCGTCGCGCTCGGTGAGCTGGTGGGCGACCTCCTTGAAGCCGAGGCTGGAAGGGCCGGCCTCCATCGCCAGGGCACGGCTGCCGGAGGCCAGGAGCTGGTCGGCCAGGGTGGCGGTGGCGGCGGCGCCGAGAAGGCCGCGCAGCGCCGCGCGACGGGAGAGGCGGCGCTCGATCAGCTCGCCGATCGGCGTCTCCGGCCGCGGGTTACTGCCGATGTCCTCGAGTTCCAGCGGCTTGTGCCCGCCCTCGGGCAGGTGGGTGTCTGGCATGGTGTCACGTTCCGGTCAGCAGGCGACGGCCGGGAGAGGGCCATCGGGCGAGGCACCAGACAGTACCGAGGCGTCATCGGAATGACGATTCGATGAAGCTTTTCTTTCGGTCCGCGATCTCAACGGGGGGCGGCGGCGCGTGTGGCGAAGAAGCGCGCGATGGCCTCCGCGGCGTGGTCGAGATGCTTTTCCAGCGTTGTCACCGCCGCCTCGGCGTCGCCGCGGGCGGCGGCGGCCAGCATGGCGCGGTGGTCCTGCTGCGCCATCCGTTCCCGCCCCTGCGCCGCGAGGTGGAAGCGCAGGTAGCGGTCGAAGGCGGCGAGATGCTGCTCGGCCAGGGCCAGCAGCCGTGGGTGCCCGGCGGCGGCATAAAGGGCCATGTGAAATTGCCGGTTCAGCAGCCCCATGCGGCCGGGGTCGGGCTCGGTGTCCATCGCCTCGATCAGCGCGGCGGCGTGCGCGCGCTGCTCCTGCGTCAGCCGGGGGATCGAGAGGCGCAGCGCCGCCGGCTCCAGCGCGCGGCGGATGGCAAAGAGGTCGGCCGCATCGGCGGCGGAGATTTCCGCCACCACGGCCCCGCGATGCGGCAGCACCTCCACCAGCGCCTGCGCCTCCAGTTGCCGCAGCGCCTCCCGCACCGGCATGCGGCTGACGCCGAGCCGCTCGGCCAGTTCCTCCTGGCGCAGGGGCGTCCCAGCGGGAAGCCGCCCTTCCAGGATTGCCGCCTTCAGCGCCGCCTCCACGAATTCGGTGGCGGTGCGCCAGCGGGGGCCGGCTGCGGCGGCGAGGCCGTCGAGCGGCGAGAGGGGGGCGGGTGCTGGCTTCATCCAAAATCCGGCCGTTGATTGGATCCAACATTACGCTACCCTCCTGCCGCCATCCAGCCGGAGGAGAGGACGCGCATGGTGGAGCAGAAGGGGGGCCTGGTGCAGCCCATCATGGCGGGGGTGCTGGCCGCGGTGGTCGGCTTCGCCTCTTCCTTCGCCGTCGTCCTGCAGGGCTTGGCGGCGATGGGCGCCAGCCCGGCCGAGGCCGCCTCCGGGCTGCTGGCCCTCTGCATGGCGCAGGGGGCGCTCGGCCTCTGGCTCAGCCTGCGGCGGCGGATGCCCATCGTGCTCGCCTGGTCCACCCCGGGCGCGGCGCTGCTGGTGGCGACCGGCGCCCCGGAGGGTGGCTTCCCGGTGGCGGTGGGTGCCTTCGTCGTGACAGGGCTGCTGATCCTGCTCGCCGGGCTGTGGCGGCCCTTCGGCCGGGCCGTCTCCGCCATTCCGCCCAGCCTCGCCAATGCCATGCTCGCCGGCGTGCTGCTGGAGATCTGCCTGGCGCCGATGCGCGCCGTGGGCGCCATGCCCGGCCTGGCGCTGCCGGTGGTGCTGACCTGGGCCCTGGCCTGGCGCTTCGCCCGGCTCTACGCGGTGCCGGCGGCGGTGGTGGTCGCGGCGGTGCTGATCCTGCTCGCCACGCCGCTTCCGGCGGGCGCCCTGGCCGGCATGGCGCCGCAGCTCACCTGGGTGACGCCGCATCCCACGCCGGGCGCCATCATCGGCATCGCCTTGCCGCTGTTCCTCGTCACCATGGCCTCGCAGAACGTGCCGGGCCTCGCGGTGCTGCACAGCCAGGACTATCGGCCGGCGCCCGGGCCGATCTTCTCCATCACCGGCATCGCCAGCGCGCTGATCGCCCCCTTCGGCGCCCATTCCATCAATCTCGCCGCCATCACCGCCGCGCTCTGCGCCGGACCGGATGCGCACCCGGACCGTGGTCGGCGCTGGGTGGCGGCCGTGGCCGCGGGCGCCAGCTACATGGCGCTGGGGCTGGGCGCCGCCTTCGCGGCCGCCTTCATTGCCGCCTCGCCCCCACTGCTGATCGAGGCTGTCGCGGGGCTGGCGCTGTTCGGTAGCCTGGGTGGCGCGCTCACCGCCGCCATGGCGCATGAGAGAGACCGGTTGCCGGCCACCCTCACCTTTGTCACCACGGCCTCGGGCCTGGCCCTGTTCGGCATCGGCGCCGCCTTCTGGGGCCTGGTGGCGGGCGGCATCCTCCTGGCGCTGGAGCGGCTGCGCACCTAGAGCGTTTCTACGAGCATCTTCACCCGATCAGGCGATTCCGCCTGATCGGGATCTGCTCTAAAGCAGCGACCGGTCAGAACAGGCTCTCCCGCAGGCCGTCCAGGGCGATCTGCGCCGCCAGCCCGGCCAGGATCACCCCCAGAACGCGCCCGACCACCTGACCACCCGTCCTCCCGAGGAGGCGGCTGACCTGCCCGGCCGCCAGCAGTGTCGCCAGGGTCAGGCCCAACGCCGCCAGCAGGGCGATCAGCACGCCGGCGAGGCGCCAGGGATCATGGCCGGCCTGCTCGCGCATCAGCACCACGGTGGTCATGGCACCGGGGCCGGCCAGCAGCGGAATCGCCAGCGGGAAGACGCTGATGTCGGAGGTGGCGGCGGCGGCGCGGCGCTCCTCCGGCGAGGCGCGCGGGGTGGTGTTGCCCACCACCATATTGGCCGCCAGGAAGAAGAGCAGCAGGCCGCCGGCCACCTTCATGGCCGGGGTTCCGATGCCCATGGAGCGCAGCACGACATCGCCGGCCAGGGCGAAGGCGAGCAGCACGACCGTGGCGATGCCAACGGCGCGCTGCGCCTGGCGGCGGCGCTCCTGCGGGGTGTCATGCGGCGTCATGCCCAGGAACAGGACCGCGAGCCCCGGCGGGTCGAGGATCACCAGCAGGGCGACGAGGGCATGGAGCGCGGCTTGCAGCGCTTCGGACATCGGCGACACATCCTCCGCACAGGGTGTGGAGGAAGGTATCCCGGGGTGCTGAAGGGAAGAAGGAGACTGGGGCGACCTACGGGACTCGAACCCGTGACATCCAAGACCACAACCTGGCGCTCTACCAACTGAGCTAAGGCCGCCACACCAGTTTTCCCCGACGCCGCGTGGCGCCGAGGGGGCCGGGAATAATCCGCGCGTGCCCCGCCGTCAACAGGGCACGCGCGCCTCGGTCAGGCGATCGCCGCGCCGCCCAGCAGGGCCATGACCAAGAAGATGATGAACAGGATCAGGAAGATGGCGAAGAGGATCTTGGCGATCTTCCCGGTTGCGGCGGAGACGCCGGTGAAGCCCAGCGCGCCGGCGATCAGCGAGATGACCAGGAATATCAGGGCCCATTTCAGCATCTGCGGCATCCTCCTGCGATTTCCGCCTGCGGCGGTCCGTGGAGGCAACGCGGCAGAAGCGGCTCAGTTCCCGCTCAGGCCGTACTATTCTGGGTGCCTTCCACCACGCCCATCAGCGTCTCCAGCCGGTCGGCCTCGGCGGCGGGCTTGTCGGGGCGCAGGCGGGAAATGCGGGGGAAGCGCATGGCGACGCCGGATTTGTGCCGGGTGGAGCGCTGCGCGGCATCGAAGACCACCTCCAGCACCAGCGCCTTCTCCACCTCCCGCACCGGGCCGAAGCGCGCGACGGTGTGATTGCGGATCCAGCGATCGAGCCAGACCAGCTCCTGGTCGGTATAGCCGGAATAGGCCTTGCCCACCGGCACCAACTCCTCGCCCCCCTGCCCGTCCGGGCGCCAGAGGCCGAAGGTGTAGTCGCTGTAGGTGCTGCTGCGCTTGCCGTGGCCGCGCTGGGCGTACATCAGCACGGCATCCACGGCGAGCGGCGCCCGCTTCCACTTCCACCACAGTCCCTTGGGCCGGCCGGCGACATAGGGAGCGTCGCCGCGCTTCAGCATCAGCCCTTCGATGCCGGCGGCGCGGGCACCCTCCCGCAAGGCGGTGAGCTGCTCGACCGAGGCGAAGGCAACCTGCGGCGAAAGGTCCATCCGCGCCGGCCGGGTGCGGGCGAACCAGGCCTCCAGGCGGTCCCGCCGGGCGTCGAAGGGCAAGGGGCGCAGATCCTCGCCGGCCTCGAAGAGCAGGTCGTAAAGGCGCAGGCCCACGGGGTAGTCGCGCAGCATCTTGGGGCCGACCACCTTGCGGTTCAGGCGCTGCTGCAGGTCGGCGAAGGGGGCGACGACGCCGTCGCGGATCACCAGCAGCTCGCCATCCACCACCGCCTCGAAATCCAGCGCCTCGATGATCTCGGGGAAGGCGCCGGACATGTCCTCGCCGGTGCGCGACCAGAGGCGGCGCCCGCCGGGGCCGGCCGCGGCCTGCACGCGCACGCCGTCCCATTTCCACTCGGCGCGGAAGGCGGTGTGATCGAGAGCGGCGAGATCGGCGGCCTCCAGCGGCTGTGCCAGCATGGGCGAGCGGAAGACCGGCGCGTCCTCCGGATCGGGGCGCGGACCCCGCCCCTCCAGCCAGGCGAAGAGCGGCAGGTAGGGCGGCGGCACGCCATGCCAGACCTCCTCGATCTCCTCCACCGGCTGGCCGGACCACTCGGCGAGCGCCTGCCGCGCCAGCCGGGCCGAGGCACCGACGCGCAGGCCGCCCGTGACCAGCTTGATCAGCGCCAGCCGCCCGCCGGGGTCGAGCACGTCCAGCCATTCGGCGAGCTGGGTGGGAATCTGACCCTTCGGGAGCAGTTCCAGCGCCTCCACGACTTCGGAGAGGTCAGGTGGCGGGCGGTTGGGGCGGGCGGGCGGCTCGGGCCAGATCAGCGCCACCGTCTCGGCGAAGTCGCCGACATAATCGTGGCTCCAGGCCAGCAGCACCGGGTCCACCCGCGTCGCCACCAGGTCCCGCACCAGGGCGGGCTTGGCGGTGGTGAAGGCCAGCTCCCCCGCGATGGCGGCAAGGCCGACGCCGCGATCGGGGTCCGGCTGGGTGGCGAACCAGCGGCGCAGCAAGGCGAGCTTGGCATTGCGCCCGGGGGTGAAGAGCAGCCGCTCCAGCAGCTCGGCGAAGGCGGGCAGGCTCATGCCGTGGCCTCGGCCTCCTCGGCCGGGAGGGCGACGTCATCGGCCGTCTCGTCCTCGTCGCGGCCCAGGAGGTGCAGCGCGCGGCCGCGCACGCCACGGCTGGCGAGCGCATGGATCAGCGCCTCCTCCCGGCCATGCGTCACCCAGACCTCGGGCGCGCCGACCTCGGCGATGGTGGCGAGCAGGTCATCCCAATCGGCATGGTCGCTGACGATCAGCGGCAATTCCACGCCGCGCGCCTTGGCCCGCTGCCGCACCCGCATCCAGCCGGAGGCCAGCGCCGTCACCGGGTCGGCCAGGCGGCGCGCCCAGGGGCTGGCCTCGGCCGAGGGAGGCGCCAGCACGATCTCGCCGGCCAGCACGATCTCGCCGGCCAGCACGCTCTCGCCACGTTTCTGCGGGCGCGGCACGGGGCACAATTCCCCCAGCGCCACGCCGAAGCGCTGGTAGAGCGCGCAGATGCTGGCCTGGGCGCCGTGCAGGTAGAGTGGCCGCTCCCAGCCCGCCTGCCGCAGCAGCGCGATCAGGCGCTGGCATTTGCCGAGGGCATAACAGCCGACCAGATGCGCCCGCTCTGGAAAGAGCGCGACGCTTTCCAGCAGCCGCCGGATCTCCTGCGCTGCCGGCGGGTGGCGGAAGACCGGCAGGGCGAAGGTCGCCTCGGTGACGAAGACGTCACAGGGCACCGGCTCGAAGGCCGCGCAGGTCGGGTCGGGCTGCCGCTTGTAGTCGCCGGAGACGACGATGCGGCTGCCCTCCCATTCCAGCACCACCTGCGCCGAGCCCAGCACATGCCCCGCCGGGACGAGGGTGATCCGCACGCCCTTCTGCACCAGCGGCTCGCGATAGCGCAGCGGAAGCTGGCTCTCGCCCGCCCTGCCCTCGCCCAGCCGCGCCGTCATGATGGCGAGCGTCTCCGGCGTGGCCAGCACGGCAGCATGGCCGGGGCGGGCGTGGTCGGAATGGCCATGGCTGATGACGGCGCGGGCGACCGGCAGGGCCGGGTCAATGTGAAAATCCCCGGGCTCGCAGTAGAGCCCCTCGGGGGTGACGCGGATCCAGCTTTCCGGG